>Ga0182021_10001101_pt1 | contig 30683 bp, 23 predicted proteins | sample 612E3MmetaG_FD_120493 | JGI IMG/M metagenome (GOLD analysis project Ga0182021, IMG submission 120493) | Permafrost microbial communities from Stordalen Mire, Sweden - 612E3M metaG (Illumina Assembly) | ecosystem: Environmental > Terrestrial > Soil > Wetlands > Permafrost | place: Sweden... | reverse complement strand
GGCGAACTCCTTGGCCAGCAGCAGAGCGGGATACCCAAGTTCCGCTTCGCCGAATTGAGGACCGACCTGCAACTCATTCACCAGGCGCGAAAAATGGCTGCACGGCTTTGACTTATGACTGCCCAATCCGGCCCCCAGGTGCCGGCAACGTAGGTGTCGATGCCGTTATCGGCCTCCCAGGCTTCCAGTACCGGCATGAGGATGCGCCACGACTCCTCGACCTGGTCGTTGCGGTTGAACAGGGTGGCATCGCCCGCCATGCAGTCCACCAGCAGCGTCTCGTAGGCACTGAACGGCAGCTCCTTGAGCGCCGAGCCGTAGCTGAACTCCATCTCGACGGGACGCAGCTCCATCTCCTCGCCCGGCGCCTTGCTCTGGATGCGCAGGCTGATGCCCTCGTCGGGCTGTATGCGCACGACCAGCAGGTTGGGCAGGATGTCTTCCAGCTTGAGATCGGCACGGCGGAACATCAGGAACGGCGGGCGCTTGAACTGGATGGCGATCTCCGTGACCTGCCGGTGCAGCCGCTTGCCGGTGCGCAGGTAGAAGGGCACGCCCTGCCAGCGCCAGTTGTCGACCAGCAACTTCACCGCCGCATAGGTCTCCGTCTCCGAGGTCGGCGAAACCTTCTCTTCCTCGCGATACGCAGGCACCGGCTGCCCGTCGACCAGGCCGCTGCCGTACTGACCGCGGGCCGAGAAGCGGGGCACCTCGGCCGCCGTGATGGGGTGCACCGCGCGCAGCACTTTCACCTTCTCGCCACGCACCGCTTCACCGTCGAAGGCGGTCGGCGGCTCCATGGCGCAGAGCGTGAAGAGCTGCGTGAGGTGGTTCTGGATCATGTCGCGCAGGGCGCCTGACTCTTCGTAGTAGATGCCCCGGTGCTCCATTCCGATCGATTCGGCCGCCGTGATCTGCACATGATCGATGTAGCGTCGGTTCCAGACCGGCTCGAAGATGCCGTTGGCAAAGCGGAAGGCCAGCAGGTTCTACACCGTCTCTTTGGCAAGGTAGTGGTCGATGCGGTACACCTGCGACTCGTCGAACACCGACTGCACGACGGTGTTGAGCTCGCGAGCGCTCTCCAGGTCGCTGCCGAACGGCTTCTCGATGACGATCCGCGTCCAGCCGCCCTTGCCCTGGAGCCCGGTGCGACCGCCCAGCCCAGCCTTGCCAAGACGGCGAATGATCATCGGGAACAGGCTCGGCGGCGTGGCGAGGTAGAAGATGCGGTTCGAGGGAACGGCGGCCTCGTCCGGCTTCTCGCACGTGTCGTCCGTATTCCGAGCCGCCGCTGCCTCGTTGTTCTGCCGGTCGATCTCGTCCAGCGTCTCCTTGAGCCGCTGGTAGGCTTGCGCGTCGTTGAACTCGCCCTGCACGTAGTGGGGCGACTCCAGCACGCGGCCGCAGGCCGCACTGTCGATGACTTCGCTGCCGTAGTGGTCGTCCACGGCCTGGTTCATCAAAGCGCTCATGTCGGCATCGGTGAGCGGCTTGCGGCCGAAGCCGATGACGCTGAACGGCACCGGCAACGCGTTGTGGCACGACAGGTCGTAGAGCGCCGGCACCAGCTTGCGGTGCGCCAGGTCGCCGGTGATGCCGAAGATGACAAGAGTACACGGCTCCAGCTGACGAGCGCTGCGCAGCGACGAAGCAGGCTTGGCGGCCACCTCAGCGCTCCTTCACGGCGTGGCCGCCGAACTCGTTGCGCAGCGCGGCGATGACTTTGGCGCCGTACGAGTCGTCCTGGCGGGAGCGGAAGCGCATGAAGAGCGACATGGCTATGGCCGGCGCCGGCACGGCCGTCTCGATGGCCTGCTGCACCGTCCAGCGTCCCTCGCCGGTGTCGTCGACCCAGCCCCTAATCTTCTCCAGCTTGGGGTCTTTGGCGAAGGCGTCTACGGCCAGCTCCAGCAGCCACGAGCGGACCACGCTGGAGTGATTCCAGAGGTCGGCGATCTTCTGCATGTCCAGCTCCCAGCGGGAGGCGGAGAGTATCTCGAAACCCTCAGCGTAGGACTGCAGCATGGCGTACTCGATGCCGTTGTGGACCATCTTGACGAAGTGGCCCGAGCCGGCGCTGCCCATGTAGTCGTAGCCGTGACCCTCGGGCGCAAGCGTACGCAGGATCGGCTCGATGTGCTCGAAGGCGCTGCGGTCGCCGCCGGCCATCATGCAGTAGCCGATCTCCAGGCCCCACACGCCGCCGCTGGTACCCACGTCGAGGTAGCGCAGGCCGTGCGGCGCCAGACGCTCCGCCCGGCGGATGTCCTCCTCGAACATGCTGTTGCCGCCGTCGATGACGATGTCGTCGTGCTCAAGCAGAGGAAGCACCTCGTCGATCGCGTCTTCGGTGGTCTGCCCGTGCGGCAGCATGAACCACAGAACGCGCGGCCCTTGCAGTGCCTTAGGCACGTCGGTGAGCTCCTTCACCGCCGTGGCGCCCTCGCTCTCCAGCTCCTGCGCCTTCGCGTAGGTGCGGTTCCAGACCACCACGTGGTGGCCGCCACGCAGCAGCCGTCGCGCCATGTTGGCGCCCATGCGACCCAGGCCGATCATTGCGACGTCCATGCTGACCCCTTTCGTCAGTGTGCCGCGCCACGCTTCTGCGTCGACGGGCACGTGCGACCTTCGCGGGCGCGCCTGCGAAGCTTTGCGCGCCGCCCGTCAGGCTTCTGTGTGCTGCGATCTTTCCCGGCCCGCGACTGCGTCACGGGCGGAGTCTTCCACACCGCCGGCGAGCGCAGCGCTCACCGATCGCAGGCCCGCGAGTTGATCCGTGCCCAGCTCCACGCGCAGCACGCGGCGGCCGTGCGAGAGCAGGCTGAGCAGGTCGCCCTCGGCCTGAGCCCTCTTCAGCGTGCCGAACGAGTACAGCTGTCCGGGTATGGACGCATCCCGCCCGTCGGCAGCGACCAACTGCAGGTACAACCCCGTGTTGGGCCCGCCCTTGTGGTACTGGCCGGTGGAATGGAGGAAGCGCGGTCCGTAGCCGGCCGTGGTGGCCAGGCCCGCGCGCCGGCGCAGCGCAAGGCGCGCGCGCTCCAGTTCGGCCCAGGCGGCGGGGCCCGGCGTGACGTACGCCTGCAGGCAGACGTAGTCGCCCGCTCTGGCCTGCGCGAGAAGACCGTCGAGGGCGATCGCAAGCCCCGCAGCGTCGGCCGCCACCGTCACGTCGGCCGGCGGCTCGGGTAGCGCTCCGCTCTCCGTGTAGCCCTCGAGCAACCGCCTGGTGTTGTCCTTGCTCTCCTGCACGTTCGGCTGGTCGAAGGCATCGATGCCGATTAGCGCGCATGCTAGCGCCGTGGCCACTTCCCAGCGCAGGAACTCCCCGCCCAGCTCCCATTCGGAACTCAGCCGGACGGTGAGCACGGGCCGGCCGGCGGCCACCAGGGCAGCCACGCCGGCTTCCTGCTGCTCGTCTGTGCCGCCCTCCAGACGCAGATAGACGAAGAGGCGATCCTCGCCGTACTCGTCGGGAAGACCGACAGGCTCCAGATCGACCGGCAAGACGCCTTTCCCCTCCTTGCCGGTACTCTCGGCCAGCAGCTGCTCGACCCAGGCGCCGAATGGCGCTATGGGCGGCGAAGCGATCAGGGTGACCTTGTCGCGGCCGTCGCGGGCGAAGCCGCCGATGGCCGCGCCAAGCACGGCGCCGGGATTCTCTTCCAGCCGCTCGTCGTCGGCGCAGCGGGCCCCTACCTCGGAGGCGCCCTCGAGCAGCCGCTCCAGGTCGATGCCCATGAGGGCGGCCGGCACGACGCCGAAGAAGGACAGAGCCGAGTAGCGGCCACCGATGTCCGACGGGTTGACGAAGACGGCCCGAAAGCACTGATCGACGGCTTCCTGCTGCAGCGATGTGCCTTCGTCGGTGATGGCAATGAAATGTTCCCCGGCGTGCAATCCCTCGAGCTCGGTCAGCCGATCGTAGAAATAGGCGTGGAAGCTGGCCGTCTCGGTGGTGCCGCCGGACTTACTGGAGACGATGAACAGCGTGCAACAGAGGTCCAGCTCCTCTGCGAGGGCCAGGACCGCCTCCGGGTCCGTGCTGTCCAGAACGCGGACGTCCAGATAGCCGTCCCGCACGCCGAAGACTTTTCGCAGCACCTCGGGCGCGAGGCTGGAGCCGCCCATGCCGAGCAGGACCGCATGGCTGTACCCGTCCTCCCGCAGCTCGTCGACGAAGCCCGCCAGCTCGCCCAACTCGGAGCGTACGTCGTCGCCGACGGTGAGCCACCCGAGCGCGTCCTCGATGATCCGCACGTGCTCGGGCTCGCTCTTCCATAGCGTCGCGTCGCGATCCCAGAGGCGGCTCACGGCGTGGCGCTCGGCCAACTCCTCCAGCGCTGCGCGCGTGCGCGGCTGAGTGGCCGGCGAAAGCTCCAGATCGGCGCCCATCAGGCGGCCAGCGCCAGCCGGCGCTGCTCGACGATGCCTACGACCTTGTCGAACGACATCACGAACACGCCGACGCCGTCGATTTGCAGCTTGGCAGTGGCCGCACCCACGTCGATGCCGGCCTCGGCCAGCGCATCCAGATGAGCCTGCGCCGCCTGCAGGTCCTTGTCGACTGTACGCTGCACGACCCCGTGGTCCTTGAACGCTTCGTAGGTGCCCTCGGGCAGCGTGTTGACTGTGTGCGGGCCGATCAGGTTGTTCACGTACAACAGATCGTCGTAGAGAGGGTTCTTGACGCCGGTGCTCGCCCAGAGCAGGCGCTGTACGGTGGCGCCCTTAGCCGCCAGAGCCTTCCAGCGGTCGGAGCCGAGGATCTCTGCAAAGCGTTTGTACGCCAGGCGGGAGTTGGCCACGCCTAGCCTGCCCCGCAGGCTCAGGATCTGCTCCGCGCGCGGTCCGGCCTCCTCAGCCTTGGCCTCCAGCCACGAATCGACCAGTACATCGATGCGAGAGACAAAGAAGCTGGCGACCGAATGGACGCCGTGGAGCGGCCTGCCGGCCGCGACGCGCTCCTCCAGCGCCTGCAGGTAGGCCTCGGCGACCGCCTCGTAGTCTGCCAGCGAGAACATGAGCGTGACGTTCACGTTCAGGCCGGCAGTCAGGGCACGGCGGATGGCCGGGATGCCCGCTTTGGTGGCCGGGATCTTTACCATCACGTTCGGACAGGTGACCGCCTCGGCGAGGCGGTGAGCTTCGGCGAGGGTCTCGTCTGTCTCCGAAGCCAGCCGGGGCGAAACCTCGATGCTTACGAAACCGTCGGCGCCGCCCGTCTCCTTGTACACGCGATTGAATTCGTGGCAGGCGGCGTTGACGTCTGCGATCGCCAGCGCGTCGAAGATGTGGTCGGCGTCGAGTCCCCGGCGGGCAAGTTCGACGATCTCGTCGTCGTAGTCGTTGCCGGAACTCACGGCCTTCTCGAAGATGGACGGGTTGGATGTCATGCCCCGCAACCCGTCTTCGTTGATGAGGCGCACCAGCCGGCCGCTGCCGACCAGGTCGCGGCTGATGAAGTCGAGCCAGATGCTTTGACCCTCCTCGAGAAGGCGGCGCACGCGATTGCTAGCGTCAGTCATGGATAACACTCCCTCGTGGTACTAGGCGCGCGGTGGCGGCCACTGGCTCTTCCTACCCGTTCCGGCCCCGAGCTAGGCGCGCCCCGGCGAGGTGCGCAGCGGGTGTAGCATGGTCGGCTCGCGGGCCTGCCCGGAGCTACTCAGGGTCCTGCCGGCGAGACGGACCTTTGGGATCGTCGCAGCTATTCCGCGAGTGGGCGCCGGCGTCGCCGGGGGCGCAAGGTCAACCGCAGATCGTGCGCGTCCGGTGGCCTGCTCGCCGACCTCGCCTACGAAAGGTGTAGAGTCCGGCCGGAGCCTGCTCGTGAGGGGGAGAAGTCCATGGGTGTACGTATGTTGCTCGCCGGCGTTCGCCGAAGGACCGGCGCGGTCGCGACCGGCGTTCTGGTCCTGACGGCCACGGCCGTAGCCTGCCTTAGCCTGGCGGCCGCCGCGCCCGCCCCACGCACTTCCGGCGACCAGCTGTGGGCGTCTCTCTGCGCGCCCCCCGGGCAGCTGGACTGCCGCGGCGTCGCGGCCGCCCAGAGCCACGACGGTCGTGCCTTCTACGTGGCCGCCACTGTCGCCGCCGCGGCTGGTTCACAGCGCGACATCGCCCTCCTCAAGTACGCCGACGACGGCACGCTGCTTTGGCAGCAGGTCATCGGCGGGGCCGGCGACGATCGGCCGGCCGCCATCGCAGTCGATGCAGACGGCAACGTGGTGCTGGCCGGCACGACTCAGAGCGACACTACCGGCGATGACGTGCTGGTGGCCGAGTACTCATCGCTGGGCGCACGTCGCTGGACGGCCCACTACCGCGGTCCGGGTAGCGGCGCCGACATCGCGACTGGCGTCGCGGTGTCTCTTGTCCCCAGACACCCGGCCGTCTACGTGGCGGCCACCACTTCCGGCGCCGGCGGACGCAAGGCTACCGTCATCAAGTACAGCTCTAGCGGCCACCGGGTGTGGGCCCGCCGCTACTCCCCAACGTCCGGACCGTCGAGCGCCGCCGCGATCGCCCTGGACCGGGCCGGCAGCGCGTACATCGGCGGCAGCTTCGCTTCACACGGAGACCTTCAGGGCCTGCTCGTCAAGTACGCCAGCAACGGAACAGTACGCTGGACGGCGACGGCCACCGGCGCGCGGCAGCGCGACAGCGGCATCGTCGCCGTGGCCATCGGCGATGGCGCCACCGCCCACGTGTATGCCTGCGGCAGTCGCGGCGTGTCACTCGGCGGCGCGGCGATGCTGGCTTCTTATGCCGCCGGCAGCGGCCGTCACGAATGGACCACCCTGCTCGGCGCAGCGGGGCTTGGAGAGAGCACGTTCCACAGTGTCGCCACGGACCACGACGGCAACGCCGTGGTGGCCGGCGACGTCGCCGGCACCGGCCCTACCGGTCGCCAGGCCGTGGTCGCCAAGTACCGCGTCCGCACCGGCGCCACCCTGTGGGTGCAGCTCTACAACGCGACGACCACGGGCGACGAAGACAGCCTCGCGGCGGTGGCCGTCAACGCCTTCGACGAAGTGTTTGCCGTGGGGACCAGCCACATCGCCGCCGGCGACCAGATGGTCACGCTTAGCTACATGGGCTCCGGCGCCGTTCGCTGGGCGAAGCTCTACGGCGGCCCGGCGGGAGCGCCGGCCGCCGGCACCGCCCTGACGCTGAACGTGGTCACCGGCGCTCCGTGCGCCGTCGGCTACACGGCCGACGGCGTCGGCGGCATCAAGACGGCCGCGGTCGGCTACCAGCGCTGATGCAGAGACCCTTCTACTTGTCGCCCTCTTCCGGAACGATGCACATGAACGCGAACGGCTCGGCGCCGTCGTTGCTGAACTGATGCTCGACGCCGGCGGGCACAAAGGCGTAGCCGCCGGCGCCCAGCGGAGTGTCCTCTCCCTCGACCCACAAGGCGCCGTGGCCCTCGAGCCCCAGGTTGATGTGCGGCCACGGATGACGATGCCGCGGCGTGTGGCCGCCGGCATCGATCTCGAAGACGCGCATAACCCAGCCGTCCCAGCCCTCGTTCGGACCTACCGGCACGCGCTTGCGCACGCCGGCTATGCCCTCGCCGCTGAGCTTCACGCCTTCCAGTTTCTTCCAGTCGCCCACGACCATGTGACTGCCTCCCCGGCCGTCGCCGGCCCTCATACCTTCTTCACGCCCTGCACGAGCTTGGCGGCCATCTCCTGGGCGTCGCCGTACAGCATCCTCGTCTCGTCCCCATAGAACAAGCGGTTCTCGATGCCGGCAAAGCCGGCACCGCGGCCGCGCTTGATCACGAACACGTTGCGCGCCTTGTCAACGTCCAGGATCGGCATGCCGTAGATCGAGCTGCTCGGCTCGTCGCGGGCGGCCGGATTGACCACGTCGTTGGCGCCGATGACGAGCGCGCTGTCCGTCGTGGGGAATTCCCCATTGATCTCCTCCAGATCGAAGATCTTGTCGTAAGGCACGCCGGCTTCGGCAAGCAGCACGTTCATGTGGCCGGGCATGCGGCCGGCCACCGGATGAATAGCGAACTTCACCTCTACCCCACGCTGCTCGAGGGCTTGCGCCAGCTCCCACACCTTGTGCTGCGCCTGCGCCACCGCCATGCCGTAGCCAGGCACTATGATCACGCGGTTCGAGTAGAGCATGGTGACGGCCGCGTCGTCGGGGTCGATCGGCTTAAGGCTGCCGGCCACCTCCCCTTCGATCTGCTGCCCGGACGTGGCGCCGAAGCCGGCGAAGAGCACGTTGGCCACCGAACGGTTCATCGCCCGGGCCATGAGCTGCGTGAGCAACGTACCGGCAGCGCCCACGACCGTGCCGGCGACGATGAGGGCCGCGTTGTGGAGCACGTAGCCCTCGAAGCCGACGGCCAGGCCCGTGAACGCGTTGTACATGCTGATGACAACCGGCATGTCGGCCCCGCCGATGGGCAGCGTCATCAGCACGCCGTAGACGATGGCGAGCACGAAGAAGACGACCAGCATGATACTGCCGCCGGCGTCCGCCACGCCGAGTTGGTCGAGCACCACGAGGACGCCGCTGGCCGCCGCCCCCAGCAGCACGAGCGTGTTGAGCACGTTCTGGCCCGGGAAGAGGAACGAACGCTTGATCAGGTCCTGCAGTTTGGCGAAGGCGATCATGCTGCCGCTAAAGGACACGCCGCCGATGAGCGCGCCGAGCACCGCGAGGACAGCGACGCTGGTCGACAGGCTCACGCCGCCCTTGAGGTAGGTGCGCAGCAGCTCATCGGCGGCGATAGCCGCGGCCGCGCCGCCGCCCATGCCGTTGTAGATGGCCACCATCTGCGGCATCGCGGTCATCTTCACGCGCCGCGCCGCCACCCAGGCAAGCGCGGCGCCCACGGCGATGGCGATCAGCATGAGGGCGTAGTTGGTCAGGTCTTTCGTGAAGAAGGTGAAGACAGTGGCCACCAGCATGCCCGCGCCGGCGATGATGATGCCGCGCCGCGCGTGACGCGGGCTGCTCATGCTGCGCAGGCCGAGGACGAACAGGAGGGCGGCCGCGAGGTAGACGGCCTGAATAGCGTTAGCCACCTTCTGGCCCCTTGCCGGGGTCAGAAGGGCCGGGCGCAACGCCGCCGGCCCGCCCGGTCTTGGCGTCCTTGCTGCTCTTGAACATATCCAGCATGCGCTCGGTGACGGCGTAGCCGCCGACGGCGTTGGCGGTGCCCAGAAGCACGGCGACGAAGCCGATGATGCGCCCGGCAGTGGAATCGGCGCTGCCGAGCGCCACCATGGCGCCCACCAGGACGATCCCGTGGACGAAGTTGGACCCGCTCATCAACGGCGTGTGCAGGATCACCGGCACGCGACCGATGACCTCGTAGCCGGTGAAGGCCGCGAGCAGAAAGATGTAGACGGCGGCCCAGCCTGTGATCACGAGGCCGCCTTCAGCGTCGCTCGGCCGCCCCCGGCGGCCTCCCATTCCTCGACAAGCAGCCGCGACGGCTCGTGCACGATGACGCCGTCGCGTGCCAGCACTGTACCGGCCACCACTTCATCGTCCCAGTCAGGTGCAAACTCGCCGTCCTTCACCAGCAAGGCGGTGAAGTTGGCCAGGTTCTTGGCGTACATATCGCTCGCCTGAGAGGGCAGCAGAGCAGGCACGTTCAACGGCCCTACGATCATCACACCGTGGCGCTGGACCGTGGCGCCCGGACTGGTCAGCTCGCAGTTGCCGCCGCCCTCCGCCGCCATGTCGATGATCACCGAGCCGCGCTTCATCCGCTCCACCACGGAAGCCGGAATGAGTACCGGCGCCGGCTTGCCGGGCACGGCGGCCGTCGTGATGACTGCGTCGGCGCCCACGATGTGCTCCGCCAGCGTCTCGGCCTCCAGGCGGTGCTCCTCTTCTGTGAGCTCACGGGCATAGCCGCCCTCGCCCTCGGCGACGATCGGCATATCGATGAAGCGACCGCCGACCGACAGCACGTGCTCGCGGGTAGCCGCTCGCACGTCGTAGGCCTCTACGACGGCGCCGAAGCGGTGCGCCGTAGCGATGGCCTGCAGCCCGGCCACTCCGGCACCGAGGACGACGACCTTGGCGGGGCGGATGGTGCCGACGGCCGAAGTGAACATGGGCAGCAGCCGGCCGAGGGCGCAGGCCGCCATGAGCGCGGCTTTCTGGCCGCCGATGGCGGCCTGTGAGCTCAGGACGTCCATAGGCTGCGCGCGCGTGATCCGCGGCAGCAACTCCATGGCGAAGGCCGTCACGCCGCGGTCGCGCAGGGCGGCCACGCGATCCGGGAACTTGTGCGCCGGGATCAGGCTGACGAGCACCGCGTCGGGCCGCAACTGGGCCGTCTCCGCCACCGTGGGAGGCTGCACTTTGAGCATCACGCCGGCAGCCGCGAATACCTCGGCCGCGGTCGGCAGCACGCGGGCGCCGGCATAGTCGGCATCCTCGATGAAACTCGCTAACCCCGCGCCCGCCTCTACGGCCACCTCGGCGCCCAGCGCGGCGAGCTTAGGCACAGTGGGCGGCACGAGCGCCACCCTAGTCTCACCCGGTTCAGACTCGCGCGGCGTGGCAACGGTCACCGGCATCAGACTCCTCCTTACGTTGGCCACCGCCGGTCGACGGCGCGGCCGCCGGTCACCGGCTGCACGGGCCGGCCACAGGCGGAGCGCCCAGATCGCTGAGCTTCTGCAGGTACTCGTCGCGGTCGATCTCGCCCGCCGCGTAACGCCGTTTGACCACCGCGACCGCATCCTCGGTGACGGTCCACTGCGACACCGGCGGCGGAGTCTGTAGCGGCGGCGCCGGCGGCAGCGGTGTTTGCGGCGGCCCCGCTTGCCTGGCGCCGCTCCAATGGCGAGCCAACCAGATGATGAGCGCCACGACTACGATCCAGAAGACGATCTGGCCGATCGACATGACCCAGCCTCCCCACCAGCCTCCCCACCAGTTCCAGGGCATGGGCACGGCCGGACCTCCTCTCAAGACGGCCTGTTGGGACGTTGCGGCTCAATTGGTACCCATGGCGGGACAGTCTGAAGCGGGTCGGCGCCACCACTGCGGTGGATCGGCGGAGCGTTGCCAGGCGATGCCGACGACGCGAGCGGGACTCAGCGTCCTGAGGGGCCTGAAAGCCCTGACCGCCACCACAGAGCCCCACATGGATCAGGCGACACGACGGACCGCCACGGAGACAGACCCGAGGCCCACGTGGGCAGTCAATACCGCCCCCGAGCGCACCACCGGTACGTCGTGTGCGCCCACCCGCTCCTGCAGACGGGCGCCCAGGTAGTCGACCCATTCCTCTGCCCCGGTATGCGTGATCATCAGCCGCACCGGGGCCCCGGCGGCGAAGCGCTCCACGCGCCGGGCCAATGAGTCCATGGCGCGACTGAAGCCCACGGCCGCGCCGCCCTTTCCGGCACGACCGACCTCATCGAAGACGATGATCGGCTTGAGGTGAAGCGCGTCGATGACGCGCGCGGCGCGGGCGCTCACGCGGCCGCCGCGCACGGCGAACCCCAGGTCCTGCATAGCGCCGAAGACGGTGATGTCGTCACGCACCCGGAGCGCTACACGCTCCAGTTCGTCCAGCCCCGCTCCACATTGGAGCGCGTCCCCGACTGCTTCGATGAGCAGGCCGGCACCCACCGAGTTGGTGTGCGAATCGACGACCCGGATGCGATCCGGGTCCGTCGCGCTGGCCGCCGTCAGTGCCGACTGCCAGGTACCAGACTGAGCGGCGCAGATATGTACGGAGACGATGCCTTCCCGGTACTCCAGCAAGTGCATGTACACATCGCGAAACGCGGCGCTTGGCGGCTGCGATGAGACCGGCAGGTCGGCCGTGCCGCGCAGCCGATGCAGAAACCCGTCCAGAGTCATGTCGACGCCGTCCAGGTAGCTTTGTTCGCCGAAAGCAACGCGAAGAGGCACGGTGACCACACCGAGGTCGAACGCCTGCCGCTCCGGCAACTCGCAGGTAGAGTCGGTGACGATCGCGATGCCGGCCGTGCGCGCCCCGATCTGCTGCAGGATCATGTCGTCTACCTTGGTGTGCTCCAGGCGCCCGAACGCGGCCAGCGTCTGGAGCACGTGGCGAGGTTCGTTGGTGTGCACGTGGACGCGCAGTCGCGAGTCGCCGCCGGCGATCACCAGCGACTCGCTCAGACCCGCGAGCGCCGTTGCCAGAGCCGCCCGGTCCAGCACGCCGGCATCGGCAGCCACGAGCGCCTCCGTGCAGTAGCGCAGGCGCCCGTCGGCATCGTGCGCTGTGCCGGCGAGTGCGGGGGCGACCACGCGTCCCGCGACCGCCGGCTTGTGGACCACGAGTCCCAGCGCCAGGAAGTCCGAGACGCCCTCCAGAAAGTAGACGAAGCCCTGCCCGCCGGCATCGACGACGTGATTGCGGGCCAGCACTTCGAGCTGGCGCGGCGTGTCGGCGAGCGCTTGCCGGGCCCCGGCAAGACCATGGCGCAACAGCTCCGGGAACTCGACGGCGTCCGGAGCGTGCTCTCGCAGAGCTCGCGCCCACGCGCGCAGTACCGAGAGGATGGTGCCCTCGCGAGGCTCGGCCAGAGCGGCGTATGCGGCCTCGCTGCCACGGTGCGCGGCGGCCGCGAACTCGAGCGTGCTCAGCGCTGCCGCCCCGCTGGCCGCCGCCGCCAAGCCATGCAGGAACTGGGCGATGATGGCGCCCGAGTTGCCTCGAGCGCCATCGAGGGCCGCGTCGGCCGCTACCCGAGCGGCAACACCCACCTCCTCCGGCGAGTCGTCGCCCAGCCTGGCGGCCGCGGCCCGGAACGTGGCGGCGAGGTTGAAGCCGGTGTCGGCGTCGCGGACCGGGAACACGTTGATGCGATTGAGCGATTCCTGCTCGCGGGCGACCGCGAGCGCCCCGGCCCGCACAAACTGTGCGAAACTTCTTCCGGTAAGCCTGAGGAGGCGTCCCTCCGCCTCGCTCACGTCATTCCTCCCACGTCGCAGCGCTCTCGTCCCGCAGCATGCCCGTTTGGTGGGGGACTCATGCGTCCTCTGCTGGCCACGGCCTGGTGTTCGGTCGCGCGTGCGGGCCCCACGAGCGTGGCCAGTTACCACCAGCCGGCGCTGACGCCCATGACCGTACGCCCACCAGTGCAGCCACTCGGAGAAGTAGTTCGGATGCCGGGAGTAGCCCCACACGCCCACTCGGCACGTCCTGCCCCGGTGCACCGAGTCGGCTCGCCAACGGGCAAGCTGGACGTCGGATAGCGATTCGCCGCTGATCGCGACCAGCCGCAAGCCGATGCCGCCGTACTCCCAGCCGTCCGGTCCCAGACGCGAAGTGAGCGCGATAGCCAGAAACGGCAGCGACAGGACGGCGTCCAGCGCCCCCGGCGCCTGGAAGAAGACGAAGAAGTTGCGCTGCGCGTGGGTACTTGCCTGGCGCGCAGCGCCGCCCGACAGGACGGCGTAGGTGATCGCAATGACTCCAAGGCCGGCGGCCCCCAGCCCACGTCGGCCACGCCGGCGTCCGCACGCGCTCTCTGAACGACCCAGAGCGCGCTCATCATGACTACGGCGAACACCCATCCGATCAGGACAAGAGTCCAGGCGGCCATGGCGAGTCCCTCCCGGCGGGCCTACGGCAAGCTAGGATTGAACCTTGTACAGCGCTCGCGTCGCGGCCTTCTGGACCACGGCATTGTCGTCGCCGAGCGCTACGCGCAGGGGCCCTGCGGCGCGTGTGTCGCCTATCTTCCCCAACGCCTCGGCGGCGAGCCGACGCAGGAGCGCGTCCGGGTCCCGCAGCGCCGTGATCAGCACCGGGACCGCCTCCTTGGCGCGCATCTCACCGAGCACATAAGTGACGTCCTCCCGGCGATGCACGCTCTGCTTGTCTGTGTGCACCCAGATCATCCGCTCTACCGCCGGCCGGCCGGCGAGCATGAGGCCCTCGCGGACGATCCCCAGGCGCCGGATGTTCTTGGTGTTCAGTTCTCCGATCAGGAAGTCGTCCATCTCCGCGAGAGCAGCCTTGGCTTCCTCGCGCACCTTCTCGCTCTTCTTATACTTGGCGGCCCGGATGAGACCTTCGACGTTGCCGCGCGCCACCAGCTGCTCCACGTCGGGTGGCCTGAACAGTGCCATGCGTTCCTCCAGTCCGATGCTTCTCTGGTGTACATCAGCAAAGCATCGCTCAATGGGACTGCGTCAATCGATCCCGTGCTTCGCTCCTATCTCTTGGGCGAGGCCGGGCCTGATGCCGCTCCGGCGGCTTGGTGGCAGCGTCGAGCCGGGCGAGCGGCTGGACTCTCCGGCGCGGTCCACCGCACGGAGCGGACGGCTAGCTTATGTACAGACTGTGGGACCATTCAAGCACTTCTGATGGGGATCGGTCGGGCAGCGGATCGCCGCTCCGACCAGTGCACCTACTTACTACCCGCCGCGGCGCCGGCTTTGCACTCCGCGGCCGCCGGGCGGCAGCGAGGACGGCCCCACAAGCGGGTGCGCGTCGGGCGCTGGTACCTAGGGACCGGCTGCGCCGGCGTCGCGGCGCCGGCGCAGGCCGTCAGACGTGCAGGTCCGCCTCGGCAGCCGCCAGCACGCGTGCGAGCTCCGTGCGCAGGGACTCCGCAAGCGGCTGGGGGCGGTACTCCTGATACAGCCGCTCGGCCTCCTCTCGCGCGACCTCGATGGGGTCACGATAACCGCCGCCACTCGCCGGCACGTGGGTGATGGCGAGCGCGGTGGAGGCCCGCAGGTGGGCGCGCGTGTGCCCCTGGGCGAGATAGTGGCCGCCCGGACCGACCTTCTGCACCACGTCCAGGGCGAATTCGTCATCGTCGAGATCGATCTGCATCACCGCGTGACAGGCTCGCTGGTAGATGTCGTGGCCCAGCAGCAGATGCTCCGGCCAGAAGACCGTATAGGTGCTCATCAGGCCGATGCTGGGCAGCAGTTCGCTGCCCTCCATGGCCGCGATCGCGAAGTCCGACGCCTCTTCCACACCAGCCTGCCAGGCCCCCGGCACAGTTGCGTCGGTGCCACAGCAAGCCGCCTCGCTGGGAACTCCCCATGCATGTGCGAGCTCCGTACCGAGCCAGCGCGCGCGCCCGTCGAGCGGGAAGCTCAAGAACGCGCCGTTGCGCGGGTCGATCCAGCTCTGCATGATGGAGTGCAACACCGGGGCGCCCGGACGGGCGAGCTGCAGGAGGACGGTAGCGCTGACCAGTTCGGCCGACCCTACGGCGAGAGCACCGGCCTTGGTGGCCGGAGCAGTCGTGCCGAGCGTCGGCATGCTGACGAAACACACAGGCACGCCGGCCTCGGCGAACACGAGGGCCGCCTCGATGCCGTCGCGATCGTGTACCAGAGGCGAGACCGTCCCGATGAGATCGCTCATGAGCGGCCGGAGACGGAGCGCCTCGGCTCCGCCGGCCACTGTCCGCGCCATTTCAACGGCACAGCGCGCCTGACGTTCGCCCTGGACCATGGCCTGGAGATGCTTGACGGTGTTGCAGAAGCCGGCATCGAGCTCGTGCAGTTGCGCCACAGCGCCGTGGTCGCCGGCCGCTACGGTCGGCCACCAGAAAGCCAGTCCCGGCAGGGCGTCCACCAGGCGCGCGACGGCCGCCACGTCTGACTTCGTGGACGAGCGAAGGTCGCGCGTCTCGAAGTCGACGATCCGCGTGCCGCAGCCGTCTGTGGTGCAGAACGTGGCGCCCGAGGCCAGGTCCAGGTCGCACGACGGGTCGCGGGCGGCAAGCACGAAATGACGCGGCGCCAGGGCCATGGCCTCTAACACGAGCTGCGGCGGGAAGCGCACCACACTGCTCTCCGTGTCCACGCGGGCACCGTGTTCTCTTAGCAGGGAGAGGGCACGCGGCGAGTCGAAGCGGACGCCGACGCGCTCGAGGATCTGCAGGGTCGCCTGCTTCAGGCGATCTATCGAGCCGTCATCGGGCAGCCGTAGGCGGACGGCACTGCGGATGGGCTGGATCGGAGGGCGCTGCGAACCTGCCACGACCTGCTCCTTGGCTTGAATGCGGTGTGGCCAGACGATAAGGCGGGAGGCGCCGGCGGGCAAGTGGGACACGCGTCGCGTGCGCAGCCTTGGTCAGGTTCTTCTCCGCGTCAGGCGGAGGCCGCAGCGACGCTGGGCATAGCCGACTCGGAAACGTTGGTCGTGACGAACACCGCATACGCGTGTGGTCCTATGTCGCCACCGACCGGATCGGCGACAACGTGGACCCACTCCAAGTCGTCCGGCCGCCACGGCGACTGGATCCAGCTCTCGAAGCACTGCACGCCTTCGGCCGGCAGGGGATGAGCTCGCTCGTCCCAAGAGGGCAGGAAGACCGCCCAGGGGCTGCCGACCAGCTCGCGTTCCTTGCATCCCAGCAGCTCGACCATGGGACGGTTGGCAGCCAGCACCCAACCGTCGGCCGATACGGCTGCGAACGGCTGAGGGTGAGGCAAGTGAGCCATCACTCTCGCCAGCATCGTGAGCTCCTCGTAAACGGCCTCGGCGGCGGACCTCATCCCCGTACCTGCTCGGCTGAGCCTCACCACACACCTCCCTGGTGTCTTGCCGACACATCCAGCGCTCGTTTCTGAGGCATCGGCCCACGCAGTGCCGACCACAACCCCTTCTAGACAGGTGTTTGTTTACAGAGTTGTGCACACCACTGCGGCTTCAATCGTCACCGCCAACCGCGGGGCATCGTCGACAGCTGCGTCCTCTGTAACCCTGTCCGCCAGGGCACTAGCCGAGCGACAATGGCCAAACCGTGCGACTCGTCCTCTACGACATCCCCGACAAAGACGCCCTGTGCGCCGCCCTGCGCAGCCACGAACGGCGCGCAGGTCAGCATGGGCTCTTCGCCACGCCGGTCCTCATCGGGCCCGACATGCTGCCGGAACTGCCGCCGGCCGTCTCAGAGCCGGCGGTCCCGGTGCCCGTATGGCTGTGGGACGGCGACGCCGGCTCGCTCCGGGCGGCGGCCACGGAGGTGTTGCGCCGCCTGGTCTTCCCTATCACTCACTCGCCGGGCTCGTTCTGCCTTTCGTTCCCGTTTCCTGCCCTCGCTCTGGCTGCACAGCCGCTGAGCATGGCAGCCGCAGCCAGCCTGGACGTGGAAGACATCGGCCGGCTGTTGGATGGTGCGCCCACAGCATCGCCGACCGGCCGTGGGTCGTCGGCCGCGCTTTCAGCCTGCCCACGGCCGGCCGTCCAGCGGGACCTGGATGAGCCGCAGCGGCGCGCCGTGGGTCATCGCGGCGGCGCCCTGCGGGTCCTGGCGCCGGCCGGCTCAGGCAAGACGAAGACGATGATCAACCGCGTGGCGAGCCTGGTCGCCGACGGTACGCCGGCCGGCAGCATCATCGTCATTGCCTTCAACACCAAGGCGGCCGAGCAGTTGGAGCAACGGCTCGGCCGCCTTGGTGTGCCGACGACCCGCCGCGTGCAGGATGACTCGGGAGTACACTGCGCCACCTTCAACGCGTTCGGCTACCGGTACCAACGCGAGATCATGCAGGCCGCACCGCAGGTCTCCGACGACGCAGCCGAGCGCGCCCACCTCATGAGAGCGTCGGTCTGGGCGGCGCTCACGGAAGGTGCCGGCGCATACGCTAACGGTTCCCGGTCAGGCAGCCGCCCGCCGCAGCGCGGCCGCGAGGCTGCGGCCTTAGACGACCTGGTCTGGCGGGCGCTGGACGGCCTTGCTCAGATGCACGCTGCTCTGTCGGATCCGGCGTCGATCGACCTGCCGCTGCCGGCTCTGTTCGCCGACTGTCGCGGCTCACGCCTTCCATTCGACGAGGTGGAACGGCGCTTCAGTGACGCCCAGCGCCACCACTCGGTGCAAGCGTTCGATGACCAGATCAGTCAGGCCGTCCTCGACCTGCTCGCCCACCCGGCGCGACGCCACGCGCTCCAGGATCGATACAGGCACGTCCTGGTCGACGAATTCCAGGACCTCAACTCGGCCCAGCTGGCCTTGGTCGATATCATCTCGCGTCCTCACCGGCGCCTGTTCGTGGTCGGCGACGACGACCAGCTCATCTACGGGTGGCGCTTCGCGCAGGTGGAGAACATCCTCGGTTTCCCGCAACGCATGCCGGTGGCGCCCCACTGCGAGACGTTCATCCTCACCACCAACTACCGCTGTTCACGGGAGGTCGTGCGCCGCGCGGACATGCTCATCAGTCACAACGCGCGGCGCGTCGACAAACAGATCCGCTGCCGCGACGGCGCCCCAGAGGGCGCCGTCGTCCTCTGCTCGGCCGCCGACTGGCGACAGAGGGCTTCAGCCCTGGCGGGCTTTCTCGCCGACTCGCGCACCATACACGGCTGCGCCTGGAACGATCTCGCGGTCCTCAGTCGATACCGCGCCCAGCTGCAGCCGGTCGCGGTCGTCCTCGACGCTGCCGGGGTCCCGCACGCGCCACTGCCGGGCGCCAGGCTCTTCACGCTGCCGGCAGCGCGCTTGCTGCACTCTTGCCTGACGCTCGTGGCCGGCGCGGGTCTGGATCAGGAGACCTCCTCCCACCTCGCCGCCTGCCTGCACCTGTCGGAGGCCGAGCTACGGAGTCGGGCGCACAGCCTGCGTCGCTGGCTGCGCGCCGAGCACCCGACGGCCCACGAAGGCCTCGAGGAAGTCCTGCTCGATCTCCGTCTAGAGGAAGCGTGCGCGACCCGGCCGCGCAGCCTCCGTGCAACTGCCCGCTCGGACGCGGAAGACGACGGCCCGGCCGTCGTCCTGGAAGCAGCCCGGCTGCTGAGCCTGGACCACGGCTCCCTCCAGTCATACCTGGCCGCCTGGGCAGGCTGGGTCGACCAGGAACAGGAGGATGCTGCGCGCAGCACAGACCGGGGAGCCGCCGACGGCGTGGTACTCAGCACGATCCACGCCGCCAAGGGGCGCGAATACCGGTCGGTCGTGATCGCGGATTTCGCCGTCGACCTTGGCTCGCTGACACCGGCGCAAGTGGAAGAGGAGCGGCGCGTGCTCTACGTTGCGCTCACTCGAGCCGCGGAGAGCGTGCTGCTTACCGTCGACACCCACAAACGGGCGCCACATCAGTTCGTGGGCGAGCTCGCCGATCCGCCCTCACGCGAGCTCGCCTCCCGGCTGCGGCACGAGCTCGCGCACCTGGGCACCACGTCGGCCGCGGTTCCATCGACCGGCGACCCGGAGTCAGAGCTCCAGGCCGCGCAGCTGCGGCTGCGCGGCCTGGAGCTCGCCGGCCGTCTGGCCGAGTACCAATGGTTCCGGCCCGCGTCCCGCCTGCGACGGGCCGCCGGCATCATGGGCCTGGCCAGCGCCCGGCGCTAGGCCATGTCACGCAGCGTGCAGTGCGCGAGGCACTGTCGTGCGTCGCGCAGCGCACGGCCCAACGCACAGGTTCGCCCTCGGCCGCCGCGAACATGCGGCTGCGGCACAGGAGAGCCGCGCACGGCAGTGATCTGCCACGCTCAGTGGTCGGCCGCCGGGCAGGCTCTCGCTGCACTCAGGGCGCCGTGGCGTCCCAGACGACTCTGAGGAGCCAGTTGTACGGCGCGCCGAAGAGATCGGTCGTCGAGCGCCACGGGTAGGTGACCCCGCCGTCGGTACTCACACCAATCCAGCTGCGGCCCGTCGGCGTTTGCCCTGAGTCCGCCAGGAGCTCGGGAAGCTGGGTCTGACCAGGTGCGCTTGTGTATGCCACGACGACACAGAAGGGGTCGGGGACCAGACGCGCTTCGGGCAGGCGGAAGTTCGTGAACACACCGTCGTAGCGCGGGGTAACAGGCGATGTGCCGGGATAGACCTGCTGCCATAGTGTGGTGTCGGCGACGGGCTGCCCGGTGGAGGGGTCGCACGGAGTGAGCCAGACCTCGAACCCATTGGGGATCGTCGGATCGACATACGAGCTCCAGAGACCCACCTGGATCGTCATGGGGTCCCCGGGGCCCGGCCGATCGAAGCGCACCGCGGCGTAACTGGTCGGGTACGTGTTCTGCACGAGGTGGTTGAACGTCCACGAGTTGATCGACCCGTCGCTGGCCTGCACGGAACCGTCGTCGTACTGCAGCACAGTGCCGTTCAGGATGCCCACCCCGTTGCCACCCAGCGCGTTCGTCGCAAGCTGCTGCATGGTCGTCTGGCCGTCGCCTCGCGCCGTATCGATGTCGACCGCGGCCTGCACCAGCGCCGAGGCCGCCGTCTGCAGCGACGCGTCGGGATTGCCGTCGAGGTAGCGGTAGGCCTGGTAGTACACCCAGCCGACCGCGTCACGCGCATCGCGGGCTGCAGTCCCTGCATCGGTCATCGCCTTCACCATCAGATAATCTGCGTGGCTGATCAGGCTGTTGTCGAAGTGCACACCGCCGTTGTCGACCTCCATGGGCATGGAGTAGTAGTCGAACATGGTGGCCGGCTGGTCGTACTGGTTGGGATCCTGGAGAGAACGCATGGGGGTGCCGAGATCCTCGCCCATGGTCCAGTCGTCCCAGTCGACGACGCAGGCAAAGACGTCCGAGTAGCCCTCGTCTATGGCGCCGGACTGCCCGGCGTAGGTGAAGCCGTGTGGGACACCGTTCTCCCTGACCATGTAATTGGTCACCCCGTGAGTGAACTCGTGCGCGACCACATCCAGGGAGCGCGGAAAAGGCGCTTCGGAGCTCGGGTCGCCGTCACCGAAGAACATCATCTTCCTCTCCGGCGACCAGTAGGCGTTCTCGTACTTGCGGCCGAGGTGCACGTTGCCGACAACCGAGATACCGAGACCGTTGAGGCTGTTGCGCTTGAACACACTGAGGTAGGTGTCGTAGGTGAGGGAGAAGTCGCGCGCCAGGCTGACGGCCGCGCGGTCGGTGAAGAGGGTAGTGCCGGCCGGCTTGAACACCGTCGGGAAGCTGGAGCTCTCCAGAGGATCGCCTTTGCCGTCAACGCGATTGCCGGAGGTGCGGACCTCGATGGCACCCTGCCACGTGCTGAACGGATGCTTGCCCGTGTGGTGGCGGCGCATGTACTTGCTGGTGTCGATCAGCTTGAGCAACCCGCTGGCCGGGTCGCGATAGGCGTGGACGGTGACCTTCTTGTTGAACAGGTTGCGGCCCTTGCTCAGTGTGGCCCCGTAGGCAGCGGTGCGCAGATCGTCCTGGGCGTCAAGCACACGACCGCTGAGAGCGTCTACCGTGACGACCCATTCGCCCGCCGGCTGGTCGGCGTTCAGCCCGAACTGCCAGGCCAGATGAGCGGAGCCGTCGGCGGCAGCCCAGTAGCCGAGCCGGCGGCTCGTGACCTTGAGCGTCGAGAGGGCATACGGAAACCGTAGGGTGACCCGGGCGTGCGGGGCGGAAGCGCCCAGCGCGTCGGAGACTCCGCCGGCGAGAGTGTCCGGCGTGCGGCGGACCCGCTGCACCGCGGTCAGCACCGCCGACCGGGCCGGGATGTCGGCCCGGGCGGAGGCCACCGGGACGGCGGCCGACGGCACGTAGCCGCCGTCCACGACCGTGATGCGGCCGGCGCGGTCGAAGTGGACGGCGATGCCGCCGTTCAGCACGGTCACTCCGTTGAGCCGCTGGGTGAAGTAGACGTGGCGAGCGCCGAAGCTGTCTTTGACCGTGCGGGGAGCCACGAACTCGGAGCGCGTCGCCGCGATGCCCAGCGCCGCGCCGGTCTGCGCCAGAAAGCGATAAGCGGCCTGGGATGGGCTGGCGGCGGCGGCGCGCTCGAGGTCTGAGCCGAAGGAGCCCGAAAGCCAGCGGACCACGCCGGCCGAATCGCGCAACACCGTCACGCGAGTGCTCGACAGCGGCTGCAGGCGTGAGCTGACAGCGCGTGCGGAGAGAAGCGTAGCCGACGCGGGATGCACAGTGCCGAGCGAGGGATGGGCCGAAGCCGGCACGGCGGCACCAGAGGCGGCACCGGACAACGCCGCCAGCGCCATCACGGCAGCAGCGGCGACGGCGAGCCCCGCGGCCGCCCACCACCTCGTTCTGATGCGCTTCATAGTCCCTCCATCGAGCGGGCCCACGGTGAGCCGGGGCCGCCAAGCGATCCGGCATGCGCCGACACACTATCTGACTCACAGACGCGGTTCGAGCGCCGAACGGTGCTGTCTGGTCTCCGGGCGACCCCCGTCTTATCGGCACCTCCCGGCGGCCAGGCGAGGCATCCTCCTCCCAAGCATCGTGGCCACTCCTGTCGGCAGCCATGACGGACGGCAGCGCCGGCGCCCTGCCGAAAGAGCGCGGTCCTGTCCTTGCGGGCTTGCCGGCGGCATAATAGTTGCTCATGGCAAGCCGTTGACGGGGAGGCGCAGATGTCGAACACGAGCGTGACCGATGGCCCGCGTCAGCCCGACGCCGGCCGGCTCCTGCAAGCTCTTGGCACGGCCGAGCCTTTGATCGGGTTCTACGACGCCCCAGACCCGACGCCGTTTCATCCGTACTTCGATCCGCCCGGCGGAGCCGGTCGCGGCGCCTGCATCTTCGACTACCGACGCCGCTGGCTGCAGGGCGAACGGCTGCATCTAACGCGTGAGTCGCACGTCTGCGGTGGCGCGCAGCGCTCCCTGTGCGGACTGCAGACCCGATCGCGCGAGGACTTCATCGCCTTTCTGTGCGATGACGAGGGCTTGCGCGCCTCGCGCGAGCTCATGGCGGCCTGGATCGACGCCTCGCACACCTTCGAGCCGCAGCAGGGGCACCTCATCATCGGACCGCTGGTGCCACAGCAGTACGCCTGGCTGCGAACGGTGACCTTCTATGTCAACGCCGACCAGCTCAGCGTGCTGCAGCACGGCGCCTACTACAACAGCGACCCGAGCGGCCCGCCGCCCGTCATCGTGCCGTTCAGCTCCGGCTGTGGCGAGCTCATCGCCGTCTTCGACGACCTCGACGTCCCGCAGGCCGCGGTGGGCAGCACGGACATAGCCATGCGGCATGTGCTGCCCGCCGACCTGCTCGCCTTCACGGTCACCAGGCCGATGTTCGAGCAGCTGTGCGCGCTGGACGAGCGCAGCTTCCTGGGCAAAGGGTTCCTGAAGCGACTCAAGAAGGCACGCGGCCAGGCGTGGGGCCGGTCCTGAGCGAAGGCAGAGCCGCAGCAGCTTGGGCCGCAGTGCTCGCCGAGTAGCACCGCTCGACACCCCCTGTCCAGGGGGCAGGCAAGCTTCGCCGCCTGCGTCGATTAGTCCGACAACGCTCTCGACATCGTCGGCGCGCTGTCGCTCAACAGCCCTCCGGCCACTTCGTTCTCTCCGCCGGTTAGTCCGGCGCTGGCATCGTCTTCGTCTGGCGAGCGCCGCTCAATAGCACTCCGGCAGCTTCGCCGCCTGCGTCGATTAGTCCGACAACGCTCTCGACATCGTCGGCGCGTTGCCGCTCAACGACACTGCGTCGCTACGCTCACTCCGCCGGTTAGTCCGGCGGCCCGGCGACCTTTCGCCGCAACTGCCGCGCCACGTCTCTCTCAGCCAGCACGACCAGACGTTGCAGCGCCCGCGTGGCGCCGACGTACAGCAGCGAGCAGATGTCGGCATCCAGCACGTCGACGTCGGTGATCACCACGGCCCTGGCCTCTAGACCCTTGAACCGCTTCACGCTGCCGAAGTGGATGTGACCGGAGTGGATGTCGACGCTCTCCATCGCCGAGCCGGCGCTAGCGTGCGCGCCGGAGCGCACCACCGGAAGCAGCCGATCCTTCCACGGCTGCGTGGTGATGCGGGCGGCGGCCGAGCGCTCATCGGCGTGCATGCTCAGCACCGCCACGCCGCCGCCCACAAAACCCTCGTCGTGCAGGCGCTGCAGCTCCGCTATCAGCAGGACGGTCTGCTCCTCCGGGTCGGCGTAGCCGACTACTTCCGGCTCCATCTCGTCGTCCGGGCGCAGCACCCGCCGGTACCCGTGAGCGATGTCGGCACAGGCGCAAGCCATGGCAGCCACTCGGGGTGTGTTGCGGCAGTTGGTGGCCAGCGACCAGACGGGATAGCCGCCAGCCGAGACGAAGTCGTCCAGAGTTAGAGTCGATGCATCGTAGACGCGCTGGTACTGAAAGTCGCCGAAGATGCGCCAGCGGCCCCCCTGCAGGCCGTCCCGCACGGAGAGGTCGAGGAAGTCGAGGTAGTTCTGGCGCAGCACGTCCTGTGCTTCGTCCAGGATCAGCTCGTCGTAGACGTGCGGTGGGTGATCGCCGCTGCGCGCTTCCCCGGCCTCCAGCTCTTCCAGGAGCGCAGTGACAGCCGCATCGGGCAGCTCCCGCTGCCAGTAGCCGTCGTCGCTGCGGTGATCGCCGAAGGGCAGGTCTGCGACGTGGAACATCTGCTCGTGCATGGTGCGTACGGTGACACCCGGCCCACCGCCGTCGGCTCCGGGCACCTCGCCGCCATTGCCGTGCCCGCCGGGCGCCGCCGGCGTGAGGTCGGCGAGCTGGTCGGCCAGCCAGACGCGTAGCGGACGGTTGAAGCAGAGGAAGAGGACGCGCTTGCCGGCGGCGCGGCTGCGTCGCGCCGCCTCTATGGCCAACAGCGTCTTGCCGGTGCCCGCCGGGCCGGCGAAGACCACCCGCGGATTGCGCTCCATGGCGTCCAGGGCCTCGAACTGCTCCTCGGTGAAGCGTCGGAGCTCCTCATCGACCCGGCGGGCGCGGGACTTGGGGCTTTCGTAGAACTCGAACTCGGGCCGCAGGAGCCCGACGATCTCCGCGCACTGCGCCGCCGTCGGCTCGGAGCTCTCCGCCCTGAACAAGCTGCGCTCGGCGAGCCGGCCGCGGCCCCGCTCGAGCGCGTGCACCACGTAGTCGACGAGCGGCCGGCCCGCCAGCGCCCGTCGGTCGATCACCTGCCAGTCGTGCCACTCGTCCGAACTCTCGGCGAAGTCGATGAACGGGAACACGACCGCCGACCAGAACGGCACGCCCCGCAACAGCGGTCGCGCCTTCAGCACGCGGTCGCGCACACTGTGCATGCCGCGCGAGGCCTGTTTGAAAGGACCACGCGGATCGCCCTTCGCGTCTGCCCCGAAGTACCACAATCCGCCCTCGCGCCGCAGGCGATGGGCACCCTTCACCTCGAGCACCAGCACGCCCATGCCCGGGACGACGAGAAGGAAGTCGATCTCGCCCTCCACCTGACGGGTGTGACTGGCGATGTCCAGGGAGTGCAAGACGGTCCAGCCTGCTACGCGGGGACCGTCCGCCGCAGCGAGCGCCCTGAAGACCAGACGCTCGCCCTCGCTTGCCTCGTCGCTGATGCTGGGTGGGATCAGCCTCACGGGTGCGAGTATGGCACGCCCCAGGGCGAGCGGGAACTGCGCCCCAGTTGCAGCGGCTGTCAGCCAACGGCGTGGACTCCGGCAAAAGCCTCCCCGCGCGTGTAGAGCCACGCCATGCGGAGCAACAGACCGTCGCTCAGGGTGATCGGCGTTGCGGCCGCCCGGGTCGACGGAGTGGGACTCACTCGTAGATGATTGACAAAGCCGTCCGCGAGGGCGGCGGCCCGGCGCAGGACGCCGGCTACTGGCCGGCAGGACGATCAGCAGACTATGGACGGCATTCCAGACCACATACGGCGCCCGTACCGGGTGCAGGGCGTGCTCTTCGACTTCGACGACACGCTGACGCTGCCGGGCGCCCTCGACTTCGAGTACATCCGCAACGAGGTCGGCTGCCCGCCCCAGAAGGCGATCCTCGAGTTCATCGCCGAGCTGCCCAGCGAGGCGGCGCGGCGCCGCGCCAGCGAGCGCCTCGTGGAACTGGAGCTCGAGGCGGCCGGGCGGGCGCAGCCCAACCCGGCCGCGGCGTCTGTGGTCGCCTGGCCGCGCGAGCGCGGCCTCCCGGTCGGCATCCTCACCCGCAACGGCCGCGCCGCCATCGTGCGCGCGCTGCAGAACTTCCCAGGCCTGTCGCCGGACGACTTCACCGTCATCGTCTCGCGCGACGACGATGCGCTGCCGAAGCCTTCTCCCGACGGCGTGCTGCTGGCCGCCCGCCGCATGGGCGTACCTCCCGGAGAGCTACTCGTGGTCGGCGACTTCGTGTTCGACATCTTCGCAGGTCGCGCCGCCGGCGCCGTCACCGTGCTGCTGCAGACCGCCGACGCGCTCGCAGCAGGGTACGCGGACGTCGGCCTTCACGAAGAGACGCTGCGTAAGGGCCGTTTCGTCGCCGGCAATCTCGGCGCAGACGGCAGTCTTGACCCCGAGCCAGACGTAGTCATCGCCGACCTGGGCCATCTGCCGGCCGTCGTCCGGCTGGGACTGCCGCTGCCGGCAGGCAAGTTCCCCATCGACCTGCTGGAGCACTTCCTCGCCTCGCTGCCCGCGATGCCGCCCGGGGTGATCGTCGGGCCACACCTGGGCCGCGACGTGGCCGCCCTGGACCTCGCCGCGGCTGCCCTCGACGGTTCCCGGACCCCGTTGCTGGCGGTCAGCTCCGACCCGGTCACGTTCACCACCGACGCCCTTGGCCGCTGGGCCGTTCTGGTCAATGCCAACGACATCGCCACCTGCGGAGCCGTGCCCCGCTGGTTCTTCGCGACGGTCCTCTTCCCGCGGGGCGCCACTCCCTCAGAAGTGCTGACCGCGATGGAAGGCCTGCGCCGCGAGTGCGCCGCCCAGCACATAGCGCTCTGCGGCGGCCACACTGAGATAACCGACGCCGTGACGCGGCCCATCGTCAGCGGGACGATGCTGGGGACGGCCCCGGCGGGCGAGCTGATCGACCTACGCTCGATAAAGCCGGGCGACGCGCTGCTGCTTACCAAACCCATCGCCGTGGAAGGGACGGCGCTACTGGCGGCCGAGATGGGCGCCGAGCTGACGCGCCGCGGCCTGCAGCCGGAAGAGCTGGCTGCCTGTCTGGCGCTGCGCGATCAGCTGAGCGTGGTGGCGGAGGCGTCGCTGGCCGCCGGCTTCAGCGGCGTCACCGGCATGCACGACGTCACCGAGGGCGGCCTGGCGACGGCGGTGCTGGAACTGGCGGAGGCGAGTTGCCACGTCATAGAGGTCGACGTGGACGCCATACCGATCTACGAAGAGACACGCCGCCTATGCGGGCTGCTCGGCGTCGATCCCCTCGGCCTGATCGCTTCGGGCAGCCTCCTCATAGCATGTGCCGAGCCACAGAGCGACGAGTTGCTGGCCAGCCTCATCGCCGCCGGCATCCAGGCTGCCCGCATCGGCCACTTTGTGAGGCCACTCGCCGACCGCGCAAACATGGCGCCCGACGAGGCGGTGCAAGCCAGGCACGACGGTGCCTCGGTCGTCTGGCCCGTCTTCGAGGTCGACGAAGTGGCTCGCATCCTGTCTGGCGGCAGTTAACCGCCGGCCGCCGCGGCCGCCGCGATCGGCCGGCCGTGACCACCGCCCGAACGACGGTCGGCCGGCCGCGGCCTTTCCGTCCGACGTGTCCGCTATCCTTTCAACCGTCCGGGCGCGTCCGGGGCCGTCTTCAAGGCCGTTGCACAGCCGCGTCGCGCTCGTCCAAGACGCCCGGCGCAGGTTCCCCTCGCCGGGCGTCCTGCTTTCTGGACCGGTGCATTCAGCAGAAGGAGCAGTCTTGACACAGCACACGCAGCTCTTCGCCGGTCAGGTCACGTGGGTCGTGCGCCTTCCTGACGGCCTGGCAGGCAGCGCCCGCCCCTCTTCCCCGGAGACACTGGCTCAGCTGCTGCAAGCGCAGTCGGTCTGTGCCGCAGACTGCCGGCTAGATGAAGCGCTGCGTGCCTTCCTGCGGGCGGTGCTGGCCGACGAATGGCTGCCTCTCTGAGGCCCACGTTGCGGCGCAGCACTCGGTGGCGGTTGCGTCCGCCCCGCGCGTCAGCTGCCGCTCGCCAAGTTCAGGAGGTCGCCGGCCGTGACTATGCCGAGCGGCGCCTCCACGTCGGCGCCGGTCTCGGTGATGATCGCGGCGTACACCCGCGAGCGCCGGCGGGCGCTGCGCGCCACCTCGAATGCCTTACGCGCCTCTTCCACGGTGGCGGCCCGGGGCAGGAAGATGCAGGTGCCCTCCGGCTCAAAACTCAGGGCGTCGGCGACCGTCGCCCTGCCAACCTGCGCCACGCCGTCCTTCGAGGTGCCGGCCAGCCAGCGCGCCACGCCTTCCAGGGTCAGCAGGGCGTGGCGCCCACCGTCTATTGCCACCACTATCTGCGAGTAGTCTTTCTCGTCCATGTGACGCAGGGCGTCGGAGAGCGCCTGGTCCGGGCGGAAGATCTTGAGCGCGCGCTGAAAGGTAGGTAGCAGCCTGGCTGGGTGCACTATCTGATCGACGATCTCGCGGAAGCGCTGCAGACCCCAGTCGCTGGGTTCCGCATAAGCCTCGTGCGGGAAGCGCGCCGTGTGGACCAGCAGATTGCGCAGGTTCTTGCAGTCGTGCAGATCGCCGACCACGGCACGATGCACCAGACCGCGACGCACCGCTTCGTTGACCAGGTTCATGAAGTCCCAGGGCCTGTCGATGCGCAGCGCGTGCCGGAGGTGTTCCTCCAGCTCGTTGAAAAGGGCGTTGAACTCTGCCGAGCGGTCCACATAAGAACCATACCGCCGGCGACCGCGAGCTACCACCTCGTAGCAGGCTGAAGAAAGCGAACGTCAGCGCGGCGCCGAGGGACAGCCGCGAGGAATAACTAGCGCGACGTCAGGGCGATGGCTGCGGGAATCCGGGTGCGGCGCACGAGCCTAAGATGCGACAGACCCCGGCCCCACCCCCGGGTCCGTCAGCCTAGTGCACGTTCAGCGTCTGGAACTTGACGCCCACCTGCTTGTTGCCCGCCATGTCGGTCGCCACCGTGGCGATCTGGTAGGTGCCGCTCGCGAGGGTGCAGCGGAAGCGCGGGTGCTGCCACACGCCGATCGGCAGACCGTCGAAGGTGACCCACGGGACCATGCCGGCTCCCTGTCTGATGAAAACGGTGACTTTGGCGGCACCGCAAGAGTAGGGGTGATCGGCTATTTTCAGGGTCAACCGTGCGAAGCCACCGGAGCGTGCAAACGCAGAACGCAGAGTCGTGGTGGGCGGCGCATGGTCCCAGCGCACCGCCTTGTAGATCCAGAGCTTGCCACCCCGGTCCGCGGGGGAGAGGGACCGGTACGTGTCGCCGACCCCCCTGATGCCGTACATCGCTTTGCCAATGTCATTCTGGCCGTACAGATCGCGCAGACCCAGCCAGTGGCCTAGCTCGTGGAGGACGATGGTCTGCAGATCGGTGACCGAACCGTCCACGCTCGTGTCTCCCCAGGCGACCGAGGTACTGAGCTTAGTATCGGCCTCGATGATGCACGATCCCACCGTGTAGGTCGAGGTCCGCGCCGAATAGCCGGCCGGTAGACCGTCGCTCCAGACGATGTCGTTGTAGCCGTCGCCGAGCACCGCCCGCGGCCCAGACGCGCCCCCGTCGATGAACTGCAGAGGCGTGCCGGCCGCGTTCCACGTCTGGGTGGCGGCAGCGACTGCCGCGGCAAGACGGCGGGCGGGGAACCGCGCGTCCACGCGGAAGGTGCAGTCGGCCACGGCCCACTGCGACTGGTCGAACGAGAAGATGACGTTGAACGGGACGTCGTTGCTCGTCTGCCCGTCGCCGGTGATCACCTGCAGCGGTCCGCTCGACGGCGCATCGGCGCCGGCGACGCTGCCGATCGGCACCCGGCAGACGATGCTCGTGTCCGACCACGAGACGACGCGGGCATCCAGGCCGGGCTGCCCGGGCTGCGTGAAAAACAGGACGCGGCCGAGCCCCTGCACGATGCCAAACCCGCTGCCGGTGATGGTGATCTTGGCGCCCACGCCGGCGGCGGCCCGTGCCGGACTGACGTCGGTGATCAGCGGCCCGCCTGCGCGTGGGTCGGCCTCGGCCGCGGTGACAGCGCCAAAAAGCGCGATGACCGGCGTTGCGGCACTCAGCGAGCAGAGAGTCAGCGAGTCGCGGCCCGTGGTCTGTGACACCTTGGCCGCCACGCCGGCCAGCGAGTCGCCCAGGGCCGAGACGTCACCGCCGGTCACCTGCGGCGCCCCCCCGCATCCGTCGACCACGTTGCCTGTCGAATCCAGAAACAGCAGGTACGTCTGGCCCGCGAACAGCTGCGGCGAGTCTGACACCGACACGGCGGCGATCCCCACTCGGCCGCCGGGCAGGCGCAGCCGCAACGACTGTCCAGCGCTTCCCTTCAACACCTCGCCGACTCGCAGGAGGACGTCGGTGACTATCGTCGGCTGCGCTCCTATCGTCCAGCGCGGCACGGCGGAGACGACCTGCGCCAGGACGACAGTCTGGGAGGCGTCCGTGAGCTGTTGGAGATCGAACGGGGCAACCAGGGCCTGAGCCGTGCCCACAGCCCCGACGAAAACGGCCGCCAGCGCGACGGCCGCCGTCAGTACCCTCAGCAAATGCCTTTTGTGCTTCACGTGTCGTGTCCTCGTCCCTCTGCGCACCGCAGCGTGCGCATCCGAAGAATACAACGCCGAAGGCGCCCGAACCCTACGCTCGCGGCATCACATGGTCGCCCGTCGGGCGACGCCGCGACGCCCACGGCCCGCACTCTCTGCCCCTCGGAGCTTGCGGGTAGGCGGATCCGCCTCGCCTATACAGACTGCACACCCGGCGTCTGCCTGCGGAGGCAAGACGAAGAAGCGACATGCGCGTTGTATTCCACGCATCCGAGAGGAGTGCTTTACTGCATCTGCAGACTGCGGAATCCTTGTTAGACCGCACGATTCGAGGAGTGCCGG
>Ga0182021_10001100_pt1 | contig 30710 bp, 26 predicted proteins | sample 612E3MmetaG_FD_120493 | JGI IMG/M metagenome (GOLD analysis project Ga0182021, IMG submission 120493) | Permafrost microbial communities from Stordalen Mire, Sweden - 612E3M metaG (Illumina Assembly) | ecosystem: Environmental > Terrestrial > Soil > Wetlands > Permafrost | place: Sweden... | reverse complement strand
CAGCAAACGGAACCGGAGAAACTGCTCCCATCCCCCCGGTATTGAGACCTGTATCGTTCTCTCCGATTCTTTTATAATCTTTTGCCTCCGGTAATAGTTTATATGAGATCCCGTCGGTAATAATAAAAACTGACAACTCAATACCTTTAAGAAACTTTTCAATAACAACTTTCTCTCCTGCAGCTCCGAATTTCCCGTTCAAAATATCTCCAACCTCTTTCTCTGCTTCATGAATATCATCAATTATCAGTACGCCTTTACCTGCTGCAAGCCCGTCAGCTTTAATAACATATGGCGAAGATAAGGTTCTCAGAAAGCCGGCAGCATCCCCGACAGATGACTTGTCAAAACTTTTATAATCAGCAGTCGGTATTTTATGCCTCGTAAGAAAGTCTTTTGCAAAATCTTTACTTCCTTCCAGACGTGCGGCTGATTTATCGGGTCCGATTACCGGAATATCCTTAAGCTTTATGTCATTAATAAAAAAATCATGGATCCCCTTAACCAGGGGAGCCTCAGGACCAACTATAACGAGATCTATCCTGTTATCCAGAACAGCCATTTTTACACCTTCAAAATCTTCCGGATCAAGATTCAGGTTTGTCCCCAGCCCTATGGTTCCTGCGTTACCTGGTCCAATAAAAATTCTTTTGACTTTTTTACTTTGTGCAAGTTTCCAGGCAAGAGCATGCTCTCGTCCACCTGATCCCAGAATGAGAATATTCATCTTCGAGAAAATTAAAAATCATTTCAAAAGTACCATTTCATTCTGAGAAACAAAATCCTGATGAAAAATCCATTAACCTCCATCGCTTGTCTGGCAATATTTCGAGAAAGTCTGCATTACCGGATTAACATAGGTTTTTGAAACAGGAATATCTATAACAGAAGGATTATCCAGTTCAAGCCTCAAACCATCTTTATCTTTTTTTATTACCTTAACTTTATCAAAATTAACCATATACGACCTGTGACATCTTATGATATCTGTTCCTTTAAAATTCTCTTCTATTTTTTTCAGTGTATCGCGTAGCAGGTATTTTGATACTTTATTTTTATTAAGATAACAAACGTTCACATAGTTCTCAGCTGATTCGATATATAGCAGGTTCTCTTTTTTAATTGAAAACTTCAGGACTCCCTTATCATCATAAAAAGGAATCATATTTCTTGTATTGGAAGAAAATGCCTGAACATCTGCCAGCCTGTCGATCTGTTCTTTTTTATCCTGCCACGAGAAATATAGCCAGGAGATTGAGTAGGGAAGCAAAAGAACAAGAGCTGTGTTGCGTGATGAAAGCTTAACCAGTACCGAAAAAATCCGTACATCCTTCAGAAGTAGCTTTTCGAATAAGGCATATGAGAGTGCCATTAAAAGTATTTCAGCAAATATCCAGACCAGATACTGCCATACCATAATAGTATGTCTTTTACAGTACTGATACATTATAATCCGGCTCAACACCACAACCAATACTCCTGTAAGAATGGTGAGACTTGAATATGTAAAGAATTCGAGTCTTGTAAGATTGAACCATTTGTCGGCTCCGAAAGGGGAATAAATATTTATAAATACAAGAGCGAAAAGGGCAGTAAAAAGCACCAAACGGATAATGTTCTGTTTTTCATTCAAATAATGAGGCAATGGTATCTGAAAGTCAATCATGGATTGATTTTTACTGAATACAAAATTAGCGAATTTCTAATTTTAAATCCAGATTAGGTGCTTCCGATAACAATTCTTAATAAAAATTCTGTCCCAAATAATGGAATTTTATCCCTCATTATGTAATTCTGTCAATATAAGTTGTCACCTGCCACATAATTTTGCCTGTTTAAAATACCACTGCTTCCTTTGTAAATACATTTCCCGGGAGCATAGTATTATGGAGTACACAAAAACATTTAATGAACTTAAATCAATTTTCACAATTGAGAAGAAAGAGATACTTATACCCGGGTCGGATATTAAAATTTCCAACATTGGATTCCTGTCGGATCCGCCATTAAATGAATTCTCAAACCGAAACGATACTCTGATCTCAGAAAACCATTCTTTTTCATATCCTGTTTTTATTCCACGTAATCCTGAAAGTAATAAAGTGATTCTGTTGCTTCACGGTCTTAATGAGAGAAGCTGGATAAAATACCTGGTCTGGGCTTATTATCTTGCAGAGCAAACTGACAGTTATGTAATTCTATTCCCGATATCATTTCATATAAACAGATCACCAGCCTCATGGAAAGATCCGAGGGCGATGATTAATTCTATGAAGGAACGACAATCTGCTCTCGGGGAAGTCAGCATGCTGAGTTTTGCCAATGTCGCACTCAGCAATCGTCTTACTGAAGATCCTATGCGATTTTTTAATTCAGGATATCAGACTGTTTCGGATATAGTAAAACTCCTCTCATCATTAAGAAACGGTGAGCATCCGGTTATACCAGGAAGAAGTAAGGTCAATATATTCGCCTATTCAATCGGTGCTTTTCTGGCTGAAATTCTAATGATGGGAAATCCTGAGAACCTGTTTTCCGAATCAAAACTTTTTATCTTCTGCGGTGGTTCGGTATTCAGCAATATGCAGGGCTCCTCGAAATTAATAATGGACAGCCGTGCATTCGACAGAGTTTATAGTTATTACCTCAATGATTTTGAGAAAACAATTACAGGAAAGAGTCCTCTGACAGATTTTCTATGTTCAAGCCAGATCGGCATGGCATTTCGCTCCATGATTGACCTTGGACGGTTTAAATTATTCAGAGAAAATATCCTGAAAAGGCTGCGTGACCAGATTCATTCTATTACCCTGGCAAAAGATTCAGTAATTCCTTCAAAAGGAGTTCTCGCAACACTTAATAACTTCAAGAAGAAAAACATTGCGGAAGTCTGGGACTTTCCTTACTCCTATTCCCATGAAAATCCTTTCCCGATATTTGATTCTCCGTTAAGTTTAAAAGTAGACTCCTGTTTTGATAATGTATTTTCGTCAGCAAGTGCATTACTGATCTGATGAGCATCAACCAGTTCACTCCTATTATATTACACAATCTATCTATGGTAAATCAAATCTAAAACCTCGATTTGATGCAAATGCCACAAATTCTTCAACTATCTTATTTGCTGCAGATTGCGACGTATCGTGCAGTACTATTACAGAACCGGACCGGATTTTATTCCTGAGTATCTGCAGGGAATTATCAGGACCAAACGAACTGTCAAAATCATACGGCATAATGTCCCAGAAAATAATTTTAAATGTTTTTTTTAATTTACTGTACTGGTTCAATCTTAATCGTCCGTAAGGGGGTCTGAACAAATCCGATGAAGTAAATGGAATTGCTTTATTAACATCATCGAGATAATTTTTCATCGATGTAATCCACCCGTTAAGATGACTGTAGCCATGATTACCAATAAGATGTCTTCCGGCTTTAATCTGATCCATGAGATGAGGATATTTCTCAGCTTGCCTGCCATTGCAAAAGAATACGGCTTCGATATTGTATTTATCAAGTATATCAAGCAGATAAGGAGTTGAGTCAGGATCAGGACCATCATCAAAAGTCAGGAACAAAAGCTTCTCCGGAGTCCTTATCCTGAATAATGCATCAGGATAAATCCAACCGGCAAACAGGCCGGGACTGAAAAGCCGCATAAGATTTTACTTTGTGGAATAAAGCTTACTGTAATATTTATTTATCTCAGGTTCAACAATTGAAGTAATTGATTTCAATTTCAGTTTTGCTGCCATGTTATAGATATCAAGCAATCCCTGCATATTAAGACCGGTCGGGTAATCGAGACCAAACCGTTCTTCTGGTCTTAGGCTGATTGCATAATCAAGATATCCTTTTGAATATGTTATCACATCGGTCAACAACTTTTCGCCTTCTTCTGTCTTACCTGCTCTGATAAGGACTTCTGCTAAACCAACAATGAAAAAGTCGTATGGCATCTTTTTTGCCGGAACAATCTCCAGACCCCTGTGTGCTGCCTCGACGGCTTTAATAGTATCTCCGCTGGAGAGTAATGCTTTGCCAAGGGTTCCGAATATCCTTCTGAAGTTGCTGAACATCCGTTTATTATTCTCATCGAGATAAACAGAAGGATTTTCTGCATTTCCCCAGGTAAATTTATTCATCATATTGTCATACATAACATAGGGATCGATAATTCCGAATTCACCCTGTTCCGGAGTATCTGTTTTTATAGGCGCTACCCTGTAAGCAAGTCCTTCCTGGATAAAATATTTCTCAAGGCCTTTATACTGGCTTGAAGGAACCGTGGTTGAAAAGTAAATTGGTCTATCCCATTTATTGTTAGAAAGCATATCCATAATTGCCAGATCGCCTTTGAATGCATCGGATTCGGTATACTCCCATATCATAGGCGAAACAAGCCTGTTTCTGAAATAACTCTTGACCGTGCCATTTGAAAGTACTTTCGCAGTATCTACATCGATAATGAATTTGCTTGCAGGCAGGTAATTCAGATAATCACCTCTCCCGCTAAGGTCAATCTTGTATTTATTATCATCAAGACCGGCAAACTGAACAACATCCCTGAGATTAACAGGTTTATCTACCCTGTTATTGACAGGCAGCTGTTCCCTGGTACCTTCAATATACTTTTCAGTTCCGAGTGAAAACGGTAAGGGATCAGATTTGAAGGCCTTCTGCCGCATCATTTCAATATACCAGCCTGCCTGTATATAACTCAGATTTGCCACCCGGATATCGGTTCTCACCTCCTCCACATCCTGAACATACCATACAGGGAATGAATCATTATCACCATAAGTGAACAGGATACTGTTCTTATCACATGATTTAAGATAATTGGCGCCGATGTCTCTTGCAGTATAACGGCCTGATCGGTTATGATCATCCCAGTTCTGTGCTCCCATCAAAACTGGGACGGCAGCTACAAGAACAGCAAACGTGACCGCAAGTGATATTTTGTCCCCGATTAACTTCTGAAGTTTCTCATAAAAAAACATAAATCCCAATCCTATCCAGATCGCAAAAGCATAGAATGAACCTACATAAGCATAATCCCTTTCCCTGGGCTGATCCGGATACTGATTCAGATAAAAAATGATAGCGATTCCTGTCATTATGAAAAAAGCCATGACAAGCCAGAACCCATTCCGGTTTTTTCTATACTGCCAGAACATTCCTGCCAGGCCAATCAGGAGAGGGAAAAAATAGTATTTATTGCGGCCTGGATTAGTTTTAAGATCTTCCGGAAGGTTACTGAGATTACCCAGACGTGCCTCATCAATAAATTTAATTCCGCTGATCCAATTTCCGTGAATTGAATTGCCATTCCCCTGTATATCATTCTGCCTGCCTGCAAAATTCCACATGAAATATCTCATGTACATAAATCCAACCTGATAGCGGAAAAAGTACCGGAGATTTTCACTGAATGTCGGACAAACGACCGCTTCTTTTTGTGATCCTACGGTATATTTACGTCCTACCACCTTCCCCCAATATTTGTAAGCACTTTCATGGTCGGGATCGGAGCTGTACATACGCGGGAATATTGTTTCAAATTGTTTGCTGTATGTATATTCAGGATGATAATATGGCAGGTATTTACCATTTAACTTATTATATCCGGCAACAACTTTCTTTACATCAATTACCGGAGCGCTGTAATAGTTACCATAGAATTTTGGAGAGCTGCCATACTGTTTCATGTTAATATAATATGACAGTGAAAATACATCCGCCGGATTATTCTGGTTCATGGGTGGACGTGCCGACGATCTGATCATTATCATGGCATATGAAGAATAACCGATCATTATAACAATTAAAGATGTCATTATATAATTAAGGACAACCTGCTTTTTCTTTAAAGAGTAATTAATTCCAAATGCCAGCAGCCCGAACAGAATCACCATATAGAATATTAATCCGCTGTTATATGGTAATCCCAAAACATTGACAAAAAGTAATTCAAACCAGCCTGCAACTTCGGGTGCACCGGGCATTATGACAAAGACCATCAGCCATAGAAGTAAAATTGAGACGAGAAATGTCTTTATAAATCCCCTGGTCGTAACTTCGTATTTTTTAAAATAGTATACAAAAACAAGAACCGGAATTATAAGAAGATTCAACCGGTGAACACCAAGGCCAAGTCCCATTATGTAGGCAATAAGGATAATCCACCTTCCGGAATAAGGCTTATCTGCCTCTTCTTCCCATTTCAGCATTCCCCAGAAAACAAGAGCTATTATCAATGAAGAAAGGGCGTACAATTCTCCTTCAACAGCTGAAAACCAGAAAGTGTCGGAAAATGTATATGCAAGAGAACCTATTACTCCGCTGCCAATTATAGCGGGTACATGTTTAGCTTCAAGTTCTCCGCCGGAAACAAATACTTTCCGCGCAAGATGTGTTATGGTCCAGAAAAGGAACATGATAGCAAATGCACTGCACAGAGCGGAAAGAATGTTTACCGTTACAGCAACTTTAGAGGTGTCGCCACCTGCAAAAAGTGTGGCAATTCTTCCCATCATCAGGAACAAAGGAGCTCCCGGAGGGTGACCAACCTGCAGTTTAAAAGCTGAAAGAATGAATTCCCCGCAATCCCAAAAGCTAACGGTCGGTTCAAGTGTAAGCAGGTAGACGATTGCTGAAATGACAAACATAAACCAACCGGTAAGATTATTCCAGCGGCGGTAATTGCCCCATATTGAATTCATAGTCACAATGTTTTTGATTTGTTCAGAGATCAAAGAACGCAAAAAAAAATTATATGATTATACTTACTATTCTATTTAACATCATTTTAACTTGGCAGAAAAACATTAATTTTGTACAAATTCCCATTTATGATAAGACAACGGGTTCTTACAATTCTTTTACTTATAACCGCCTGTGGTGTCTTATCAGGGCAAGCCGATGAAAAGACGATATCTCAACCAGGAGAACTTTTTCTTAGGATTAAGAGTATAAATTTCATTAAAAATAATGAATATTTTAATCCAATAATTGAAGGTTACACACTAATGGGTTTCTTTTTTCAACCTGAACTGGTCTATTCTCCTTCCGATAAGGTTACCCTGTGTGCAGGAACACATCTTCTGAAATATTCTGGAACAAAAAAATTCTCGCAGATCAAACCGGTATTCTCCGCTTCGTTAAAACTTACAGAAAAATCAGTTCTTACTCTTGGATCTCTTTCCGGAAGCGACAGTCACCAGTTATTTGATCCGCATTTCAACACGGAAAGGTTATACACCGATTATCTGGAGGATGGTTTTCAGTTAACTACTTTAACTGATCATATTTTCAACGACACCTGGATAAGCTGGGAAAATTTCATCTTCAAGGGAGATTCAACCAGGGAGGTATTCACTTTCGGTGAGTCATTCAGATATAAATCATCCTTGATTTCTGACTTTATGCAGATTGAAATACCTTTTCAGATTCAATTCAAACACTTTGGTGGCCAGATAAGTAATTATCCCGAACATGTCGAGACTTTTTTTAATCTTGCAACCGGTATTGGTTTAAATTTCAAACCCGAACAAAGCAGATACGGCGAAGCAGGTATTGAGTACCTGCAGTTTCTTAATAATGAATTAAACGGGGAATCTCAATACGGAATTACTCACGGATATGCATCATGGGTGAGATTCCACTATACCTACAAAGCTCTTTCTTTCGGCGCTTCATACTGGAGAGCTCACAATTTCTTTGCTCCCAATGGCAATGCAATTTATGGCAGTGTATCTGATTATAAGCCTGGCGTTGTGGTACATGAGAGAAGGATAATTAATAATTTTTTATCCGTCAGCTTTTTACCTGAGAGTTTCCTGCAATTGTTCCTGGCTTTTGAAACATATTATGATGTCGATTTAAAACGGCTTGACAATTCTGTAACACTTCACCTGAATTTTGATAAACTTATCAGGCTTGCAACACTAAAACATTGAGATTGAGTTCATGATCAATATAAGAATCAAAAGGGGGTGAGTTCAAGAGCTTCAACGAAGAGCCCCGGGTTGGGTTCAGAAAATCAGATATAGTATCTCCATGGCCTTGATTTCCAGTAGTCACCGGCATAATCGACTCCTATTCTTGTACCTGTTTTAATAACCGGAAAAACTCCTGCATCTTCGAACCATATTCTTTCAGAGGTCACAAGATCTTCTCCATAATAGGATCTGTCTATTCCAAGTGATCTGGTCAGCTTTCCCGGACCATATAAATTTTCCAGACCCCTTATAAGTACAGCCTGAGGTTCATTTTCCCTGCCCGTGACAATATTCAGCATCCAGTACATTCCATAGATGAAGTAAACATATAACCGGCCTCCCTTATGGAACATGATTTCTGTCCGGGCCGTCCTTCCCTTTGATGCGTGACATGCTTCATCTCCATTTCCGTTGTAAGCCTCAACCTCGGTAACCTGAAATCTGCCATAGGATCCATCGGCTAATCTTTTTACAAGGTTTTTCCCTGGCAATTCCGGAGCTACCTCAAGGACATCACGGATATAAAATTCTCTTGTTAATTTCTTCCCCGGAACCATCTTTTCAATAGGGGATTTTGGTTTCCAACTGATCCCATTTCCTGAAAACCTCTTCCCCACCTGCATCTGTCAGCCGGAGAAATTTTACTTTTCTGCTTTTGGGATCGAGCAGGATTTCATCATAAATCATCTTATCGCTGAAACCCGCCTTTTCGGCATCTGACCTGTCGCAGGCATAGACCACCTTTTTAATTCCGGCCCAGTAAATTGCTCCAAGACACATCGGGCATGGTTCGCATGAAGAATATAGTGTGCATTCACTCAGATCATAAGATTTTAAATATGATGCCGCCTGCCTGATTGCAAGTATTTCGGCATGAGCCGTCGGATCATTATCGAGCACCACCCTGTTGTGCCCTTCTGAAATTAATTTACCATTCATTGATATTACCGCTCCAAAAGGTCCTCCTCCATTATCGATTCCCTTACCGGCATTTTCAACCGCTCTCAGGAGAAATTCTTTATCCTCGTCCATATTTTTTAAATTCATAATATTTAATAACATTGCACGAAGAACCACAATCATATTATTTGATTTTTCCTCGTTTGCCCCTGTCCCTGAAGGGTGCTTGAAAATCAATTACTCCCTTAAGTGGTGTGGCAAATAATTGATTTTCAAGCGCTGTAATTATTTCTAAAGATAGAACCTAATTCATTATTCTTAATGATTTAAAGTATATAAAAATAATCTAGTTTTTCTTAACATAAAGAAATTCTGTCCAATATTCTTTTTTTTTAGGAAATATATTGTATTTTTGCAGTCCCCAAAATTATGGGGTAATTACATTAATTATAAGTGTATCAATTAAAAAATAAGAACAAGTGAATACCTTAAGCTATAAAACAGTATCAGCAAACAAAGCTACTGTAAACAAGGAGTGGGTGATTATTGATGCTGAAGGCAAGATCCTTGGGAGACTTGCTTCGGTTGTGGCCTCAATGCTCAGAGGAAAGCACAAAACCAACTTTACACCCCATGTTGATTGTGGCGACAACGTGATTGTCATCAATGCTGAAAAAATCGCTTTAACCGGCGAGAAAATGTCAGATAAATTATATGTCAGACATACAGGATATCCTGGTGGTCAGAGGTTCACCACTGCTGATGCCATGATGAAAAAGAATCCGATCGGACTGGTTGAGCATGCAGTTAAGGGAATGTTGCCAAAGAACAGGCTTGGAAGCGCTCTGTATAAAAATATGCATGTTTATGTAGGAACAGAACATCCTCATGAAGCACAGAAACCCAGAATAATTGAAATTTAAAAAAAATTAAGCAACAGATATGGAATCGATCAATGCTCTTGGAAGAAGGAAAGCAGCCGTAGCCCGTGTATATTTAAGCGACGGAAAAGGAAAAATTACTGTTAACGGAAGAGATTATAAAGAATACTTCGGCGCTGAAACACTTCAGTATGTTGTCACCCAGCCCCTTGTTCTTTTAAATTCTACAGATAAGTACGATATCAATGCCAATCTCGATGGTGGTGGAGTAAAAGGACAGGCTGAAGCTCTCCGCCTGGGAATAACAAGGGCTCTGATTATGATTGATGCCGAGAGCAAAGCTGCTCTCAAAGCCGAAGGGTTTGTGACCCGCGATCCCCGTGAGGTTGAAAGGAAAAAGCCTGGCCAGCCAAAAGCACGCAGGAGATTCCAGTTCAGTAAACGATAAGAATTAATAAGTCAGTCATTATAGATGCAAGTTTAGTATCTAAATTGTGAAGACTCCCGCCAGCTGGCGTGACTACTTTGCAATTGATTGAGAGAATGTAAACTTAAAAAACCAAAAAATGCCAAGAACAAATTTCAAAGAATTACTTGATGCAGGTGTGCACTTCGGACACCTCAAAAGAAAGTGGAATCCCGCCATGGCTCCTTATATTTTTATGGAACGTAACGGAATTCATATTATTGACCTTGAGAAAACTATTACAAAACTTGATGATGCTGCTTCGGCAATAAAGCATATTGCCAAATCAGGAAAGAAAGTTCTTTTTGTCGCAACAAAAAAACAGGCGAAAGAGATTGTTGCCGAAAAGGTAAAAGCAGTCAACATGCCTTATGTTACAGAACGTTGGCCCGGTGGTATGCTTACAAACTTTCCGACTATCAGGAAGGCAGTAAAAAAAATGTCATCCATTGACAAAATGGCTACTGACGGAACCTTTTTGAACCTGTCAAAACGTGAGAGACTTCAGGTCACAAGACAAAGAGCCAAGCTTGAAAAAACACTCGGTAGCATTATAGATCTGACCAGACTTCCTTCAGCCTTGTTTATCGTTGATGTCAGTAAAGAACATATTGCAGTAAGAGAAGCTAAAAGACTGGGCATACCTGTATTTGCCATGGTTGATACAAATTCAGATCCGTCCGACATTGAATTCCCGATACCTGCCAATGATGATGCTTCAAAGTCGATTTCCCTGATAATCGGAGTTGTATGCCAGGCTATCGACGAAGGACTCAATGAAAGAAAAAATGAGAAGGATAAGGAACCTCAGCAGAAAGACAAGAGAATAATCAGGAAAGAACTTGAAACAAAAGACATTCCTGCAGCTATCATAGAAGCTATTGTTGAAGAAGATGAGGAAGAAGATGTTGATACTGATGACGATATAACGATTGACGATTCGGATGATGATGATGATAGTGTTAAAGTACTTGACGACACTGAAGGAGAAATATAATAAATACTATTAATAAACATAAAGAAAATACTATGGCTATTAGCGCTGCTGATGTTGCCAAACTGAGACGAGTTACTTTAGCAGGAATGATGGACTGCAAGAAGGCTCTCGAAGAATCCGAAGGCAACTTTGAAAAAGCAATTGAAATAATACGAAAAAAAGGACAGGCTGTCGCAAACAAGCGTGCAGATAAAGAAGCTTCCGAAGGAGTAGTTTTAGCAAAAGTATCCTCCGATGGAAAACTGGGAACAATGATCGTTCTCAACAGCGAAACTGACTTTGTTGCGAAAAATGCCGACTTTATGGCTCTTGCCAATAAAGTACTTGATATCGCACTTGCAAAGAATCCTGCAAACCTTGAAGAACTCAAATCTCTTCCAATGGATGGTGGCAAAGTTGGCGATAAAATTGTGGAATATGTTGGAATTATTGGGGAGAAACTTGATCTTTCATATTTTGAAAAAATAGAAGCTGCTCATGTTCAGGCGTATATTCATCCGGGGAACAGGCTTGCCACACTTGTAGGATTTACAAAGCCGGGCGCTGATATACAGGTTTATAAGGATATTGCAATGCAGATTGCAGCCATGAACCCTGTTGCTGTTGATAAAGATTTTGTACCTGAATCAATTATTGCACAGGAGATCGAAATCGGGAAAGAACAGGCCAGACGCGACGGGAAACCAGAAGAAATGCTTGAGAAAATTGCTCAGGGGAAACTTACTAAATTCTTCAAGGACAGCACTTTGCTTAACCAGGATTTTGTAAAGGATAATAAGATAACTATCAGACAATATCTACAATCAGTCAGTAAAGAACTTACAGTAACAGAGTTTAAACGCTTTACTCTCAATCTTTAATACGTAGTTCATAATTCAATATTCAGATGGCGCCCCAGGGCGCCTCTTTTTTTTAAATACAGAGGCGGTTGAAAAAGTAGGGACATACCATGGCATGTCCCTACAATATTACATATTATTCTACCATATAATCTTTTCCCTTCATCGATCTTCATGAACTCACCCCCTTCCTTCGCTTCGCTCAGGATTCCCCCTCTCTACTTCGTAAAGAGGGGGATGTCACAGAATATAAGATCGTTATGGCCCCCTCTTTGCGGAGCAGAGAGGGGGATGGGGGTGAGTTCGTTATAATTTACGCGGTAATTTCCCTTCTCTCCAATGTTCTTCAATTTTTTCAAGAGTAACATTTTTGGTTTCAGGAATGAAGAAATATCCCCAGATGATTCCCAGGATACCCACAAGCGCATACAGGAAGAATGCTCCAGCAGGATTTCCAAGGTCTTCTCCTTTAAGCGTAATCGCAGTACCCGGCATAGTTAAGCCTTTTACAATTTTAAAAAAGGTAAAAGCAACAACTCCGTTAAATAACCAGTTTGAAAGAGCTCCGATGCTTGAACCAATTCCTCTCACACTTAACGGGAATACTTCTGAGATTATCAGCCAGCCAAGAGGGCCGAGACTTATGGCAAAGAAGGCGATATAAATCCAAACGAGAGAAATCGTAACCCATTTAATTGATTCACCCAGAGTTGCCTGCAGAGCAAAGCAGGTTCCCATTGCTATTAAAGCAACCACCATTCCCGTTAATCCGATAAAATACAGTTTCCTGCGACCCAATCTGTCTATCATGAATAATGACAGGATTGTGAATGCAACGTTTACAACGCCCACGCTCACTGAAGCCCAAACAGCAGCCTGAGCATCGGCAAAGCCCGACATCAGGAATATTTTCGGACTGTAATATATTATTGTATTTATGCCGGTAAACTGCTGGACAAACATTATTCCTATCGCAATGATAAGCGGTACCCTCAGCCATTTTTTAAAGATGAGAGTCCAGTCTACTTTGTTTTTCTTATCTGATTCCAGGTCAGCTTGCATTTTTGAAATAACTTCTTCCACCAGCTGTGGTTCTTCAACCTTTTGCAACACTTCCCGGCATTTATCTTCATGTCCTTTACTGATCAGCCAGCGGGGAGTTTCCGGGAGAAAGATCATACCTGTAAACATGATCAGTGCAGGAATTACTCCGACATAAAACATTGCTCTCCAGCACGATGTAAATGCAGGATCTCCGTCAGGCACTGCAAATGCAGAATCACTTAAGTATGAAACCATTATTCCGATTGTAATAAGCAACTGAAACATCGATACTAAAGTTCCTCGGGTTTTGGTGGGTGAAATCTCAGCGATGTATAAAGGTACCGCAAAGGAGGAAACGCCTATTGCTATTCCCAGAAAGAAACGTGCAAATACCAGCATCATTGCGCTCGATGAAGCCCCGGACCATACTGCTCCGATAGAAAAGATGATCGCTGATGCAAGAATAACTTTTTTCCGTCCGACAATATCCGCAATCCTGCCACTGAACATAGCCCCGATAACTGCTCCTACCAGTCCGGCAGTGGTGATAATTTCTATCCAGTTATCAGCTATTGCAAATGTTTTTTGAAAAAACGGGATTGCTCCTGAAATTACACCGGTATCAAAACCAAAGAGCAAACCTCCGGTTGCAGCAACTGTAGCAATTACCACTACAAGCGCTTTGTTTTGTTTGTTGTTTTTTTCAGACATACATGTATTTTTAAAGTTTTAGGATCAAAAAATCTGCTGTAAGATAATATTAATCATGCATTATTGTTTCAGGTTGAAAGGATTTTCAAATCAGTGAAAAATTAAATCGATGTAGCTCAATTCATGTCTCAGGTAAACAGGAATAAAAATAACAGAAAAGAATTTAACTGCATTTAAAATCTGAAAATATTCCTGAGGAGCTTTATGAACCTGTTTGAAGATGTTCATCATATAAGAAAAACAGAACAACATCCGGGAAGACTTTATTTGTTTTGCGTAGTTCTTTATTATTCATACAGTTTTATTAAATTCGTTGCGCAGATTTCATTGTATATGCAAAAAGGATCAGCAACAGACATTAACAGGTTACTTTAATTTCATAAATTTTATGCAATATTCAAGAATCCTTCTGAAATTAAGCGGTGAATCCCTCGCCGGAAAAGGAGATCAGGGTATCAGCAATTCTGTTTTGGAGGAATATGCAAAACAGGTAATTGATGTCGCGAAAAAAGGTTGTGAGATAGCAGTGGTTATTGGCGGGGGAAATATATTCCGCGGACTGAGCGGCACTGAAACAGGATATGACAGATTAAAGGGCGATCAGATGGGAATGCTGGCAACAGTCATAAACAGTCTGGCTCTGGAGAGTGCAATCACCAGGCTGGGTGGCCGGGCAAAGGTGTTTACTTCCATTAGGATGGAACCTGTAGGTGAACTTTATGTCAGGGACAGGGTGTTGGATGCAATGAAAAACAACACTGTATGTATCCTTTCGGGAGGTACGGGAAATCCGTTCTTTACTACGGATACCGCTTCAGCACTAAGAGCTGTTGAGATAGGAGCCGATGTCCTGCTTAAAGGTACAAGAGTCGACGGAGTATATACCGCCGATCCTGAGAAAGATCCGAATGCTGAAAAATTTGATAAAATCTCCTTCGAAGAAGTTATTTCAAGAAGGCTGAAGGTTATGGATTCCACCGCATTTACGATGTGCAGGGAAAACAATATGCCCATTATCGTATTTGATATGAATAAATCAGGTAATATAATGAAGGTGATTAACGGAGACAAAATCGGAACTCTTATCAGCAACTGATAAAACCATTGCTATTCCGGCTATTTTATTATTTTTGTTACTACTATTATAAACAAAGAAAACCAAAAGACAAAGGTATCGCCTGAAACTACAATCCTAATTTTCAAACATTCAGCTTATGAACGAAGAAATTGAACTGATAACAGAAGAAGCCAGGGACAGAATGGAAAAAGCCCTTGAGCATCTGGAGCATGAACTTGCCAGACTTCGTGCCGGAAGATCTAACCCGGCACTGCTTGATGGTGTCACGGTTGATTATTACGGAGTAAATTCTCCTTTGTCTCAGGTTTCCAATATAAATACTCCCGATCCCAAAACAATTCTGGTACAACCCTGGGAAAAAAACATGCTTGGCACTATTGAAAAAGCTATAATGGCTGCAAATATCGGGCTTACACCAGTAAATAATGGTGAAGTCATCCGTATAAATGTTCCTCCATTAACTGAAGAAAGGCGACATCAGCTTGTAAAACAAGTGCGCAATGAGGGAGAAACAGCTAAAATAAGTATCCGCACCACCCGTAAATGGGCCAATGATGAATTGAAACAACTGCTTAAAGATGGATTACCCGAAGATCTCGAAATAGACGCCGTTGAAATCGTACAGGAAATGACACATTCCTATAACGCTAAGATTGATAAAGTTATGGCATTGAAGGAAAAGGATGTTATGACAGTGTAAACTTCTTTTATTCCCCATTCCGCTTTTTAATTCCCATGAACTCACCCCCTTCTTTTCCCCCTCTCTACTTCGTAAAGAGGGGGAAGGGATTAATATACAATATATTACAGGGGCTGTTGAAAAAGTCTAAATCCATTAACCGCTAGTTTTAACTTTGCGTGCTTTGCGCCTTAGGATTAAAATTAAAATCAGGCTATTTGGAATCGGACTCGCACTTATTGGTGTCAGCAATATATCGGGGGAAATTCGTAAATTTGCGGACCTGTTAAACCTTGAATAGATGTCTGTATGTTAACGAAACTTTCACTTCTCGCACTTTTTGGTATTGCAATGGCCCATTTTGAAGGAGTGGTTGTTGTTTATCTGAGGAAAGCTCTGGGATTGCTCGATTCAGAGTCGAACAAGGAATCACTCGACAAATTTCCCAAAAGATATTTTCATATTGAAATATCAAGGGAAGCAGCTACTATAATAATGCTTGTTGTTATTGCCTTTCTGGTTGGAACAACCTGGACCGAAAAAGGGGTTTTCTTTCTCTGGACTTTTGCATTCTGGGACCTTTTTTATTATTTGTCACTTTATATACTTATCAAATGGCCTCCCAGCCTTACAACAATTGATGTTCTGTTTCTGATTCCAAAACCGTGGATAGCGCCTGTCTGGTTCCCGGTCGGAGTCTCATCAATGACAATTGTTGTCATATTCATTCTGGCAATTTTTGGTATTATATAAACTATAACCAGGATTAATTCATTTTAGTGGATCACAAACTGCACTGTGGCTGACACTTCAAATATTTCCATCCGGTTCAAAACAATTTTCCGGTCGCTTAAGTACAGAAACTACAGGTTGTTCTTCAGCGGTCAGAGTCTATCCCTCATCGGGACATGGATTCAACGCATTACCATGCCCTGGATGGTTTATCATATGACAGGTTCAACTCTCCTTCTGGGGATAGTAAGTTTTGCAGGACAGATACCGACATTTTTAATTTCACCTTTTGCGGGAGTCCTGACTGACCGGTGGAACAGGTATCGTGTTTTGTTGGTTACACAGATCCTATCAATGATACAGGCATTTGTTCTTGCATGGCTCAGCCTTTCCGGGATCATTCAGATCTGGCACATCATCCTTTTAAGCATTATGCTTGGTTGTATAAACGCATTCGATGTACCATCGCGGCAATCATTTGTTGTTGACATGGTAGAGAAGAAGAGAGACCTGGGTAATGCAATAGCTCTTAATTCATTGATGTTCAATGGAGCCAGACTTATTGGTCCTTCGATAGCAGGTATCATGCTTGCATCAACAGGAGAAGGAATCTGTTTTCTTTTAAATGCCATAAGCTATATTTTTGTTATTATCTCTCTGATGATGATGAAGTTAAAATTAAAACCAGCAAAGAAAACTGAAAAATTAATTTTAAATGAGCTGAAAGAGGGATTCGCGTACACTTTTGGTTTTGCTCCTATTAAGTATCTGATTATCCTGTTGAGTATTTCAAGCCTTACGGGAATGTCATACACGGTTCTTATGCCTGTTTTTGCCAAGGAGATTTTACATGGGACATCACATACTTATGGTTTTCTGATGGGAGCCGCCGGATTTGGAGCACTTTTGGGAGCTTTGTTTCTTGCTTCGAGGAGATCTGTTCTTAAATTAGGGAGAATAGTACCGGCTTCTGCAATACTTTTCGGGACCGGATTAATAGGGTTATCATTTTCCAGGTTCTTTCCTTTCTCGCTCGTGCTGATGATCTTTATCGGACTGGGAATGATGATGCAAACCGCCGGAAGTAATACAATTCTGCAAACAATAACGGATGATGACAAACGTGGCAGAGTGATGAGCTTCTATGCCATGGCAGTTATGGGTACAGCTCCTTTCGGCAGCCTTTTTGCCGGAGGAATGGCAAAGGTGATCGGAACTCCTGGTACTATTTTAACCGGAGGTCTTGCCTGTATTATTGGTGCTCTGTTCTTTTTCAGGAAACTACCTGAGATGAAAAAGCTGGTTAAACCCATTTATGCTAAAATTGGCATAATTCCTGAAGTGGCTACCGGAATACAGACCGCATCGGAACCATATGCTGAGACCGGTTAAAAGTGTTTGGAGATCAATATGAAATTTATTCTGTGATTTCATATACCGCGCTTGTCAGTGATGACGATGAGCCGACATTCAAACCGGTCTTCATTAGGAAATCACCTGTATAACTCTTCCCGCTTTCTGTCGGTCCTAAACGTCTTTCTTCGGATAAGGCATTAATCTCCTGAATTTTATAGATTTTGTCCGGATCAAGTCCCTGTAAACGAACCCGGTTAAATGCTTCGCCATATCTTGAGTTCAGGGTATATGCGAAAAGGACAGCCCTGTTTTTTGTGCTGTTTACATACATCAGAACAGCCCTGTTTTCCTGATATGGTGAAATGAGCCTGTACAGATCGCCCTGCCAGATTACATCATTTATCCTTTTGTATGTAACAATTGCATTCTGGCTGAATTTCAACTCTTTGTCGGTTAGTTCATTAACCGGGATATCATAACCCATTTTACCCATCATGGCTACATCGGTTTTGAACTTAAGAGACTGTTTTCCCCAGGATGTGATGTGATTACATACCGAAACTGCCGGGTAAAAGTATGAGTAGCCCCATTGTATGTAAACTCTTTCCAGAGGATCAGTATCATCACTTGCCCAGAATTCTGTAAAATAGCGAAGGGCGCCATAATCAACCCTTCCGCCACCGCCTGAGCAAAGCATTACAGGGAGATGCGGATATTTCTGCCTTAACTTATCCAGTATACTATAGAGGTTATTAACATAATCCACATAAAGATTTGATTGTTTATCCTTCAAATAAACTGAATAAGCATTGGTCATCATCCTGTTACAATCCCATTTGATGAATGCAATTCCCGGATTGGCTGTGAGCATTCCATCCACCAGATTATAAACAAATTCCTGGACTTTCGGATTGGTAAGATCAAGCACCAGTTGATTCCTGTAATAATGTTCGGGCCGGTTTGGGAGCTTCAATATCCAATCAGGGTGGGTTTCATAGAGTTCACTTTTGGGATTAACCATTTCAGGTTCTATCCAGATACCGAATTTTACTCCTTTTTTATCGGCTGCTTTAACCAGAAAACCTAATCCGTCAGGAAGTTTTGCTTTATTTTCCTGCCAGTCCCCAAGACCGGCATGATCATCGTTCCTGGGATATTTATTGCCAAACCAGCCATCATCAAGAAGGAACAGATCAAGTCCCATTTTTTTTGTATCATCCAGTAATCCTGTCAGTTTTGGTTCATCAAAATTGAAATAAGTTGTCTCCCAGTTATTCAGGAGAGTAAGTCTTGGTTTATTCCCATCAAGGATTCCATAATTTCTCGCCCATCGATGAAGGTTCCTGCTGGCAAGTCCTTTTCCCTGGTTCGAATAGGTAAAAATAAATGAAGGGGTTTTAAAAATTTTACCTGGTTGAATTGTATATTCCGATGCAAACGGATTAATTCCCGATATTATGCGCAGGGAACCTTTCTCATCAATCTCAAAAAGAAACCTGAAATTGCCTGACCAGCCAAGTGTCCCGGCTATTAACTCACCGGTATTTTCGTCTGATTTTTCATTCAACGACAGAAAGAATACAGGAGTCTGATACATATGTGCCCTTGTACCCAACTTAGTATCTATGATCTTAATACCGCTTGTAAGTTCACTCTCCTGCATTTTCATCTCTTCCGCCCAGTCTCCGTGGAACTGGGTAAGCCAGTATTTATTTGCATCAAAATGAAGCATCGATGAAGCATAGTTATAGATTGTTGTTTGTTTCATTTCCTTTTGTACAATCTCAACCCACTGTTCAATAACATCTTCTGCAGAAAAAGTTTTAACATTAAGAGTAACTTCAATAGGATATTGAGGGTCTTTAAGTAAAATATGAGTTATTGTTATGTTGGCATCAGGTTTTTCAACATTGTGGCTTATATACTTTAATTCCAGAGACGGATTATAGTCATTATGGGTCATGCGGATTGCAGGTTCAAACAGATTATCAGTGCCGAAAGTTGCATAGACGAGATGACCAGTATCTCCGGATTGTCTCAGGCCATCAGAATTTGCGAGTTTTGTTCCGAGATAAGCCTGGTATAACCTGCCATCCCTTCCGCTCACACGATATATTAATTCGGTATTTTTAGTCCCGGCAGAAATGAGTAAATCCGGTTTTTGTTGCATCCGGGACTGACCACCCTGTGGTTGTACGACAGGATCCTGTCCTCTTGAAAAATAACTTATTGAACATAAAATTATAATCAGCGATAATAATCTCTTCATTGTATTTTGAATTGAGGATTAATTAAAAAAAGATCATTTCCAATATAAGGAAATTAATATTATTTCTTCCGCTGACAGATAATTTTTAAAACACTATTATTTACTGGTTATTCTTATATTTTTGAAGGAATTTTCAACTTTCATAAATCTTTTTGTCTGAAATGGTTTATCTTGTTTGGTCGTTTGAACGGACTGACAATACGAATGTCTCAAATACTGCAATTTCTGATTCATACAAACAACTTTTCAGCGTCTGTCCGAAAAATATTATTCCTGCCAGGTTGAATTACTGGTTCTCACTTTAATTATTATGGAAATTGTTATAAAAAAAATTGAAGAAAGAGACAACCGGGAGATAGCCGAAGTTATCAGAACCGTATTCAGGGAATTTAAGATCGACAAATCCGGAACAGTTTATTTTGACCCGACAACAGATAATCTCTTTAAGCTTTTCAGTATTCCCGGGTCAGAATACTGGATTGCTGAAGCTGATGGTGTCATAATCGGAGGATGTGGTGTTTATCCAACCCAGGGATTGCCGGATGGTTGCGCTGAACTTGTCAAGTTATATCTCTCTTCATCCTGCAGGGGACATGGAATCGGGTGGCAACTTATGGAGAAGACATTCGAATCGGCCATAAAATTTGGCTACAGGCAATTGTATCTTGAATCACTTCCTGAACTCAAAAAAGCAATAAGTTTATATGAAAGAGCAGGGTTTAAGATTTTATCAGAACCAATGGGAAATTCAGGACATTTTGGATGTAATATCTGGATGATAAAAGATCTGTAAGATAAAAAACAGCACGGAGATTTCCATGGAAACCGGAAGTTAAAAATAATTCGTTTTAAGTTTAGCTATCTCAACGCAGGTGAAACATAAACTGCCCGTATAAATTTATTTACAGTATGTGGAAGAATCATGGAATAAAATGGTCAATTGAAATGTCAGTCCGACGTGTGTTGTTGCATTACTTGTATTTTATTAATTTTATACCGTAATTAATTCACAACGGGTTGAGTATAAATTATCGATTAGAAAATGAAAAGGATATTAATTATTAGTGGTGTTATAGTTGCAATCGTTGCATTAATTGTCTTCAACAGGATGATCTCAAAAAATAAGGTTTTCAATGTATATACAGAGGTTAAGAAAGGTAGTTTTGAGATAACTGTTTCGAATTCAGGGGAATTAATAGCTGAAAAATCTGTGGATGTAAAAGGACCGGAGATTGGACAGGGTAGCAATTATGGTCAGGGACAAGGTAATCAGGGCAGGGGCGGAGGCGGAGGTGGTGACATGCACGCGATGGATCTTAAAATACAGGATATAGTGCCGGAAGGGACAATCGTTAATAAAGGAGATTATATTGCACAGCTTGACAGAACCAATTATGATAACTCCTTAAAAGATGCGATCGAGACTCTTAAAACCGATCAGTCAAATCTGGAAATGAAAATACTTGATACCGCAGTAGTACGGACTGATTTGAGAGATGATATCAAGAATCAGGTATACGCAGTTGAAGAGGCTCAGATTACCCTGGAGCAATCAAAATATGAACCACCTGCAACTATCCGTCAGGCGGAGATAGCCCTGGACAAGGCAAGACGCCAACTTGAGCAGAAAAAAAAAGCGTATTCATTGAGAGTAGCTCAGACTCTGTCAGAGATAAATCACCTGAAATTGCATGTTACAAGAAGTACAAGACTGGTAAATGATCTTCAGGATTTCCTGTCCAAATTTACTATAACAGCTCCATCCTATGGAATGGTAACATATAAAAAAGAGAGGAACGGAACTAAAAGAAAAGCAGGGTCAACTGTCAATCCTTTTGACAGGGTGGTAGCAACCCTTCCTGACCTGTCATCAATGCTTTCCAAAACATATATCAATGAAATCGAGATAAGCAAAGTTAAAAATGGTCAGAAAGTAGAGGTTACAATAGATGCTTTTCCTAAAAAATCATATTCCGGCGAAGTTATGAGTATTGCAAATGTAGGAGAACAGTTACCAAATTCCGATGCAAAAATGTTTGAGGTACAGGTTAAACTTTCAGGTAATGATCCCAGTCTAAGACCTACTATGACTACCGGTAATAAGATCATTATCAAAACTTTTAATGATGTTGTCTATATACCAACAGAATGTGTTCAGACAGGAGCAGACAGTATTCCATTTGTTTATAAGAAAAATAAAACCAGGCAGATTGTTCTTCTTGGTGACTCGAATGAAAAAAATGTTATAGTTGAACAAGGTCTTGAACCCGGAACAACTATTTACGTTGTTCCGCCCGCTGAATCTGATAATTTCAAACTGATTGGTGCAAACCTTATTCCTATTATCAAGGAGCGTAAATAAACTGACCTGTTTCTTCGGATCAGACCCGGGGAATTTGCAATTTCAAAATTGAATGTTTAACTTGAGGGTAATTATTGATAACCGTAACTTATTATCCCGCGTAGCAGGATAATCTAGTCAACTTTTTGAATATTGTAACTATTGTTAATTTCAGACACTTATTTTGGTGTTAAAAATAATTTGTTGACATTATTAATGTTAAATAAGTCAATCCATGACAGAACAAATTAAAGAGAATATAAACAATCCTGAAAAACTTGAAAGACTCTATCGTGACGATAAGAGCTCTTTTGAAGCAGGTTTTAAAAAGATCTATTCAGAGATTGAGAATTCTGACATCGCAAAATTCTGGAAATACCGGCTGGATTATGACAGGGTTACAGGCGACTTGATCAAATATTCCGGACCTGATGTTATTATTATGATTGCCATCTGTCTTTTGGCAGGATTTCTCATCAAAATACCCGGTCTGTTCAATATCAATTTGACCCATTTCTTTTTTTATGAAAAGAATGCCGGAATCATTGTTTTTCTGGGCCTCACTATTTATACAACCTGGAAAAGCAGATTTTTTGACAGCAGGAAACTTTTAATAACTCTTGCAGCCTTTTTGATTTCCGTTGTATATATAAACCTTTTACCTTCAATAAAAAACAGTGATTCAATCAGACTGGCATATATTCATCTTCCCCTGCTTTTGTGGTGCATCTATGGTCTGATCTATACCGGCTTCAATCTTAGGGATAGGAGCAAATTATTTGAATATCTGAGATATAACGGAGACCTGGCAATACAGATAGCTTTAATACTCATAACAGGAGGAATTTTGACTGTAATTACAATCGGATTATTCAATGCAATTGGAATTGATATTAAGAACTTCTATTTTGATAATATTGTAATGGTGGGATTAGTTGCTGTTCCTGTCGTTGCAACTTTTATTATAAAAAATCATACTTCTATAACAAATAAAATAGCACCGGTAATATCAAATATTTTCAGTCCATTAGTCCTTGCTACCGCTATTATTTATCTGATTGCTATTGCATTCAAAGGAAAGGATCCTTACAACGACAGAGATTTCCTGTTGATATTCAATATTATGCTGATAGGTGTTGTGGCAATTGTTGTATTTTCAATTTCTGAAACTTCAATCGGCAGGAGACAGAAGTTCAATGAATTGGTTTTGATTTGCCTTTCTTTTATTACACTTATTATTGATTTAGTTGCTTTATCAGCTATTTTCTACAGACTGAAGGAGTTTGGAATGACCCCTAACAGGCTGGCTGTTTTAGGTTCTAATATTTTGATATTCTGTAACTTAATTCTGATATTGATTGATTTGTTCAAGATAAATTTCAGGAAATCAGAGATTTGGAAAGTTGAGATAACTATCACAAAGTATCTGCCTGTATATATAATTTGGGCAATGATTGTAGTATTTGGATTTCCGTTTATTTTTGGAATGAAATAAAAAACCAGTAACCGGGTTTGTCCGGCTTATGACTTTCCAGGCTGCTTATAAGTATCCTCTTTAGATGTATGACTTTTTGAATCTCAATGATCCAAAATATGAGGTAAATTTTTGCAAAAGATTAAAATAGAGGGCAAAATACAGAATAAGAGCAACCATCCATATTGTAATAATATTAAACCAGTAAGTATCAATTTCCATATTGCAAAGCTTTTTAACAGGAGCATAAAAGTGGGCACGTCCATATTTTGATGTAGCTTTCATATAACCGGGATTGAATTTCTGTATTATTTTACCAGCATGATCAAGTGTTTTTACACCCGGTTCCTGGTTAAGAACAATAAGCATCAATTTTTTATTTTCATGTTTATCTCTTAATGTAATCACTCCTTCCTTCCCTATCATTTTTATGAGCGAATCACTTACCGCATCTTTACCGGCTGTAGCTGCCTTCCTTAACCTCAGGAATTTTATTTTCAGTGAATCAAGATATCCAGTAGCTGCATCTTTGACTTCCGGTTTAAAACTTTCCGTCTTCAACTCCTTCACCCATGATCCCGGGACCATTTTTGCCAATACGGATAACTGGTTAATATAGAAATCCATTCTTCTCAGCTTATTTCTTACAATATCCTGGTAATAAGCACTATCACGATATTTATCGGATATATACAGGTCGTTCTTCAATTTATCGATAAGGAATGAACCGTAATATTCGTTCTGACTTTCATCCAGTTTATACTTAAAAAATGGCTTTTCAAATCTATTATCTTTGAATTGTTTGACAGCCAGAGCTTCAAATGCCCATCTGGCAGTCATTATATCACCTATTACAGGAACATATTCCCTCGACGAAAAACTGGTCAGATGGAGTTTGTCAAATTTCACAAGCACTCCGCTGAATAACAATTGTGGTATAAGTATAAAAGGGATAAGAATATAAATTGTAATAACCGAATTAAAAGCTGACGATATGTTGAGGCCGAGAATATTTGCAAAACAGGATGTGGCGAACAGTACGAGCCAGTAACTCAAGGTCATTCCTTTGATTTCAAATATCACATTACCAATTACCACAAATGAAATTGTCTGAATTGCAGAAAGTACAAACAATATCATCACCTTGGAATTAAGGTAGCTGAACCAGCTCAAATTAAGAAATGATTCTCTTTTTAGTATTTTCCTGTCTTTAACTATTTCCTCGGAACTTATCATCAATCCAAAGAAAAGAGAGGTAATAACACACATAAAAAGATAAGCAGGAACATTTTCATTATCGCTGAAATTGTACGAATCTCCATTGGCAGATTTAGTAAAATAAGCCAGGAGGAGCGACAGCAATGCCGGTCCCGCAAGGCTTATCAGTAAATATTGTTTATCAGCTATTTTAGATAAAAGATCGCGTGTAAAAAAAATTTCAGACTGCTTTAATAATCCGGGAATGCTGTATTTATTTTCAGGAAGGTCAATCTTCTTGCGGCTGGATATCTCTGTGGCAGCAACATAATTTTCCCTGAATTTTCCAGCCCATTCTTCAGGGGTCACTTTTCTGATACGGGTTGCTTTTCCCTGTTCGTCAATAACTTTTGCCTCAATAATCTGGAGCATCTGATCTGTATTGATATTTCCACATTTTGCACACTGGTCCTCCTCCGGATTGGCATGATTAGTCAGGGTTTTAAAATATGTTATTGCTTCCGTCGGATTCCCATAATAGACCTGATAACCTCCCTTGTCAATAATCATTATTTTATCGAACATCTTATAGATATCGGACCCGGGCTGGTGTATATTAACTATTACGAGCTTCCCATTATATGTTTGCTCCTTAAGCAGATTCATCACTGTTTCTGAATCGACACTTGACAGACCTGAAGTTGGTTCATCAACAAACAGGATTGTAGGCTGACGCAACAATTCGAGAGCAATATTTACTCTTTTTCTTTGTCCGCCGCTAATGATTTTTTTAAGCGGGTTACCTACTTTCAGATCCCTTATTTCATTAAGGTCAAAATCGTAGATTATTTTATTAACTTCCTCTGTTATTTTACTCTCAGGAAGATTGTTAAGGCACATTCTGGCATTAAACCAGATATTCTGAAAAACCGTAAGCTCCTCAATTAAAAGGTCATCCTGAGGTACATATCCTATTACACCCCTGAGGGATTCTTTCTCATTAATGTCATAAAGATTAAAACCATTTATTAGTACTTCACCGCTTTGTGGTTTCAATGTTCCGTTTAGAATACTCAATGTTGTGGACTTCCCTGCACCGCTGCCGCCGATAATACCAACTAATCGTCCTGATTCCTCATGAAAATGCAGATTATGGACACCGTTCTCGCTGTTCCTGAATTTAAAGGATATATTATAAGCGTCAAGATAAATTTTAACTTGTGATGCTGCTTCTGATAATTTGCTCACTACTTCAGAATAATATACGGTCTTAATACCTGAGCCATGTATTGACGAACCGTGGTCAAAAATGTAAGTCTGCCCGGGGAAAATGATCTGACCATTCAGGTAAAGATCCTCACTGCCGGAATACCTTAAAATTATAGAATTGGTACTTGAAATATTGAGAAACTGAATTTGCCCCCGGATGCTTTGAATAGTTATATGCCTGAATTCACTTTGTATGGTAGTATCGTTGTTGTCAACAATGAGAACCTTACTTTTTTCAGGGACATAACTGACAGTATTCATAATAAAATTTCTGATATTATGGTATTCTGTCTCTGGTATATAAAAAGCATTAGAAATAGTGATTAGAAAATCGAGCTCATTTTCGGTAATTTCTTCTCCTGATGAGATATACTCAATCAATTGTACAAGAATGTATATTTTCTGTTTCTGCTGAAGCTCTTCGTTTATCTTTTCACATATTCCCAGTATCCTCATTGAATTCCGCGAAGTGCGTTTCCTGTCCCTGACCGTTCCCTTTTTGATGCTTTCTGCATTATAAACTGTCAGGTATTCTTCAAACATTTTCATGTACTTAGCCACTAACTCCTGATTCAACAGGCGAGTCAGAAATGTCCTTACAAGATCTTTTCCCCTGCTCGTTATAACAGTTTCATCATGAATATCGCCAATTATTGCAAAGAGTTTTACAAGTGCATTTAAAACTGTTTCGCTCATAAAATGTATTTATTAATAAACCGTTGATGAATCAATATATCAGGATTCATCCCGGAAAATCATGTCATTATGATTATATTAGTCTAAGATAAATCAAATTGGTGAGATTTTCAGGTTCCGGATAAAGTTCATTATTTCTTTATAAAACAGGGTTTCTGTTAATTGTAAAAACAAATAAAAAATAATTTATATGCCCGGGTCCGGATTATTTTTATAGTATAGCGGGAATCGATCACGAAACCATTAATAGCCTTTTGAAGAAATTAAAGGTACCAGAAGAATTTCTGAGTTTAAATAAAACCACCGGCAAAAGGTTATACGGTATTCGTAAAACCTGGAATCCGATACATAAGGAATTACTGTATAACTTTCATTTTATCTGTTTGTAATTAATTGCTTTTTCCTATTTTTACTTCATCGGGGAATACGGAGGAATGAAAGAAATGAAAAACAGAACGTTGCTAATTATTTTGATGACTGACCCTTGCATTGTTACCCGTCTCAACCGTAAACTCAGTTCTCGTGGTTGCTTCAAATACGCCACCCCTGAGATGAGTACAAAAATTGAACATGGTTTGGTTATAGCAGAAAAATACACTTATCCCATGAACAGAAACTTCCTCCCGGTGAGTAAAAAAGAAAAAGTACTTACAGTTGATGCATGAAATCGGAGCTATCTGATGAAAAGATAGTTCATGTTATCGCTACAATTGAATTATTTAATATATTGAACTGCTAAATAATAACAGTTATGACGTTAATAACCATTCAATTTTTTCAGGATCAGCAATTATAAACTCCGGGCTTTAAATTATATGAGTGGTTTAAATGAAATGCTGATGAGCAGAGGAAGAACCATAATCAAAACAAACAAATTTTACTAAAACATGGATGGAAATATTTATAGTTTGATAACAGGCACGGGGAGTTATATCCCGGAAAAGATCATTGGTAATGAAGATTTTCTTGGCAATGAATTTTATGATATCAACGGTAAGAAGCTTGTAAAAGCAAATCAGGAAATAATTGAAAAGTTTTTTGAAATAACGACCATAAAAGAGAGGAGATATATCAACGATGATTTAGTGACCTCTGATATGGCTTATTTTGCTGCTATTGATGCCATTAAATCAGCAAACATAGATAAAGAAGAATTAGATTATATAATTGTCGCACATAATTTTGGCGATGTAAAGAATGACTATAAGCGGATGGATATAATACCTTGTTTAGCTGCCAGGGTAAAACATAAATTAGAAATCAGGAATCCCGATACAGTAACTTATGATATAATTTTTGGTTGTCCGGGTTGGTTGCAGGCAGCTATTCAGGCAGATTATTTATTGAAATCAGGAGATGCCAAAAGAGTACTGGTAATAGGCGCTGAAACATTATCCAGGGTTTTTGATCCTCACGACAGAGACAGCATGTTATACTCCGATGGTGCAGGAGCTGCTGTATTTGAAGCTATCAGGAGCGATTTTCCCGTCGGGATACTTGCACATAAAACACGCTCGGATACTTTGTTTCATTCCAATATGTTATATATGGATAAATCATATAAGCCTGACAATAAAGACAATGGCGACCTTTTTATAAAAATGAATGGCCGTAAGCTTTATCAATATGCCATTGAAAGGGTACCTTATACGATCAAAGAATGTCTTGAGAAAAGTAATACTCCCCTGAGTGAAATAAAAAAAGCACTTATCCATCAGGCTAATGGAAAAATGGATGATGCAATTTTAAAAAGGCTGTTTGGTTTATATGAAATCAACGATCTGCCGGAAAATATCATGCCAATGACAATTGGATGGCTGGGAAACTCATCTGTTGCCACTATACCGACATTATTGGATCTCATATTAAAAGATAATCTCAAACCACACAAAATTGAAAAAGGCGATTCTGTGATTTTTGCATCTGTGGGAGCCGGAATGAATATTAATGCATTGATTTACAAAATGTAACTTAATTACCCGAGAATTATTTCAAACCACAACAGACCAGATATCATTTAGAAAGTTATAGTACATCAGAAAGTTCATTTATAAGCTGTTAAGCTAGCCGTAAACTATGATTTTTTGAGAAGCCTTCACAACCCCTGCTGATAACAGCTGAAGATTATAAATTCCTGATTTGATATTTATTGGTATCTGAAAATTAGTGATTCCAGTTACTAACGATTTCACAATATACAGCCTTCCCGACATATCATAGATTCTGATAATCTGCGGAAATGAAGCATCTATTTGCGCAGATATTGAACCGGTGTAATCTACTGTAACATTGATAATATTGTAGACCGGATTAGGATAGACGATCATTTTGAGTGTCCCTATTGTAGGATTTGTTGCTGTATTATAAATGCATGCTCCTACCTGCCATTTACCGTTTTGATTTGAGGTTGCAGGTGAAGAGCCCGGAGTCCATGTTGCAGTTGTTGATAATCCGGTCTGCCATACAGCACCCAGGTCAGTTCCATAATCGAGACGGGCAGAAGGAACGAAATCAGTAAAGTCAATAAAATTTGGATTAACCACAACCGAATGAACATCATATCCTAATGCCTGCCATTCTGCGAAAGTTTTTCTTGATCCAAGATAATTAAATACAGGAGTACCTGATTCACAATAAAAAAGATTATAATCCGATTCAAATCCTGGTAAGCATGTAGATTGATATATGAATATATTCGGAATTTGATTTTTCGTGTAAAATATATTATTTTTTATTTTAGTCCCGGTTGAAGGGACGGCAGGACTAAGGCCATCATTTTCATAAACATCTACAATACCTCTCCATGTACCGGGTGCGTTTTCTCCGGTATATGCGGCTTCATTGCTATAAAATGTGTTATTATAAATATTAACATTGTTCATTCCTTTTACAACAATTCCGACAGCAGAAGTTTTATTCACAATATTATAGGCAACTCCTCCTGACGTATTGGTCATACCGTTGGACTTGCGTATAATTCCCATTGGAACTTTATTCAGGTAATTATACTTAATGACGGCATTTTTATTATATCCGGTAAATATGCCGTGAGTTATTACACTTGCTATATTATTTCCGTTCCATATCAATTTATTTCCTGTAATAACTTCTCCGGCAAGATTATTATTAGTACTTAAAATATCTTCATCTCCGGCTTGTAACATATATACGGAACTATTTACAGACGTTATTGAGTTATTCCGATAGGTAAAGGTAGTAGGTACGTTTCTTGGAATATTTACTCCTGACCATGAACCCTGTTCAGTATTATTTACAACAGAACCTTCCATTGTAAGGGTTATTTGTGAAAATAAAAATGATGAATTAATTATCACGAGAAGCAATAATATTATTTTTTTCATACATTATAAATATGATGAGGAATGTAATGCCAAACTCTATGCCTGAGGTGCATAAGATTAATAATGTACTTACTATAAGTGGATTAATGTCCTGTGCTTTTTAATCCGGGATTTTCATTATTGGAAATGATTCTCATTTTAAGAAGATGACCGAAGCTATACTTCTCAATAAAATATATGTTTTGTATATCAGATGTTCACAGTGTTTCACAAATGACAATTGCACTTTAATTAAACCCTCACCCGGGAATGGGTTTTATCATTTATAAACATATTTTATATTCCCGTTTAAGCTTACAGGATATCCCTTGTCATTGTACTCATACGTATTCTGGGTAACGGATTGATCATCGGATGTCTGGCCGGATTTTACATAAATCGTTAATGATTCTTTAACAATGTTATTCTGATTTGTG
>Ga0182021_10001099_pt1 | contig 30719 bp, 25 predicted proteins | sample 612E3MmetaG_FD_120493 | JGI IMG/M metagenome (GOLD analysis project Ga0182021, IMG submission 120493) | Permafrost microbial communities from Stordalen Mire, Sweden - 612E3M metaG (Illumina Assembly) | ecosystem: Environmental > Terrestrial > Soil > Wetlands > Permafrost | place: Sweden... | reverse complement strand
CCTCGGTGAAAAAGACCCGCTCTCTGGCGACGAAAAAGTCCGACAGGGCTTTTTCAGCCTCCGGGGTCCACGAGAAGCCGTGGGACTCCGCCTCCAGTTCAGCCGCCGATACACGGACCATCTTTCTCACCGAGAGGTCGAGGCCGCGATCGATTATTATCATCAGCATGCCCAGGGCCTGCCGGCGCAGGGCGTAAGGGTCTTCAGAGCCCGTCGGGACGTGCCCGAGCCCGAACGATGCCGCCAGGTTGTCGGCCTTCTCGGCAAGGGCGAGCAGTGCCCCTTCGGTCGTCTCGGGCAGAGAGTCGCCCAGCCTGCGCGGCAGGTACAGCTCTCCTATCGCCTCGGCGACTTTCTCTTCCTCTCCGGTCAGACTCGCGTATATCGAGCCGACCGTCCCCTGCAACGCGGGGAACTCTATGACCATGTGAGTCACGAGGTCGCATTTCGACAGCAGCGCGGCGCGGCGAGCGCGCTCCACGAGGCCTTCGTCCTGTTCGATTTCGAGCGCGGCCTTCTCCACCAGCAGCGCGAGCCTTGTCGATTTCTCGGCCATGCTGCCCAGCTCCGACTGGTAGACGACGTGCTCGAGGTCAGCCATCCTGTCAGCCAGAGGGCGCTTGAGATCCTCCTCGAAAAAGAACTCCGCGTCCGCGAGGCGCGCAGCGAGGACTCTCTCGTGCCCGCGGCGGATTATGTCTTCGCTCTCCGGGTCGCCGTTGTGCACCGCGAGGAAGCCGGCCTTGAGGGCGCCCGACCTGTCTTCGACAGGGAAATACCGCTGGTGCGACTGCATGGCATGGACGAGCACCTCGCGCGGTAGCTTGAGGAAACGCTCGTCGAACTTGCCGAGCACGATTCCGGGCCACTCGACAAGCATCACTACCTCTTCGAGTACGTCGTCATCGAGCAAGGGAATTGCATCAGCTTCGCCGCACACCAACTCGGCCGTGCTGATGATCTGCTCAAGCCTCGCCTTGTGGTCGACCATCACGAAGGCTTCTCGCAAAAGGTGCTCGTACTCGTGGGGGCGTTTTATCCCGATGGCGCCCCTGGAGAGGTACCGATGACCGTACGTTACGTCCGAAGACATCAGCTCGCCGAACCCGAAATCGATTACATGCCCGTCGAACAGGGCCACCAGCCAGCGCACCGGGCGGCTGAAGCGCTCCTCGCCGCTGCCCCACCGCATGGATTTCTTGAACCGCAGCGACGAGACGATCTCGCGGAGCAAAGTCGGCAAGGCCTCCGCTACCGGCTTGCCGGACTCCTCCGTGACCGCGAAGACGTAGCTCCCCTTATCGGTATCCTGCACCAGGAGGTCTTCCTCGCCTACACCCTGGGAGCGAGCGAACCCGAGCGCGGCTCTTGACCAGGTGCCGTCCTCGTTGCGCGCCGCGGATAGAGGTGGACCCTTGCGGTTTGTGACCCTGGGCTCGGTGAGCTCGTTGAGGCCCCGGATGCTGACGGACAACCGGCGGGGGCTCGCCAGCACGTAGGACTCCTCGAAGACGATGCGCTCTCTATCGAATAACTCGGGGACAAGGCGTTCGATCTGCCCGATGGCGTCGTATGCGGCCGAGGCGGGCAGCTCTTCGGTCCCTATCTCGAACAGTAGTTCAGCCATTGTTTTCTCTTTGTCGTCCAGCTCCGCAGTGGAGCCGGTAACCGTCGTTCGTCGCCCTCGGGCGGTCGCACACGGGCTGCCGGGCTTTGCGGCTTCAGGTAGCCTTCAACAGGGGGTAGCCTTCTTCTTCTCGCCACCTCAGGAACTCTTGCGCGCATGCGCGTGAGAGAGCGCGCACCCTGGCGATAAATCCGGTGCGCTCGGTCACGCTGATCGCACCGCGAGCGTCGAGCAGGTTGAACACGTGCGAGCACTTGAGGCACGCGTCGTATGCCGGGTGCAGAAGCCCCTTGGCAATCAATGCTCCCGCCTCCGCCTCGAAATCGGAGAACATCCTGTACAAGAGCGTGATGTCGGCTTCCTCGAACGAGTAGCGCGACCACTCCACCTCGGCTTGCTGGAACAGCTCACCGTAGGTGACATCGTCGTTCCAGGCGATGTCGAAGATATTGTCGATATTCTGAACGTACATCGAGATACGCTCGAGTCCGTAAGTTATCTCGGCGGAGACGGGGCGGCAGTCGAAGCCCCCGACCTGCTGGAAATAGGTGAACTGCGTTATCTCCATGCCATCTAGCCATACCTCCCAACCCAGGCCCCAGGCCCCCAGTGTCGGCGACTCCCAGTCATCCTCCACGAAACGGATATCGTGCTCCTCGGGGGCTATGCCCAGGGCGTAGAGGCTCTGGAGGTAGAGGTCGATTACGTCCGGAGGTGACGGTTTTGATATGACCTGGTACTGGTTGTGCTTGCCGACCCTGTTCGGGTTCTCGCCGTAGCGTCCGTCAGTCGGCCTCCTGCTGGGCTGGACGTACGCGACGCGCCACGGCTCGGGGCCCAGGCACCGCAACAACGTGGCCGGATGAAAAGTGCCCGCCCCCACCTCGAGGTCGTAAGGCTGGGCAAGCAGGTAGCCTCGCTCGGCCCAGTACCCCTCCAGCGTGAGTATCACCTGCTGCATCGTCAACGCCATCTATGAACTCCACTCCCAATCAAAGCGCAACAAATGGTATCTGACCCCAGGTGTTGCGCTGTTATCACACTGTGCTATTTTACGACGAAACTCGCGATCAAAGGATAGAAGCCAAAGCCTATCAAAGCGGCGAGCATCGAGTATTCTAACCCCTTCTTCCAAAAAACGTAACCCATTATGACCACGGGCAGCGCGAGTCCGAGAGAGTAGGCCGCATGCTGGGTGGCTGAATGAACCGAGTTACCGACGTTGAGCCATATGAATCCAAGCGCGAGCAGGGCAGCCCCGAGGATGCCTCCCCAGTGGGGCTCCACGTGGGTGCGGTCGTGGTATCGCGTGAAAACCCAGATAAGTGCCGGCACGGCTACCAGCACAAAGAGGACGAAGAAGAACATCCCGTCATTGAACGAGCCAAGTATCTCCTTGTAGAGCGGGTACTTGGTGTTGATGGCCCCGCTCGCCTTAACCACGTTGTTTATGAGCGTCGAACTGATTCGCGCGTTCAGATACAGTGGAGCGATGATCAGAACTCCGGCGGGAATCGACCACGTGGCGAAAGGCAGCAGGTCGGGACCCCTGATGCCCTCCCCGCTGAGCGATTTGTCGAGGACAGGCGTGCGGAGGTCTGTTCTCCTCAATACGTTGAGGCCGAGAAATGCGAAAATGGCCGACTGTATCGCACCGAACAGCACACTGATAACGATAACGCTTGTGGTGGGAGCCTTCGGCGTTACCGGCTTATCCTTGGAGTGCTTCTTCTGCTCAACCGCTGTCGGGTACTTCTTCTCGAAAGCCGCAAGCAGCTTTTTATACTCGACCACCTGGGCTTTGTACTGGACGTTACCCTCGGCTTGCGTCAGCGGGTAGCGTGCCAGCGCCACGACGGCGATAATCGCCAGCAGGGCCCACATGACCTTGGCCTCAAGGGTTCCCTTTCTTACGAGGTTCCACGACTCGACCTGCTTCTGGTCGCCTTTCGAGGTCTGCTTAGCTACGCCTTGAACCGGCCTGGCGGTACCGGTGGAACTCTTGGCTGGACCGGTTTTCTTTGGGGGCTCGACCTTCTTGCCCTTTGCGTAGGTAGACTTACGAGCGCCAGCCGGTTTCTTCTTTTTCTTCTGGGCCACTGATACCGTGCCTTTCGTTTTCCGCCTATTCTATAATAGATGCGAGCCGAATCGGGTTCGGAGAATTTAGCAGCAATCCCATATGAACATCAAGCGACCGGGGCAGTGACAAAGGGAGGCAGGCGATGTTTGATTTCATGATGACCGATGAGCAAATCACCCTCCAGGAAGAAATCCGCGATTTCACGCGTTCGATAGACCGCCAGTACCTGCTCGACATGGACGCCGAAAAGATTCAGTACCCGAAGGAGATACTCCTCGGTGCAGCCGAACGCGGCCTGCTGGGCCTGCGGTTCCCGAAAGAGTACGGCGGTCGCGGCCTCGGGTGGCTCGAAGAGTGCATAGCCATCGGCGAGATGGCTACGCTCGGGATCCCCCCGGCTTGCCTGTACTCGCTGGTGTCTATCGTCGGCGAATGCACGAACGAGTTCGGCAACGAAGAGCAGAAACAGAAGTACCTGAAGCCCACCTGCGAGGGCAAGCTCTTCTGCTCCGAGGCCCTCACCGAGCCTCGTGGCGGCTCCGACTTCTTCGGCGCCACCACTATCGCGAAGCCCGACGGGGATTTCTACGTGTTGCACGGGCAGAAGCGTTTCATCGTGGGCGCCGAGGGCGCCGACTATTTCATGGCCTACGCAAAGACCGACCCCGACGCGGAGCCGCGCGACAGCATCTCCTGCTTCCTCGTGGACCGCGACGACGATGTTGAGGTCAAGCACGTCTACGGGCTCATGGGGGCACGTGGCGGCGGCACCGGCCGCGTTATGTTCCGCGACACCCGCGTGCCCGCGGAGAACCTCGTAGGGGGTCTGAACCAGGGCGGTAAAATATTCTATCGCATGATGATCCCCGAGCGTCTCACCTCGGCCGCGGGAGCCCTGGGCGCCGCCCGGGCGGCGATAGAGATCGCCATGCGCTACACGACCAGGCGAAAGGCGTTCGGCGTCCCGATAAAGAACTTCCAGGCGGTGTCTTTCAAGGTCTCGGAGTCGATCACGCAGCTCGACGCGGCCAGGGCACTCGTATTCGCCACTGCCAGCGCTATCGACAGCGGGAAAGTGTCCGCCGGCAGGTTGCGGAGAATGGTCTCCGAATCCAAGAAGTTCGCAACCGAAGCTTCCTGGACCGTCATCAACCACTGCATGCAGGCAATGGGCGGCATAGCCTACACTAACGTCTACCCCATCGAACGGATGCTGCGCGACTGCAGGCTCATCATGATATGGACCGGCACCAACGAGATCATGAACCTCATCATCCAGCACGAGCTATACAAAGAGATGGCCGACGGCAAAGCCGCCGGCCGTGACGTTGAATTCGACGCCCTCGAAGCCTACAACGACGAAGAAAAGATTTACGAGTGACGCGCTACTGGGCGGGCCAGGGTTTCACGTTGGTGGGAGGCTCGAGGTTAAGCTTCTCGTTATATTTGCTGAGGGTAGTCTGCTGTTGGTCCTTGACCCTGTCGCCCGCCTCGGCGTAGCCGAGCTTTATCAGGTCTTCCCACGCGCGCACCTCGACCAAGGCGCTCATCCTCTTCATGTAGCTGTCTTTCTTCCTGATGTAGAAATCAAGCACTGCTTTCAGGTCGGCAAGCTCATCGACTGTCCGGATCTGCTTGCCGGTCGTGGGGTCTTTGAGAAGATCGGTGATGCCGGGCAGCTTGACCAGCTGTTTCATGTCGGGCACGGCCTGCAGATGGTAGCATCCCTCACCGTCTATCTTCGTATCTCCGAGCTTGGTGAGCGTCTTGAAGTACTTCACGTACTGGGAGATCGAGAGCGTCTGCGTCACCGGGGCCGCGACCTGGAACGACTGGGGCGCCTCGTACCACGTTCCCGCCAGCTGGATGTAAGTCTTCTTTCCGGACTGCAACGCGGTGACATGCACGCCGGAGGCCAGTTCCTGGGTCACCTGCAGGTCGCCCGTCTTCTGGTTGATATCCCCGCTGGAGTCGTTGGTGTACTCTTGCTGGCTGACCTTTCCGTTCTGGATGGGGGCACGCGGTAACTGCAAACTCGAGGAAACGACGAAGTGCGACGTATCGATGTTCTCCGAGGCACGCATGCTGTCTTTAGCGATCTGTTCGGCGCTCGGGCTGGAGCATCCAACCGCGAAGATCGCGAGCGGGACCACCAGCAAGACGATTACGAGCGGGACCAGCAGCTTTTTCAACACGTTCTTGTACCTCCGAATCCATTATCGATAACAAGCGCCGACCTACGCAGAAGCTTCACATATTATAACGAGTGGCAGCGTCCGCAGATACCGGATTCGTTAACCTCGAATCGCCGGCCCCGGGGGCGCTCTCAGGCGACACGCTCGAGCGTCACGGTCACACGGCCTGGAACGTCCTCGATCCAGGTGGTCCGCACGACGCTCCCGGTCCAGGCCTCGTAGATGCCGGCGACCCTTCCGGCCACGATTCCGGGGTGGAACGGGTTGTCTATGGCTATGACCACCTTGCCGCCTTCCAGGTTCGCCCATACGGGGTTGCCCGTGCCCATCCAGGGAAAGTCGCGGAACATGTCGAGTATGCTGCTGCCAGGCGGCACCGTCTCGCGCACGTTTGAGGCATCGCGCGTATATTTCTGTTCGAGGCCCTCCATCAATCCGGGCAGCGCGGCCCCGAACTCCCTCGTGAGCTCCCGTGCGACGGCGTTGAAACTCTCTACCGGCATGGCAACCAGGCGCACGCCCGTCTTCGAATGCCTGAGAATGCCCTTCTCGAAGTTGAGGTAGATGCTGCCGGTCACGGCGATGGGCACGCCGCAGCGCGGGCACTTCTCCATCTGGACGTTACCGGGATGGTATTGAATCTCTTCGAGTGCGAACTCCTCCTCCACCGGAGGCTCCTCGCTCACCCTCTGGATGGTGACTATGTACTCGGCGGCCTTGATGCGCTGCCAGCCCGCCTGGACTCCGATCCGCTCAACGAACTCGAACACGCCGGCGCCGTCGCCCGCGATCAACGGGACGGAGTGTGGATCGGTGAGAAGGACCCTCGAATGCTCACCGCTGTGATATTCGTAGACCTCCGCGCGCCCCATGCCAAGCCCGGCCATGTAGTTGAAAACATACTTGCTTGTGGCCTTGATGGCCGCCTCGGGCCTGGCCAGCTTGCCTCTTGGAGCCTTCGCGAGAAACGCGGGGATGAGCGTCTTGATGAACCGCTTGCCGACTTCCTTCTCGGCGCGGTAGACAAGCGGATCGACCGGGGAGTTCATCAGCCGGGAAACCCCGTCGTAGAGCGCGCGCAACTCGTCCACCTCGATATATACAAGACGAGTCCTCGCCGCATCCCGTCCGATAATCGTACCGTCAGAAGTCCAGGCGAGGAACTTCCCGTATGGGACGGGAAACCCACAGCCCTTGCAGTACCTCATCGAGACCACCTTTACGCCGCGCGATGCATCTCGCGCATGATCATGGGCGTACGCCCTCCGCTCCGGCAAATAAATACTCTCGCTTAGATTATCGATTATGGAGCAGCTCGAGTTTAGCACCATTTATCCGTGGGAACGGCCTGCCGGCAGCCCGTTCCATGCGGTGGCGCATAAGCGCCGGTTCGCAGGTCCAAGTGCAAGGGATGTAGTAGAATACATCGGGCGGTTGGCCCGCCACTCCACAATATTGGAAGAGACGACAGGTGCGGGGTTGCCTTGGACGGTTACGCCGGCAAGTTCCTGAATTTGAATCTCAGTGACGGCAGTGGTAAAGACTTCGTCATGCCCGAGGAAGAAGTACAGAAGTACCTCGGCGGGCGGGGTTTCGGTGTCTGGCTGCTTTTCAACGGGCTGGAGCCCCACGCGGAGCCGCTTTCTCCAGAAAACGTGCTGGTGATTGCTACCGGCCCCCTGACGGGCCTTGGCATACCGACACTCAATCACGCGGTCATCTGCACGAAGTCGCCCCTGACCGGCACCATAACCTGCGCCTCTCTCGGCGGCAACTTCGGCGTAAAGCTGAAGTCCTGTGGTTACGACGGCCTCATCCTGAGAGGAAGGTCCCCCCGTCCGGTAATCATCGATATCACCGCCGGCAAGTGGAAGATACGCGACGCCGGCAAGCTATGGGGACAAAACGTGGTCCGCACCCTCGAGCTCCTCGAGAGCGACGTCGCCGGCACCATCTGCATAGGGCCTGCCGGAGAGAATATGGTCAGGTACGCGACCATCGCCTCCGGGGAACATACTGCCCAAAGGGGCGGAACCGGCGCCGTCATGGGTTCCAAACTGTTGAAAGCGATACGTGTCGGCGGCTCGCACCAGACTCCCGTATTCGACCGCGACCGGCTCGAGAAGCCGGTCACTTCGGTGAAGTCGAAGCTGAAAGAATCGGCTGACAGTTTCCCTAAGTATGGCACAGCCGGGAATGTAGAGATCTCGCACGAGAATGGTGTGCTGCCGACGCGCAATTTCAGCATCGGTTCTTTCGACCGCTACCTGAAGATAAACGGCGAGGCGCTTCGTGCGGGAATACGCCGGAAGGGGCTCTCCTGCCCCGGGTGCCCTGTAGACTGCACTACCGAGATGAAGATTGCCACCAAGACCGGGACGATGCGCGTGAAGGGGCCCGGCTACCAGCCGCTGGTCATGCTGGGCAGCAACCTGATGATCGACGACCTCGACAGCATCGTCCGCAACAACTACGTCTGCTACCTGCTGGGCATGGACCCCATAAGCCTGGGCGGCACGCTGGCCATGGCCATGGAGTTATCTGAGAAAGGGCGCATCGACCTTCCTCTCCACTTCGGCAGTGCCCGCGAGGTCGGCCCTCTCCTGCCGCTGATCGCGACACGAAGAGGGCCGGGTGATGAGCTCGCTCAAGGCGCGGCGAGTCTTGCGCAGAAGTACGGCTACGGGGACCTCGCGATGGTCGTCAAGGGCATGGAGCTCCCTGGGTACGACCCGAGGGGGACCTGGGGCCAGGGACTGGCATATTCTACGTGCCCGTCGGGTGGCAGCCACATCGGGTCGATGATGGTCTCCCCGGAGGTGCAGGGCAAACCCGCCGCCATATCCGGAACGCGCGCATCGGGCAAAATCAAGCTGACCGTCTTTGCCCAGAACCTGTTCAGCTCACTGGACTGCATGGTCGCCTGCCACAAGGCGTGCTACTGTACGCTCGTCGTTCCCGATTGGGTCTCGGGCATGCCCTCATGGCTCAGAGGTTTCTTCGCCGGCCACATGCCCGGACTGTCCTCCTCGATGGTCGACTTTTCAGATTATTGCCAGGCCGTCTCTTTCGTAACAGGTATCAAGTACGGTCGAAACACCGTGCTCCGTGTAGGTGAGAGGACGTTCAATCTCGAGAGGCTGTTCAATCTCAGGGAGGGCCTCACGAGCAAAGACGACATACTGCCACTGAGGTTTATCGGGGAACCTTTCCGTGAGGGCCCCATCTCCGGCAAAGTCGCCCCCCTGCCAAAAATGTTGTTCAAATATTACAAGCTCAGGGGCTGGAACGAAGTCGGCATCCCCACGGAACACCAACTTAAGAAACTCTCCATCGACGAACAATACTAAAGACCTTACTCCTGGAATTTCAAGCCAGGGCGCCGAATTTGCGGGTTCGGAGGTTATATTCTTCGATTGCGTCCATGAGGTGACCGCGGCGGAAATCAGGCCACAGGGTTGGGACGAAAATAAGCTCGGCATAAGCGAGTTCCCAGAGAAGGAAGTTGCTGGTGCGCATCTCTCCGGAAGTGCGGACCATCATATCGTACGCGGGGACGTCGGGAGCGTACAGATGCTTTTCGATGGTCTTTTCGCTTATGCTCCGTGGCTTGAGCTTGCCATCAGCGACCTCATCGGCGATCGCCCGCATCGCATCGACTAACTCCGGCTGCCCGCCGTAGTTGTAAGCGATGTTCAACTTGAGCCCTGTGTTTTTCTTTGTCAGCTCGACCGTCTCATCCATTTTTCTCATGAGGAAGCCCGGTATCCGCTGGCGCCTTCCGAGGAAGCGTATCTTGACGTTCTTCTCGTGGAACTCCCCCACCCTGAGGTCAAGGAGCTCTTTATTGAAGCGCATGAGGAATTCGACTTCGGGCTTGGGTCGCTTCCAGTTCTCAGTTGAGAAAGCGTAGAGGGCAAGAGCTTCAAGCTTGAGATCTATTCCGGCCCTTACGACGTCGGTTATCGCTTTCTCCCCTTCGCGGTGCCCGTCGATGCGCTGCCGACCTTTCTGGGTAGCCCAGCGTCCGTTGCCGTCCATGATTATCGCTATTCTGGGCGGTATCTTCAGCTTGCCCTTGGCCGCGGCCATCTAATCACCCTCCCTCGGTATCATATCGGCCGTCCCTATCCAGGAATCTCTTTCATGACCCTGCTGGAGCGTGACTCACGCTCCATCCAGTGCTCGATCACCCGGTCCATCAACTGCCCGACCTCTCGCATGGCGGAGTTCGTCTCGGACTCGGGCCATTCTCCCAGTCTGTGAATCGCCATCCATGATAGCACTCCTGAAGTCTCCACCCCGACCCGGATCAGCTTGCCGGTATCCGAACCCCGCCCCAACCGGCACTCTTCACACAGCTTTCCCCCGAGACGAAGGGAGAACGAGACTTCTCCGGTTGAAAGCGCGCCACCGCAGGCCGCGCATCTCGAGACCATCAACTCGAACCCCGAACTGGCCATCACCCTGAACTCGAAGAAAGCCCTGATGAACGGAGCGTCCCCCGGCCGGTCGCGAAGCAGCTCGAGCCCTGTGAAAAACAGGTCGAAAAGCTCTGGGTGCGACTCCTGCTCCACCGTTATATTGTCGACGAGCTCGGCCATCGCTGAAGCGTTCACAAACAGGTCCAGGTCCTCCCTGACCTCTCGAAATGAAGTCTGGATCTCGGTTTGCTTGATGGTGTCCATGTTTCTGCCGCGATGGAGCAGGAGGCGCGCGCAGGTGAGTGGCTCGAGCCTGCCGCCGAACCTGCTGGTCGTCTTCCGGATGCCTTTGGCCACGGCAGAGCGCTTTCCGTGTTCCCTGGTCATGATGCGAAGAATCTTGTCGGACTCGCCCAGCTTGTGGGACCGCAGGACAATGCCGAGGTCGCTGATCTCCTTTGAGCCCCTGTGCCGCGACCCGCGTGCCTGCGGGGTCTCAGGCTCAGGTGATCGCACGGATGAAATCCTCGAGCAGTTCCGGGCCGGCGCTCGTGCCGATCCTGTCCGCCCCGGCTTCGAACATCGCCTTTGCGTCTTCCCAGGTGCGGATGCCGCCCGCCGCCTTCACGCCTAGTTCATCCCCTACCGCCTCGCGCATCAGGCGGATATCATCGACGGTCGCGCCACCGGGGCCGAAACCCGTCGCGGTCTTGACGTAATCCATGCCGCCCGTGGCAGCCCTCTTGCACGCCTCGCGCTTCTGCTCGTCATCGAGATATGGGGTCTCGAGTATGAGCTTTACGAGCACCGGGCCCTGTAGCATCACCTTTTCCCACTCCCTGACGGCCACCACCACCGCGGTGATGTCCTCTTCGATGATCTCCCACTGTCCCGAGCGGGCGGCGGATACGTTCATGACCATGTCGACTTCACGAGCGCCGTCCTCGAGCCCCGCGAGCGCCTCGGCGGCCTTGATCTCAGGAGCGGAATACCCAAACGGGAACCCTAGCGGAATACCAACCTTCACGTCCGTGGCGGAGAGCATCCCAGAGGCCAGCGGCACGTAGCAGGGAGGCACGAACATGCTGTTGAAACCCCAATCCCTGGCGTCAGCGACTGCCCTGGTGTACTCCTCGAGGGTCGCCTCCGGTTTGAGAAGAGTATGGTCGATCATCAACAGCAGGTCTTTGGTTTTGAGCTCTCCTGGATCTGGCGCCTGGTAGCGGGCCATTCGGTTCCTCCTACATCAATAGGAGCCTGCCGATCCCTAGGTAGATGGCAAGGCTGAGTACGTCCATGGTAGTGCCAAGCAACGGCCCCGATATCGTTCCGGGGTCTCTATTGAACCCCTTCAAGGTGAGAGGAAGCGCGCATCCCACGAGTGACGCGGCTATCACGGTCAGTGCCAGAGAGAGGCCGACCACGATACCGACCATCGGCTCCTCGTGGAAGGCGAACGCTATTGCCGCTACGACCCCTCCGGTGAATAACCCGACCAGCACGCCCCAGATGACCTCGCCACTCATGGCTCTGATCGTAGCTCTTTGCGGAGGAGTGCCGGAGGTAAGCCAGCGCCCGATCACGGTCGAGGATTGAACCGCGACGTTGCCCCCCATCGTGACAAGCAGCGGGATGAAGAATATCAGTACGAGGAACCTGGTAAATATCGGGGAGTAGATCTTGAGGATGCCGCCCGCGATGAGCACTTCTATCACTACCGCCACAACGAACCAGGGAAGGCGCCTTCCCAGATCGGACAGAAGCCCCCGCGGCGCTTCTTCCTCGTAGCCGGTGGCGCCGGCGAACCGCATGATATCTTCCTCGGCCTCGTCACCAATGACATCCATTGCATCGTCGACCGTGACTATACCCAGCATGCGGTCTCGAGCGTCTGTCACTGGCAAGGCGAGCAAGTCGTACTTGCTTATGAGATCGGCAACCTCTTCCTGGTCCTGGTCCGGTCGGACGGCTATCGCGTCTTTGCTTATCATCTCCCCGACTTTTCGGCCGGGCTGTGAGACTATGAGGTCTCGCAGGCTGAGAACACCCTTGAGCTTTCCGTCGCCGGAGACCACGTAGAGGTAGTAGATGGTTTCGACATCGTTACTTACCCTCCGCAGCTGGGCGATGACCTCGTCGGCAGTGGCCTCGGGGCTAACTGACATATAATCGGTGGTCATCAAGCCGCCTGCCGTCTCGTCGCCGTAGGCAAGGAGCCCTTCGAGCTCTTCGGCTTCCTGGCGCCCGAAGAGCTTCAACAGGCGACGGCGCTGGCTTTCGGGAATGTCACCCAGCAGGTCGGCGGCCTCGTCCGGCGGCATGCGCTCGATGAGCTTTCGAAGCTCGCCCGTCCTGAGATGCCCAGCGACCTCGACCTGGTGTGACTCCTCCATCTCGAGCAGAGCGTGGGCCGCGGCGTGCGGTTCCATGTTGACCAGGATCTCGGCCTCGTCTTCAGCGTCGAGATGCGAGAGGACCTCAGCGGTATCCGCGGCGTGAAGGTCGGCGACGGTCCGAACCGCCTGCCTGATCTCCCCCAACGCGAGCTGGTCGCGAACGGTTTGCAGTATGATCTTGTTTTGTTCTTCCATGTTGAACCACCGGCATCCCGACCGAACCGGGTCGCGCCCGGCTCCAGAATAATCCGTATGGAGCTACTGGTAGTCGAGCCTCTTTATGAATTGAGGGTTCTTCGACCAGTCTTTCTCGACCTTCACGCGCAGGTCCAGGAACACCTTGCTTCCCAGGATAGGCTCGATGTCCTGGCGCGCGCGACTGCCGATATCCTTTATCATCCGCCCGCCCTTGCCTATTATGATACCCTTCTGAGACTCGCGCTCCACGTATATCACCGCTTCGACGTCGACCAGCTCGTTGTCCTCTCTGGGCTTCATCTCCTCGATCAGGACCGCGACGCTGTGAGGGACTTCGTCACGAGTGAGCAGCAGCGCTTTCTCCCTTATCAGCTCAGCGACAAGGACTCGCTCGGGCTGGTCGCTGACGACGTCGTCGGGAAAATACTGCGGTCCCGGCGGCAGGAACGCAAGCAGCGCTCCCTGGAGCTCGTCCACTCCGGCGCCGAACTTCGAAGATACCGGCATCACGCTTTTGAACGGAAAGAGATGACGCGCGACCTCGACCTGCGAGTCGATCTTGGCGCCGTCGAGCAGGTCGGTCTTGTTGATGACGGCCATTACGGGCGTCTCGACCTTCTCGAGCTCTCCCGCTATGAAGATGTCTCCCTTGCTGATCGTCTTGGCGCCGTCCAGCACGAACACTATGACGTCCACATCGCGCATGGTGCCCAGGACAAGGCTGTTCAGCCTCTCGCCCAGGGCACCTCGCGGCTTGTGAAAGCCGGGTGTATCGACGAAGATCATCTGCTCATCGGGGGTCGTTATGACCGCCTGTATCCTGTTGCGGGTCGTTTGCGGCTTATCGGAAGTGATAGCCACTTTGCGTCCTGCAAGCCTGTTGAGCAAGGTCGACTTTCCCACGTTGGGGCGGCCGATCAGCCCTATAAAACCCGACCTGTATTGACTGTCATCGTCCAGATCCAAATCAATCAACTCCGTTCCGCGCCGGCCTCGAGGCGACCGCGATCAGCTGCCCTGTGGGAACCTGCGTATGCCTATGTTCAGCAAAAGGCCCACGCAGAAGAAATTAACGAGGAGCGAACTGCCCCCATAGCTGAGGAAGGGTAAAGGCACACCGGTTATCGGCATTATCCCCATTGTCATGCCTATGTTGACCAGTATCTGCCAGAAGAACATGACCACGATCCCAACGGCGATTATGGTCCCAAACGAGTCCCTCGCGGTCAGTGCGATCTTCAGAGCTCTCCAGAGAAGGATAGCGAAAAGCGCCAGCACTAATACGCCGCCGATGAACCCAAGCTCCTCTCCGGTTACCGAGAATATAAAGTCGGTATGGTGCTCGGGGATGAACTTGAGATTCGTTTGGGTTCCATTGAACAACCCCTTGCCGACGAGCTGTCCGGAGCCGATGGCTATCTTGGATTGCATCAGGTTGTAGCCCGAGTGCAAAGGGTCGAGGTCGGGTTTCAGAAAGACGAGCAACCTCGTGATCTGGTACGACTTCATCAGGTGGGTCTGAATGCCCACCACGATCGCGACCAGGGTCGCGGCCCCGAGCACTCCTATCTGTTTGAGCCGGGCGCCGCCCACCATGAGCATGCCGATAGTGATGACGAAGCACAGCAGTGTCACGCCCAGGTCCGGCTCGAGGAAGACCCACATCATGATGCCGCCGGCTATAGCCAGGGCGGTCAGAAAATCCTTGTTGGAGGTCATCTCGAGACGGCGGTCGGCCAGAAAAGTCGCCAGCATGATGATAAGTGCGACCTTGGCGAGCTCAGACGGCTGCAGAGGAAATACACCGAGGTTGATCCAGCGGTGAGCGCCGTTGATCGCAGGGAATAAGAGAACGATCATCAGCAGGCCGATGACGATCGCGTAGATTATCTTCGAATACGGTATTATCTTGTGGTAGTCGAAACCCGCCCCGAGCGCCATCATCAACATCGCTACGATAAACCACATCAACTGACGCTTGAGGTAGTAGGTCGACGGATTATCGGCGCGCGTCGCGCTGAATATCATGAGGACACCGAAAATCCCGAGAGAAAGCGCCGACAAGAGGAGCATCTTGTCTATCTTGCGGAGCGGAAAACGCTTGAGTATCTCCTTTGGAGCGCTCTGGCGCACCAGCCCCGGCGAGAATTCCGCCGATCCCGGCCTGCTCATCATGTTGATAGCACCAACCTAGTCGCCCTGGCTCGGCCTGATCTCGCCCGCCGCGGGGATCTGGAAGAGCCCCTCAAGGATGCGGCGCGCTACCGGCGCGGCGACCTCGCCACCGTGTCCGCCCTGCTCGATCGAGACGCATATCACGTACTTGGGGTCGTTCGCCGGCGCAAAACAAACGAACCACGCGGTCGGCTGCTTGCCGGTTATCTCACTGGTTCCCGTCTTGCCCGCGACCGGTATTTGCTGAAGGGGGAATCCTTGGAAAGTCGCGGCCGCGGTTCCTTTGCCCTGGACAACACCGGTGAGCGCCTGAGTTACAAAACTGGCGTATGTCGGGTTGAGCTGTATCTCGGCCTCGGTCTCGTTCGCGGCCTGCTTGACCACTTTTCCGTCTTCGTTCTCGAGGCTTTTCATTATGTGAGGCTTCATGAACTTGCCGTTGTTGGCGAGGCCCCCGTACACGTACGCCATCTGCAGCGGGGTGGCGAGGATATCTCCCTGGCCGATAGCCATGTTGACAGTGTCACCCGGATACCACGCCTGGAATTGGGGGTTGTTCTTGTTGAACTCCTTCTTCCACTCCGGGCTCGGGATGCGCCCGTTCTGCTCACTCGGCAGATCGATGCCGGTGGACTTGCCAAGCCCCCAGTCTCGCGCGTACTCCCAGAGCGGCTTGCCCTGATTTGCGCCCTGGCGCTTGTAGAACGTGTATCCCAGGTTGTAGAAGTAGATGTCACACGACTCCACAATGGCGTTGAAGAAATCTATCTGGTGGTGCGTGCCCCAGCAGTACTTTGGGTAGTCCTTGAACTCCCCCTCAGTGAAGACGTGTTCGCAGTCGAAGGTCGTGTTCGGGTTGGCGATACCTTCCTGCAACGCTCCCATGGCGGTGACCATTTTGAAGGTGGAGCCAGGCGGCAGCTCGCTCATAATGGCGCGATTATTGAGCGGGTACATGTTCTTGGGGTCCGTAAGGTCCTGCCAGGACTTCTGGCTGATGCCCCCCACGAAGTCGTTCAGGTTGAACGTTGGATACGATGCCATCGCGATAACCTCGCCCGTCTTGGGATCCAGCACGACGGCCGCGGCGCCGGTCGCCTGGTACTTGGCGGTCTTCGCGGTCTTTGCCTCGGGGTCGTTCCTCGTCCGGGATATCTCAACGCCCGACTTGAGGGCGGCCTCGACGAGTGTCTGCACGTCCTGGTCGATAGTGAGCCTCATGTTCACCCCGGCACGAGCCTCCACCCGTGATATCTCTCGGATGGAGTTGCCCTGGGCGTCGACCTCAAGCCTGTACTCGCCGACCTTCCCACGGAGCTGTTCGTCGTACGTTGCTTCAACTCCGGAGAGGCCGATCTCGTCGCCGGCGGTGTAGCCTTTGCTCTTCTTCTCTTTGAGGATCTCGGGGTTGATCTCACCCAGATACCCGATGACGTGGGCGGCGAGAGTGCTGTACGGGTACTCGCGGACAGGGCTCTTCCCGGCGACAACGCCGGGGAACTCTTCCTGGTGCTCGCGGACGTAAGTCAGTATCTCTTCTCCCACGTCGCTCTCGATGAGGACCGCCCGCCTGTTGGGGGCCTGCGCTTTTTCGATCTTGTACGCGATCTCTTTCTCGCCCATCCCAAGGAGCTTGGAGAGGCGCCCGATCACCTCTTTTTTCTGATCCTTGAGCTCGGCTGGAACGACTGAAATCGTGAGCGCGTCACGGTTCTTGACGAGCACCTTGCCGTTTCGGTCGAGGATCCGCCCGCGCGGCGCCTCGATCGATATCTCCCTTATGCGGTTACCCTCCGCCTTCTTCTGATACTCGTTGCCCGAGACTATCTGCATGAACCACAGCCTCGTGAACAGAATGGCGAAACCTATCGCGATCACGATACCCAGCACTGCTATCCGGCGCTGGAGGTTCTCCTGCGCGGCGTCGGGCCGGTAGTGAGTCGTCTCATCCGGTTTTAGCTTCAGGCCTTTTCTATTGATCAACTGCATGACGGATCACCGATATGGTCAGGCACGCTTGGCCATGCTGAGCGATTCTTCCTTCACCGGGAAGCGGAACCTCCTCAGCAACGGATAGATGATGAATGTAAGCAGGACATTGTACAGGGCTGACGCGAATATTGTGGCGGCGTTCAACGGCGGAAGCTGCTCCTGCCCGAGGACCAGAAGCACACCCTGGTGGAGGAACAGTTCGAAAAACGTCAGGAAGAACACGAGCAGCACCGGCAACAGTATCGAGTAAGTCATGAAGAAATCTTTGAGCATGCCCGCCATAAAGGCGGCGAGCGTCTTTGTGAGCGCGCTCACGCCCATGACCTGCGGACTTGCGATGTCCTGCAACATGCCGCCGAAGAAACCGACGATGGCACCCGCGACAGGCCCATCCGTTACCGCGACCACAATCGAGACCACGAGTATGAGGTCCGGCTGGGCGCCCAGGAGCTTGAACTGCGGAAACACCGACAGCTGCAGCACGAACGCCAGCACGACCACGATTGCCAGGAATATGCGGCGGTTCCGGCTCACTGTGCCTCCTTGAGGATCACCGATTCCGGCTCCGGTGTTATTATGACGAGCACTTTATCGAGCTGGGAGAACTTGACGAACGGCTTGACCTCGACCAGCCTTGCGAGCCCGCTCGACCGCGTCTTGACGCTGCTCACCTTCCCGATGATCACTCCGGGTGGACACGTGCCGCCAAGGCCGCTGGTCTCGATGATATCGCCTACTTTCAAATCCGCGTCGTCTTTCATTGGATCGAACTTCAGTATGCTTCCGTTCTGCCCGTCCAGGATGCCGGTTTCCCTTGAGCGCTGGTCTCGCGCTCCTACGCCGGACCTCGAGTCTGTGATGAGCTGAACGACCGAGGACCTCGAGCCGACCGAAATGACGCGCCCCACCAATCCCTCGTCGGTTTCCACGCCCATGTATTTCTTGATACCGCTGGAGGAGCCCCTGCTTAGAATCATCAAGCGCTGCCAGTTGTCGGGAGACTGCCCGACGATGTCCGCGCCGACCAACTCGAACTCCGCCTGCGTCTCCTCCCAGCGCATCAGGCGCTTCAACTCAGAGTTTTCGTTCTCGAGCTCATTGTTTTTGATGCCCTGCTGCCTCAACTGGGCCACCTGTCTTTGAAGATCGTCCCGTTCCTTGCTTAGCGACGGGAGGTGCAACAGGTTGACGAAGCCGTCCTTGATGGGTCTCACGATCTTGGCGAACGCGCCACCGATAGGTGAGACAAGATCGAGGAAAAAGTTTTGTATCTTGTGAAGCGGACCCGAGTCGCTCTCCCTCACATAGAGAGTGACGACTGCCACGCAGATGATGATGATTACTATCAGGATAATCCGGTTTCTGTTGGTCCGGGGCCTGGAACTGGCAGGCATGGCAATTCCTCCGGGCGCGTCACTGACCCGCCGAGGAAATCAACACCTTCTTCATAATGTCGAACTCCTCGAGGCACTTGCCCGAACCCATTGCTACGCAGAGGAGCGGGTCTTTGGCGGTGTGCACCGGCATGCCCGTCTCATTGCGTATCCTCTCTTCGAGGCCCCTTAGTAGAGCTCCTCCTCCAGCGAGGATTATGCCTTCATCCATTATGTCGCTTGCAAGCTCAGGAGGTGTCCTGTCGAGGGCGTCTTTGACTGTCTGGACTACCTGGCTGACGGGCTCCTCGATGGACTGCCTGATCTCTTCGGCAGTGACGACCACGGTCTTTGGGAGACCGCTCGCGAGGTCTCTACCCTTGATCTCGTCTTCCATATCGTCGTCGGTGACCGGGAATGCCGACCCGACCTTGAGCTTGAGCGCCTCGGACGTGCGCTCGCCGATCATCAACTGGTAGTCGCGCTTTATGTAATTGATGATGGCCTCGTCCATCTCGTCGCCTCCAACTCGGAGCGACTGGCTGGTCACTATTCCTCCAAGCGAGATCACTGCGACCTCTGTCGTTCCCCCGCCAATGTCCACAACCATGTTCCCTATCGGCTCATGAATCGGTAGCCCGGCGCCGATAGCGGCCGCCATGGGCTCCTCGATGATGAACGCGGCCCTTGCCCCCGCCTGTATAGTGGCCTCTTCGACAGCTCTCTGTTCGACACCAGTGATGCCGCTGGGCACTGCGACAACGACTCGAGGCCTGGCGAGCGACCTGCGCTGATGTACCTTCTGTATGAAGTAGCGCAGCATCTTCTCGGTTACATCGAAGTCGGCGATCACGCCGTCTTTCAGTGGCCTGATGGCCACTATATGAGCGGGCGTGCGCCCCACCATCCTCTTTGCCTCTTCGCCGACGGCGATGATGGCGTTGGTGATGGTGTTGACCGCGACGACCGAAGGCTCGTTCAACACTATTCCCTCACCTTTGACGTAAACGAGGGTGTTAGCGGTTCCCAGGTCCACCGCCATGTCCTTTCCAAAGGACCCGGACCCGAGCATCCTAGCCATAAAAGACACTGTTTACTTTCCCCCATTGTAATTCGACGGCACTGCCACCGCGCAAACAACCCCGCGGCCCGGTACCGCATCAATCATCAGATTATGCATAATTTGCCGGATAACACCACCGGCCATTTTAACACAACTTTACATCTTGAACATTAGAATACCAATACAACAACCCAAGATATTGTATTTTTTCGGACGGGAGCCGACCCTCGAAGGAATGGATCGCATCAATCGATGGCCAAACCCGAAACGAGCATGCCACCCTCTCCCCAACCCTCCCTACTCAAGAGATAGCGGAAACACGGCATCCGCGTTATTCGGAGAAGAAAAGGGCGATCTCTCTAGCTGCGCTCTCCTGTGAGTCCGAGCCGTGAACGAGGTTGCGGGTGACGCTTGTGGCGTAGGCACCCCTGATAGATCCCGGCGTGGCATCAAGCGGATTCGTAGGGCCCATTATCACCCTCACGTTCTCAATCGCGTTTTCGCCCCTTATGACCATGATCACGGAAAGCCCACTCGTGATGTACTCGATCAGTTCCTCGAAGAATGGCTTTCCCTTGTGTTCGGCGTAGTGCCGCTCGGCCAGGTCGCGATCGATTACCTTGCCTTCGATCTTTTCTATCCGGTAACCCTTGCGCTCGATACGCGCCAGGACTTCACCGACAAGCCCTCTAGACACACCATCCGGCTTAACGATCAGAAGCGTCTGCTCCATCGCCATAGGAATTCCCCCTACCTGTCCTGTCTCATCTCGCGCGAGGCTTTCTGCTGGCGGAAAAAAATCCGCGCCTCCGATACCGTATATAGCGAACCGGTAACGCAGATCTGTCCCTGCCGCCCCGCGCTATTATACGCGAGCTTCATCGCCTTGGAGAAATCGGGCTCGACCTGGTGCTCCATGCGCTCCATCCGGCAGAAGTCTCCCAGCCGTTGCGCGCTTATGCAACGGGCGCTGCGGTTCTCGGTAAGGATGAGCTCATCGGCTATAGAACTCAGCACCTTCAACATGCCGCGAGCGTCCTTGTCGGCGAGTATGGCTACGACTATGACGAGGCGCTCGTAATCGAACTCACCCGTCAGCGCGGCAGCGAGCCTGTCCATGCCGAGGACATTGTGCGCCCCGTCGGTCAACACTAGCGGGTGCGTGGCGAGCACCTCGAGTCTCCCGGGTACGCTGCTGGATTCCAGTGCGCTACGGTAGCTCTCCACATCGGTACGCTCCTTACGGTCGGTATACGCCTGGCACGCCGCGATAGCGCACGCCGCGTTGACCGCCTGGTGCTTTCCAAGAAGTGGCAGCTTTATCTCGTTGAACTCCATTCCCTCGAGTCCCCGGACGGAGATGATCTGTGCCGGAGTTTCGCCACGGACGCGATACGCAAGGTTGTATTCGAGCCTGAAATCCCGACCGAACACCTTCATGTCGGCGCCGAGCTCTTCACAGCGCTGCGCAAAGAGCATCAGGATCTCGCGGTCAGGTTCGCTCGTGACCAGCACGCAGCCCTCGTTGATTATCCCAGCCTTCTCACGCGCTATCTTCTCGCGGGTGTCCCCGAGCTCGTTCACATGGTCGAGGTCGACGTTGGTGATTACCGCGACGTCGCAGTCCACGACGTTCGTCGAGTCCCACCTGCCGCCCATGCCCACCTCCAGCACCGCGACGTCAACACGTTCGCGCCTGAAATACGTGAGACCCATAGCGGTGACTACCTCAAAGTAAGTGAGGGCCTCGCCCACCTCCGCTTCCACCTTCTCGATGACCGGCTTCAGCTTGCTCAGGACATCGGTGAACTCTGATGCCGATATCAGCTTGCCGTTCACGGTCATCCGCTCGCGGACGGTCTCGAGGTGAGGAGAGGTGAACAACCCGACCTTGAAGCCGCTGGCCTTGAGGATCCCCGCCGTCATGTGAGATACGGAAGTCTTGCCGTTGGTCCCCGTGACCTGTATCGAGTCGTACGCCGTCTCAGGCTCTTCGAGCATGCGGCAGACCGCTTTGATGCGGTCGAGGGATGGCTTGACCCCCAGTACGACCTTGCTGTCCAGAAAATCAACTGCTTCGGAATATTTCATCATCGGAACCCGACTATTTCTTCAAGGCCTCTATCTGGGCGTTTAGCTTGCCACGCGTTTCGAGGAGCTCGCGCTCCTTCTCGCGCTCTTTTTCAACTATCTCGGGTGGAGCCTTCGCGACGAAACCGTCGCTTGCGAGCTTGGCGACGCAGCGCGCGAGGTCCGTCTCGACCTTCGCCAGGCGCCGGGCAAGACGGTCGATCTCTTCGCCGGCGTCGACTCCCCGCTCGTATGAGAGGTACGCCTCGGCGCCCTCCAGGACCACTCGCATCCCGTAACCCTGTCCCGGCGGCTCGTCGGCGAAAGCGAGTGAACCGAGCCCGGCAAGAGTCTCCACGTAGTGGCTATGCCCCTCCAGAACGGCACGGACCTCGGGAGAACAGACCAGGACGGCATCGACCTTGCCCCCGGGCGGTATTGCGTGCTCCGAGCGGGCCGAGCGGATGCCTACTGTGAGAGCCTGGATCATCTCCATATCGCGCTCCGCGGATTCGTCACGCGCGAAGTCGGATGAGGACGGCCACTCGGCCTTCATCAGCGACTCACCATGACCCGGAAGCCTTTGCCATAGCTCCTCGGTGACGAACGGCATGAACGGGTGGAGCAGCCTCAGTGAGCACTCGAGCACGCGGTAAGACACCCACTGCGCCGCGAGCTTCTCCGACGCATCGCCCTTATAGAGGCGGAGCTTGGCAAGCTCGAGGTACCAGTCACAGAAGTCTCCCCAGAAAAACTGGTACAGCGCCTTGCCCGCGACACTGAAGTTGAACACGTCCATGCCCTCGTCCGCCCTGTCGATCGCGGCCGACAGGCGGCTCATTATCCAGCGGTCGACGAGGTCGAGGCCGGCCGGATGCCGCCCGTCCATGGGCTCGAAACCTTCGAGATTCATCATGACGAGCCTGGAGGCGTTCCATATCTTGTTGACGAAGTTGCGATTGCCCTCGATACGCTCCTCGGCGAGGTTTATGTCCCGCCCGGGTACGGCGATGGACGCCAGTGTGAAGCGCAACGCGTCGGTGCCGTACACGGGGATGACATCGAGCGGGTCTATCACGTTGCCGCTCGACTTGGACATCTTCTTGCCCTCGTAATCACGCACCAGCGCCGTCACAAAGACGTCGCGGAACGGCACATCGCCCATGAAGCGAAGCCCCAGCATCATCATGCGGGCGACCCAGAAGAAGATGATGTCGAACGCGGTTGTAAGCACCGACGTCGGGTAGAATACCTCGAGCGTGCGCGTGCGCTCCGGCCAGCCCATCGTTGAGAACGGCCACAACCCCGAGGAGAACCACGTGTCCAGGACGTCAGGGTCCTGGCGAAGATCGGTCGAGCCACAGGCGCACTTCCGCGGGGTCTCTATCTCGACGATCTGCTCTCCGCAGCCATCGCAGTACCAGACGGGTATCTGATGGCCCCACCAGAGCTGGCGCGATATGCACCAGTCGCGGATATTCTCCATCCAGTCGAAATATATCTTTTCCCAGCGCTCAGGCGTAAACCTGGTGCGCCCTTCGCGCACCGCCTCGATGGCGGGGCGGGCAAGCGGCTCCATCTTTACGAACCACTGCATGGACAGGTACGGCTCAATCTCGGTGTGGCAGCGGTAGCAGTGACCCACAGCGTGCTCGTGCTCTTCGATCTTCTCGAGCAGGCCTCGCTCTTTGAGGTCTGCCACCACCGCGTCGCGGGCCTCGTAGCGGTCCATGCCGGCGTACTTGCCGCCGTTCTCGTTTATTGTCCCGTCAGGGTTCAGAATGTTTACCTGCTCGAGCGAATGCCGCAGGCCTATATCGAAGTCGTTAGGGTCGTGCGCGGGGGTCACCTTGACAGCGCCGGTCCCGAACTCCGGGTCTACGAACTTGTCTGTTATGACCGGGATATGGCGGTCCACGAGCGGGAGGATGAGAGCCCTGCCCACAACCTCGGCGAACCTCGTGTCTGACGGGTTCACCGCGACAGCGGTGTCACCGAGCATCGTCTCCGGGCGCGTAGTCGCAACGACCAGGTACCCCGAACCGTCGGCGAACGGGTAACGAATGTGCCACAGGTGGCCTGTCTTGTCCTCGTGCTCCACCTCTATGTCGGAGAGCGCCGTGTTGCACCGGATGCACCAGTTGATGATGTACTTGCCGCGGTAGATGAGGCCCTCGTCGTACAGCTCCTTGAAGACCGTACGCACGGCCATCGAGCAACCCTCGTCCATCGTGAAGCGCGTGCGCTCCCAGTCGCAAGAGCAGCCAAGGCTCTTGAGCTGTGTGATTATCCGGTCGCCGTACGTCTGTTTCCACTCCCAGACCCGCTCGACGAACTTCTCGCGCCCCATGTCGTGCCTGTTGGTGCCCTCAGCCTCCAGCTGGCGCTCGACCACGTTTTGCGTTGCGATGCCGGCATGGTCCGTTCCGGGCATCCAGAGGACCTCGTAGCCCTGCATACGACGCCTGCGCGCTATTATGTCCTGGAGCCCGTTGTTGAGCGCGTGCCCCATGTGGAGCGCGCCGGTGACGTTGGGCGGCGGAATGACCTGGGAGAACGTGGGCTTATCGCTCTCGGGATCGGCGTGGAAGTAGCCTCGCTCCTCCCAGAACGAGTACCACTTCGACTCGACGTCAGCCGGGTCGTACGTGGTCTTGAGTTCTTTTTCGCTCTTGTCGTCGGGCAAGATGCATCTCCTACAGTCGGATTTTCCTCAAGATTGTAACAGATTGAAGCTCGGGCCCATTTTGCGCTCGCGGCCGATTAACTGATAATAAGGGAATAGATGGAGCGAACGCCGGGACCTGGGAGGTTTCCGATGAACGGGCAGTCAGATCAGCGGGACGAGCTAAGGCTCAAGGCGGAGAAACACGTCGATGCGGTTATCGGCTTCAGGCAGCACCTGCTCGTCTACGTCATCGTAAACACGTTTCTGATTCTCATATGGCTGGTGGTGGCTCTTATCGCGGGCGGTGGTTCCTGGTTCCCGTGGTTCATATTTCCCCTCGCCGGTTGGGGCATCGGCCTCATAATGCACGCGTGGGGCGTCTTCGGACAGAGCGAAGACAAGCGCGAAAAACTGGTCCAGCGCCAGGTCGAAAAGATGCGTACCAAGAACAACCCGTGAGTTTTCCTCCCGTGGAAAAGGGAATCGATCCGGGCTTGAGAGACCCTGCTCAAGAAGGTCGAGACCCGGCTTAAGAATGGGGTGTCCACTCAAGAGAGAGGGGAACATCGGAGTTCGCATGTGCTAGAATCGCTCAGGTGCGATTTCGACTGGAGGACATAAATGTGGATCTTGATCTACCTTGCGATATTCCTTCTGCCCCTGGGACTGATGGGGCTCGTGTTCCTGATGGTCGGAGCAACCGGCGTAAAGATATTCAAGACCGGTAAACGCACCTACGTCGACATCAAACCTTACCTCGACCACTTGGTGGCCAACGGAAAGAACGTCCAGCAGAAGGGGCTCCAGTTCGCCGACCGCGCAACCGCGCTGGCGGGCACGTTCGAGGAGCTCGGAGGCCGCTGGGCCTTTGTCTCTCAAACCCTCGCCCGCACCCAGAAATCACCGGTCATCACCGCTGCAAACGTCGCCGGCCGGGTATCAGCAGGCTATTCCGCACGCAAGGAAGCCAAAGAAGCCACGGTTACGTACGACCTGGAGACAGGCGAGATTCCGGGCATGACGCCCGATGAAACGTCTACTGCCGAGCAGGAGAACGACTAGCAGACAAACCCCCGCGGACCTTCCTAGCCATGGCTGCCGTATGCCGCGTCCTCGTTCGGCTCATCTGTGCGAAGCGAGCGTGATGTCAGCAGCGTCGGCTTGAAGTTCTCGGCGACAACCTCCCGGGTCACCACGCACTTTACGATGTCGCTGCGCGACGGCAGGTCAAACATCGTGCCGAGGAGGGCCTCCTCCATGATGGCGCGAAGTCCCCTGGCGCCAGTTGCGCGTGCCAGTGCCTTCTTCGCTATCTCCTCGAGAGCACCTTCAGTGAAGATCAGCTCCACCCCGTCAAACTCGAAGAACTTACGGTATTGCTTGACCAGCGCGTTCTTGGGCTTAACCAGTATATCGGTCAGGTGCTGCTCGTTGAGCGTATGCAGCGTAGTGATGACCGGCAGCCTGCCGATGAACTCGGGAATGAGCCCGAACTTGAGCAGGTCCTCCGGCATGATCTTGGCAAGCACGGCTCCAAGATCGAACTCACTCTTTGACTTGACCTCGGCCCCGAACCCGACGCCCTTCTTGCCGATGCGGTCATCGATGAGATCCTCGATGCCCGAGAACGCCCCGCCGCAGATAAACAGGATGTTGGTCGTGTCTATCTGGAGGAACTCCTGGTGAGGGTGCTTGCGGCCACCCTGGGGCGGAACGCTCGCTACCGTACCCTCGAGTATCTTGAGCAGAGCCTGCTGGACGCCCTCACCGGACACGTCACGCGTGATGCTTGGGCTCTCGGCCTTTCGGGCAATCTTGTCTATCTCATCGATGTAGATGATGCCGGTCTCGGCCTTCTTGACGTCAAGGTCGGCAGCCTGGATGAGCTTGAGAAGGATGTTTTCGACATCTTCACCGACGTAGCCGGCTTCTGTGAGGCTCGTCGCGTCCGCGATCGCGAACGGCACGTTCAAGAGGCGGGCGAGCGTCTGCGCGAGCAGGGTCTTGCCGCAGCCCGTCGGCCCGATGAGCATTATGTTGCTCTTCTGGAGCTCGACATCGTCGGTCGACGCGGCGCCGACCTGTATGCGCTTGTAGTGGTTGTAGACAGCCACCGACAGGACCATCTTGGCTGGCTCCTGCCCGATCACATACTCGTCCAGGAAAGAGTAGATCTCTTTGGGCTTGGGAAGGCTCCCGAGCTGGACTTCCGGGGTCTCGGTCAGCTCCTCAGCTATTATTTCGTTGCAGAGCTCGATGCACTCATCGCAGATATAGACGCCCGGACCCGCGATGAGCTTCTTGACGTGCCTCTGCGTCTTTCCGCAGAACGAGCACTTTAGAAGGTCGCTGCCGTCACTGAACTTGGCCAATTCCTACCTCCAAAAACAACAAACCGGCCCGTGATCCGGCTCTACTGGAGTGCCGTCGTCGTTTACTCGCTGACCTTGCGCTGTGTTATCACGTCGTCGATGATGCCGTACGTCACGGCGTCGTTCGGCACCATGATGAAATCTCTCTCCGAGTCTTCGTGGATCCTGTCAACGCTCTGGCCCGTGTGCCGTGCCAGGATTTCGTCGAGAAGTGCCCTGGTGCGGAGTATCTCCTTGGCATGGAGCTCGATGTCGCTGGCCTGGCCTTGCGTGCCACCCGCCGGCTGGTGGATGAGCACCCTCGCGTGCGGGGTGGCAAAGCGCTTGCCCTTGGTTCCGGCCGCGAGCAAAACCGCCGCGCCGCTAGCCGCCTGCCCGATGCAGACGGTCGAGATATCGCAGCCCACGTACTGCATCGTGTCGTAGATCGCCAACGTGGACGTCACGACCCCACCGGGAGAGTTGATGTATATATTGATGTCTTTATCCGGGTTCTCGCTATATAGGTGGAGCAACTGCGCCATCACCAGGTTAGCGATATGGTCCTCGATCTCGGTCCCGATGAAGACCACGCGGTCCTTCAGGAGGCGAGAATATATGTCGAACGAACGCTCTCCTCTCGGCGTCTGCTCGATAACGATGGGTACAAGTGTCTGGTTCCTTATTAAATCGCCCATTATTCCTCTGGACCCTCCTCTGACGCCGCATCAGCGGCGCTCTCTTCAGTATCTGTCTTTGAGGCTGTCTCCGAGTCCACCATTTGGTGCTCGCCGGTAGGTATCTCCTCCGGCGGCGCTCCTTCTTCTTTGACGGCCTCGGGGGCTCCCAGGATCACTGTTTCGCCTTCGGTCGCAGCCTCCGGGGCCACCCCGTCGGCAACCGCTCCTCCGTCTTTAAAGACGGCATTGTCCACCAGTACATCTACAGCGCGGGAAAGCCTCCTGTTCGACTTGACGCCGGATAGCCGGCCGTGGCTTCGCGTTTCCTCGATGATCTTTTCGGGATCGCCGCCCGCCTGGAGCGCGCTCTCCCGTATATAGTCCTCGGCTTCCTCGTCGGTGACTTCGATGTTTTCCGCCGAGGCGACCGCGTCAATCACGAGCTCCGCTTTGATACCCTCGACCAGCCTCTCGCTGATAGCTTTCTCTAACTGATACCTCGTACCCTTCATGGCCTCGAGATATTCGTCGAGCCCTATGCCGCGCTGCGCGAGCTCCTCGGTCATGTCCTCGATCTCGAGGTTCACCTGGTGCTGGATCATGGACTCGGGCACGTCCACGTAGGTCTTGTCGACGAGCACCTGCACGACCTGCTGCTTGATGTCACGCTCTCCCATGACCTCTTTGACCTTAGCGATTCTTTTTCGCAGATCGTCTTTGAACTCCTCCAGCGTCTCGAAGCTCGATATCTCTTTGGCGAGACCGTCATCGAGCTCAGGCAAGACCTTGCGCTTGATCTCCTTGACCATCGTGCGGAACGTGGCGGGCTTTCCGGCGAGAGTCCTCTCGCCGTAGTCGGGCGGGAAGTTTACGACGACGTCGATGATGTCGCCCTTGCGCGCGCCGTCGAGTTGCTCGTCGAAGCCGGGGAGGAAGTCATCGGCGCCGATCTCGGTCATGCGGTCCATCCCCTGCGAGCCCTCCAACGGCACTCCGTCCGTGAAAACCTTGTAATCAAACATCACAAAGTCGCCCTTCTGGACCGGGCGCGCCTCCACGACCTCGAGCGTGGCGAAGCGGTCCCGAGCCTCGTCGAGCGCCTGCTGGACATCTTCGTCGGCCACTGATACATCGGGCCTGTCGACCTCGAGCCCCTTGTAATCTTTGACCTCGACCTCGGGCTTTACGTCGACCTTGGCCTCAAACACCACGCTTCCGTCGTCACTCACGTCGATAATGTTGATGTCGGGATCCGCGACCGGCATTATGCCCGAATCCTCGACGCCCATGACGTAGAGGGTGGGAAGTCCGTTCTTGACGGCCTCGGCACGCACGTACTCCGGCCCGAGATGGCTGTCAATCACCTGGCGGGGCACTTTACCCTGCCTGAAACCGGGGACCTTGACCTTCCTGCTGAGCTCCTTGTAGGTCTGCTCGAGGATTTCCACGAGGTCTTCAGGCGTCGCCTCGACCTTCAAGGTTACTTCGTGTCCTTCTCCCTTGGTGACTTCTGTCTTCAGGTGACTCTCCTCCTAGATATCGAAAACTGTTTACCCAGGCCTTCCGGTCTCGCAATTCGAAAGACCTGTATTCGCCTTTAGAATCTTGAAGCGCGACTCACAGCCGCGCCTCCCTGCGTTTCCCATTACTACAAGCTGGAGCGGGTCTCTGAAGCCCGCTCCCGACGTTCGAATCCCCTGGTGCGAGAGGGGGGACTCGAACCCCCACGGTTAAAAAAACCACGGGGTCCTAAGCCCCGCGCGTCTACCAATTCCGCCACTCTCGCCTGTGGCTCATTCGACCCAGGGCAATTGTACCATAGGCCCCGCTCCCGGAGCGTTGAGATTCGACACCCATTTGACCTCCAGCAGGACAGCCCTGATGGGTAGCAAAACCGGGATTCAAACCGGCTATGTGGCACTCTCTATCCCGCCGTCGGGCCTGCCGCGATTAGTGGCCTTTCCAGTCCTTGAGCGCGGTGTTGAGCCTGAGGATCCTTGCCATCAGGTACTTGAGGCGGTCGACCAGGAGCGAGTTCATAATGGGCGTCAGCTTGACGATGAACGGCTCGTATATGGTCAGGGTGTCTTTCAGGTATCCCTGGTATATCTTGTCGGCCATGACCTCCGGCTTCACCCACGGGGAGAGGATCGGAGGCTTGCCGCCCGCGAACATGCCGGTGTTGACGAATGAAGGGCAGACCGTGGTGAACTTGACGCCCGACTTGCCCATTATCCTCATCTCCCAGCGAAGCGTGTCCTGGAAATGCTTCACTGCCGCCTTGCTGGCCGCATAATCGGCGGAGTACGGGGTCGGGGTGATTGCTGCCGCACTGGCGAGGGCTATCACGTGGCCGTCATTCCGCGCGACCATGTCGGGCAAAAAAGCCTTGCACGTCCACATCTGCGAGATGAAGTTGATGTTGAGCGTGTTGAAGTTATCGTTGTCGTCGGACTGGAGGAAGGCAGCCGCGCGCACAATGCCGGCGTTGTTCATCAGGATATCGACGGAGCCGACTTCGCTCTTGACCTTGTCCGCCGCTTCGTAGACCCGATCGCGGTCGGAGACGTCTACCACGTCAGTATAGACCTCGAAGCCCCTGTCACGGAACTCACCCGCCGTCTTCTCGAGCGCCTCGGCGTTGACATCCCAGATGACGATCTTCGCCCCATCACGCGCGAACCGCTCGGCAACGAGCTTGCCCATGCCCATGGCTCCGCCCGTTACCAGAAATACTTTTCCCCTGACGTCCTTCATGACTCCTCCCCCCACTAGCACTGCCAATCATGATCCACCCGGCACCGACATTATTACCTTGTGGCAGAGCAATTATACAACCCAATGTGCAAAACCCAGTCGAATATTTTCGCCCATCTCGCACTGTCGTCAAACGACAGGAAGCCGCAAAGCCGCCTTGGCATTCCCCCATGTTCCGATCCATTGATTCAAGATTGTATAATCGAAACGACAGTGCTAAACTGCGCTTTGTTTTGAACACATGGGCCGTTAGCTCAGCTGGTAGAGCAGGGGACTCTTAATCCCAAGGTCACAGGTTCGATCCCTGTACGGCCCACCACCCATATTCCGCTTGGCCATGCGATCCCTTACAATTCAAGCAAATCATAAACAGTTTTTGGATTTGAATGTTTTCGAGTTATGTTCGAGTAGATGTGGAGCTCGAGGTCCCGGTCATAGCTGTCTCCCAGCTCCGGCGCCCCCCGGCCACCATCGGCAAGAAGACCCCCAGCATGGAAGACCTTCGCGAATCGGGCGCCATAGAGCAGAACGCCGACCTGGTGATACTCATCTACAGGCCCGAGGTCGACGACCCGAGGGACCACGAGCTAAAGGGCATAGCCGAGGTTAACCTCGCCAAGCACCGAAACGGCGTGACAGGGCAGTTCAAGCTTGCCTGGATCGGCGG
>Ga0182021_10001097_pt1 | contig 30725 bp, 22 predicted proteins | sample 612E3MmetaG_FD_120493 | JGI IMG/M metagenome (GOLD analysis project Ga0182021, IMG submission 120493) | Permafrost microbial communities from Stordalen Mire, Sweden - 612E3M metaG (Illumina Assembly) | ecosystem: Environmental > Terrestrial > Soil > Wetlands > Permafrost | place: Sweden... | reverse complement strand
GATCAGGTTTCCCTGCAGGATCAGGATAATGTAGCCTGTGATAAGTAAAAGATTGGCAGTCCTCAACCCGTCGGAAGTGGTTAGTTTCCGCGAAGGGATAGGCCTGTTCCTGGTCCTTTCCATACGTTCATCAAATTCCCATTCCTGGTATTGGTTCAGGGCAGACGCCCCTCCGGCCAGTAAAAAAATGGCAATTAAAGGCCAGGTAAGTGATAAAGAAAAACTGCCCGAACGTATAACCGCCGATGCAAGGGCGGAAAAGGTAACAGCAAGTGTCACCCATGGGCGGATAAGCTGAATGTAGGAACGCAAATGTCCGGGATGGTTAAAAATGGCTTATTTGATTGATTTCAGATAGTCAATGATTTTTGAAACATCAGTCTCTTTTATGATGCCCTTGTATGATTTCATCACACCTTTTGGAAGTCCTTTTACAACATCCCTGTCAGGTTCAAAGATGCTTGTTTTAATGTAATCATCATCGTCCCTGACAGTATGTTCCCTGCCATAAGACAGAACCGTACTTTCTTTCCCGTAAAGTCCCTTAAAAGAGGTGCTTACAAGCTTTGAGCCATCAAGCGAATGGCATCCTGTGCAACCATTTTGTTTTATGATGGTCAGTCCTTCCGGTTCCGCTGCTTTTTTAGGTATGGCCTCAAGCCACTTCTGGTAATCCTCTGCAGAAACCACGCGTACCTTGGATTCCATGTATGAATGATTCAGTCCGCAATATTCGGCACACAATACATTGTAATCTCCGAGCATGGTCGGGATGAACCACATTTGGTTGACTTTTCCGGGAACACAGTCTTCTTTCTGGCGGAAAGCCGGTACATAGAAACTATGTATCACATCAAGGGAGGTAAGATTAAGTACAACTGCTTTGTTGATGGGGAGGACAAGGATATCCGATTCTTTGTCCCCCGGATAGATGAAAGACCATGCCCACATTTTACTAACCACTGTGACATTCATGGCATCCCTGGGGAAATTCCTCTGGGGTCTGAAGGCAATATAACCGTAATAAAACATAAGCAAAACAATGGCTATAGGGATTAATGTCCAGGTAATTTCAAGCGCCGTATTATCCTTTATCTGCTCGGCTTTCGGGTGTTTTGACCGGCGGTATCTGATCACAAACCAGATCATTACCGTCGTGATCCCGACCAGGAGAAAAATGCCGATCCCCAAAATCACTATAAACGCCAGATCGACACCCGCGGCAAAATTTGAAGCTTCTGTAAACATATCCGTGTTTTAAAAATTTAAAGAATTTATCTCAGCAGATAATCGAAAAATGTCAGGATTATGACCAGCAAATAAATGGCCAGGACCATTACAACAAAAACAGTAAACATGTGCGATTCAAATTTCAAATGCATGAAGTAGCGAAGCACAATGAATGATTTGACCGACGCGATCACCAATGCAACCAAAACAGTCAACGCCGACAAATCGATCCAGGTTACCGTGATCGTAATTGTAGTCAGGACCAGCAAGGCAAACAGCACCCACCCGTAAACCCTGTATTCCGTGATATGAATTTCTGTATTTGTCATGTCATTGAATGTTTGATATTGTTTAATGCAATCTAAACAGGTACCCACCAATTGGCGATTAGCGATTAGCGATTAAATATTTTCTATTCGCCATTCGCTAATCGCTAATCGCTCTTCGCTAAGTAATAAGGTACAGCAAGGGGAACAAAAAGATCCATATCAAATCGACCAGGTGCCAGTAAAGACCTCCGTTTTCAAGCAAGGTTATTTTTCCTGAATGAATACTCCCGATCTGTACCCTAACCAGTATAATTGTAAGAATGATGCTCCCAACGACAAGGTGCAGCATATGCAGGCCGGTCATGAAGAAATACAGGCTGAAGAAAAGGATATACCCGTGCTTCAGTCCAACCATCAACTCTGAACCTGGATATAATCCGATGGAGATCTTATGTCCCCATTCGAGGTATTTATTGAACAGGAAAATCCCGGCGCAGATAAGCGTAATGAACAGGAACATAACACCTTTTCGCTTATCACCTTTTTGGACAGCCGTGATTGACATGGCCACTGTAGCTGAACTCAGGAGCAGGACAACAGTGTTCAGCGTCCCTATGAATGCATTCAGCTGGTGGGCTGCCTGGTGAAATTCGGCAGAATACCGGTTGCGCATGACGGCATAGACCAGGAATAACCCGCCGAATAACAGAATTTCGGTGAAGATGAATATCCACATTCCAAGTCTGGCACCTATATCGTCTCGATGTATATCCATATGTTATCCTTTAAGTTATATTTCTGAAAAACAGTCATCTTGATCTCGTCGCTCATGGCTCATGTCTCATCACTTATTACTCAAAGTCATAAGGTTCACCACTTACTACCGGTATTTTATCAAAGTTCTCATGAGGAGGCGGAGAAGAAACAGTCCATTCCAGTGTTTTTCCTCCCCAGGGGTTATCGGGGGCTTTGGCGCCTTTTTTACTGAAAAGGTTGACCAGCATTATGATGATCCCGATCAGGAGGATCCAGCCTCCTATTGTCGATAACTGGTGCCCGAGGGTAAATTGTGGAAGGTAATCAAAGTAACGGCGTGGCATTCCCATCAGCCCGATCACGAACTGAGGAAAATACAGGAGGTTGAACCCCACGAAAAGGAATACAAAGGAGATATTGGCCCTCCTGAAGTTATACATTCTGCCGAACATCTTGGGATACCAGTAATGCAGGGCTGCAAAGAAAGCAAACCCCACTCCGCCGAATATGATGTAATGGAAATGCGCCACCACGTATGATGTATCATGCACATGGATGTCGGTGGCCAGTGAGCCAAGGCTCAGGCCGGTCAAACCGCCTATCATGAACAGGAAGATAAATCCAAGCGCAAAAAGGAAGGGCGGTTTCACCGAGATGGACCCCTTGTACATTGTTGTAACCCAGTTAAATACCTTAATGGCGCTGGGGACTGCAACAAGGAATGTCAGGAGCGAAAATACCCAGCGGGCGGTAACGCTTATTCCTGAAGTATACATATGATGGGCCCACACAAAATAACCCACTCCGGCGATTGCAAGGCTGGACAGGGCAATGGCCTTGTAGCCGAAAACCGTTCGCTGGGTGAACGTGGGAATGATCTCTGTAATGACTCCCATCGCCGGTAATATCATGATATACACCGCAGGATGGGAATAGATCCAGAACAAATGCTGATACAGTATCGGGTCCCCGCCCAGGGAGGGATCAAAAAAACCGATCCTCAGCCATCGTTCTGCTATGATCATCAGAAGGGTAATCCCGACAATAGGTGTAGCCAGCACCTGGATCCAGGCAGTTGCATAAAGCGACCAGGGGAAAAGCGGCATTTTGAAAAATGTCATCCCCGGAGCCCGTAAACGGTGAATAGTCACTATAAAATTAAGGCCCGTGAGAATTGAAGAAAACCCGAGGACAAATGCACCGAACACCGCAGCAACGACGTTGGTATGGGTTTGTGTGCTGTATGGGGCATAGAATGTCCAGCCTGTATCCGGAGGCCCGTTTCCCATGAACTGGGAAGAAAGGGCTATCGCTGCCCCCAAAATGTATAAGTACCAGGAGAAAAGGTTAAGCCTTGGAAATGCGACATCATGGGCTCCTATGAGCAACGGCATGGAGAAATTGCCGAAAACTGCAGCAAGACCGGGGATCACTACTGTGAAGATCATGATGATCCCATGGATAGTGAAGATCCCGTTATATGTTTGGGCACTGATGAACTGCTGTCCGGGCCTGAAAAGCTCAAGCCTCATGATTTCCCCGAGCACAACACCAACCAGGAAAAATACCATCATCGCATACAGATACATGAGACCGATACGCTTATGGTCGGTTGTTGTCAGCCAGGCAAGTATCCCCTTGTACCTGCCGGTGTTCTCAAGATAAGATTTGGTTATTGTTTCTGCCATATGATCTGATTCTAATCTTTATTCTTTTTCTTCCTGCCCGACCTGATGAATAAAACAACAAGGAATAAAAGTGCGATGAAAATTATAATGGTGGCGCTGATCCTGGTCACTGCAAGCGTATATCTTCTCCCTTCCGGGTCATAACTGAAACAAAACTGCAAAAGGCGGTTAATGGTTGGCCTGGACTGTCCTTTCCCGGCTTCAATGAGGGCCAGCTTGACGTCGAACGGAAGAAAATGGACCCCGTAAAGATACCGGGTTATCTTACCATTAGGGCTGATTATCGTGATCACGGCAGGATGTATGAAATCATTACCCTGTTTTTTAAACCGGAACCCGATCGCATTGACCAGCGAATAAATATTGGCACTGTCCCCGGTCAGGTAAAACCAGTAATCCGAATGCGCTTTGCTGTGCCTTTTCAGGAATGTGTTTTTTTTCTGGATAGCCTTCTCGGGTGTGTCTTTGTAATTAAAACTCACAGTAACAACCTGGTAATCCTTCCCCAATTCCATCCCCATTTTTTCTATTACCTCCGAAACACCGTCAAGCAGGGGGCTGCATAATCCCGGGCAATCAAAATAAACCATGGTCAGGATAGTCGGTTTGTTGATAATGTCGGCCAGCCTGACTTCTTTGTTCTTTTCATTGACAAATTTCAGGTTTCCCGGGATGATGCTGTCAAGATGCTCATCCACACCCACTTCCGGGCTGATGACCGACTGGGCAAGGGCCGGGTGGTTGCTGAGAAATCCAAATGCAAGGATGATAATAAGTTTAATAAATATATTTTTCATATCCTGATTTATTCTTTTTGTATACCATAAGTTCCGGCAATAAGCAATGCACCCCCCAGCAGGGAAGTATCCTTGAAAAGTTCGATAAGCGCCATAGTGGCATTTGCCTTGTCAAAAAGCATGGGAATATGTATGCTTAAAATAAAAATAAGAAGAAGGACGGCAAGAAGGATGCAGCTTAACCGTACAAATTTATTAAGGATAATGGAGACACAGGCGGCGATGAGAGCGAGTCCTGTGATGATCACGGTAAATCCGCCCCCCGGGATGAAGGAATTGACGATCATCAGGTAGTAATTATACATAAAAAAATGGTTCAGGCCGAGTATCCCGAAAGGGAGGGCGAACAGGATTCTTCCGACAGTGCTTAAATACTTCATAGTTTCTCTTGTTGGGATGGTGTGATCCGGCGGATATTCAATACCGATAATATTATGTAAATAATAAAGTACCAGACCACAATGACCGCTAACGAGAATGTCAGGATCACCCAGACCGGTGCTTTTTCGCGTGTGGTCCACCACGCCCTGGTGTTAGTCAGGGGGGGGGTAATAGTTGGATAGCCTATCGAAAGGGTGTCATGGATAACAGCTTCCTGCAAAGACCCGCTGGGATCATTTATCCTGGCCCCGATTATGACGTTGCCGTTTTTATCCCCTGGAAGGTCTGAGGGCCAGTCAAAGCTGGCATAGCCGTATTCGCTTGTGGCTTTGGGATCGGCCAGTGACATGTTACCGAAATAACGCTGAACAAACACAATGATCTCAGCACCTTTCAATGCCCGGGAACCATCCGTTGTAATCTCGGTGGCTTTAACCATGATCTTTCTCTTAGCCGAATCATAGTTCATTGAAAGCTTTATTCTTTTACCTGAAATACCCACCTGCTTGCCGGGTTCCGGCTGCTCATACCCCTTATGGAATGTGCGGAGAAAGGAGATCACCGACCACCGCTCATCTTCGGTCAGGATATTCCTGAATTCCGGCATAGGGGCTTTCCCGGTCGTGATCCTGAAAAAAAGCTCCCCGTCTTTCTGAACCCCGACCGTGGATTCCGAAAGATCACCGGGAGAGGGAGTGATTGCAGCGAAATTCTTCTTTGTTGGCAGGCCGTGGCACGACTGGCAGTTTTTCATATATACAGCTTCACCCTGTTTGATCATATCCGGGGTGAACTTTGCCGGAGCCAGTTTGATTTTCTGATCTTCAGGCACAACCCATGAAGGATCCTGTGCAGAGATCCTCATCACCGGGAGTAAGATCAGGATGGAAATGCTTAACAGTGTTTTCATGATTCATTGCTTTTCAGTGGATCCAGGCCATTCTCATGTGCCGTTTCGACAACGGGGATCACCGGGAAGAATTTTGATATCAGGGTAATGATGATCAGAACCAGTATGAAACTCAGCAAGGTTATCGCAATTTCAGTAAGGGTAGGGGTGTATATCCTGAAATTTTCAGGAACATGCTGGATCGGCAGGAAAGGATGGGACATTGTCGGGACAACGATAAGGTAGCGTTTAAACCAGGCAGCGATAAACACAGCCACGGAAATTAAGGTAAGCGGAAGAGGCTTGCGCATGCGGCGGAAGAGCATCAGGATGATAGGGAGAAGCAGGCCGCCTGCCTGGACCAACCAGAACATAAGGGCAAAACGGCCTGCAAACAATTCTTCAAGATGGACAGCATCTGCACTTTTCAGTTTATAACCGGGGACAAGGTATTCATTAATGTTGAAATACAGGTAAACAAATGCTACCAGCACCAGTACTTTACCCATATTGTTAAAATGAAGGTCGGTGAGATAATCCTTGAGTTTGTAGTTGTTGCGGAAGAAATACATGGCGATGATCACGGCCGCAGTCCCGGCCACAAATGCGCCTGAAACGAAATAGGGCCCGAAGATGGTGCTGTCCCACCCGGAACGGGAAGTGAGTGCAAACAGCCAGGATGTGACTGTATGTATTGAGAGGGCAGCAGGTATTATCAGTATCAGTAAAATGTAAACAGAGCGGTTGATGATACGGTTTTGCCCGGGAAGGTTGGTCCAGTTGAGCGAAACAACCTTGTAAACAGGTTTCAGCCAGCCAGGAAGCCTGGTGAACCGTTTATGCAACACGGCCATATCGGGGATCAGCGGGAGAATCAATAAAAGTAAACTAAGGACAAAATAGGTTGTAATTACTGTTACGTCCCAAATGATCGGGGATTGGAACCTGCCATAAAGAAACACGTATGCAAGTCTATCCGGCCGCCCCATATCCATGACAATGACCAGTCCGGCAACTGGAGCCAAAACAACGGCAATTGTCTCAGCTATCCGGGTCAGGGGGGTGATCCATTTCATGCCGATAAGCCCAAGTACAGCGCTGATCAGCATACCTATAAGACTTGAAGCGACGAAGAAAACAAAGTTTGAAATGTATAAACCCCATGAAATATAATCCCTGATCCCTGCAACCCCCAGACCTGTTTTAAGCTGCAGTGTATAGGCGTACAAGCACGCCAGGAAAGCCAGTATCAGGAAGGTCATCCAGATAACGAAACCTTTGTTCAACCTGATATGGTGCGACAGGTCACTGATGATCTGATCCATGTTTTTATTCCCGTTCATCGGCTTCAGGTAATTAATGTTATAATTGATTTATTTCGTTACACAGGTCCGGCGGCTTCATCAGCGGAAGGTTCAAAAGGGAAAAGCCGGTTTTTGGGAGGAAGATAGTACACCCTGGGTTTTGTCCCTAATTCCGGCATGAGCTGATATCCTCCGTTATCACGTAGCAGCTTGCTCAGCCGCACCGTGTCCTTTGTAGTCCCGTTGGTCACGGCGTCTTCATTCTCATCACCGAAATAATATACACCATTGGGACAGGCTGATACACAGTATGGGAGTTTTCCTTCACGGCATCTGTCTGCACTGAAAAGGCATTTGGAGACTGTTCCAAGGCGCTGGGGAACATTCAATTCCACATTATAGTTCTCCCCGCTGTGCTTGTCCGCATCCTTTGGCAAAGTCCAATTGAAGATCCTTGCAGAATAAGGACAAGCGGCCATGCAGAACCGGCAGCCAATGCAGCGTTCATTGTCAATCAGCACAATCCCATCACCCCGTTTATAAGTCGAATCAACGGGGCATACCGCCACACAGGGAGGATTGTCACAATGCTGGCAGTTTTTAGGCATATTATAGGGTGCGGTATCTTTCGTGTCCTGCATCTGCAGGGTATTCATATGATATTGCTCCGGTTTGAGCTGGTGGGCTTCCTGGCAGGCTGCAATGCAACGCCTTGCATTCCGGCATTTGGAAAGATCGATGACCATGACCCAGCGCCTCCCTGCAATGCCTTCCCGTCCTCTTTCCAGCATCATCTTCTCAGGATTCTTAGCCAAAACTTTCATCTCCAGGGTATCCACTTCGACAAGCTTGTTGTCCTGAGTCAGCAATACTTTTGACTCGCCCGTCGCAGCCTTTTTCTTTTCAAAAATATCACCGGAATATAATGCCCCGGCACCAGCCGCAATTCCGGCTCCAAGCAAGCCTATGTTCTTCAGGAAATTCCGCCTGGAGGATTTTGAGGGATCCTTATCCTCCTTATTATGACTCATATTCTCTTCCATAATCAGGAATTACAAAATTGAAAAACGACATCAAAGCAAAAATATAAATAAATCTTTCTTTCAGAAGCTAGTATTCAAATTTATACTGAATCTAAATTCAATATTTAGGTATTAAAATGGGAAAATGATGGATATTTTATATCCAAAGTTATCGCCGGTATTATTCATGGAATAAGGTCCCCAGCGGTAAAAGGCGCCAATGCCGATGGTATACAGTTGGAGGTTGACGATGTTGTTAATCAGCAGCCCGCTTTCGTAATACCCCAGGTTCATTTCTCTGGGAGCAATGGAAATATAACTGTAGTCAGCTTTATGATCAAGCCATCCGAAGCCGATATTCTGTGAGATTGCGAACTCGGGATGGAACCATTTTTTTGCTTTCATAAGCAGGTGGCCGAAATCATGGTAAATAAAGAGACTGGTGTATGTATTTGACAGGAACTCATTCATCCTCATGGTCCCGAATGTATTGGGGCAATATAATGCGAACATGCGGTATGAGGCATCGGCATAATAAAGGTTGCAGGCAGGGATAGGCCGGTCGACATAGCCGGCGCTGAATTCGAAGGAAAGTTTACCAAGGAATTTGATATTGAAGGTTTTTTTAACTTTCAGGTCGATCCTGTTGTAATCATATTCCCCGTTAATAAACCCTTTGATACCCCTTGTGTATTCCAACCACAGCATGGGATATCTGGTTCCCAGGTTTATCCGGTTATTGACAGTCTGGATATATTGTTCCTTATAGGCCCATTTAAACCCGGCCCTGATTTCCGTAAATGTGAAGTGATCCTTCAAAACAACAGCATTTCCTTCAATATTGGCAAGATCATAGGTCGTGGATTTCTTGTAATCGTTTGACAGACCAATGTTGAACAAAAACCATTTGAAGCCTCTGAAACCAAACATCATTCCGAAGTGCTGTGTCCTGTCCAGCTTATTTGTATAAAGGGAGCTGAAATTCCCCGACAATATGGATTCGTAATCCAGCGGGAATGAGATAGCTCCTGAAGGTACCAGGTTGAAATAATAATCACCGGCCAGTGTTATATCATGGCGTTTGTTGATGAAAAAGGTCGCGTCCCCACCGTAATTGCTTGTCGAAATTGCAAACGCATACTGATAAAACCCGCCGATTGTGAACCACCTGGCGAGCTTGTCATTGGTATGGATACCGGCTCCCAATATAAGTCCTTCATAAGTATTGAAATTGATGAAACGGTTGAGGTCAATGTCAACAGGGCCCCAGGGCCACTTTCCTGTAAGGATGGTCTGAAGCGATTTCGCGTACTTGTCAAGGTTCGAAGCTTTTCCAATGCTGTCAAGGACTTTATAGGTTTTCCTGTCTTTGGATGTCAGCGAATCGACCCTGTACTGGTTCCAGAATTCGTCAGTGCGTGTTCCTGCAGCTTTGTCAACTTCCACATCGATGTAAGAGAATTCCCTTTTGACCAGTTCGGGATTGAGCACAATATCCTTGATATAGCTCCGCCCTTTGGCAATAAGGATCTGCTTCCCGATCTGCATGGAATAAAATGCAACGTCGGTGTTCAGTTGGACAGGGAACCAGTGTTCGCCATCAATCAGTTCATACATCTGCTGTATCCTGATCTGCATCCCGCTTTCTTTCACCGGCTCAGCAACGACGTTCTGAATGGCCCATTTATTGCTCGATATGGAGATCACACCTTTCATTCCGTCGAAGTTTGTTCCTCTGTGCGGGCGGAATGAGACGATGAAGGTTGTATCGTGTCCAGAGTAGGTGGTATCCTCTATCTTGAAAAAATACTTGCTGATAGAACCACTGCCTATAGGATTTACGTATGAACTCTGGAAAATGGTTATAAATGGTTTATAGAAAGAAAAGGACTGGATCTGGGTCGTAAGGAAAACGAAGATCGGATCCTTGAAGCCCGACATGCGGGTTGCGATCACCTTATTGTAATTTTTATCCGGGTGAAGGAATTTTCTTTTCGTCACATTTTCCATCAGGAAAAGGTATTGTGAATTGAAGAACTCCCTGATCTTTGCTTCCGAAGTATCGGCCATTCTTTTTTTCAGGGAGTCTTTAATGGCCGTGGTATCCACATGGATTATGAATTTATTCATCATCGCGGTATCGACCTGCGGTTTTCCAGAGGTCGTATCGGTACTTACGGTAAAAAAGGTTTTATCATAGGATGTGTACGAGAATGAAAGAAGTTTTTCGGGATCATTGATATCCCTGTTCTCAATTGCATTCCGGATAATACGGTGGGCCGGGTTTATGCCCGGCAGGACCTCCACTTCCCTGAGGTCGATTTGTTTGGGGCTCATCTGGATATGCAGGTTTTGCAGGTTTCCGGTAAGCGGATAATTCAGGGATTCATAGCCAACATAGGACAAAACCAGGTACCTGGGCTTTTGAGCCCAGCGGAAGTGGAATTTTCCATCTATATCGGTAGTCCCGCCGAAACCATCCTCCTGAACTATATTTACAAATGCCAGGGGCTGATGGGTGTTCTTATCGGTGACTTTACCGCTGACGAAATACGATTCCTGTGCAAAACAGACCATCGCAAGAATTAGCTGGGTTGCAGTAAGCAGGGTAGCAAAAAGTAATTTCATCAGGCCGGCATTTTTGACCGGGTCAAATATACTAACAATGCATTTTGATTAAAAAAAATCCGTAATTTTCTCCTTTGAATAATTCCGTATGACTGAAAGAACCTCATCAATGCTTATGATCGCCAAAACAGTAAGCGGATTGGAAGCAGTACTGAAAACCGAACTGGACGGTATAGGGGCATTGAACACCGAGATCATGAACCGCTCGGTAAGTTTCGAAGGTGATAGGGCCTGCATGTATCGTGCAAATTATCTTTGCCGTTCTGCTTTAAGGATATTAATGCCCGTTCATGTTTTTGAAATCAATGAGCAGGAAGATTTGTACCGGGAGATCAGGAATGTTCCATGGGAAGATTTCCTGGATCCGGACTCCACCCTGGCTGTTGACGCTGTAATCTCATATACTGTTTTTACAAATTCCCAGTATGTCGCGCAGAAGACCAAAGATGCGGTTGTCGACAGGTTCAGGGAAAGGACCGGGAAACGCCCTTCGGTCGACCTTGATAATCCGGGGTTGAGGATAAACGTCCATCTTTTCAGAAATACTTGTACGGTCTCTCTGGACTCCTCAGGAGAATCATTGCACAAGCGCGGATACAGAAAGCAAACCGGCATAGCTCCCATTAATGAAGTTCTTGCAGCCGGGCTGCTTTTTCTTTCAGGCTGGGACTCCCAAACAGCGCTGCTTGACCCCATGTGCGGCTCAGGTACATTCCTGATCGAAGCAGCTATGCTTGCCTCCGGCATCCCTCCCGGGTATTACAGGAAAGAATTTGGTTTCATGAAATGGAAGGATTACGATCCCATCCTCTGGGAGATGGTCAAAAAAGATACCGGGAATCATATTAAAAATCCGGTTGAAGGAAAGATCTTTGGCTCTGACAAATCAGTTATGATGCTGAGAAAAGCGAATGAAAATATTGGATTCACCGGGCTTGATAAAATGATCTTTTTGAAACGCATTGCCTTTGAAGATTCAATCCCCCCTGCCCCGGAAGGGATGATCATCATGAATCCACCCTATGATGAACGGATCAAGATTGAAGATTCAGTTGCATTTTACAGGATGATAGGCAATGTACTGAAGCGCAAATACAGCGGTTATAAGGCCTGGGTAATTTCTTCCGACCTGGAGGCAATCAAATTCATTGGTCTGAAACCGTCCTCGAAGTTTAAAGTTTTTAACGGACCACTGGAATGCAGATTCCAGGGTTTTGAACTCTATGAAGGTAAAAAATAACCTACTTTTACAAATAAAAAAATCAATTAACACTTTCTGATTATGCCAAGGATTTTGAACATAGGAGTTTTTACATCCGGTGGAGATGCACCCGGAATGAATGCAGCAATCCGTGCAGTCGTTCGTACTGCGATTTCTGAAGGCCTTGATGTTTTTGGTATTCACAGGGGATATGAAGGGATGATTGACGGACAGATTGAAAAAATGGAGAGCAATTCTGTTTCCAATATCATCCAGCGCGGAGGGACTATTTTGAAAACAGCCAGAAGCAAACGGTTCATGACTTATGAAGGCCGGCTGGAAGCATATCGCAATATTGAGAAAAATAAGATCAATGCGTTGGTTGCCATCGGTGGGAACGGAACCTTTACAGGTGCTATGGAGTTTGAGAAGGAGTTCAAAATACCCATTGTAGGCCTGCCGGGTACTATCGATAATGATTTGTACGGTACTGATTATACAATTGGGTTCGACACTGCTATCAATACAGCGATCAGTGCAGCGGATAAGATACGCGACACCGCGACATCACACGACCGGTTGTTTTTCCTGGAGGTAATGGGACGGGATGCCGGTTATATCGCCCTGTGGACCGGGCTTGCCAGCGGGGCTGAGTTCATCCTTGTGCCTGAATCAAAAACATATATTGATAATGTTGCAAGGTTGCTGAAACATGATATGCGGCATAATAAAACATCCGGGATCGTTATAGTATCAGAAGGGGACGATGCAGGAGGAGCTTATGAAATAGCCAGGCAGGTAAAGGAACGGCTTCCCGAGATCGATGCGAGAGTGACCATCCTGGGCCATGTGCAGCGCGGCGGAGCCCCGACGGTAATGGACAGGGTCCGTGCAAGCTGGATGGGTTTTGATGCCGTAAAATCGCTGGTCGGAGGGGAAACCGGAATTATGATCGGTATCGTCCACAATACCATTACACATACTCCCTTCCAGGATGCTATTTATAAGAAAAAGGACTTCCAGTACGGAGGATTGGAACTCGCTAGAATACTGGCATTGTAAATGGCTCAACAAAAATACGCTGACCTGATTCTTCCGCTGCCCCTTCCAGGTGTTTTTACTTACCGGGTCCCTTCTGAATTTAACGGTAAACTGAAAACCGGCTGCAGGGTCGTTGTACAGTTCGGAAACCGGAAGTTATATACAGCACTGGTACGGAACATACATCAGCAGCCTGAAGATTCAAGGAATTTTAAAGACATACTTTCGGTCCTTGATGAAGAGCCTCTGGTCAGGGAATGGCAATATCAATACTGGGACTGGATGGCTTCCTATTATATGTGCTTCCCGGGTGAGATCATGAACGCTGCCCTTCCCTCTGCCTTCAAACTGGCCAGCGAAACTAAAGTGGCGATAAACCCCGTATATATTATCGATTCCGTCCCTCTGAATGATAAGGAATTTAGCCTTGTTGAGATCCTTTACAACGGTAAAAAGAGCATCGAAATATCAAGGATATCAAAAATCATCGATCAGCAAAAGATTATTCCCGTCGTGAAGAACCTGATCGAAAAAGGTGTTGTCATTCTTGAAGAAGAGGTCAGGGAGAAATACCATCCGAAAAAAGAAAAGTTCATAAGACTTGAAAGTCCTTATTCTGAGAATGAATCCGCTCTCAGGGAATTATTTGATTCTCTTGAACGAAGGGCGAAAAAGCAATTGGAATTGCTGATGACATTCATTCAGCTTTCAAGGCTGGAACCGGGTCCCGGGAGCGAAGTAAGGAAAGAAGCCTTGCTTAAAAAATCAGGATGCACCCCTGTGATCCTTAATAATCTTCTTAAAAAGGGCGTCTTTGTGGTGGAAGAAAAACCTGTTCTAAAGGAACAGACCCGGGTTTCTGAAATAAGCACTGAAACCATCATACTCAGTCCTCAGCAGGAAAGGGCCATCGGAGGGATCAGGGATGCCTGGACCACTAAGGATGCAGTTCTTCTCCATGGAGTTACTTCGTCGGGCAAGACGGAAATCTATATTAAACTGATCAATGAAACGTTGAAAAAGGGTAAACAGGTCTTATACCTGCTTCCCGAGATTGCCCTCACGACCCAGATCATCAGCAGGCTGAAACGGTTTTTCGGTAACCGAATTGGGGTATATCATTCCCGCTTCAACGAGAGAGAACGTGCTGATGTCTGGAAAACCGTCTCAGCCGGTGTTGGACCAACCGGTTCAGGTCAATCCTGTGATATCATATTGGGAGCCCGTTCCGCGATTTTTCTCCCGTTCCGCGATCTCGGCCTGGTCATCATAGATGAAGAGCATGATTCCTCATTTAAGCAGACGGATTCTGCTCCCCGTTATCACGGGCGGGATGCTGCATTATACCTTGCCCATCTTCATGGTGCCAAGGCCTTGCTGGGATCTGCCACACCTGCCATTGAAAGTTATTATAATGCGATACATGGCAAATATGCCCTTGTCGGGCTGCCTGAACGTTACGGAGATATGGAGCTGCCTTCGATCCGGATCGTCAATATAAAAGAAGAACTCAGGGCCGGCAGGATGAAAACCTATTTTTCTGCCGTCCTGCTGGAACAACTTTCAGAGACCCTGGCAAATCATGAACAGGCCATACTGTTCCAGAACCGCAGGGGCTTCTCGCTCAGGCTTGAATGTGATAAATGTAACTGGATGCCTGCATGTAAAAACTGTGACGTCACTCTGGTGTACCATAAAAAGAACAATCACCTTAGATGTCATTATTGCGGGTATACCACTCCTGTTCCTTCAAATTGTCCGCAATGCCGGAACCCCCGTTTGAAAATGAAAGGATTCGGCACTGAAAGAGTTGAAGAAGAGCTTTCACTTCTTTTGCCGGATGCAAGGATCAGCCGGATGGACCTTGATACCACGCGCAGCAGGCATTCCCATCAGAATATCATATTGGGATTTGAGGAACAGAAGATTGATATTTTAGTCGGCACCCAGATGGTGACCAAAGGCCTGCACTTTGATCATGTCAGCACAGTCGCCATTTTAAATGCCGATAATATGCTCAGTTTCCCCGATTTCCGGTCAGCTGAGAGAGGCTTCCAGCTCATGGCCCAGGTCAGCGGACGATCAGGCAGGAAGAAAAAAAGAGGGATAGTGATCATACAGACATACAATCCCCAGCATCCCATAATCAGGGCGGTTATGAAAAACGACTACACGGGCATGTATAATAACCAGGTTCCGGAACGCAGAAAGTTCAGGTACCCTCCCTTTTACAGGTTGATATTGCTGAAAGTAAAGCACCGGGATCCGGAAATGGTTAACAAAGCTGCATCGGCCCTGGCCTCAAAACTGCGGAAAATATTCGGAAATAATGTCCTCGGACCGGAGTATCCGCCTGTTGCAAGGATCATGAACCAATACCTGAAACACATCCTTTTAAAAGTGGAAGTGGAATCATCAATTGTTTCAGCCAAATCAAAACTCGCCTTTATCCTGGAAGAATTTTACCGGATTAAGGAATTTCATCCGGTAAACGTGCTGATTGATGTGGATCCTCAATAAGATTGACAAGCCCCTCTGCCGGGGAACAGACCGCCGGGCTTCACTTTTGCTTTTCGGCATTGGTATCTGTGACAAGGAACAGATCTTCGTTATCCTTCTTCATGAGATATTTCTCCCTGGCGAACCTTTCCAGTTCGGCAGAATCATTAAGCAGCTTCATCGTCAGAGCGGAATCTTTTTGAATCTCATCCAGATAAAACCTTTTTTCCTGCTGCAGCTCCTCCAGTTTGTCCCTTAGCCTGGAACGTGTAAAAAAATTATTACTGTCGAAAAACACTATCCAGAGTATAAATGCCAGGGTAATCAGAACATATTTATTGATTAAAACCTTTAATATTTTCTTCAGGAGATCCAAGGGATAATGTTTTAATGCTGAACTTTTTGTTCAAGGTATTTATAAAATTCAATCTGTGAACGGAGTTTGGGAGTCTCACCGTCCCTGTACCGGTTTGCCTCACCGCCTGAAATTTCCCTGGCTTTTGTATTATCTGAAAGTTCAATTTGCAGCATGTCCATCAGCTCCTTTTGAAGTTCCTTGTCCTCGACCGGGCAGGCGACTTCGACCCTGTTATCAAAATTACGGATCATCCAATCGGCGGATGTTAGGTAAAACAGGGATTTTCCCCCGTTTGCAAATACCATAACCCTTGCATGTTCCAGGAAACGGTCTACAATGCTTATGCCTTCAATATTTTCACTCCAGTCTTTAAGTCCCGGAATCAGCACACAGATACCGCGAATGATGAGTTTGATCCTGACTCCGGCTTCACTGGCTTTGTATAGTTTCCGGACGATTATATCATCGACCAGGCTGTTCATTTTGATGATTGCCCAGGCTTCCCTGCCGGCGCGGGCATTTTTTATCTCCTTATTTAAAAGTTTGATGAAGAAACTCCTCATCGTAAATGGAGAAACAACCAGCTTCTTGAATTTATATGGCTTTAAGCTTGCTTCCATCATATGGAAAGCATTCACCACATCATTGCAGATATCCTGGTTGGCTGAGAGCAGGCTCAGGTCGGCATAAACCTTGGCGGTATCTTCATTAAAATTCCCTGTGCCGACAAGTGAATAAAAGAAATCTTTATTATTTTCCTTTCTGCGGATGAGAATAAGTTTACTGTGCACCTTGAAGCCCGGTATACCGTGTATGACTTTTACCCCTTCTTCGCGCAGGCGCTGGGTCCAGTAAATGTTTGCTTCTTCGTCGAACCTTGCCTGGAGCTCCATGAAAACAGTCACATATTTCCCGTTCCGTGCAGCGTTGATAAGGGCATTGACCACGCTTGAGTTCTTTGCTGCCCGGTAAATAGTCATTTTGATAGACCTTACCTTAGGGTCTATGGAAGCCTCCCTGAGAAGGTCAATGATATACTGAAAACTCTGGTAAGGGAAATTTAAAAGTATGTCTTTCTGCCTCACAACCGACAATATACTCCGGTTTGACAGGAAATCCCGGTGCTGCAGGGGCGGGAGAAGGGCAAACTGCAGTTCTTTATGTCCCAGGGTCGGGAAATTCATGAAATCCTTGAAGTTGTGATATCTCCCGCCACCCCGGATTGCATCATTTTTCCGGATATCAAGCTTTTTCAGTAACAGTTTCAATAATTCCTCCGGGATGGATTTGTCAAAGACAAACCTTACAGGAATCCCACGTTTACGTTGCTTAAGGCTCTCACTGACCACCTCGAGGAAACTTTTTGAAACATCACTGTCAAAATCAAGTTCAGCATCCCGTGTGATCTTCACGGTATAGGCCGAAAACGTATCATAACCGAATACGGAAAAAATATCGGAAAGACAGTAACGGATCACATCATCAAGCAGGATAACATAATGGTTTTCATCGGAAGATGGAAGGATAAAGAACCTGGAAACAGTCCTGGTCGGAAGCTCCACAAGGGCATAATCATCCTTGATGGACTTGTCAGCCCTGCCCAGACGGATCGCCAGGTAAATGGATTTGTCGATGAGCGAGGAGATCTCCCTGAGATTGCTGATCATCATGGGGAAAAGACCCACACGCACCTGTTCCTGAAAATATTTCTTCACGACTCGTCCCTGCTCCTGATTCAGCTGTGTTTCATCCAGGATGAAAATGTTATGGTCCTTCAGTTCCGTAACGATATTTTCATATACCTGCATGAATTCTTTTTCCTGGACCTGCACGATCTCAAAGATCTCGTTCAGGACTTTCCTTGGATTGATGGAAGTCCCGTAATGCATGTTCTTGACCTTGAGCATACGGTTGAGAGTGGCTACCCTCACCCTGAAAAACTCATCACGGTTATTTGAAAATATCCCCAGGAATTTCAGTCTCTCCAGCAAGGGGTTGTTTTTGTCAGCTGCTTCCTGGAGTACCCTTCCGTTGAAATGCAGCCAACAGATCTCGCGGTTTAACAACGGCATTTTTTTTCTTCCTGGCATATTTCGAAATTCCGTGTTAAACTATTCTTTCAGCATTTTCGGGTAGACATAGAAATCGTTGACGGCTGTAACGGACGGGAGTTTCTCCCATCTGCCTGTCTGAAATGTTAGGCAGATAACGGAAGATGTAGGCATCACTTCAATCCCGGTAGTAAGAAACAGGTTGGCAAGCTGGGTGATCAAAGGGTTATGGCCAAAGATCATCAATGAGTTGACATCATCTGACGTTCCGAAGATCAGATCTAAAACCCGGTTGTAAGGTCCGTCATAGATCCTCCTGTCCTTAAGGATCTTTTTAACAGGATAATCCAGCACGGTAGCTACAATTTTCGCAGTTTCGAAGGCTCTTACAGCCTGGCTCGAAATCATCAGGTCGGCACGGACTCCCCGGTTTTTAAGATAGCCGGCAACGAGCCTTGTTTTCATTTCTCCTTTGGGAAGAAGAGGCCGCTGGTCATCCGGCATACCTTCTGTATCCCAGGAAGATTTGGCATGCCGGAAAAAATACAGTGATTTCATATTCATAAAAAACACGATAAACCCATCAATAAGCGAATAATGGATATTCCGCCATCATCTCATTGACTCTTTTTCTGATCCTCACCACCACATCAGGGTTCTCAATATCACTGATCACTTCATCGATCATATCCACGACCAGTGGCATATGCTGTTCCTTTAAACCTCTTGTCGTTACAGCCGGGGTCCCGACTCTCAGCCCGGAAGTCTGAAAAGGTGAACGGCTGTCGAAGGGGACCATGTTTTTGTTAACTGTAATATCAGCCTGGACAAGGGTATTCTCAACCACTTTACCGGTGATATTCGGGAATTTCTTACGCAGGTCTATCAGCATGAGATGATTGTCAGTCCCTCCTGAAATGACATTATATCCTTTATTGACGAAGGCCTGTGCCATCACGGATGCATTTTTCTTGACCTGGATGATATAATCCATATATTCATCGGAAAGAGCTTCAAAGAAAGAAACTGCTTTGGATGCAATTACATGTTCCAGCGGACCGCCCTGGATACCCGGAAATACTGCAGAATCGAGGAGCTGCGAGAACATTTTAACTTCGCCTTTGGGTGTCGTCAGACCCCATGAATTCTGGAAATCCTTACCCATCAGGATCATTCCGCCCCTGGGTCCGCGAAGAGTTTTATGGGTGGTTGTCGTAACCACATGACACCAGGGCATCGGATCATTTAAAAGTCCCCTTGCAATCAGCCCTGCAGGATGTGCTATATCAGCCATCAGGATGGCCCCGATCTTATCGGCAATCTGGCGCATCCGCTGGTAATCCCAGTCTCTTGAATAGGCAGATGCACCGGCAATGATCAGTTTTGGCCTGACCTGCAATGCCTGGGATTCCATTTTGTCATAATTAATCCTCCCGCTGCTTTCTTCGACCTGGTAACCGACAGCTTTATACAGGATACCGGAGGAATTAACAGGTGACCCGTGTGAAAGGTGGCCCCCATGTGCCAGGTCCAGTCCCATGAAAGTATCACCGGGTTTTAATACCGTCATTAAAACAGCCATGTTCGCCTGTGCGCCGGAATGAGGCTGAACATTGGCCCATCCTGCATTGAACAAAGCTTTGGCGCGGTCAATGGCCAGCTGCTCTGATTCATCCACATACTGGCAGCCGCCATAATACCTTCGGCCGGGATATCCTTCGGCATATTTATTCGTCAGGCAGGATCCCATGGCTTTAAGTACCTGATCGCTGACAAAATTTTCGGAAGCAATAAGTTCCAGACCGCTGCTCTGGCGGTGAAGCTCCTTTTTAATAATGTTAAAAAGTGCAGTATCTTTTTTCATGGCACGAAAATTTTTATAATATCGGAAGCGTTAAAAGAACGGTAATCATTTACAAAAGTATTAATTTTCCCTGAAATTGTTGATCTTTGCCGTTAACAAAAGTAAACCGGAATTTTATCACGCGAAACCATCATATCGGCAGGAATTATCCTATGAATCGGTGTATAATCATATTGTTTTTACTGATAGCACCGGCCTGCCTTTTTGCACAGCTGAGTGCCGGACCGGACGATACGATCAACCCGGGGGTTCCTGTGACGCTCACGGCTACATACGGATTGATAGGGGCCGGGATCGGCACAACCGATGACGGGGTGGAGGGCCCGTTCCCTATTGGTTTCAGCTTTTCTTTTTTCGGAAAAAAAGATTCCCTTTTCTGGGTTGGCGCCAATGGCTGGATTGCTTTCAGCCCGGATGATAAGTCAAAGGGAATACGCGACATTCATCCGATACCAAACAGGGGGGATAATTATTCTCCCGTTGACTGCATCCTGGGCCCTTTCTGCGATTTAAACCCTTCATACGGCGGGACTACCTATATTTTCTACGAAACGATCGGACAAGAGCCAAACCGGAGCCTAATTGTCATGTGGTGTGATTGTCCCATGTATAACTGCCTGGATACGACCTCTACCTTTCAGATCATATTGAATGAGGGCAACAATATCATCGAAAGTCAGATCATGAAAAAATCCTTTTGCCCCTGGCTTGGGAATAAAGCTGTTTTGGGCGTTCAAAATATCACCGGGTATCTTGGTTTTGCAGTTCCGGGCTATAACAACACTTCCTGGACGGCCAATAATATGGCCTGGAAATATACTCCGGTCTCCCCCGACAGCTTCGAGATTTCAACTATCTCTTACAATCTCAGGCCAATCACGCCCGGGGATAAGCTGATCTATCGCTGGTACCAGGGAGGAACAGAGATCTCGGAATCCCAATCTCTTGTGGTAACCCCAAATGAAACGACAACATATGTAGCTTATGCCAGGGTATGTGCGGGAGATGAATTCTATGATACAGTGACGGTTTATGTCCACCCGAAAATACCGGATGCTTTCACACCAAACGGGGACGGCCTGAACGATAAATTCAGGATTCTCGGTATACCCCCTGAAAACAGTACAAGATTCAATCTCCAGATCTTTGACCGCTGGGGCCAGATTGTTTTCCAGACCAACGACATCATGGACTCCTGGGATGGTACTTACCAGGGGCATTTATGCCCTCCGGATATTTATAACTGGGTAATTTACTACGAAACCCCGAAAAAAACGAAGATCTCAAATAAAGGCCAGGTCACAATTATCCGGTAAACATTTTACTCTGGGCTCCGGATAAAATCTTTGAATTGGCCGTCAATATTTTTTTTTATTTCCTGCAGACGATTTCATCGGTGAAAAGCCAGGATTTTGCACCATGTGCCGGATGCCAGGACGGATTGGACTTTTGATTCTTTGCCGTAATCTTTATATAACGGACATTTTTATCCAGATGATCAAATAAAACAGTCACGGTAAAGGGTTTGAAGTTCAGTGAAGAAATCCCGGGAGAAACCGGAGTAAATTCACCGGTTTTCGTAAAATGTGCCCCGGTTTCACTTGTATAGATTTCTACTTTCAGCGGAGGAAAAATATAAGCAGAAGTATTGACAAGGAAATGTATTTCCACCTCTTTCAACTTTTCCTCCTTTCCAAGATCAGTAGTACACTGCAGGTCTTCGCCATTAAATCCAAGCCAATGGCCGTCCCTGAAGTCGGTACTTCCCACGATCCCGTCGGTAAGAGTGTACGGATTACCCTTATATTCATCTGAAGGAGGATATTTGAATGTTGTCCGGGCTGAAAGGCCTTCATGTTTCACAAGCCTGGCCTCAGCAATTCTCCGGGAAGGAATATCCTTCAAAAAAGCTTTTGCCCTAAGTATACAGGAGGAGTCGACCTTAAATACCCCTGTGAATCTGGCCCATTTCTGCTCTGTAGCGGAAGAAGTCATGGAATAATAAATAAGGGCCTGGGGATCCCTGCACAGGAGGTTGATATCCCAGTTTTTACCGGCCGGGTTAAATCCTATGTTCATTTCCGTTGCCCTCAGGTTTAAAGGGATTGAATCGGTGCGAAAGGAACCTGATGGAAGTCCCTGCCTGTTAAAGATAGCAGCGGTGTCGGTGTTGCCAAAAGCATATCTCACATATAAAGGATCAGGCAGATCCTTGTTATAGACCATGACTGAGTTGCCCATGATCAGTGCAATGGCCGGTTTGAAGACCCCGTCTTCACCTGCTATACTGAAACCGCTTATGTTTTCATTATTGCCGTAAAGGCATTCAGTGTTCCGGAAATACACCTGTATCCTTCCATCATCAACCCTGGAAAACCAGTAGGAAGGGCCGGAACCGTTTCCGTTGGAGAATTTATAGGTTTGGGCCAGGGCCAGGTTGGCAAGTCTGCGCCCCACTTCCTCCTTGTTCTTCGGATGGATATCACTGATATCTCCGATATCAAGGGTTACAGCCATACCCGTATTTTCCAGTTCCAGCGCCTTTTCCTGTGCTTCCCGGAGATAACCGCTTGCATCTTCAAAATCATCATAATTGTAAGGGGCGATTTGTACAAAATAGAATGGAAGTTCCGGCATATTCCAGTATTTTCGCCATGCCCTGATCATTGCTTTGAAAAGGTCCCCGTACAGATCACTGTCGTACCGGTTCGATTCTCCCTGGTACCATATAAATCCTCTGATTGCATATTGCCTGATCGGGTTGATCATTCCGTTGAACAGTACGGAAGGTGCGGTGGGTTTGGCCTCCGGATTGTTGGGATGATTGAGATAATAGGAAAGACCCGGAGTATACCTGAGATACTCGCCGGGAGTCCAGGCTTCGGCAGGGGTACCGCTCCAGCTGCTTGCAATGAGTCCGACAGGAACATGCAATGCCTTATATATTTCAAGACCAAAGCAGAAGGCAGTGGCACTGAAATTCAGGATGGACGAAGAATCGGCAGCAAGCCATTCGGCGCTGCATGAATCCAGGGGTGTTTCGGAATAATTTCTTTTTACTGTGCATAACCTTATCCTTTCATGGCCGGAAGATATGACCTCTGATTTCAGTTTACTGAAATATTTCCATCCTCCCAGGTTTAAAAAGGTAAATTCCATATTGGACTGACCGCTGCAAACCCATACCTCGCCCAGCATGACATCCCTGATTTCGATGTTATTCGAAGCCTTGAAGAAAACAGTATAAGGGCCTCCTGCAGCATCAGTATTTATCCTGGTCAACCATTTCCCATCCTTGTCTGCAACTGTCGAGTATGATTTTCCGTTCCAGCTTGTGATAATGGTTACCGTCTCTGCCGGCAGCGCATGGCCCCAAAGGTTTACAAGGGAATTCTGCTGCAGGACCATATGGTCGGAAATTATTGACGGCAGGACCACTGCCCCCATGAGCAGTTCAGCTAGGACTGTATAAAGAATGATAAAAAGAACCCTTTTCATTTGGTCAGGTTTAAATTTCAATGATCATATTTTATAATTTTATCACCGGTTTTTATTTCACGGGTTTAGGTTTTATGCTCAAGCAGCAAATCCTGAAACCTGCACCCTTGTAATCATACCATAATATAAAGTTAACACCAACAAAGATACCCATGAAAAGATTATTATCCGTGATTTTACTTGCATTTTGTATGTTTTTCAGGCTGGCTGCCCAGGTTGAAACGGCCAATGAACATTATGCCCGCATGCAGTGGTGGCGGGATGCCCGGTTCGGAATGTTCATCCACTGGGGTTTATATGCAGTCCCGGCAGGCGAGTGGAATGGCAACACAAACTATGGTGAATGGATAAGGACTTCCGCAAAAATCCCTCTTGAAACCTATAATCAGTTTATTCCGCGGTTTAACCCTGTTGATTTTAATGCCGAAGAATGGGTGAAACTTGCCAAACAGGCAGGAATGAAATACATTGTCATTACGTCGAAACACCATGATGGCTTTTGCATGTTCGATACGCGGCAAACGGATTTCAATATTATGGCAACACCTTTCCATCGCGATCCAATGAAGGAACTGGCAGCTGCCTGTAAAAAGTATGGTCTTAAATTCTGCTTTTACTATTCCATTATGGACTGGCACCATCCCGACTATCTTCCCCGGCGGGAATGGGAATCAGACCGTGAGGCAGGCAATGCGGATTATGAAAAATATGTAGCCTATATGAAAGCCGAACTTAAGGAATTACTGGCCCGGTATGGTGAAATAGGAGTATTATGGTTCGATGGTGAATGGGAAAAAAACTGGAATCAGACCCGTGGTTTTGACCTCTATAAGTATGTCAGAAGCCTGCAACCGTCAATAATCGTCAATAACCGTGTTGGGGCAGGCCGCCAGGATATGGAAGGAATGACTAAAAATGGCATGTTCGGCGGTGACTTTGGTACGCCGGAACAGGAAATCCCTGCTACAGGCATTCCGGGAGCCGACTGGGAGACATGTATGACCATGAATGACCACTGGGGATACAACAGCCATGATAAAAATTTCAAGTCTTCGAAGGAACTTCTGCAAATGCTGGCTGATATTGCATCCAAGGGAGGCAATTATCTTCTGAATGTCGGGCCTACGGCAGGAGGTACCTTCCCTGAACAAAGCATAAAAAGACTGCAGGATATCGGCAAGTGGATGGATCTGAACTCTGAATCAATTTATGGGACATCGGCCAGCCCGGTGAGCGCCACCCCATGGGGAAAGTGTACGATGAAAAGCACCGGAAACGGCGTCAGGTTGTACCTTCATGTATTTAACTGGCCTGTGAACGGCCAGCTGATATTCCCGGGCTGCCTCAATAAAGTAAGCAGGGCATTTATCCTGTCCGATAAAACGCATCCGAAACTTCAGACAGGACGGAAGGATGATGCCATCATCATTTCTGTTCCGAAAGCCCCTCCGGATTCCGTTAATACCGTGATAGTGCTTGACCTTAAAGGTAAACTTGACTTTACCAATCCTCCTGAAATCCTGTCAGATTTCTCCGGTTTCGTGGATTCCCTTAAAATAACTCTCCGGTCGGGCAGAGACAATGTCGAGATCCGCTATACCTTCAGTGAGAAACCCAGGGAAGTCGATTCCAATTACCGCATATATCATGGCCCGTTCGATATTCGTCAGGAATGTACGATAAATGCAAGATGTTACAGGAATGGCAAACCTGTGAGCGGGACCGAAAGCAGAAATTACAAACAGAGACTCCCTGTCGTTGCACTGGCAGTATCCGATCTTAAACCGGGCCTGTCCTACCGTTATTTTGAAGGCAACTGGGACAGTATCCCCAAGTTCACGAAACTGCCACAATGGTATTTCGGTACCGTGGATACATTAAGCCTCAGCCCCAGAAAAAGGGATGAGAATTATGCAATGTATTTCTTCGGATATATTAAAATACCAAAACGCAACCTTTACAGGTTCAGCCTTTCTTCGGATGATGGCAGCAAGCTGATGATAGATAACCGCCTGTTAATTGATAATGACGGCCTGCATTCCATGCTGGAAAGATCGGCTGAAACTGCGTTGAACGATGGGTACCATAAAATCCGTATCGAGTTTTTACAGAAAACGGGAGATGCTGGTCTGGAACTCTATATTGAAAGTCCGTCCATGCCCAGGACCCTGGTTAAAAAAGAAATGCTGTTCCATGAGTAAGGGAATCCTGCTGAAATGCATTGTTTTGCTAACCTTTGTCTCCCTGGAAAGCGCATTGGCACAGGAAAGGATTGAAAAGCCATCCGGATTCCTTAAAGGATATGATTCGTCAGTCAAGGGAGGAGGTTTCGTGTACCATTCACCCCAACCGGATATTCATACTTCCCTGCTCCTCCGTTCACAGGATTCAAGCCGGTATATCGAATGGATGACGGAAAGGGCTCCGGATCATCTGTCAGGACCAACAGTACATTTTGTGTGGATGTTCGGAATAGACGCCAACCCCGACAGCCATATCTATAAGCTTTATCTGAACGGAAAATACTGTCTCAGCTTTTCAAATCCCCCGGTTTCGGAAATCAATACATGGAAAGTTCAAGGCATTGACGGGACAGAGCTGACATTCAGGACCACTATGCTTGATAAGTATGACGATCCTATGGGCTATGCTTTTTTTTCAGTACCCTCCGGAATGATCATCAAAGGTGAAAAGCAGACCATCCGGATCAGGGGAGAATCGGCCGGCAGCAACACATGGTATATGACTTTTGAGACCGGCATTTGTGAAAAATCTTCCCTGACCCAGCAGGATGCGATAATACGTGGTCCGGGTGGGAAAAATTATTACCGGCTGGAACTGGAGTTTGTTCATCTTGGTGATTCCGTAAAAACTTTGATCGGGCAAACCGGCAGAAAACTAACTCCCTTTATGCTGGCCCCGGGTTATAACAGCATTAAACTTGATTACCCTGCCGACAGTATTGCACGATCAGCCACTGTCGGCATCAGGATCGAAGGTGAAAAACCATACAATCTTCATGTGATCATCCATCCGGTGAAACACTGGAAGCTTTACTTTGTCCAGCATGCCCATACCGACATCGGCTATACGCGCCCGCAAACGGAAATACTTCCCGAACATCTCCGGTATCTTGATTATGCCCTGGATTATTGCGACCAGACCGATTCCATGCCGGAAGGCTCAAAATTCAAGTGGACGTGTGAAACTTCCTGGGCAGTCAATGAATACCTTCAGACCCGTCCCCAATCGCAGATAGAAAGGCTGAAACGAAGGGTGAAGGAAGGAAGAATTGAATTAACGGGACTTTTTCTTAATTCCTCCGACCTTGCCGATGAAACAACCATTGCTGCCTCGCTTCAGCCTGTGAAATTTTTCCGCGGAATGGGATTCCCTGTGAAAACAGCCATGCAGGATGACATCAACGGTGTCCCCTGGTGTCTTGTCGATTACCTGAGCGGGGCGGGGATTGAATACCTTAATATGGGACAAAATACCGACCGCGCCCTGAAGCCATTTGACCGGCCCACTACTTTCTGGTGGGAAAGCCCTTCCGGTAAGAGAATCATGGTGAACAGGCCGGAACATTATATGTGGGGGAATAACCTTGGGATCATCAATAATATCCGGACCCTGGAAAAAAACCTCTTCCCGCATCTAAATGATTTAGAAAACAAATCCTATCCGTTTAATGAATATGCCATTCAGTTCAGCGGTTATTATACCGATAATTCCCCTCCATCCACCAAGGCATGCAATATCGTCCGGGAGTGGAATGAAACCTATGTGTGGCCTGAAATCCGCCTGGCGACTATTTCCGAATTCCTGGATCAGGTTAAGACCAGTTATGCAGGTTCTTTACCTGTAGTCAGGGGTGCCTGGCCCGACTGGTGGATCGATGGTTTTGGCTCAGCTCCCATTACCACAGCATATACCCGCATGGCCCATGTGGATTTTATTTCCAATAACGGGCTTATGTCCATGGCTTTGATGTCGGGGGCAAATATCAGCCCTCATGTTGCTGAATTATATCACCAGATCACACAGGACCTTGCGTTTTATGATGAGCATACTTTCGGGGCAGCCGAAAGCATCTCCGATCCCCAATGTGAGAACAGCGTAGTGCAACTTGGCGAGAAGCTTTCATATACCTGGGAAGCCGTAAAGAAAAACAGGCTTCTGCGTGAAGAAGTGCTGGGTTCCATGCAGAATGAATTTCCAAGGTCAAAAGAACCCTCTGTAACTATCATCAATACACTGGACTGGAACAGGTCGGCCGGGGTCAATGTTTATATTGACCACCAGGTCCTCCCCCCGGAGAAACAATTTAGGATACTCGACCCGGATAACAGGGAAGTAAAGATCCAGGCTTATGCAGGTCGTGAAGAAGGTACATATTGGACTGTTTTTGCCGATAACATGCCTCCGATGGGTTACCGCTCACTGAGGATACAGGTTTCTGATAAGCCGGCCGGGGGATTAAACATGGCAAAGTTCAGGGGTGTCCTTGAAAATCAATGGTATCGCCTGGAGATAGACCAGAGCAATGGTGAAGTCACGGGAATCCTGGACAAGGAACTCAAACGGAACCTGGCCGATAATTCCCTGAAATATAAATTCGGTCAGTTCATCTGTGAGAGACTTGGTACAAACCGTGCGCAATTATCAGCCGGACGGCTTGAGGAATTCACAAGGACAGTCTGGGAAAAGATCCGTTTCTCAGATATTACGACCGGCCCGGTATGGACAAGTGTTACCCGTACCGGACAACTTCCGGGAAGCGTCGGTCCGGAAGGGATCCGGTGTGAGATCAGATTGTATAATACCGAAAAGAAAATTGAATTCAGATATTCCATGAAAAAGATTCCTGTCACAAATCCCGAGGGAGTCTATATCTCGTTTCCGTTCAATATGAAAAACGGGAAGGTGTTTTATGAGGTTTCCGGGGCAACCGTCGAGGCAGGAAAAGACCAGATAAACGGCTCATCTGCCGACTGGCAGGGTATCCAGAATTTCGTCGCCATAAGGAGCGACAGCTGCCAGGTTGTATTTGTATCGCCCGAGATACCGATTGTACAGCTGGGAGATATCAACCTGGGCAGGTTCTCACCGGTTGCAGTAAAACCCGCTCCTGTGATCTATTCCTGGGTGCTGAACAATTACTGGACGACGAATTTTCTGGCCAGCCAGGAAGGTGAATTGAAATGGACGTACCAGATCACGTCAACTGCCGATATCTCGAATGATTTCGCTGCAAGGTTCGGATGGTCCAACCGTGTTCCCCTGCTGGGCAGGGTCTTCCCCTGCAATCCTGAAGGCACAAATGACAAACCTGCCTCCTACGCATTCATGAATCCGGTTCCTGAGAATATCTTACTTGTCAACTCATTGCCCTCGGCTGATGATCATGCTGTGACATTCCAGCTCAGGGAAACCCGGGGACAAAAAACTGTATTTAATCCTTCGGCATTGGTGAAGTTGCCCGGTATAAAAGGAAAGCCGGCACAAAGAATATCAAGCATATCCGAAGTAAATGTGCTCGGAGATGAAATAACAAAGCTGAACGGTGAATGTACGCTCAACCCTTTCGAAACAAAATTTATCAAACTGGCCTGGAATGAATAAAAAAAGCTGGCTAACCCTTGGAGACGGCAAAAGGCTGGAAGGGATACAATTCGGTGCCGAAGGCTCTGTAGCAGGTGAAGTAGTGTTCAACACGGCAATGACCGGTTACCCTGAAAGTCTTACGGATCCCTCGTATAAGGGTCAGATCCTTGTTCTTACGTTCCCTTTGATAGGGAATTACGGAGTACCCCGCGACCGGTTTGAACATGGAATTTCCCACTTCTTTGAGTCGGACCATGTACATATCAGCGGGCTTGTAATTTCTGATTATTCGGTCGACTACAGTCATTGGAATGCCATGAAAAGCCTTTCCGACTGGTTGCGTGAATACAATATCCCCGGATTATACGGTATAGACACAAGAGCCCTGACAAAACATCTGAGGGAGGAAGGGACCATGCCGGGTAAGATCGTCCCGGAGGGAGAAAATGACATTGATTTCTACGATCCCAATAAAGAAAACCTCGTTGCCAAAGTGAGTATTAAAAAACCGCAGTTGTATAACGGGGATGATTACAAAGTAATCCTCGTCGATTGCGGGGTCAAGAATAATATACTCAGATGCATCCTTGACCTGGGTGTGACACTGAAGCGTGTTCCCTGGGATTATGATTACACTGCTGAGGAATTTGACGGTATTGTTATCTCGAACGGCCCGGGCGATCCCCAATCCTGTATATCAACCATACGGTATCTTGAAAAGATCCTGAAAATGGATAAACCTGTTTTCGGGATTTGCCTGGGAAACCAGCTGCTTTCAATCGCCGGGGGCGCTAAAACGTATAAGCTTAAATACGGCCACCGTGGATATAACCAGCCGGTCCTGCAAGTCGGCACTGACAGGGCGTTTATCACGAGCCAGAACCACGGGTTTGCAGTGGACAATCAAACCCTGCCGGATGATTGGGAACCTTATTTCATCAACCTGAATGATAACACCAACGAGGGAATCAGGCATAAATCAAAACCATTTTTCTCGACCCAGTTCCATCCCGAAGCTTCAGGCGGCCCGAATGACACACGCTTTTTATTTGATGATTTTTTCGGACTTATCGTTAAATCCAGGAGCAAAAAATGAAAACAGACATCCGTAAAGTACTGATCCTCGGGTCCGGTGCCCTAAAAATAGGAGAGGCAGGTGAGTTCGATTACTCCGGGTCCCAGGCCCTGAAAGCCTTGAAAGAGGAAGGTATTGCAACAGTCCTCATCAACCCCAACATTGCCACCATACAAACCTCGGAAGGCCTTGCCGATAAAGTTTATTTCCTGCCCGTTACGCCTGATTTTGTTGAACGGGTGATTGAGAAGGAAAGGCCTGAAGGCGTTCTTCTGTCCTTTGGCGGCCAGACTGCCCTGAATTGCGGGATAAAGTTATACCAGTCAGGAGTTCTTGAAAAATATGGAGTGAAAGTATTGGGAACGCCTGTTCAAGCAATAATTGATACGGAGGACAGGGAGCGGTTTGTAGCCAGGCTGATGGAAATAGGGGTAAAAACTCCCTTAAGCCATGCGGTTGATTCGACTGAACTTGCCATTCGGGCAGCAGGCAAAATAGGCTACCCGGTAATTATCCGTGCGGCTTTCGCGCTCGGCGGCCAGGGCAGCGGGTTCTGCGGAAATGAAG
>Ga0182021_10001096_pt1 | contig 30745 bp, 24 predicted proteins | sample 612E3MmetaG_FD_120493 | JGI IMG/M metagenome (GOLD analysis project Ga0182021, IMG submission 120493) | Permafrost microbial communities from Stordalen Mire, Sweden - 612E3M metaG (Illumina Assembly) | ecosystem: Environmental > Terrestrial > Soil > Wetlands > Permafrost | place: Sweden... | reverse complement strand
CGCCGTAGGCGTTCCTTACTGTTCCGCCGAGACGCTCCGGCGTCACATAGCCCGCCAATAGCTTGACTAACTAGCCGGACAACAAAGTGAGAATCTCGGGGGGAAAGATCGTGACCCGTTACAGGCAACTGGCGAGCGGAGCATCTGCTTACGCTCAAGCAGTCGCGCCAGAGCTTCCAACACTACCAGGAGCAGATCACGGCTTGCGATGAAGAGATCGAAAAGATGCTGGTGGCGTTCGCAGCTCGGGTAGACCCGGCAGAGAAGCCGCTGCCGCCGAACCGCAAGCACAAGCAGCCGAAACGCAGAAGGAAGGGGAAGAACAGTCCCAACGAGATGCTGAGCGAGAGAAACGCTTTGAAGCGAAGCTCAAACGGCAGGCGCAACAACTCGGCTACAAACTCGTGCCAATCGAAGAAAAGCCTGCCGCGTAAACGCCTGAACCAAAAGGGTCGCGGAAGGAGTTCCTTAGAAGCAGGTGCCCGCGTGCCACGGGGCCATACCGGCGAGGAAGCCGGCTCGGGTTTGCGGCCTAATTGGCGTCTTTCCGGTTTCTCGTAAATCTATTGTTATCAGTTGTTTGCGGGAAGCTTCCTCAAAAGGCGGCTGCGGGCAGGATTGCCCGCCCCACAAAACAGGCAAAACTTCGGCCGCACTGCGCTAGAAGATGAAGCTAAGGCCGCCGCGGAAGCTGCGGGGCGTCGCCACCAGCAGCATGCGCTGGCCATCCACCATGCCCAGCGGCAGGTAGCCCTGCGCCAGCATGTTGCGCAGATCGGCGGTGGCTTCCATGCGCCAGGGCAGAATCGAGAACCCCGGAATCGGCTGCCGGATGTAAACGTTCAACCCCGGCATGGGTCCGCCGGCTTGCGTGCTGTAGAGGTGGCCGGGCATGGCCCAGCGGTGAGTATCGGTCCACTGGTAGCTGGCGATCATGTGCGTGCCGGTCCAGGGCGAGGTAGCCGCGATGCGGGTGGTGGCGGCCTGCTTGCGGCCCGAGCGGATCATGGAGCGCAGCTCATCGGGACTGTTGCTGACAATCTCGCGATTCTGCGCGGTGAGCGCGCCCATGGAACCGTACATCAGAGTGGCGCTCAGATGCTCGCCCACATTCTGCGTGACGGCGGCGGTGTATCCCGTGTTTCGAAAATCCCCGGCGTCGAAGATGGAGTTGCCCGAGAAGAGGTCGGGGAGGATGTCGCCACCGGTGTAGAGACCGGCGGGCGCCACCAGCGAGAGCGCCGCGTTGGTCACCGATTCGCGGTAGGCGGAAACCTGATAGATCCGGGAGTGGGACTTCAGGGTGTACGTCAATTCGTATTCTTCGCCACGCTGAATCTTGGGCCGCGCGCCCCGCAAAGAGATGCGCGGGAACAGGCCGAGGGTGCCGAGATCGCGCTGGAGATCGGCATCCTGGGACAGCGAGCCGCCGAGGTCCGGCCGCCCGTTGCCGGAAGTGTACGCAAAATCCACTTCGCCGTTTTCCCCGGCCTTATAGCTCAGGCGCGCGTAGGGGCTGAAATAGTTCAGGCGATTGAAGAACGAGACCGAGTCGAGCGTGAACCCGTACTGAAGCGCGATGTCCTCGGAAATCTGCGTGCGGTCGTTCAGGGAGGCCGACATGGAGCGCAGAATCGGCAAAGCGGACTCGCTTCCGGTCAGCGCCGCACCCAGGCGCCCGGGCAGGAACAATTGCCGCATGGTGAGGGAAACTTCGGGACTGCCACCGGCCAGGCTGCGGCTGTAGCTGGTGCGGAACGCCGCGGTGGGCACGCCCGTCTGCGAGCCGTATCCCACGTTGCCGCTCACTTGCAGCATATTGTCGCCGTAAAGCGAAGTAGCCAGCGCGAAAGCCGTGCCGAGATCGGCCTCGTTGGCGATTCCCGTGACCAACGGGCCATCCCCCGCGGAAACTCTCAGGATGCCGCGGGTATCCGAGAACATGGAACTGCGGGCGCTGGTGGCCCGGCTGCCAGCCGCCGAATCGGAGAATCGCAGCACCGGCCGGGTGGATGAGGCGGTGCGCAACACCCACTTCCACTCGTCGCTCATCAGACTGCCGCTTTCAACCGACGGATAGGCGAGCTGGATGGTGCTGAACAGCGTGTTCAGGTTCACGTTCAACACACTTCGCATTCCGGGCTGCACCAGAATGTTCTTCTTGAGCGCCGGAACAAAGGTGGCGAGCGTCACCCTGACGGAGTATAGGTCGGGGAACAGCCCCAGGAACCTGAATTGGCCCAGGTCGTCGGTCTGGACCTTTCCATAGACGCGATCCTGGCGGTTGTAAAGCACGACGATGGCGCCCATCTGCGGGATGCCCATGGAGTCGCTGACCACTCCGCCGATGACACCGGAAAGCTGGATGGGGCCAGCCGCAGGCGCAACACAGGGCACCGCCAGACAGGCAATCCCTATTGCCAGAAACGCGACCGTCTTATGCGTCTTCGTGCTAAGCATCCGCGACGCCCCTTTGGGGAGCGGGATCACCCGCTCATATCAGGTTACCGTAAATTGGACCGATGGGGTAAGGGTTTGGTTCCGATTTTTATCGGTTACCTTCAGCCGGAGCGTGTACTGGCCCGGAACCAGGGTATTGAGGGGAAGCAGTTTCTCGATTGTGACCTGGCTGGTAGAGGCGCCTGGAATCTGCCCCACATCCTCGGTGAAATTGAAAATCCGCTCGTTGGTGCCGTTCTTCACCACCTCGTATTCCACCTGCCCGGACGGCAAATGGGTTCCCTCTTCGGCCCCGAAGTTATAGAGCTTCAAATAGATACCCATCTTCTCGTCGTGCTTGAAAACGTCATCCATGCGCGGCCGCACCTTGGAATCGCCAATCACGAACTGGCCCGCGCCGATGCTCTTGCTGGGCACCTTTTCAATCACGTCGGCCAGGATCAGGGTGCTGGCGGCGAGTTTGTCGGGATCGAGTCGCGGCACCGTAACGGCCACCTCGTAGATGCTCAGGTTGCCGCCCACTACGTCCTTGGCGCTGACGTTCAACCGGTAGGTGCCTGGGGCCAGCGGGATGGTCTTCTGATAGATGGACTTGCCCTTGGTGAACTCCTGCAGATACTCGGGCGGGGTGGTAGCCGTGACAGTATCTTCGAATACGTTCACCACGCGCCGGGTCATGGTGCTGAACTTCGCGTAGATGTCGATTACCGCTTTCTGCACGCCATCCTTGAACTGGAATTGCAGGTCTTTCCTGTCGAACTGGAGCGTCACGTTGGTGAGCACCGAGGCGTCCGTGACGGGGAAGAAGTCGACCCGCGTCTTCATCGGCAGGATGTTGTAGCTGAGGCGCGAGCTAATGGCGGCTTCCAGATCCTTGAACTTGATCTGCGGCGGCCTCTGAAGCTTGGCGAACTGCTCGAGGCGGGTGAACTCGTTCATGGCCTCGGTCTCGCCGCCGAATGGAGTGCCGAGGTGGGTGCCGTCGGTGCGGTTGAAGCGGTCGGTCTTGTCGGAGAGTCCCATCTGCTCCATCATGGTGAGGCCGGCGCCCGGCACGTAGAGCAGCGCGTCCTTCTCGGACGGGTCCATGGTCATGCGATACTCGCCCGTCATGGTGGGGTCGACAAACTCGATAATGATGTTGGTGCCGACGCCTTCGATGTAGCGGTAGCGCCACTGCTCGAAGGGGAAGGTGGAGGTTTCGCCGCCGCCCTCTTCGGGAGGCCGTTCGTAGGTGCCGCCGGAGGGGTGGGAATCGATTTCGTCGGCCGGGCCGTAGGTAATATACATGCGGCCGCGGTCGGTCTTCCAGCCGGGGATGCCGGAAGCGTAGTGCTCGTTGGCGTAGGCGATGCGGCGGTAGTGTTCTTCCTTGAACTCGTTTTCGACGGTATCCGGAGTGGGATCGCGGCGCAACCAGAACTGCTCGATGAACTGTTCGCGCTCCTCATCGGTCTGGAGGCGCTTGAAGGCGGTGCGCTCCTCGTCGGTGATGATGTAAGCGACATCCTCGTTGAGCCATTTGCGGTAGGGCGTTTCGAGCTCCTTGCGGAGCTTGTCGTCGCGCCTCTTCTTCTCCCGTTCCGACAAGGGCCGGGCGATGGTTTCGCGCTGGGGCGCGGTTGAGGATTTCCTGGTCTCCGTCTGCTGTGCCGCGGCGAAGAGGCCGATAACAATGGACAAGGAAGCGCAGGCAATCGAAAGGCGCGTGGCGTTCATACGGCTCACCGTTTCGTCGGGACAGGTCTCAAATGGCTTAAGTCTATTCTAGATCGGGCGGTTAGACAGGGTCAATCCCGTGAATCGGGGGCACAGGTGTGCCGGGGAGTGAGAAATGCGAGTGACAGAAATGTTCGAGCTATTTTCTGTTTATTTACAACAGGTTACAAGGGCGGAAAAGAGAGTCGGCCATGACGCGGCGCTAACGTGGTTGGCGGAAGAGGGAGTTCGGCCGCCAGAATCCGCCTTTTAGTTCCCAAACCCTTCCCCATCACCCTCACCGCTCCCCAGTTGGAGCGTTCCTCTCAGTTTCCGGATTCCCTCTCTTTCCAAAGCGGCGGACGGAAGGCCGGCCGTTCCGGCAACCACCGCAGCCTGCGACGATCTTGTGGGCGGGCCCCCTGGTCGGCCTGCCCGAACAGCCGAAGAACCGAACTAGTTGGTCCGGCGCGCACGAGGGCGTCCGCCACCCATGTGGTTGCGGCTGAGTTGCGCTGTACTACTATCCATCACATTCTTCGCGCGCCGCGACGAATTGTGGGGCAGGTCTTCAGGGGTACCCTCTGGGTCCGGCGGATTGTCAATCCGCCTGCCGCCCTTGTGCGCGCCCGCCACCGCTGCGGAGAATCGCCACCACTCGTTGCGGCTTGCCGCCATGTGGGGCAGACGATCGCCTTTGGTCGTCTGTTGGGATGGGCCTTCGGCCAGCGAAAGTTCATGAAAAACCGAACGGCTGGGAGTGCTGCCACCGCTCTCTAACGTTCGCGGCTCGGATCGGAGCCGCGAACGTTAGAGAGCGGTTTTGGGTGCCAACCGGCCGCCCCTTGGCGAGCTTGGCAGACCACAAAATGCGATGGTCTGCCCCACCGCCTTTTGACTTTTGGCGCGGTTTCGGTTAACCCCTATATAGATATGCCCGAGGGATCGTACCGTTTCCAGGTCGGGGCCATCTGCTGCACAGTTCTCAGCGATGGCTACTTTTCTTATCCCACGCCGTGGTTCTTTCCCAACGCCGATCCGGACGAGATCTCGCGCGCGCTGGAGAGCCGTCACCTCCCGCAGGATGCGGTGCTCAGCCCGTATACCTGCCTGCTGATCGAGACCGGCCGGCACGTGGTGCTGGTGGACACCGGCGGGGGAGAGTCCTCGCGGACCTCCGGCGCGGTGGTCGGCCGGCTGGAGATGGCGGGCGTCCGGCCCCAGGACGTCAACACCGTGGTGCTCACCCACGCCCACCCCGATCACATCGGTGGCGCGGTGGATTCCCGGGGGCACCCGGTTTTTCCGAACGCGCGCTATGTCCTCTCGCAGTTGGAATGGGATTTCTGGACGGCATCGCGCTCCGATCTGAGCGGCCTGCGTGTGCCGGAAGATGTGAAGCGCGCGATGGGTTCGGCGGCGAGGCGCATCTTGGCCCCGCTGCGGTTCCAAGTGGATATGGTGGAGGGCGAGACCGAACTGATTCCGGGCGTGCGCACCATCCCCGCGCCAGGGCACACTCCGGGACACCTGGCGCTGCTGATTTCCTCGGAAGGGCAGCATCTGCTCAACCTGGGCGATGCGGCCGTTCACCCATTGCACCTGGAACGGCCGGATTGGGAGAACGGCTTCGACCTGGCCTCCGGGCAGGCGGCCGCCACGCGCCGCATGCTGCTGGAACGCGCCGTGGCCGGGAATATGCACCTCATGGCATTTCATTTCCCATTCCCCAGCGTCGGCCGCGTGGCCGCGCGCCGGGAGGGCGGTTGGGAATGGACGCCGGGCTGGTAAGAGAATAGGGACGAAGAGAATGAAACTCGCCGCGCGGTTACTCATTGCGCCACTGGCGGCTAGCGCCACCATATGGCCGTGGATCGCGCCCACGCCGCCCATGGGCTGGAACAGTTGGGATTCCTACGGGACCACCGTCACCGAGGCGGAAGTCAAAGCCAACGCCGATTACATGGCCGCCCGCCTGAAAAGCCACGGCTGGCAATACGTGGTGGTGGACATTCAGTGGTCCGAGCCTAAGCCGCAGACGCACGGCTACCGCCCCAATGCCGATCTGGCGATGGACGAATACGGCCGCCTCACACCCGCCACCAACCGTTTTCCCTCGGCCGCCGGCGGGAAAGGCTTCCGCCCGCTGGCCGACTACATCCACGCCAAGGGTCTCAAACTCGGCATCCATATCATGCGCGGCATCCCGCGCCGGGCCGTGGCCGCGAACCTGCCGGTCCTCGGGAGCAAGGCGCGCGCCGCCGCCATCGCCGACACCAAATCGCTGTGCCAATGGAACACCGACATGTACGGGGTCGATATGAGCAAGCCCGGGGCCGACGATTACTACGATTCCATCTTGCAGCTCTACGCCCAATGGGGCGTGGACTACATCAAGGCCGACGACATTTCGAGCCCCTTTCACGGAGATGAAATTGCCGCCCTGCACCGCGCCATTGTGAAGTTGAAACGGCCCATCGTGCTGAGTCTTTCACCCGGCCCGGCGGACCTGGCGAAGGCCGATTTCTATGCCGCCAACGCCAACATGTGGCGCATCTCCGGCGATTTTTGGGACCGCTGGCCGGACCTCCGCGCCAGTTTCGGTTTGCTCGAAAAGTGGAGTCAGCACACGCAGCGCGGCGCCTGGCCGGACGCCGACATGCTGCCGCTCGGCCGCATCGGAATTCGCGCCGAGCGCGGCGACGACCGCACGACGCGCTTCACGCGCGACGAGCAGCGTACGCTCATGAGCCTGTGGTCGATCGCGTGCAGCCCGCTGATGTTCGGCGGCGACTTGCCGAGCAACGACGATTTCACGCTTTCGCTGCTGACCAACGACGAAGTTCTAAACGCCGACCAGAGCGCCACGCGCAGCCGCCAACTGTTCCGGCGCGGGGACCAGGTTGCCTGGACGTCGGACGTGTTGGGGTCGAACGGCAAGTACCTGGCCGTATTCAACGTGGGAGAGCAAGCGCCCCTGGAGATTCGCGTGAATTGGAGCGAATTGGGCCTGCCCGCAACCTGCGCCCTGCGCGATCTCTGGGAGAAGAAAGACCTGGGTTCCGTGAAGGACGGGTATACGTTCAAGGTGCCGCCGCACGGCTCGGGGTTGTACCGGGTAAAGTAGGGACACCTCACGGAATGACGTCGCAAGTTCAGCAAACCGCTCACCGAAGGTCGCGGCTCGGAAGGGGTTTCCGAGCCGCGGCTGAAGGCGAGGTTCGCCGGCGTGACGCTGGAACTTCAGTAGCCGGGCACTTCGAGTTGGAGGCCCTCGATCATCCGATAGTGCTTTCGATTGAGGGTGACCAGGGTGAGCGCCTTCTCCATTGCAGTCGCCGCGATAAGCGAATCGAACACGTGACGTCGATCAAGACATTGCTGTCGATCAGGAATGGCACGTGAGCACTTTGTGCAGGGCTGGAATCAGCCGTGGAGTTTCCCGCGAAGGCGGTTTATGTATTCGACGCTGTCGGCCATGTCTTCACGATCCTTCCACATGCCGGCGAAAGGTGAATCGGCAATAGACCGCGGTCTCTTTTCGGGCGCTTCTACCGGCACGTGCACCTCGACAATCGTGCCCTCTTTGATCGGCGCGTCCAGAAGGGGCCTGAACACGCCATTCTCGTACCTTGCGGGGATGGTCATGCCTCTCTTCCAGTATACGCCGAGACAGACGCAGGCGGCTTCGCGCTGGCGCTACTTGCACTCTTCGCAGGGACAAATCCTGCGGAAGTGCTCATAGGAATAGATCCCTGTTTTGTGGCCGTCGCTCCAGTCGATCCGGATGGCGTACTTCCCCACCGGCTCCGCGCCCAGCATCTTCAGCGCCGGCTGGAACATCTGGAAGGGACTGGCCGGAGGCGTGCCGGGGTGCCCTCCGGGCCCATTGGTGCAGGTGGCGCAAGGGCATTGGTCGCGCAGGTACTGCAACCCATACTCGCTGCGGTGGCCGTCCTTCCAGTCGATCTTGATTCCCTTGGACTTGGAAATGGCGATATGTTCCGGGTCGGTTGAAAAAGGCATGGTCAGTTGTAGAGACGCTCCACGTCGCGCACGCCCGAAATGCGCCGCATGGCGGCCACCAGCTTTTCGAGCTGCTTCTTGTCCCGCACTTCCACGGTCATCTCCACCACTCCGCCGCTCTGGTCCAGATCCCCCTTGGCCTCCAGGTTGCGGATGTTGGTGTTCTCGTCGGAAAGCACGGAGGTGAGCTGGTTGAGCATTCCCGGCCGGTCGTCGGTGTGTACCACGACGCGCACGGGAAAGGCTTCCTCGACGGCCCGCGCCCACTCCACTTCGATCTTGCGCTCCACGTCGTACATCAGGTTTTGCACGTTGGGGCACATGCGGGAATGGACCGCCACGCCCTTGCCGCGAGTGACGTAGCCGACGATGGCTTCGCCGCGGATGGGATTGCAGCACTTGGCGCGGTAGACCAGCAGGTCGTCGACGCCGCGCACCTTGATGACGCCATCGCCCTCGGGGGCGCCCCCTGGGCCCCGCGCGCCGGGCGTCTGGGGCGTGGCCGCGCCCGGCCCGGAAGGTGCGCCGCCCGGCTCGGCAACGGCGCCCGCGGGCCGGCCTTCGGGCTGGTCGTCTTTCACCACCCCCGGCGCCAGTTTGCTCAGAACCTGCCGCGCGGAAAATTTTCCGTAGCCCAGCGCGGCGTACAGGTCCTCCATCTTGCTGTACCCATACTCGCCCGCGACTCTTTCGAGATCGGCCTTGGCCACCTTGCCGAGCGACACGCCCAGGCGGCGCGCCTCCTTGTCCAGGTACTTCTGGCCGATGTCGATAGCCTTCAAGCGCTCGCTGGCGTTGATGACGTGCTTGATCTTGTTGCGCGCGCGCGAGGTCTTGACGTACGCCAGCCAGTCCTTGCTGGGCTCATGGCCCGGCTGGGTCATGATCTCGACAATGTCGCCGTTGCGCAGCCCCGAACGCAGCGGGACGATGCGTCCGTTCACCTTGGCGCCCACGCACCGGTTCCCCACGTCGGAGTGAATGGCGTAGGCGAAATCGATGGGCGTGGCGTCGCGCGGCAGCACGATCACTTTGCCGCGGGGCGTGAAGGTGTAGGCCTCTTCGGGGTACAGGTCCACCTTCAGCGTGGACATGAACTCGCCGGGATCCTGCACCTCCCTCTGCCACTCCACCAGGTGCCGCAGCCAGGCGATGCGCTGATCGTCCGCCGCCGGACCCTTGCGGCCCTCCTTGTATTTCCAGTGGGCGGCGATGCCTTCTTCCGCCACGCGGTGCATCTCCTCGGTACGGATCTGCACTTCGAACGTCTGGCCCTGCGGACCCACCACGGAAGTGTGCAGCGACTGGTAGAGGTTGGGACGCGGAATGGCGATGAAGTCCTTGATGCGGCCCGGGATGGGGCGCCACTCGTTATGGATCACGCCCAGCGCGGCGTAGCAGTTCTTCACCGAATCGGTGACGATGCGCAGGGCCGTCAGGTCGTAGACCTGATCGAGGAGGATCTTCTGCCGCCGCATCTTCTGGAACACCGAGTAGGGCCGCTTCACGCGTCCGTCGAGGCGCGCGGGAATGGCTTCCCGCCGCAGTTGGGCCTCCACCGTCCGGCGGACCTCGTTGAGGAATTCCTCGTTGGCATGTCGGCGCGATTCGAGAGCGCCGGCGATCTCCTTGTAAGCGTCCGGCTCCAGATACTGGAAGGCCAGGTCCTCGAGTTCGCCGCGCACCTTGCCCATGCCCAGGCGGTGCGCGATGGGCGCGTAGATCTCGATGGTTTCGCGCGCAATGCGCTGGCGCCGCTCGGGGCTGAGGAAACTCAGGGTCCGCATGTTGTGGATGCGGTCGGCCAGTTTGACCATGATGACGCGGATATCCTCCACCATGGCCAGCAGCATCTTGCGGACGCTTTCCGCCTGCCGGTCTTCGGCGGAGAAGAAATCCAGCTTGGTCAGTTTGGTGACGCCGTCCACGCAGCGCGCCACCTCCTCGCCGAATTCCTTGCGCACCTGGTCGACGGTGACGCTGGTATCCTCCACCACGTCGTGCAGCAGGCCGGTCTGCATGGCCACCAGGTCCATGCGCATCTCCGCCAGGATGCGGGCCACGCGAACGGGGTGCGCCATGTAAGGCTCGCCCGAGTCGCGCATCTGCCCTTCATGCCATTGCCGCGCGAAGCGGAAAGCCCTTTCCAGCGCCGAAAGATCGTCCTTGGGCCGGTACTCGCGAATCTCGGCTTCCAGCTCACGGTACGACTGCTCTACGGGGTCGAGTGGACGCGGGAGGGGCACTGGTTCCGGAAGGCTGGTGGACTCTGCGGGCACTGTATTTCGATTGTAGCGTGGCGCAGGCACTCGTGCCGGTGCTTGGCTCTATAGTGCTTGGCTCTACAGCCGCCCGACCCTGATGGAACCGTCCCCGGTGCGGATGAAGAATGTTGCGCCGCCGGCGTTGAGCCGCGCGCGCAGATCGTGCTCGCTGCGCCCGCCGGCGGTGGTGGTCAGCGGCAGATCCACGGAGATACTGCCATCGCCGGTGTGCAGATCCAGATCGGCGGCGAAATCGCGGGGCAGCCGGATGGTCACGCCGCCATCGCCGGATTCCACCCGCCAACTCGAGGCGATCTTCGATCCGGGAAGCACTTCCACATCCATGTTCCCATCCCCGCTGCGCAAACTCAGCGAATCCAGGCGGCCGCGCACATGCATGTTGCCGTCGCCGGTAGTGGCCTCGAGCGACCCATTGAGCGACTCGGCTCCGATGTTGCCATCGCCGGTACGCAGGCGGGTCTCGCCTTGCAACCCGGTCGCTTCGATGCTGCCATCGCCCGTGCGTATGTCGGATTGGATCTGGCGCGGCGCTTGAACATCCACCTCTATGGAGTGCCTCCCGACGCCGAAAAGGGGAAAGCGCTGGCGGGCGCTGCGCACAGTGATTTCGACGCGGTTGCCGGCCTGGGATTGCCCCACTTCCACCTCGCCCGGGCCGATTTTCCAACCGGCGGTCGTGACGCGAACCGCAATCCTCGGCTGGTCCCAGGTCCGCAGGGTGACGGAGGCGTCGCCGGTCTCGATGCGCAGCACGGGCTGGTCCGAAACCGTGAAAGTCTTGGTCCAATCGTCGGCCAACGCGCTACCGGCCGCGAGCGCGGCGAATAGGACAACCTGAATTGGCAGGCGCATGTGCATACCACTCCTCTGCAATGCACTACGTGCAAAAAGACGCGGATGTTCCACGATAACCAAAGACAGCCTGGACCGCCGCCGCCAGGACCCGGAAAATGAACCGTGGGTGTTCGGCGCCCTCCACCGACATGATATCTTTCAACGTTCGCAGGGACTTTCCAGCCCCATCCATAATGGTCTTCTTCTCCCTGCAAGCTCTGGATGTGCTGACCACGCTGATCGGGCTGAGGATGGGCGCGCAGGAAACCAGCGTGTTCGTCGGCCGGATGCTGGAATTGGGGCCGGTAGCGGGATTGCTGGTCTCCAAGTGCTTCGCGGTGATCCTGGTCTCGGCCGCGCTCGCCTTCCAACGGCCGCGCCTGATCGTGTTCCTGAATCTTATGTTCGCCGTGCTGGTGGCCTGGAACCTGGCTACGATTCTGATCTCGTTGGCGCGTCTCGCGGGTTGAAAAGCTACCCGCTCATGGCGCCCGGTGCTCCCGGAACGCGAGCACATCCTTGATGGACGCGCGCAGCAGCTCGGTTGCATCTTCCGGCCACGGCCGGCGTCTCGCGGCCCGTCCGCGTCCGGGTTGAGGACTTCTTTTCCTCCGTCCATCCGGATTGACGTCACAAGTGAAGAGCGTCTTCAGTGTGCACGAGCTGCAGCGCGAGAGAGACGGGTACGGTTCTCGTACCACTTCAGATTGGCGCCCGCGGTGCCGATGCACGCGATGTCCGGGCGGCCGTCGCCGTTCAGGTCGGCCACGGCGCAAGCGGCGGCGCCCATCCCTCCCTGGTCCAGGACGTGCTTCGACCACCGCGTGCCGGCGGCATCCTCGGCGTAGTAGATATACACGCTGTGGCCCTGGCCGCGATACCCGGCGATCACTTCGTCGCGGCCGTCGCCATTCAGGTCGGCGGTCTGGATGGTGTGGCCGTCCACCAGCGAGCTATCGATCACAACCCGCTGCCAGGCGGCGCCACTGCGGCGGTAGACCGCCACCTGGTTGCCGTGCCAGGGTTCGATGGCCGCCAGAAATCGCTCCTTGCCCAGCTTCCCGACGGCAATGTCGCTCGAGCCGGATTTGGGCCACGCCGCAGGGTCGCCCTTGGCGATTTCCGTGCGGGCCCACTTGCCGTCCTTCGCCAGCTTGAACAGATGAATGCCTTCGAAACCGGCGGTGAGAATCTCATCGCGCTTGTCGCCGTCCCAGTCGATGATGAAAATGCCATGGACCAGCCCGCTATTTTGCGGGACGATCGGCTGGCGCTTCCACTCGCCCGGGCGGTAGAACACCATCGGTGCGTCGCCGCGATAGTCGGGAGCTTCGGCATCGCCCGCGGCCAGGGCCTCGTTGATCGCCACGGGCTTGCCGCTGCCATCGATATCGGCGGTGCGCAGGCGGTGCGAGGCGGGGATGCGGTCGATCTCGGTGACCGTCCAGGGATTCCGCGGATCGCCATTGTGATGCAACACGGAAACCACGCCCGCACTCTTCTTCGGATTCATCGAAAACCCCGAAGCCAGCACGATTTCGGGTATGCCTTCGGAATCCGCGCCGATGACGGTGCAATTGATCATGCCCGTCTGGTTCCCGGCAATGACGTGGCGTTCCCAGTTGGGGTTTTCGTACCACACCAGCTCCGGCATGCCGCTCGAAAGGGCGATCAAGTCGGGACGGCCGTCGTGGTTGAGATCGGCTACCACCACCTGGTATCCACCGGTCAGACCGGTGCCGATAGTGTGCTCCGCGAAGCGGGCCGGCGGCGCAGCCAACAGCGGCAGTGCGGCGAGCAGACAGATGATGCGGGTCACTGAAGAACAGTATAGTAGGTCCGCCCTACTTTCCGAACCAGCGCCCCGTGATGGCGCTGAGCCGCTTCTTCACCCGCTGGACCAAGGTTTCCGCCGGCGGCGCGGGCCCTGTGGCCGGCGGGGGCGGAGCCGGCGGTTTGACCGTCGCCACCGGAGCGCTGGGCGCTTCGCAGGGGAGTTCTCCGGCGAACCGCACGCTTTCGGGGGACGGCAGCGCATACTCGCGGCGGTACCGCTGCCCATCCTTCTTCTCGATACAAAGCGAAAAGCCGGGGGTCTTGACGGCCTCGCCCTTGCCCGTGGCGCGTTGGGAGAACGCCACTTGCTCGATCCGCACCGGAGCGTATCCCTTCAGGTTGCGCTCGATGTACGCGGTTTCGTAACGATGGCGGCGCTGGCTCCAGACGAACACGCGGAAACTGTCGAAGTCGTATGGCTGCGCGCCTCCTCCAATCGTGGTCCAGAGCCAGGTGGCCTTCTTCTGGTCGCCATCGCGCACCTCAGCCAGCGGGAAATAGGAGACGATGCGGTGCCCTTCGGCGTACTGCGCCACTTCGTCGGGGATGGCCATCACCAGGCGCCGCGTCAGCGCCCAGCCGGATTGCCCGCTGGCGGTCCGGACGAGGCTCCAATCGTCCACCGGAGCCGGCGGTTGGTCGTCCGCGTCTTCCTCGGGCGGCGCCGCTTCGTCGGGCCGATCGGTTTTCGAAAGATCGAGCCAATCCGCCGGAGGAGCGGGCGGCTTGGGCATGGGTGGAGGAGGATACTTGGCCGCCTTCCTGGCGGGCTTCTTGGGAGCGGCCTTGAGCTTCTTCGGCGTGGGGGGGATGAGCGGTTTGCGCGGCGCATCGGCGCGGGGCGTCGCCACGTGGGTCAGGACGTCCATCATTTCCTTCTCTTTGACCTGCACGAAGCTGGGCGATTGGCGCGCGGGTTGCGTGTGCACGTTGAGCTCGCCGTAGGTGGTGGCCCGCCCCTGCGCCGGCATGGCGGCGGCCCGCGCGGAAAGCGCCCTGAGCGCGGACATGTCCGCGGTGGAGAGCAGTTGCCGCTCGTCGGTCCAGCCCTCGGCGCCGGAGGGCGCGCGTACGCGCAGGAAGCGGCGTCTGGTCTGGAGGATTTCCAGGCGGTCGCCGTGCTTGACGGTGGCAACCGGCGGGGACTCCAACGAGATATCGCTGCGGATCTTGAGAACGGCGGGCCCCACATAGCCCTCGCCAATGGGGGGCCCTTGCGGCGGACCGCTGCGGCAGCCGCCCAGGCACACGACCAGCCCAACTGCCACCGCAATCGTCCTTATGGAACCCGGCTGCACACCTGTATGGTAGCGCTAGGCGACGGCCGGACAGGCCTGCGACGACGCTCTCGAACAGGCGTTGTGCAAGATGCGTCGCACCTCCGGCTCGTAGAAAGGCTGCGCCAGCAGATCGTATGCGCCCCGGTTGAGCGCTTCGGCCCAGAAGCGGGCGTCCGCCAGCGGGTCGGTTACGATGACTTCCGGTTCGTGCGGGGATTCACGCGCCAGATGCAGTGCATCCAGCCAGTTTCCATCGGGTAGTGCGGCTTCCGTCAGAACGACCTCGTAGTCTTCCTGCCGGAGCTTGGCGCGGGCTTGCAACAACGTCTCCACGTGGTCCAAAAACAGCGGCAGCGAGAGCAGCATTTCGGACAGGCGACGGGCATCCTCATGACGCCCGGAGATGAACAGAATCCGGGACCTCATACGAGCGCACCTCAATTCTTAAGCTTTCTTAATTCTAGCTCGAAAATGAGACACGGCGATGACAGTATCCGAAAGATTTGGTGAAAACCGCGGAAGTTACCGTTGCAGGTCGCCGTTTTCCGGAACGCCCGGCTCGTTCAGCACCTGAGTAGAAGAGGCCGGCCCGAGGGTCTTCCAGTCCCGCAGCGCCCAAACCACTTTTTTGCCGGGTGTGACCTCGATCAACTGCACCGCGGTGGGCCAGTCCGCCATGGGGAGGCTGCCGGCCCAATTGTTAATCAGTGTGTTGCCGTTCGCCAGCCGGTCCACTTCCTGAACCGTGTAGAGCGGTATCCCGGGCAGGTCGTTCTTATTGATTTCCCAAACCGTTTCACCCTTGGGGTTGACCTCGCGAATATAGCCCTTCTCGTTTCCGCTGATCAGGGTGTTGCCGTTTTTCAACCGCACCGCCGCCCACGCCGAAGGCGCCGCCACCGACCAGATTTCCTTTCCGTCCGCGTCGTACTCGACCACCTTGCCCAGATCCATGTGAGCCACCAGGAACGTCCCGGCCCTGGTCGGGCGAATATGGCGGAACTGGCCGTGAACACTGGTTGCATCGCGCGTCTGGAGAACCAATTCCTTCTCCACCTTCCCGGTTGCCTTTTGGATCACCATCAGCTTGGCCGGATTCCCGTTCTGCATGATCAGGACACGATCCTTGCCCATCGGATAAGTAGTATGGATTTCCGCCCCCGGGGGGCCATCGTAGTTCCACACGATCTTCTTGTCGGGAGCGATCTCGCTGGCACCAAACTGGCGCGAGAAAACGATGTTGCCGTTCGAGAGCATGGTACAGTCGCCAAGCTCTCCCTTCAGGGGGTTGGTATACGACCAAGCGATCTTCCCCTCCCGAACGATATACATGACCTGTTGCGAGGTGCTGCTGTTTTGCCATTCCCCGCAATACAGGAACGGATGTTGCGACAGACCCTTGCCGGGCAGAGGCTTCGGTTGGGCCGCCGCCACCGTCGCCGCGCAGCTCAAGGCGACCGAGAAGAGCAGGTATCTCACAGTGCATCGTTTCACGAATGCCGCCTCCTTGGCGGGGCATGCTTCAGCTTGCCCGCTCTCAGATTCTAGCGTAGTGGGGCGGGCAATCCTGCCCGCAGCCGCCTTTAGGCGGCTTTTTCGCGCTGTGTGTGAGTCTTCGGAGGGGCAGTCGCCGGCTGAAAGCCGGCTGCAGCCATGATTGGCTGCCCCACGGCTACCTGCATACTGGGTATTCTGTTTGCCGCGGACCACGCGTGGCTGCCGGGGCTACCGCACCGGGTATTCGTAGATGCCGATGCTGAACGGAGGAATCGCCAGCCGGCCGGGCGGCTCGCTCAGTGGACTCTCAACAATATCCACTACGGGCGGCTTTCCAGGTGTATTCGCGGCGGTCAGGTCCGCGGCTGCGATTCGCCACAACCGGCCCTGGTTCTGAACGGCCACGCCCTTTAACGCCACATCTATCTGCTGGGCGGTCTCGGTCGGGTTGACAATCGCCAGGGTCAGCGATTTGCGGTCGGCGGTCAGCGCGGCCGCGGCATCCAGCGGGTATGTATCGCTGCCCGAGGAAGTTCTGGCCTTGTCCACGCCAACCGTGCCCTTCACATCGTGCTGCGGCGCGTTTCCAGCCACGTCCACGGGAATCGTCCCGAAATGCCATCGGTAGAGTTTGAACATCAGTCCGATCGGCCGTGCTGTCGCATCGGTTTTGGTGAATTCCAAGAGCTCGGGCGCGGCGGTGTACGCCGAAATCAGGAATCGGTTCGAATGCCGGAACATCTCGTTCATCGCCTGGGCGCAGGACAGTGGAGAAAACATGGAGTCCCGAGCGTCGCCGACGATGCCGGAGATCCATTCATCGTAGGCCATCGGGAGCCGGTCCATGTTGAGGTTGGGGAACCGCCGCTGGTACTCGTCCCATGCCTCAATGGAGATGCGCATTCCGTTGGCCAGCTTTCGGGCGCGATCGACCAGCGGCTCCTCCACCTTCGCGTAGTTCCGCTTTTCGGCGTCGAACGCCTGGTCCACCGGGCGGGGATACAGATGCTCGGCGATGGCATCCATGTAGTCCGCGGAGTGGGTCAGCAGCCCGCCGTCCCAGTCTTGCGGCGCGTTGAATCCGATCATGGTTCTTCCGGGGATCAGCAAGGGCCCGGCGTGGCCCGCGGCCACAATCTTGATGGACGGATCTACCCGCCGCATCGCCTCGACGAACATATTGTGCTTGACGACGTACTGATCGAGAGCCATGAAGCCCATTTGCCAGGGGCCGTACATCTCGTTGCCGACGTTCCACCACGTCACTTTGTAGGGTTCCGGATGGCCATTGGCGGCCCGCAGCTTGCCCATGGGAGTGCTCACCGGCCCGTTGACGTACTCCACCTCCGCGGCGGCCGAGTGCGCGTCGCCAAAACCGGAATTCACGCAAATGTACGGTTCCATGCCCAGCAGCTTATTGAGGATCATGTACTCGTCGACCCCCGCGTCGTTGGGCTCCAGTCCGTGCTGCGCGTAGTCGTAGCGCGGGGGGCGCTTGTCGAAGTCGCCGATGCCATCCCGCCAGTCGTAGTCGGAAATCATGTTCCCGCCCGGGTAGCGGAACATGGTCGGCCCGATCTTCTTGAACTCCGCGATGATATCGGCGCGAAAGCCGTTGAGGTTGTCCGCCGGCATCAGGGACACGGCGCCGATGTGGAACGACCCCTTCCCGGTGCCCACGATCTCCAGCCGGACGTTGTCGCTGTCCGCCCCGGCCGTGAAGCTCAAGGGAAACTTGGCGTACTCTTTTCGCAGTGCCTTGATGGGGATGGTCTGCCGGTCGCCGGGGCCGGCCCCCCAGATGAGGGCGACCTTCACTTCGGCTCCGGGGTCCGCCGCCAGCACCACGCGGCCGGTGTACTTCTTCCCTTTTCGAATCGCCAGGCCCGCCTGCTGGATGCCATGCGGCGTAGCGGACTCCAGCTTCACCATGGGGCTGTGCTCGCCCACGTAGGCGCGCTCGCGGTCCATCGCTACGAACTCGTCCGGGCCCACCGGCCTCCACCGGGCCACGTACTTCCTGCTATTGGGCGGCGTCTGCTCCTTGCTGGAGTTCACCGGATAGAAGAACTTCCGGTCGCCCACCATCTCGGCCCACAGGCCGCCCTCGTAGCAGTTCCTGGTGAGTTCCGTGAAGAACCCGTACATGTACTTGGAGATGGGCGCCCCCGTCTTGCTGGCGTCCACCGTCATGGTCACTGGTTGCGCGCTCACACTGAGCGCCAGGCCGCCGGCGATCGTCGCCGCGAGCAGGCCTTGGATAACTGTGTGTCGTTGCATCGGGAAGTAGCTACGTTCGCGGCTCCGGTCGGAGCCGCGAACGTAAGAGAGCGGTCGGATCCCCGCTACCGTACGGGAAACTCGTAGATACTGATGCTGATCGGAGGAATCGCCAGCCGGCCGGGCGCCTCCGTCAAAGAACTCTCCACTATGTCTACCATGGGCGGCTTTCCGGGCGTGTTGGCGGCGGTCAGGTCGGCGGTGGCGATTCTCCACAACCGGCCCTGGCTCTGAACGGCCACGCCTTTGAGCGTAACGCCAATCTGCTGGGCGGTCTCGGTCGGGTTGACAATCGCCAGCGTAAACGTCTTCCGGTCGGCGCTCAGCGCCGCCGCGGCGTCCAGCGGGTAGGTGTCGCTGCCCGAGGAGGTCTTGGCCTTGTCCACTCCCACCGTGCCCTTCACATCGTGCTGCGGCGCGTTTCCAGCTACGTCCAGTGGAATCGTCCCGAAGTGCTGCCGGTACAGTTTGAACATCAGCCCGATCGGCCGCACTCCCGCGTCGGTCTTGCTAATCGTGAGCAGTTCGGGCGCGCCGGTATACGCCGAAATGGCGAAGCGGATGGAATGGCGGAACATTTCCTGCATCGCCTGGGCGCAGGCCAGTGTCGAGAACATGGAATCTCGAGCGTCGCCGATCTGGCCGGAAACCCATTCATCGAGCGCCATCGGAATCTGGTCCATCTTGAGAGCGGGATATCGCCGTTGGTACTCGTCCCAGACCTCGATCGGGGCGCGCACCGCGTTGGCCAACTTCCGGGCCTGGTTCACCAGCGGCTCATCGACCTTTACGTAGTCCTGCTTCCCGGCGTCGAATGCCTTGTCCACCGTGCTGGGATAGATGTGCTCGGCGATGGCGTCCAGGTACTCCGCGGAGTGGGCCAGAAGCCCGCCCGTGAAGTCCGCCGGCCCGCCAAATCCGGTCACGTGCTTTCCGGTGATCATGAGCGCCGCGCGGCTCTGGCTGGCCTCGATGGGCGTCGCGCCCGAGGCCACAATCTTGATGCTCGGGTCCACCCTACGCATGGCCTGAACCACCATGTTGTGCTTGACGACGTACTGATCGAGCGCCATGAAGCCCATCTGCCAGGGACCGAACATCTCGTTGCCGACGTTCCACCAAACCGCCTTATAGGGTTCCGGATGGCCGTTGGCGGCCCGCAGCTTGCCCATGGGAGTGCCCGCCGATCCGTTGACGTACTCCACCTCTTGGGCGGCCGAATGGTCGTCGCCGAAACCGGTGTTTACGCAAATGTACGAGTCCATGCCGAGCAGCTTGTTGAGGTTCATGTAGTCGTCGATGCCCACATCGTTGGGCTCCAGCGCGCGCCAGGCGTAGTCGTAGCGCGGGGGACGTTTGTCGGGGTCGCCGATGCCATCCCGCCAGTCGTAGTCGGAGGTGATATTCCCGCCCGGCCAGCGGAACATGGTCGGCCCGATCTTCTTGAACTCCGCGACGATATCGGCGCGGAAGCCGTTGAGGTTGTCCGCCGGCATCAGGGACACGGCGCCGATGTGGAACGACCCCTTTCCGGTGCCCACGATCTCGATCCGGGTATCGTCGCTGTCCGCCCCGGCCGTGAAGCTCAAGGGGAACTTGGCGTACTCATTTCGCAGCGCTTTGATGGGGATGGTCTGCCGGTCGCCGGGGCCGCTCCCCCAAATCAGGGCGACCTTCACTTCGGCTCCCGGTTCCGCCGCCAGCACCACGCGGCCGGTGTACTTCCTCCCTTTTCGAACCGCCATGCCCGTCTGTTGGATGCCGTGAGGCGTGGCGCCCTCCAGTTTCACCATGGGGCTGTGCTTCCCCACATAGGCGCGCTCGCGGTCCATCGCTACAAACTCGTCCGGGCCAATGGGTCTCCACCGGGCCACGAACGCCCTTCTATTGGGGGGCGTCTGTTCCTTGCTGGAGTTCACCGGATAGAAGAACTTCCGGTCGCCGAGCATCTCGGACCACATGCCGCCCTCGTAACAGTTGCTCAGGAGCTCCGTGAAGAATCCATACATGTGCTTGGAGATGGGCGCACCCGTCTTGCTGGCGTCCACCGTCATGGTCACTGGTTGTGCGCTGGCACTGAGCGCCAGGCCGCCGACGATCGCCGCCGTCAGCACGCCTTTGACGAATCCATGTTGTCGCATCGGCTTCTGAGCCAGTGTACACCCAGTGGGGCAGGCTATTCAGCCTGCGGACCCGCTTTCCAACGGGTCCAGCCGGCCAGAAGGCCGGCTGCAGGCAGGATTGCCCGCCCCACAAAACGAGACTCTTCATGTAGCGGTCTTGCCCGGCTCCAGCCTCACCTTCCCCTTCATCATCGCCACTAACAGAACCGCGACGTGCAGCGCGTGGTTGAATTCGCCATCGGCCGTGGCCCGCGCCAGTTCGGGAAGAGAGTAGGTCAGCACCTCGATGCCTTCTTCGGGCGCGCGCCCTTCGATTCGCCGCACGCCGGTGGCGACACAGCTCCAGATGCGGTTTCCCAAACGGCCGGTATCCGGCTCCATCGGTCCGAGCACTTCCACCTCGGCCGCCTGGTAGCCGGTTTCTTCCAGCAGCTCGCGGCGCGCCGCTTCGGCCGGAGTCTCGCCCGGGTCCACCAGCCCGCTGGGCAGTTCGATGGTGTGCCGCTCCACCGCCGGCCGGTATTGGCGCACCGCCAAAACCCGCTGGTCTTCGGTGAGGGCCACCACCGCGGCGTAGTCCGGCAGGCGCAGCGAGTAGTACGGCGCCTCTCCGGGCTTCATGGTCTTGGCCAGCACCTCGAACCACGGCGTGGCGAACGCTACTTCGGTTTTCTGGGGCTTCATGTTTTAGTACGTCAGGTTGGCTCCGAAATCCGGCTTCAGGCCGGCGCGAACGAGCGCCATCCATTCGGCCAGCCTGCCGCGGTTTCCACCCCAGAACGAGCCGCATTCCTCGAGGTACTGGAGCACCGCGGCCGATTCGCCGTGCTCCAGCAGGTCCCGCGCCAGCGCCATGTTGGGTCCCTGCGCCGCCAGCGAAGTGCTGCCGGGAGTCTTGCCGGCCAGCAGCAGGTAGCGCTTGGCTTCCGCCACGTCTCCGCCGCGCAGCGCCAGCCGCCCCAGCACGATGTTCCCCTGGTGAATGGCGTCGCCCGTCCACCAGAATACGCCGTCCCGCGACGCCACCAGCGCTTCGTTGGCGTAGCGCCCGGCCTTCTCCGGATTGCCGGCGGCCAGCGCGGTTCGCGCCAGTCGGGCCAGCAGCGGTCCGCGCGAAATGGCATTGGTTCCGGCCATGAATTCCAGGTGCTGGAGCTCGAGGTCGGGCGATACCCCGGTCCTGGGGAGCCGCTCCACAATGGACGCGTTCAGCCGGACGGCCAGCCGCCAAGCTTCGTTCCAGTCGTCCAGCCGGACGCTGGCGCGGATCTCCTCCAGCATCCGGTACATTTCCTGCTTGTCGGACTGCTGCTGCGGGACCGCCGGAACCGTGGCCGCCACCACCAGGCAGCCAAGCACAAGAAGGCGCATGTGGTTCACCCCTCTAAAGGTTCACACCGACCGTTTCTTCGAATATGTTGTGCGGCACTTGAATGCCGCTCACGCGCAGACGCTCCAGAATCTTGGGCGAAATCCCCGTGGCCCGGAAACGCCCCTGCACCTTGCCCGCGTCGGTCACCCCCACGCGGTCGAAGGTGAAGATTTCCTGCATCTGCAATTTGTCGTCGCGCACGCCCAGCACTTCGGAAATGCTGACCATCTTGCGCGTGCCGTCTTGCAGGCGCGACACTTGCACCACCATCTTGATAGCGCTCGAGAGCTGTTGCAGAATCACCCGCGTAGGGATCTCCAGGTCGGCCATCATCACCATGGTCTCGAGCCGCGAAAAGGCGTCCCGCGGCGTATTGGCGTGCACCGTGCTCATGGACCCCTCGACGCCCGTATTCATGGCCTGCAGCATGTCCAGCGCTTCGGCGCCGCGGCATTCCCCCACGATGATGCGGTCCGGCCGCATGCGCAGCGCCGTCCGCAGCAACTGGCGCTGGTTGATGCCGCCTTCCTTGTTGAGGTTCGGCGGGCGGGTTTCGAACTTCACCACGTGCCGCTGCTGGAGCTGCAATTCGGCCGTGTCTTCGATGGTGACGATGCGCTCTTCCTCGGGAATGAAGCGCGAGAGGGCGTTGAGCATGGTGGTCTTGCCCGAGCCCGTGCCGCCCGAAATCAAGATGGTGGTCTTGGACTGCACGCACGCCGCCAGAAACCGCAGCATGCCCGGCGTGAGCGTCTTGAACTGCAGCATCTCCTCCTGCGTGATGACGTGGCGGCCGAACCGGCGAATGCTCAGGCAGGGTCCGTCCAGCGCCAGCGGAGGAATGATGGCGTTGACGCGCGATCCGTCCTGAAGCCGCGCGTCGACAATCGGCTGCGCCTCGTCGATGCGGCGGCCCACCTGCGAGACGATCTTCTCGATGATGTGCAGCAGGTGCGCGTCGTCCTTGAACCGCACCGTGGTCTCCGAGAGCTTTCCGTTTCGCTCGATGTAAACCTTGTCGTAGCGGTTCACCAGAATGTCGGAAATGCTGGGCTCTTTGAGCAGCGTTTCGAGCGGCCCCAGCCCCAGCACTTCGTCCAGGACTTCCTCCACGATCTTGGTCTGCTCGGCCGTGGTCATGGGCACGCGCTCTTCGTCGAGCAGCCGCTCCACCACGCGGCCGATCTCGGCGCGGACCCGGTCTTTGGGGATGGATGAGACGCGGTCCAGGTTGAGCACGCCGATCAGCTTGCGGTGAATCTGCGACTTCAGCTCGAAATAGCGGTCGGCGCTTCGCGCGGCCATGGGCGGAGCCGTTCCGCGCGTAGGTAAGGGGCGATTGGGTCCCACCTGTTCTCCCAGGACTTCCTCTTGGTGCGATCGATGCGATTACAATTATATCCTGTGACCCAAGTTTCCTATGTCCACGGCTACTCCGCCCGCGAGGCCGATCGTCTGGCCGACCAGGCCAACACGCTGAGCGACCTGCTGCACCACGACACCGTGTTTCCGCCGGGCAGCCTGGTGCTCGAGTGCGGCTGCGGCACCGGGGCGCAGACCGTCTTCCTCGCCGCGCGGAATCCGCAGGCGCGGATCGTGGCCGTGGATATCTCGGCCGCCTCGCTCGAACAGGCCCGTGCGCGGATCGCGGCGGCCGGCTACCGCAACGTCGAGTTCCAGGTTGCGAACCTGTTCGACCTGCCTTTTAGCGAGGAGCACTTCGATCATGTCTTCCTCTGCTTCGTTCTGGAGCACGTGGCGGAGCCAGCCGCCGCGCTGCGAGCCGTGCAGCGGGTCCTGCGCCGCGGCCGGACCATCACGGCGATCGAGGGCGACCACGGGTCCTGGTATTGTCATCCGCAAACGGCCGAGGCCGCGCGGGCCGTCCAGTGCCTGGTGGATGTCCAGGCCCGCTTCGGCGGCGACGCCCTCATTGGCCGGCGGCTCTATCCGCTGCTCACGGAGGCCGGGTTCCGCGACGTGCGCGTCAGCCCGCGCATGGTCTATGTGGATAGCAGCCGGCCCGAACTGGTGGAGGGCTTCTCCAGGAACACGTTCATCGCCATGGTGGAAGGGGTCCGCGATCGGGCGCTCTCGCTGGGAATGATGGATGAGCGCACCTGGGAGAAAGGCATCGCGGATCTATACCGTGCGACGGAGCCCGACGGGACCTTCTGCTACACCTTCTTCAAAGCCACAGCCCTTTTCTGAGATGGAAGCAGCCTGCATATGGAGAACTTCCTGGCGGCTTGCCGCTCGCGCAACGTCAAGGATCTTCACGACCCGATCTCCAACGCGCACTTCAGCGCCGGGCTCTGCCACCTGGCCAACATCGGCTACCGCACCGGCCACAAGCTCACTCTGGGACCGGGCCCTCACTTCACCGGCGACGCGGAAGCCGACAAGCTCATCACGCGCCCCTACCGCAAACCGTTCGTGGTGTGACGTGGCGCAGGCACTCCTGCCTGCCGTGTCGGGACTCATCTCGACACTTCTTTCGCGGTCGTGACAAAGTGCCATGGCACGAGTGTCCGCGCCACGTCGAGTGCTGGAGTATAAGATATGCCGGCTGGCGGGACTGGCACGGAGAGGCCAGATCGGGTACAGTAGAAACTCTGAAATGGCCGTATGCGCCTTAGCTGGAATGAGATCAAGGCTCGCGCCGCCCGTTTCGCCGACGAATGGAGGAACGCCCATTATGAAAGGGGCGAGAGCCAGACCTTTTACAACGAGTTCTTCGGAGTTTTCGGGGTCACGCGCCGCCGCGTAGCCACCTTCGAGGAGCCGGTCAGGCGTCTCGGCGACCGGCGCGGGTTCATCGACCTGTTCTGGAAAGGCGTGCTTCTCGTCGAGCAGAAGAGCGCCGGCCGGGAACTGGTCCGCGCCAAGGAGCAGGCCCTCGACTATTTCCCGGGCCTGAAGGAACACGAACTTCCCCGCTACGTGCTGGTGAGCGATTTCCAGACCTTTGAGTTATACGACATCGAGGATGACACCAGAGTCCGGTTTTCCCTTGGCGAGCTGCCCGGGCTTGTAGAGCAATTCAGCTTCATCCTGGGCGTGCAGAAGCGCACGTTCCGCGACCAGGACCCGGTGAATATCCAGGCGTCCGAGATGATGGGCAAGCTCCATGACGCCCTGAAAGCCTCCGGCTATGAAGGGCCCAATCTGGAGCGGTTTCTGGTGCGCCTCGTGTTCTGCCTGTTCGCGGACGATACCGGAGTTTTCGAACCCAGGGACGTTTTCTCGACCCTGATCGCCGAGCGCACGAACCGGGACGGCAGCGATGCAGGGCTGTGGATCGGCCAGGTGTTCGAGGTGCTGAACACGCCCGTCGAACTTCGGCAGAGCAACCTCGATGAGGACCTGGCCCAGTTCCCTTACGTGAATGGCGATCTGTTTCAGGAACGCCTGCCGCTCCCGTCTTTCGATTCCAGCATGCGCTGCCTGCTGATCGACGCGTGCGAATTCAGTTGGGACGCCATTTCGCCGGCGATATTCGGGTCGCTCTTCCAGTCCGTGATGAACCCCGGGGAGCGCCGCTCGCAAGGGGCGCATTACACCACCGAGAAGAACATCCTGAAGGTCATCGAGCCGCTCTTTCTGGACGATCTTCGCGCCGAGTTCAAGCGCCTCGCCGAACGGCGCGATAGCAGCCGGCGCAAGGCGCTTGAGGCGTTTCGCGAGAAACTTTCCGAACTCCGATTTTTCGACCCGGCCTGCGGCTGCGGAAACTTCCTGATTATTTCCTACCGCGAACTGCGGCTTCTCGAAATCGACTTGCTGAAGGCCCTGCGCAGGGACAACCAGTTGGCTCTGGATGTCTCCCACATGTGCCGGATCGATGTGGACCAGTTCTATGGCATCGAGTTGGGCGAGTTCCCCGCGCGCATTGCGGAAGTGGCCCTCTGGATGATGGACCACATCATGAATAACAAGCTGTCGCTGGAATTTGGCGAGAGCTATGTCCGCATCCCCCTCAAGAAATCGCCGCACATCCTGCATGCCGACGCTCTGGAAATGGACTGGTCGCGTCTGATCGCCCCGGGCGATTGCTCATATATCCTCGGGAATCCGCCATTCGGAGGCGCCAAGTACCAAAGCCCGAAACAGCGGGAGCAAGTACGCCGCGTAGCCCGGCTCGGCGGAAGCGGCGGAACACTGGACTACGTTACGGCATGGTTCATCACCGCGGGCGCCTACCTGCGCGAATCCCGTGCGCGCGTCGGCTTCGTCGCCACCAACTCCATCACCCAGGGCGAGCAGGTGGCGCAGCTTTGGACGCTTCTATTCGACCGTTACGGCCTCGAAATCACCTTTGCGCATCGCACGTTCGCGTGGGGCAGCGACGCGCGCGGAATGGCGCATGTGCACGTCGTGGTCATCGGGCTTTGCCGCCGGGACATGGAACCGCCCGTGAAGAGGCTGTTCAGCTACAACGACATTCACGGCCAGCCCACCGAGAGCCGGCATCCGGTGCTCACACCCTACCTGTTCGACGCCGGGAAGATTGTGAACCGGCACCTGGTGGTCGAAGAGACGAATCGGTGGCTGTGCGGCGCCCCTCAGCTTGTCATCGGCTCCAAGCCCATCGATGAGGGGCACTATATATTCTCCCGTGAAGCGAGGCTTGAGTTCCTCCGCAACGAGCCGCACGCGCGGAAATTCATGCATCCGTTCGTGGGCGCAGACGAGTTTCTGTACGGCCTCGAGAGATGGATTTTGTATCTTGGCGAGGCACCGCCGGAGGAAATTCGCTCCATGCCAGCGGTGAAGGAGCGAGTCGTCGCTGTCAAACGGTACCGGCTCAAGAGCAAAAGCCCGTCCACTCGGAAGCTCTCTGAAACTCCTGCCCGGTTCCACGTGACGGTGGTTCCGAAGAAACCGTTCCTGGTGATTCCGGAGGTCAGCTCCGAGCAGCGCGACTATGTGCCGATAGCATGGCTCAAACCTCCTGTCATCCCGAGCAACCTGGTGCGCGTCCTGCCCGATGCGGACCTGTGGCACTTCGGCGTGCTGACATCTTCGATGCACATGGCATGGCTGCGGCAGATCGGGGGACGGCTCAAGAGCGACTACAGGTACTCCATCGGAATCGTCTACAATACCTTTCCGTGGCCGGAGGCGAATGACCGGCAGCGCGAGAGAATCCGTTCGCTGGGCCAGGCGGTTCTCGACGCGCGCGCGCAGTTTCCGGGCTCGACGCTGGCGGACCTATATGATGTCTATGCCATGCCCTGGCAGTTGCGGAAGGCGCACCGGGCGCTCGACGCGGCGGTGGATAGGTTGTACCGCTCCGCCGCGTTCACCGGCGACCGCGACCGGGCCGAGCACCTCTTCGGGCTGTACGAAAGGCTCGTTGCTCCCCTGGGTGTCTCAACCCGCGGTCCGGGTCCTGGGCAAACCGGGCCGCCAAAACGTCTCCGCACGAGCGCGGAGACGGCAAGCCGGGAGTCCGCGCTACGGAAGAGGAAGCTAGAGCCTCCCCAGGGGGACGCCGCGATCGGGCGTGTGGAAGGCGCGGTCGAGAGCGGCAATCTCTTCGGGTGAACGCATCCCAACCCGGCAGTCCCGTAAGCAAGCGGTTGTGGCGCAAACAGCAGTGTAGCCGTGTTTAGCTACAGCATCCCCAGCGGAACGTCGCGGTCGGGCGCCGGGAAAGCGCGCCCGAGGGCGGCAGCGTCTTCGGGTGAAAGCGCCCAGCCCGATCCACCGGCATTCTCGCGCGTGTGCTCGGGCTGGCTGGCTTTCGGAATCGTAAAAACGCCCGGCCAACGCGTGAGGAAGTTGAGGATCGCCTGCCGGACCGTGCGTCCGTTGCGTCGCGCGACTTCCGCCAGCACCCGTCCGGCCGGCGAATCCAGGCGCGGGAGCGCTTCGTGTCCGAAGGGCGAGTAGGCCACCACCGCGATCTGCCGCTCCTGGCAGTAAGGGATCAGCTTGCGCTCGATGCCGCGGTCGCGCAGGTGGTAGAGCACCTGGTTGGCAGCCAGCTTATGGTGGCGCAGCGCGCCTTCGGCGGCTTTCACTTGCGGGACGTCGAAGTTGCTGACTCCGGCGAACCGGATCTGTCCCTCGTCGATCAGCCGCTCCATGGCGCGCATGGTGTCGGCCAGCGGAAAGCTGCCCTCCCAGTGCAGCAGAAAAAGGTCGAGGTGGTCCGTACCGAGCCTCGCGAGGCTCCGCTCGCAAGCCCGCAGCGTACCTTCGTAGCTGGCGTTGGAGGGCAGGACTTTGCCGACTAAGAAAACTTCGTCGCGGCGCCCCGCGATCGCTTCGCCCGTGAGTTTCTCGGCGCGCCCGTTGCCGTACATCTCCGCGGTGTCGATGTGCGTCAGGCCAAGATCCATGCCCAAGCGCAGGGCCTCAACGGCGCGCCGCTCGCTCGCGCGGGCGCCTTCGATCATCCAGGTGCCTTGTCCGATGACCGGGACTTCGACGCCAGTCCAGCCGAATGCGCGCAGTGTCACGACGCCATTATCGCGCAGCGGTGCCAGACCATTCCGGGGAACCCGGTTCCCAGCTCGGGTATCGCCGTCACGCGGACTGCTCCTCCACAAGAATCAGGACAGATTCCACCGCAAGAGTTTGACTATCGTTGCAGCCAAATGGGGGCGCGGAGGATTCCGAGTAATGTGAGGATTGTGAGAGGGGTATAGCGTTTGCGCCCGGGCGGCGGTCAATTGTCGGGTTTTTGGCCGGAAATGTCGGGTCGATGGCAGACTTTTTGGGCCCACCCGACATGGATCGTCCCTTGCGGAATCAACGGCTTAACCCCTAAAATGTCGGGTTTGTCGGGTTTTTATAGGTGGAGAGAGCCCCAGAGATTCATCGCCAAAATGCGCGTGTGTCCACCGGGTGGATATTTGCTGCGGACCGGGGGAACGCTGGAGCCGGAAGAACTGGCGGCGGGAGGCGCAATCGGCGTCCGTTTTGGACTCCAGTTGGACTCCAAACCGCAGGTCTAGGGAGGGTAGGTGTCCGTAAGTCTTTGAAAAATTTGGTCGGGCCGCCGAGATTTGAACTCGGGACCTCTTGCACCCCAAGCAAGAAATATCAATCACTTACGGGCATCGCTCACTGAAAACAAAAGACTTGTGGCGGTGCGATTTGGACGCCAAATGGACGCCAAAACGCCAGACGGGGCGGTTTGGACTCCACCCGGACTCCAGAATCTCCTTTGGTAGTCCCCGTTTCCCCGTGCACCGTGATACGACCGGAGCACGCGGTAGAGTACATGACGTGGGGCACTCAATTCTCGGCCCCCAAACGAACCTCCCAGACGATAGAACACACATCTGTGCGTGCTACCGACTCTTTGTCCGTTGAATTCCAACGGATTCAGTTCTGCGGTACGATGAGGCCGGTGGCTCTTGCTCACCGAAACTAAGGGCGGTCGCAAGCATGGAAAACAGCTCCGACGAGATCAATAGACGGGGAATCTACATCGCGGCAAATGCGTTCGAGACCCTCGGGTTCGCATTTAGGGAGCAGCCAACCAGCGACTTCGGGATTGACGCCCATGTCGAGCCTCGGACCGGACCTCAAGGCACCGGTCAACTCCTCGGGCTACAAATCAAGTCCGGCAACAGTTACTTCCGCGAGGCGGTCAGTGAGGGATGGTGGCTCCGGACGGACCAGTGGCATGCCAAATACTGGATGCAACATGCGCTCCCCGTCCTTATCGTCCAGGTGGATGTAGATCAAGGGCGCGTGTTTTGGGAGGCCGTGACGCGCCGTACGGTCGAATTCACCAAGGGTGGTGCGAAGATCCTAATCCGTCGAGATCGCCTGGTCGACGAGTCCTCGTTACCGGCACTCCGCGAGCTACTCTCGCCCCTGGGCAACCTTGGTGCGCCGGCAGCCGAAGGTGCCGAATGCCGCGTGTTCCTCGGCAGGGGCATCTCAGGCAAGGAGGGCTGGCAGGCGTTCGCGGAGATACTCGTCCGTCAACTCGTTGAACTCGAGTGCGTAGCCGGGTGGAACATCGTCATCGAGGCACGGACGACGACCGAAGATGACGACTTAACGGACGCCGGCGACTACGGTGCACATGGAGAAGACTTGGCCTCCATCGACGTTAACCCCGACTTTCATTTCGCCAAGTATTCAGTATCCGCCAAGGAGATCGCGGATATGGACCTGTTGTGGGACGAAGGCCTCCGAGCCGAGGCCACCGCTGATGCAATTGTCCAACACCTAATGGCGGCGGAAGGGATGTTCGATGATTTGTGGGACGGCGAAGACGAGGAGGACGAATAGGGCCTCTTCTACTGAATAAGCATCGTCGCCAGCGGTGCGTTGTCCTGACCGTTTCCGGAAGAGGGCGGCATTTCAGGGGAGGGACTCGCCGCTGCGGTTTCAACCTGCTTGCTTGCCTCGGCGAGTTGGTGCTGAATACGCCGCGTCAGTTCGTTTTGCCGCTCGGGCGTCACGAAGGTGTATTCGCCGGTCATTTCCAGATCGCTGTGGCCGGCAATCTTGGACGCCTCGATGGCGCTGCCGCCGACTTGTTGCCGCCAAGTGATGTTTGCCCGCCTGAAGGAATGCGGCCCCAGTCCTGGAAAGTCGCATTCCTCGGCTTCCGCCGCCTGATGGAGTGCGTCGCGCACGCCCGAGTCCCAGAGCGGCTTGCCTGACGCCCGTCTCTGCTGGAAGACGAACGAATTCGGCATGGCCTTGTCCTCCGCGGCTTTGGCCCGGAAGCGCCCGGCCAGATCGCCGATGCCCAAAAGGCGCCGGCTACCATCGCTCTTCGGGCGGCCGACGTCCTGGTGCCAGACCCGTTGTTCGATCTTGATTGTGCCGGCGTCCAGGTTTACGTGGCGCCACTGCAGCCCGAGGACCTCGGAAATCCTGGCGCCGGTGGCGATGCAGGTCTCAATGATGAGCTTATTCGGGTCGTCCAGCAGCGCCAGCACCCGCGCAGTTTCTTCGAATGACAGAATTCGACGCTCATTCTTGTGGCGCTTCGGACCGAGTTTCGCCTTGCTGATAGGGCTGCGCTTGCCCTCTTCCCAGAGCCCATGTCCCTCGGCGTAATGGTAGATGCGG
>Ga0182021_10001095_pt1 | contig 30754 bp, 22 predicted proteins | sample 612E3MmetaG_FD_120493 | JGI IMG/M metagenome (GOLD analysis project Ga0182021, IMG submission 120493) | Permafrost microbial communities from Stordalen Mire, Sweden - 612E3M metaG (Illumina Assembly) | ecosystem: Environmental > Terrestrial > Soil > Wetlands > Permafrost | place: Sweden... | reverse complement strand
TGCAGTTTTGCGGGCTGCCGGAGTCGGATCGCGCGGTCCAGTTGCCACCGAAGTCGCCAAACTGCGAGGCCAGCGCATCCGTGCGCGACACGGTGTAGTGAAGACCGTTCTCAGGCGAGGGCAGAACATCCCAGGGCCAATCGTCGCCGCCCACGTTGCTGTCGTCGCTCCCATTGACGGTGCAGTTGCCGGTGATCTTGTCGGCGGCCACGTCCAACGTGCAGGTTTCCCTATTGGACTGCAAGACCCAATGACCGCCAATGACGACGGGAAAGCTGCCCGTGTTTGCGGCGGCAGGCGTGTTCTGAACGGAAATCAAGCGCGTCGTCGGGCTATAATAGTAATCGGATTGTTTCCACGTGGCGGAGGGGCCATGGGCGTCGTAGGTGAGCTGAGCGCTACTCGTGGTGAGCGAGAACCCGTCTTTCGAGAGGACCAAGGTCCCGCGCACGATTCCCGTGCCGAGACTGGACGCAAAGAGATCCCAAGTGCCCGAAAGATCCTTGTCGCAGCCGGAGCGACCAGCTGTTCCTGTGTCGGGGACGGCTCCGGAGCCGCCCCCCAATCCTGTCACGCCCCCCGTCCCGAGCGTGCCACCCGCGCCTGCGTCGGCGCTCGTGCCACCACAACCGGCGACCCAAAGCACCAGCACAGTAGTCCTGAAGAAGAATGGGATTCGATGCATGCGTGTGCTCCTCAGCATTTGAAAAACCAACAGATGGCGCAAACGCCCTCGCCGCGAGACAGCATATCACAACCGCGCTGCGTATGCGGACATTCCGCGCTTCTGGAGCATAGGAAGATCGGTGCCGGTTTCTTGAGTCTCCGGGAACCCTCTCGACCCACACCGGCGCGATCTGAAGCGCGCCGGTGCGGCGCTTTACACCTCGGCGCCGCCGTCGCTGGCGGTGACGGGCATGGTGGCTTGCAGGTGGTACTTGAAGGTCTGCGTGCCGGATGCGGGCAGCGCGGATATCGAGCGCGAGGCTGGACAGACGACGGGCCAGCGCGCGCAAGCACGCCGGGCCTTGTGTGATGGGTGAAATACGGCAGACGTTGCGATGGTTGCGGGCTACTCCCCGACCTTTTCGTTTGAGCGTTTGGACTTGCCCAGGATTCTGATGAGTATGCCGCGGTTCATCACCCTCCATTGCCTATGCTTGACAACGCACCGCCCTTCGACACCTGTCAATGCGTTTTGCCGCGTAGAGACTGGAGGCATAAGCCAGGCATGGATGTGGTGGGCGATCGATGTTGATGCCATGCGCGACGGCTTGATTGACGCTCTAAGTTGTCTCGCTGTTCTACGAGCAAGAATGTCGCCAACTCCCAGTGTGCAATGATGCGATGTTCATTCGCCCTACCCAAATGCCTGCCATCCAAAGACGCCGAAGCGAGAAGGCGGATCCCCGTAATGCTCGCATGAAGACCAACAGAGAATTGAGTTGTTGGGCCTGCAAGGCGACCTTGGTGTTGCCGCCAGCCGTCCCTGATTCCTCTGCAACTTCCAGCGGGTTGCAGATGCAACCAGAAAACTCCCAAATGTCTTGAATCGCAGCTAGGTTCCGAATCAAAGTTGAAGTACATCGGGTGCGCCGGTCTGCCAGCCGGCGTATCCGAACAACCTCGATTCCATGCTGAATGAATTCTCACCCGCAATGCGGTTCGTTCTGTGCTCCCTCGCCATATGGCGACTGACTCATTTGATCACGGCGGAGAACGGCCCGTGGGATGTCATAGTCCGGCTGCGTGCCCGGCTGGGCGATAGTGTGACTGGCCGAGCCATGGACTGTTACTATTGTCTGAGCATCTGGCTGGCCATTCCGTTCGCCTTCATGGTTGCCGATCGAAACTGGTCGCGGCTCGTGTCGTGGCTGGCTCTGTCAGGAGCCGCATCACTGCTCGAGCGGGCAACCCGCGGCGAAAAACGCGGGCCTCAATCTTCGCATCCAATGGAGGAAGAACCCTGAAATGACCTGCTGTGGACAGAAACGCCAGGCGTGGCGCGGCTGGAATCCGGCCAAGGCGCCAGTCGCCCCCACGCCGCCGGTCTTGCAGAGCCCTACTATTCTGCGCTACCTCGGAACCTCATCGCTCGCCATCAAGGGAGCGGTCTCCGGGTGCGCCTATCTTTTCGCCGGTCGGGATGCGGAATTGTCCGTGGATGAACGAGACGTGCCGGCCCTCATCTCATCCGGACGGTTTGTCAGCGTCCCACCAGAAAAGACAGGCTAGGCGCAACCCGCCGGCTCAGCGCTGTCGCAGCGTCGATTCGCTGGTTGTTGCCACGCGCGCCGCGCCAAAAGCGTATCGCCTGCCCGGGCTCGCACTGTCTCGCCCACGTGCCCGAGGCCGCGAAGTTCCCTATTGACTTTTGTTTTCTTCAATGGCGACATACGCTGCGTCGCATTTCGCTGCGTTGAGCTTTCACCCATGCTGCGGCAAAAAATCAGGGGGACACAGAAGCCATGACCAGTTATCTGCATCCCGGCGTCTATGTTGAGGAGATTCCCAGTGGCTCCAAGCCCATAGAAGGCATCGCGACGTCGATCGCCGTGTTCATCGGCTACACGAAGAAAGGACCACTTAAAGATTCGACGCTCATTTCATCTTGGGATCAGTACGAGAAGTCCTTCGGCCCTCGTACCGATTTCGTTGATCCGAACTCCGGCTTGCACGATTCGATGGGCAACGGGGTGTACGCTTTCTTTCAGAACGGGGGTACGACTGCCTACGTCGTCCGCCTTGCCGTGGACGACGCCGCCTCCTCCGATCCGGACAAGAGGCTGCAGAAAGCGCAGGCCTGCCACCCAAATAACAGCGCGAGCAGCGAGCCTTTCATCGAGTTCGCGGCAGTGAATGAAGGCACCTGGGCGAACGGTTTGGTGGTACGGATCTCGCGCAGGCTTCTCACGCTCACGTCGCCTCCGTCGCCTCCACGCTTCGACGTCCAAATCGGGACGATAACCGACGTCAAGATCGGCAGCACGACCAAACAAGAATTCACACAGATGGAGCGGTTCACCGATGTGTCGTTCGATGAGGACGATAAGAGATTCTTGCTCAGCGTGATAAATGACGGCTCTGCGCTGGTCAGTGCAAACATCGAAGGGGCCAGCGCTATCCTGCTCGACCAACTGGAAAACTCTCTCGACCAGGGTTCACCACCGAAGGAATACATCGAGCTGACGTTGTCAGGGGGCGGCAATGGTGTCCCGTCGACAAGCTCAACCGACTACGACGACGTGTTCGCTGCGCTGACCAAGGTGTCGGACATCAACATTCTGATTCTGCCGGGCCAGTATTGGGCAGCGGACGGCTCCGGGAATCCGATTCTCAGCTCGGCCATCGCCCACTGTGAGTTGATGAAGAGCCGAATGGTGATTCTGGACCCGCCCCCAGAGACCGAACTGGCTGACGAGAATGACGTTATCAATCTCATTCTGCCCACACAGACCTACTGTGTGACGTACTATCCATGGGTAAAAGTGGCCAATGCTTTGTACAATCCGGATACCAACCCCGGCGCGGACACGACGGTTTGGGTCGCCCCCTCGAGTTTTGCGGCTGGCATGTGGTCGAAGATCGACGGACGGCGCGGCGTGTGGAAGGCGCCGGCCGGGGTCGAGACCAATCTGTTGGGCGCGGCCGGCCTCCAGTATACCGTGGGCGATGCCGAGCAGGACTTCCTCAACCCGCTCGGGGTGAATGCCCTGCGCACCTTGCCCAGCTATGGCCCGGTGATTTGGGGGGCACGCACGCTCTCGACAAAGGCCAATCCTGAGTGGCGGTATGTTCCGGTGCGGCGGACGGCTATTTTCATCGAACAGAGCGTGTACAACGGAATTCAATGGGCGGTGTTCGAGCCGAACGACCGGCCCCTGTGGTCTTCGTTGCAGACCAACATCGAGTCCTTCATGCTCGGCCTCTTCCGGTCAGGCGCATTCCAGGGCGACAAGGCGTCGGACGCCTTCTTTGTGCGCTGCGGGCTGGGAGCGACAATGGTCCAGGGCGACATCGATCGAGGGCAAGTCATCGTGCTCATCGGATTTGCGCCACTCAAGCCCGCCGAGTTCGTCATCGTCAGAATCCAGCAGACGGTAGGACAGCAATAGTCGAGAGGAGACGAGAAATGGCCGCACCAATGTTTCCGGTGAATACCCACCGGCACGATCCCTACCGAACCTTCAAATTCCAGATTCTCATCGACGGCAAGCCCGTGGCCGGGCTAAAGAAAATGGGTGCGCTCAAGCGCAAGACCGAGGCGGTGAAGTGGCGCACGGCCGGAGATCCGACGCACGACCGCATCCTGCCCGGCGGTACCAGCTACGAGCCGGTCACTCTGGAGCAAGGGCTGAGTCACGATCCAGTCTTCGAAAACTGGGCCAACCTGGTGAACAACATCGAGGGTGACGGTGGCATGTCACTCAAGAATTTTCGCAAGGACATCGTGATTAGCGTGCACAACCTGCAGGGGAAGCCAGCGCTGTCTTACAAGCTTTTTCGCGCGTGGGTGTCTGAATACCAGGCTCTGCCCGAAATGGATGCAGCAACCATGAACGCCGTGGGCATCCAGACGATTACGTTGCAGCATGAGGGATGGGAGCGCCTGACAAGCGTACCAGAGCCGACTGAGACGTAATGGTGGTGCAGACAACAGCGAGACTCACGCAAGGAGAGGAGCTGTGCCTCCCCGGGGGCCTGATTGAAAAAGGCGCTCGCCTTAGGGAATTTGCCTTCCGCTCCGTGACTGGTCAATTGGAGCTTGCCTTGGCGGAGGCGGTCGAGGAGGCGGTCTCGTTTCCCGCCGCAGTCACGGAGGTGCTGTGTCGGGCGCTGGCGAGTCTTGGGGGGCGCCCGGCGTCCCAGCAGCGGGTTCGGAATTTGTGCGTGTCTGACCGCCAGTTCCTGCTGCGACGGTTGCAGATCCACTTGGGCGACGGCGCAAATTGGTATTCTTCGGAATGTGCCATTTGCCGGGCGTGCTTCGATTTCCACCTGAGCCTGGCGGAGCTTCCTGTCGGCGAGGCCGGTTCGACCTATCCGTTTGTGTTCTTGCGCAACCGGGAGCGCCGCCTTCGCCTTTGCCTGCCCACCGGGGGGGATCAGGAGGCGATCGCTGCTATCGATGACGAAAGCGAATCTCGCTGGGAACTGCTGCGCCGGTGCTGGGCAACAGGCCGACGCAGTGCCGGGGAGGGTGACTGGGAAGGGATCCGGACGTCGGGAGCGGAAATCATAGATTTGGCAGAGGCAGCGATGGAATCAGTGGCGCCGGCACTTGTGCTGACCATCCAGTCCGCGTGCCCGGATTGTGGAGCGGAAAATCAAGTGGAGATTGGTCCTCCGCGACTGCTGAGTCAGGGCGCCGATGATTTGCTGGGCGAGATTCACAGACTGGCGTCTCACTATCACTGGGGCGAAGCGGAGATCCTGCAGATGCCCCGCCGCCGCCGTCAGCGATACCTGCGCTTGCTCGATGAGGCGCGCGGGATGGTGCACTAGGAGCGATGCTCGATGGGCCTGCTTACCCAAGCGACGCGAGAGGCGCGGATGCCTCTGTCAGCCGGATCTCTGATCTCCAGGCCGAGCCTCGTGCAAGCGCTCGCCGCCCCGGCCAGCGATCGCACGGCTGCCTCGGTGGCGCAAGCGCCCGAAATTGGATTCCAGAAAGAGAGGCGGAATCCGCCTCGAGAGGTGCTGTCGGCTGAAAGGCCAGCAGGTGAACCCAAGACGGTACAGTCGAGGGACCCGCGTCCCCCATTCGCTAAGGCCCGCGATAGAATCGCGGCGTCCTCCGCGAAAGCGGCGGGGAACGATCCGCTAACAACGGGTCGCCGCCGAACCCCCCCGGTAACTGACGAGGTGACGAGAGGCGAAATCACGGAGCTGGTGATTCGGAGCCGTGCTGAACGTCAATCCGATCCAAGAAGGTCGAGGCAGCTAACGGGAGGCAGTGCCCTTTCTGGAATTCTTTCGACTTCTGCGGGGAGAGCAGCATCTGGCGCAGCTCCGGCGCCTCCGCAGAGAAAGGGGCTGCAACAAAACAGTGCCATTGCGGTCGCCTCGGTCCTGGACCGCAAGACCGCTCGTTCCGCCTCAGTGGAGGCCTTGCCTGCGCAGCCAGACCAAAGCACAGAAAGGGGCTCACAACGCCAAGCTCTGCGGCGTCCGTCTATTTCCCGTGCAGCGGCAGGCAAGCCTGCTGCCGTGGATCTGGCCGGCCCGTCTCCCCCTCTCCAGCCCGTGCAAAGCATCCGCGGCGCCGGTCCCGTTCAGCAACCGGCCCACATCTCGCCGCGACGTGAGCATGGCCAGGCCGAGGGGCAAGGCCACACAGGCGAGGAGCTTCCTCTGCAAGCTTCGTTGGCCGAGGCGCCAGCCAGGAGACAATCTGCAAAGAACCCGCGGCCCGTTGCACTGACCGCGCCTGCGACAGTTGTCGAGCCGGATCAGTCCGCTCCGCTATTACCGCCATTCCAGCCAGCGAAGTCCTCTCCCATGCCCCCGCTGGGAGTGGATTGGTCTGCGCCGAATTATCCGGCCGAACATAGGGCGGCGCCAGCGAGGCCCCCGGCGGAAGCGGCGCCGCCAGCGGAGCCCGCGCAATCGGTAGAAACCGCGCCACCAGCGCAGCCTGCGAAACCGCTGGGATCAGACGACGGGCAGGCCTTGGCCGAGGACAACCCGCCGCCCGTGCGACCGGCGCTGGTTGGGCGCGCTCATACCCCGAGTTCACGAAGCGGAATTTGGCCTTTGCCGTTTCCGCCTGCCGATCGAACAACATCGGCGGAAAGCAACGGCGGAAAGCCGGAGGTGCGAATCGGGCGAGTTGAGGTTGTGGTCGCATCGCCTGGCCCGCCGGCCCGCCCGGCGAGCAGCCCCGCACCGGCGAACTTCACCAGCCGGCGGTATCTGCGACGGGTCTGAGCCATGGCCCTGGTCGCTTCCTCGCTGTCTCAGATATGCAAGGCCATCTCACAGTTTGTGAGCCTTGGGTTGAATGATGGAAACGTAACAGTCCGGGTGACCGTTGGCAATCCGGGTGACGCAGTTTTGAATGAATCCGAGGGACACCGGCTGAATCTGTTCTTTTTTCGCTTTGAGCCGTTCAGCTTCGACCCCGGCGCCCGTCCCGGACAGACCGGCTATGTTCGGGCTCACTGTCTCATGACCCCGTTTGCGGTACTGGAAGACGGGGTCAGCGCAGGAGAAGGCGATCTGCGGCTCGTTGGAGAGGTGCTGCGGCTGTTCCAGGAGAAGCCGGTCTTCGACATTCAAGCCGACGACGAGGATTTTGACATTCAGGTCATCCTGCAGAGTCTCGCGCTTGACCAATTGAACCAGCTCTGGTCTACCCAGGGAGACATAGCTTACCGTCCTTCCCTGCTCTACGAGATTTCGCTGATGCCCGTCATCCCGGAGCACAACGAAATCGGCTCGCCCTTGGCGGGCTCGATTGGCATGAGCGTGACAGCCGACATGAACGCCGAGTTGTCGGTTGATATCGCTGTCGGTCCCGATGTGCGGCCAGTGACTGTGGACGTGAGGGGAGAAGACTGGGCTCCGTGCATTTGCCTGGTTCGTGGCGGCAAGTGCGTGCAGTCATTGAGCCTTGCGGTCGCCAGCGCCGAGTTCGACGCCTCCCCGCTCGCGGTGTGGGTGGCCGGCGCGCCTGACGGACTGGTCGATCTGTGCTGGGACATATGGGACAAGACAAATGGCTGGTCCACGCAGCCCGCGGTCGCGAGCGTGAGCCCATCGGGTGTTTCAATTGATCCATCGCGCGCCGGGGTTGCCACGACCGAGCCCGTAGCCCTGCCGTTCGGCGACCATGCTGGGCAAGCCGTGCTTTACGCAACTCGGACGTTTGCCCGAGGGGTCGACAACGCGAGTATCACGGTTCGCAGCAACCCACTGTTGGTCAACCTCTACGAGGTGAGTCCATGAGGACTGCCAGCGACACCGACTACGCGGCTCGACTGGCTCCGGAATGGGAGCGCCTGCAGTTCCTCGGCTATTGTCTGTCGCAGACACGTCAGGGACATGAGCTGCACGATGGAGATCTGGAGCGTTTGAAGGGCCTGCAGGCTAAGGTCGATCGCCTGCGCCGAAAAGGAGTCTGGGACAAAGTTGCAGCGCCTGGACTGACTCCGCTCGAGCTGGACGTGCTAGCCTGCGTCGCGGGGCCGGAAGTGGAGCCGCGGCTGGGCTGGATGTATCAGACTCTGCAAGCCGGTCTGACGCAGCCCTATCCGTCGCGTGCGCTCATCCAGGAGTTGCTGGCTTTGGATGCCCAGTGGGTGGGCGGATTGCAGGGTGCGCTGGAGCCTTCCTCCCCACTTTGCACTCACCGTCTGATCCGAGTCGAGCGCGATCACCCGTACCGGCCATTGATGCCCGAGCCCTGGTTTGCCGCCAAGCTGCTCGGCAGAGACTGGTCGGCCCCTGCGCCGCCCGGCGCTGTTCTCGTGCGCACGGGAGTGACTTGGTCGAGCCTGGTGCTGCCCGAGAGCCGCCTAGAAATGTTGCGGGAATTCCTGATGTGGATCCACCATCGCGACAAGGTGGTCGGCGACTGGGGCGGAGACAGTGCTGGCGGACCGGTGGCTCTGTTCTCCGGGCCCTCAGGAACCGGCAAGACGCTCGCCGCTGCAGTCATCGCGGCTGAACTTGGCTGGCCGCTCTATCGCGTCGATCTGGGCCGCTTGGTGAGCAAGTACGTGGGCGAGACAGAACAGAATCTGAACGCATTGTTCGATGCGGCCCATGGCCGCCCGATGGTGCTGCAATTCGATGAAGCAGACAGTCTGTTCGCGAAGCGTGGCGAGGTCAAGGAAGCGCGGGATCGCTACGCCAACCTTGAGGTCAGCCATCTGCTGGCCCGCATCGAGGTCCATCAGGGACCGTGCATACTCACCACCAATCTTCGCAAGCAGATCGACTCGGCTTTCTCCCGGCGCTTTCAAATCGTGGTGGAGTTTCCACGGCCTGACGCGAAGGCGCGGGCCGCGCTGTGGTCAAGGCTACTTCCCCCGCGGGCTCCGCGCGAGCCAGGGGTCGAGCCGGATCTCCTTGGCACGGCGGTCACCTTGACCGGCGGGGGAATTCGCAACGCCGCCTTGCACGCCGCCTATCTGGCCGCGGCGGCAGACCGTCCGATCCGCCTCCGAGATGTGGCGCTCGCGGTGTGGCGCGAACTGACGAAAGAGGGCCGCGAGGTTTCACTACAGGAACTGGGAGTACTGTCAGCGCATCTCCCTGAGAGCATAGTCCATGATTAACATCGATCGGCTGCAACTTCATCTGCCTGCCGGCTTCGAGCACAGGGCCGGTCACATTGGCCGTCTGGTAGGCGAGCACCTGAGCCGCCTGAGGGCCACGGACGATGCCACAATAGCCAGCTTGCGCGTGCGAGGAGTCGAGGCGAAGACCAGTCTCGACGACTACCGGATAGCGGAACGTATCGCCCGGGCCGTGCACAGTGCATTGCCGTCGCGGCGGAGGTAACCATGCTCAATGTAACCAAGGGCTTTCTGATCGAATACGCGTTGTCACTGCCGCCGCTGGCGCTCGCATTCGAGTTCAATCCGGAGTCACTGTCACGCAATCGCAGCATTACCATCAGTCTCGGGGATACGCCGGCCACGCGCGGCGGATATGATTTCGCGCTGCCGAGTGAGACGCCTCGCGTTGCGCAAAGCGTATCTGTCGAGCCCGAGAGCTTCAACGTGGACATCTTGTTGGACGCGACCGATCGGCAGGCCAAAGGCGATCCGATCGCCACCGAACACGGCATCGAGCCTGAGCTCGATACCTTGCGTAGTATGGTAGAGCCAAAGACACAAGGGCCCGGTGGGTTCCAGATGCTGTCCAACCTCGGATTGGGCGGGGCTCGCGCCTTTCAGCAGACTGAGACCGCTTCTGTGATCCTCTTCGTGTGGGGCGCGCATGTGCTGCCGGTGTTTCTGAAGGGAATCGACGTTCAGGAGACGGCTCACCTGCCTACCCTCGTTCCGTATCGCGCTACAGTGAAACTGTCGATGCAGGTCATTGAAGGCAACAATCCATTCTATAAGGCAGAGAAGCTTCGACAAATCGCTGGCGCCGCCCTGAACACTGCAGACGTCTCCCTGGGGATTCTGGGAGGGATGCTCTGATGCTGAGCAAAGGTTCCCGCTACGAGTCTGCGGTCCCCTTCACTTCGGCGGCGAATGATGACGCTGGGTTCAAGGGACTTCGGCCACGGGACATCGGTCCCGCCACTGGGGTGGTGGAGCATGTTGTGCAGGCAAGGAAGCGGGCCGAATTGCTGGCGCGCGAGTACTACAATGACGGACGATTGTGGTGGCGCATTCTGGATGCCAATCCGGACGTCATGTTTGCGGGTGAGCTTGAGTCGCAGGAGATGGAGGGCGACGTGATCTTGATTCCCAAGGCGAAGGAGTAGCGCGTGGGACTCGACTTGCTTGGAGACACGATCCGCCAGCCCATGGAATGCAGGGTACAGGTCGGTGCCGGGGGCGCCGAAATCAGCGATCTCTACCCTTTTCTTACGGAGCTTCGGGCCGAGGTCAGCAGAACGGAGGCGGCGGTGGCGACGCTCATCTTCGAGACACGGCGGGATGAGCAAGGCGAATGGCTGGTGCAGGATGCCGGCGTCCTTTTCCCGTGGCAGCCGATCATCATCAGCACCACATCCGGCGAAGAGGTGATGCGCGGATACATCCGCCAAGTCAATACCGACTACCCGGAGAACGCCGCTGCCGCAAAGGTCACAGTGGAGTGCCAGGACGATTCGTTGCGACTTGATCGCGAGCACAAACGGGTGGCCTGGGGAACGAACGCCCCAACGAGCGATACCGTTATCTTGTCTACCATTCTCACGCCCTATGGACTGACGCCACATCCCGACAACGGTCAAGGGGAAAGCCAGGTGGTCGACCCACAAAACGAGACAGACGTTCGCTATCTCAAGCGGCGCGCGGAGACAAACGACTACGAGCTGATCTTCTCGGAAGGCCAGGTGTACTTCGGTCCCATGCGGCTGTCTTCCGCGACTCAGCCGACGATTCTCGTGTATGCCGGTGCGTCCAGCAATTGCTTGAGCTTCAATGCGAAAGCCGACGCCCATCAGCCGGACTCAGTGGCGTTCGATATTCCGGCAGCGAGTGGGAACACTTCAACTGAGCAGATCGTGCAACCGACTCTTCAATGGCTCGGTCCCACTCACGCCGACAGTGCAGCCTCCGGCCTGGAAGACTTCAAATGGAAGATGAGCGGTCAGGCCGGCGCCGATCAGGCGCGACTACAGGCCCTCGCTCAACAGAAAGCCAACGACTTCGATATCCACAAGATCCAGGCGGAAGGGGAGCTGGATGGCATGCTGTACGGGCACGTGCTGCGGGCGGGGCTGCCGGTCTCGGTCGACGGCGTGGGCAGTTGGCTGGGCGGCACATACTACGTCGACAAGGTGAGCCATCATTTCACGTTCGGTGGCTACCGGCAGCGATTCACCTTGTTGCGCAATGCCTATGGCGACAATTTGGGATCCGGCTCCGGCTCGATGCTGCTGCAGGGAGTGTTCTAATGCTGGAAGAAGAGGTCGCCCGCCTGATTGAAGAGGTGCGGAACCGGTATTTGGGCAAGTACCGCGGATTCGTTGCCGACAACCAGGATCCCGAGAGCCGAGCACGGCTGCGCTTGCGGGTTCCCAGTCTATTCGCCGACGAGGTGACCGCCTGGGCCTTGCCGTGCCTTCCCTTCGGCGGGCTGGCTGGACAGGGACTTTTCTCTGTCCCCGATATCGGGGCTCAGGTGTGGGTTGAGTTCGAGGGTGGCGATCGCATGAATCCAGTGTGGACGGGCACTTTTTGGCAACAGCAGGGGGACGCGCCGGCGGATGCCGCCCAGCCGACACCCACTACGCGAATCTTCAAGACCGGCAAGGAGCACGTGCTTCTCTTCGAAGACGCCGACAATGCGGAGCAGGTTCACCTCAAGCATTGTGCGGGCGCCATACTGGATATTGATTCCCAGGGGACAATAACCCTGACCGACCCAAACGGGGCGACATTGACCCTGGACGCGGCGAACAGCAAGGTGATGCTGCAGGATGCGAACGGAAACACCCTGACGCTCGATAACACGGGGGCCAAGCTTGAGGATGCGAACGGAAACAAGATCGAAATGGCCAGCAGTGGTGTCACAGTGTCTGGCCAGCAGATTGTCGTCAATGGCTCCCAGGTCATGTTGGGCGGACAAGGCGGCGAACCAATTATCAAGGGACAGAGCTTCCTGACCCTGTTCGCCACGCACATTCACACCTGCGCCGCTCCTGGGGCGCCCACCTCTCCTCCCATCCCACAGGGCGAGATGAGCTCCCTCTCCACGAAAGTCATGACCTCCTGAGGCCTGCCATGTCTTTGCGACTACCTGGTCCTCCCTACATCGCTTTTCCCATGCGTGTGGCGCAAGAGTCGACTGACGCCAGCTATGGCGGGCAGGCGACGCCGTGGATCAAGGCGCAGATGGCCAGTCGTGCCGAACATGTACGAGGGCAGATCGAACAGCTGCTCTTCACTCTGCCGGGGGAGCGGGTATTCCGGCCCGATTTCGGCGCCGGAGTGAAGGCGATGCTGTTCGAGCCAAATTCTTCGCCGCTTTGGCAGATGACACGCAAGCGTTTGCTGGCATCGCTGGCCCAGGCTTTGAGTGAGGAGGTCGATCCCCGGTCGATTAGTGTAGAGGTCACCGGCAGCGACGCGACTCTGACCATTACCGTGAGCTATCGCCTTGCGACGATCGGCGTCCAACAGCAGCAGTCCTTCTCCTTGGGAGGCGGCCAAGGTGGCTGAAAGCCCGAACGTCCGTCTGCTGTTTGGGGGCCGCTGCCCTGATTGTGGGCGGCGGGAAGTGGATATGCCGAAGCCCCTGCTGAATCTGCAGGACGACTTCGACTGGAACGTTCGGGATTTCGAGAGCTTCCGGCGCTTCATGCTGGAGGAATTGGCCGCGCGCTTGCCCGAACGGAAGCGCTGGACAGCAGCGGATGTCGAGGTGGTGCTGATCGAAGTCCTGGCCTATGTGCTGGATCAGCTCTCGGACATGCTGGACCGGGTGACCGCGGAGGGGCGCCTGAACGCGGCCCGCCGGCCTGAGTCGGTGCGGCGGCTGTTGAAGCTCATCGGCTTCGACGCTCTCGGGTTGGCGTGGCGAAACAAGGAGGCGCCATTCGACACGGTCGACGAATCGGATCCGCGCAAGCGGGAGCTACTGTTCGAGCAATACTGGTTGCGCAATCCGAGCAAGATGGAGCAGGCGCGCCTCCGCGGGCCCCGTGAGTTGCGCACGCAGCGGCGCATGGTCACGCTGGATGACTTCGTCACGCAGGTAGAGCAGCATCCGTTGGTTCGCCGGGCGTATGCCTGGCAGGAGTGGGGCGGCGCGTGGATGGTGATCCACGTGGCGGTCATCAACTGGAACCGTACGCGGCTGGACGACACAGGAATAGACTATCCGAGCGACCTCGGTGCCGTGGTCCAACGTTTCCACCGCGACAACGGATTCGGCGACACCAGCCTGCCCTTGCCGGACCTTGCATTGTCCCCCACGGTCCGCGGTATTCTGACGCCGTATCTGGAAGCCGTTCGAATGTGCGGCCAACCGGTCGTGCTGACCGACGCGCAGGAGGTTGGCGTGTTCATTGCGTTTTCCATCCAGGTCAATGCCAACTATTTTCAGTCGGAGGTGCGCCTGGCGGTGGAGCAGACACTGGGAACCGGGCCCGAGGGATTCTTCAGTCCGGGAAAGTTGGGTTTCGGCGAGGATCTATGTGCCAGCGATCTGTACCAGGCCCTGATGAACGTTGATGGAGTCGACAACGTTTGCATCAACAGCTTGAAACGCCTGGGTGAGCGCTACGCCGACAAATCGGGTGAGGGTCGGATTGTCCTGCAAGGGTTGGAGGTCGCCGTGTGCGACAATGACCCGTCATCTCCAGAGCGCGGATATTTCACGCTCACGCTGCGCGGAGGACGCAAGGGCTGACATGGGCAACTCGAGCCCACGCGACTTGACCCGTTGGAACCGCGCCGGCCTGGCGCGATTCCGCTATATCGACGGCAACGCTGCGACGTACCTGGAGCAGTTGCGGCTCGGTCTGTTGGAAGCGTTCGCGAAGCGCGATGGTACCAATTATCAGGGAAGCGGCGATAGCCGGACCGAGAGCGACGCCGATCGGCTGAGCCGCCTGCAGGACCAATATGAGGCGAGCACGGATGACGTGCTCTGGTCCATGTCGAGGACGTTCGCACGCAGCTGTCATGTCCTGACCGAGTACATCAATGCCTATGCAAACGAGTCCTACCTGGCTACTGCGACTCAGTGGGACAGTGTGCGGCACCTGGTACAGATGCTCGATTGTTACCCGCGGCCGCCCGCATCAGCGTCCGTCTGGCTGGCGCTGAAGGCAAAGACAGCCGGCCAGCTTGCCCCAGGCCTGCAGGTCAAGTACACGCCGACCGACGGCTCTGCCCCAATTGTCTTTGAAACCCTGAGTGAGATTGATGTCGATGACGCTCTCAACGAGCTGCGGCCGGTTGGGTGGAACTGCAATCCGGACGGCCTCGGCGGTCGCAGGCTGATCCTGGAAACGTCGGTCAAGGGTCTGAAGATCGGACAGCCAGTGGTATTGGAAAACCAAGCGGACGGGCGGTTGCAGGCGTTCCTGATTGAGGGCGCGGCAGAGAAGGACGGTCACATTGTGCTCACAGTAGCGCCGCCATTGCCGACCGATTTCGCCGTCGGCGGCACGATCGTACATGCCGTGCCAGAGGATGTGCTAGCTCCGCTTGGTCCGGCCGCGACCGGGGCCCGCGTCGGCCACACCTTGCAACTATCGGGGCCGGCGGGCGACCTGCAGGCCGGCGAGGTCGTGATCGTCTCGGTGCCCGGAAAGAAGCCGCGCTTCCGCTCCATCGAGCATGTCGAGGCGACCCGCGTGACCTTCGACATGGACGCGGGCGACTTCGACCTGGCGAATACCCGCCTCTCGCGACCGGCGGTGCTGGCGGTCAGCCAACACGGAAAGCGGAAGACCGCTTCCGGCGATGTGCTCGATATTGTTTATGCGGCGGGCGACTGGACCCGACTCGCCGGACAGTGGCTGGCGCACCAGCGCTACATAGCCCGCCAAAGATATTTGCCGGTTTACGAGGTCATGCACGCTAAGTATGTGCCGGTTGGCAATGTCGATCCGAAGACCGTACAGCCCGATGACAAGCCCGGGTTCACGGCGCTCACTCTCCGATGGAACAAGGCCGAGGATGACGTCGACCTCGACAAGCCCGATCTGTCACTCAATCATCCGCAGACCCTGCTCATCCCGCCGGTCGCGCCCGGGGCTTGGCAGGCGGACCTGTTTTTGCAGAGAAGCGCGGGTGGGCATCTGCCCGCGGTTCTGGCGACTAGGCGCCCGAAGAAGACGGGGCCGGGGGACTTGGCCGTCGTGGTGCGCGGCCGGCAGGTTGCCTGGGCGCGCCTGCAATCTGTCGAGCCGGACCTCGACCAAGACAGGGCCTCCCTTTGCGCCGCTCAGAGCTGGCAGGATCGCGGCGGCGGCCCCTTCTACTTGTCGGACACCCGCGTCTACAGTCACTTCAAATCGACTGTGCGGCTGGCAGGATGGACGGCCAACAACACACCGATAAGTGGGAGATCAATCCCGCTGGATGCAGTCCCTTCCTCGCTCACGCCCGGGCGCGTGCTGCTGGTGCGGACGGGCGCCGCGGCACTGAAGACCAAGGCCGCGGAGGTCACGACATCCGCCACTGGCGCGAAGGCAGCGTCTGCGAAGGCGAAGGCTGCAAAGCTGCGTGCAACATCCGCAGCGCCGCAACTGATTCTGCGCGATGATCTTCCGGCGGACGCGACCTACGGAAACCTGGTCATCCTGGCCAACGCCGTCGACGCCGGACATGGCGAAACGCGCCCCGAGCGTGTTCTCGGCAGCGGCGCCGCGGCGACGAGCAGCCAGTCTTTTCTGCTCCAGGTCAAGGACATTTCCTTCGTGCCCGACGACACCCAGCCGAACGGCGTGCGCGCCGACATAGTAGTCAAGATAGGCGTCGAAATCTGGATTCAAGTTGGCAACCTCAAGGACTCCGGTCCCGCGGATGCCCACTATACGGCGCGGATTACCGAGGACCACTTTCTGGAGATCGCATTCGGAGACGGCGCGAATGGCCGCCGACTGCCGACCGGCGAAGGAAACTTGCGCGTCACCTTCCGCCAGGGTGCGGGGGCGCGAGGCAACCTGCCGCCCGGCAGTCTGATCCAACTGGTCAAGCCACACCGCCTGATTGGCGCAGTGGAGCAGCCTCTGCTGGCGAGCGGTGGTGCCGATCTGGAAGATGTGGAGGGCATGCGGACGACCGTGCCCGCCCAGGCGCTTCCTTTGGAGCGGGCGGTATCGCTGCAGGACTTCGCCCACATCGCGAGCCGCCACAGTACGGTCGCCCAGGCGCAGGCGTTTTCATTGCGCACAGGATACGGCCAGAAGGAGCAGATCGAGCTGGTCATCGTGCCGGCGGGCGACGCCACGCTTACCGACGACTTGAAGGCGACGCTCACATCCTTTGTCATGGCCAGCGCGCCGCCCGGCCTGGCCATGACGGTCAGCTTGTACCAGGAGGTCATTGTCTCGTTTGCGGTCGCTGCTTGGGTCAAGACCGATTCGTTCGATGCAGACGAAGTGTCCGCCAATGTGAGGCAGGCCCTTGTGGAGGCGTTCGGCTTCGGCAAGAGAAGCCTGGGGCAGCCCCTCTACATCAGCGAGCTTTACCAGATCGTCGAGGGAACAGAGGGGGTTGAGGACTCCGACTGTGAGATCACTATCGTCGAGGCGCCATCCGATCCGGCGAAAGTCTTGGACGACCGGGGCGCCATCCGCGTGGTCCGTCCCACTGCGCGGGCGTGTGTACACCTCGACTCCATCCATCCGGACGTCACAGTCACCGTCGAGAAATACAGTCCATGACAGACGACGGACGCATTCCAGAGCAGCTCTATGCGCTATTGCCGGCGGTCTTCCGCGAGCGCGATACCGATTGGTTGGGGCGCGGCACTGCGCCGGCGCAGGACGGCCTTGGGGGGGAACAGAAGGGCGATCTGGCGATCTGGCTGCAGGTGCATGGGAATCTGTTGAACCAGATTCAGCAGACGCTTGTGCAGCTGCTCTATGACCACTTCCCAGACGAGATCACGCCAACAGCCAGTGGGGCAAGCGGCTCGGCAGCGATCACGCCGCGGAACTGCCAGGCATGGTTGCTCCCCTATTTCGCCCAGTTGCTCGACGTGAACCTGGTTTCGCCGGATGACATCGGCAAGCGAGCCGAGATCGCCAGCGCCGTGGCTTGGCGCCAGCGCAAGGGAACGTTGCTCTGCGTGCACGACATCGCCCAGCAGGTGGGGCAAGTCGAGGTGGAGGTACAAGAGGGGTGGAAGCGTGTCGCGACCACGCCGCGAGTGAACGATGATCTCGTTCCGGCCTTGGCACTGGGCGAGGCGGACATGGACATGGAGAGGTTGTCCCCGGATCAGTGTGCCCGTCATCCTGGGCTTCCTACCGCGACCGTCGATCTGCGGCGATCATCGCGGGCCGTGACGTGCGATCCGAACAATACCGCCGCCCACACCAGCGAGATAAGGGGACAAGAGGTGACGTGGAGGTTGTCCAACCCGCAAGCCGCCCCCTGCTTCCCGGGCACGTACCAGGACGGCAGCCGCCGGACACCCGACCTGCGCGCGCCGGATTGGCGGCGAGGACATTTTCACCCACGGCGCGTATTGCTCTACATGTCCCCGCCGGAAGGTCTTTGCTCTGCCACCGCGTCCAGCATCACTTGGTCTGATGTCTGCGCACTGGGTGACCAGGGAAGTCCACTCATCACAGTCGAGCGTCACCATAATGGAGGCCAATTGAGGGGACGCAAGGTGCCGCTCGTGACCTACACCGGCCTGACCGCCACGCCGTTGAAGATTTCGGGACCAATCGAAATCGACAAAGCAGCAGTCTACCGGTTTGAGAACATCTGGTTCGCGGACCCTGTGGAGATGAGGAAAGGGCACCTGGAACTGCAAAATTGCGCTGTTCGATCGGTGGTTGTGCACACCGGTCGCCCGGATGCTGACGGGACCGTTCAATCCGTTGCCGATGAGACCGCTAGGCGGAGCGAGCCTGTTCTTACTGCCACGGGCTGTCTTATCCGTTCACTGCGCACGGTGTATGGACTAACACGCCTCGAGTACTGCACGGTATTGCGGAGCCTGGCAGTGGAGGCATTGCAGGCAAGCGATTGCATTATTATGCCCAAGATCCATTGGCACTTCCGGAAGACCGATAGCCCGCCACCCACCGGATGGAAACAGAGTCGCCTGTCTCAAGAGCCGCTGGAGGGATGGGGATGTGTTCGCCTGTCTTGCCTGCAGCCGCAAGTCTGGCCCGACCCGCAGCAGCAGAAGCAGGCCAACCCTGGCGTCTGCGGTGTTCGACCGCTGTTCATTTCGGACGGCTTCGGCCGGCCTGGCTGCGGCGTCCTGCATCCGGCAACCGATCGCGCGATCCGCTTCGGGGCCGAAGACAGCGGCGAGATGGGCGCGTATCACGAGTCCCACCACTGCTTGCGGCAAGACGCGTTATTGAACAAGCTGAATGACTACCTGCCAGTGGGGATCGAAGCGGCACTGATCCCCGATGTTTCTCTGTGGTGCCGGCCCCCAACGCCACCTGTGGGTGAACAAGACGTTCAAAAGGCAAAAGCATGAAGACCCAGATTTCCCGCGACAGCTTCCTTGCGGCCAAGCGCTACTCCGGCGTGTACCAGCAGCAAGGAAGGATGATTACCGATGCCGACTGGAACGAGCTCTCTGATCTAGCCAAGCAGCGTCTTCAGGACGCGCTGCTGAACGCGATCGGCAGCGGCGCTCCGCGCGACGACTCCCATGCCGGCCTAGCGCTCGGCTGGACGATGGACAGCAACAAGAATCTGATGCTGTGGCCAGGGGTTCTCTACGTCGACGGGATTGCAGCCCGCCTTGCGGGAACTGCGGGCATTCCCGTCCCGTACAACAGTCAGCCTGATTTTCCAAAGCCGCCCGCTCTGCCGACGAATTGCTTGCTCTACGCCGATGTCTGGGAGCGTCCGGTGACCTGGTTGGAGGACCAGGACCTGCTGGATCCCGGGCTGCACGGCGCCGATACGTGTACGCGCACGCAAACCATGCTGCAGGTCAAGTGGTGTGACCCCGGAAAGAATCCGGAAGACAGCAGCCAAAACCCTCGCCAGGGTGATGCCCTGCTGGCGCTCGCGGTCCGCAAGATCGTGGCGCAGCAAGACCAGTGCGATCCCTGCGCGGCAGAAGCAGCGACAATTGACGACAAGGGGACCAACTACCTTTTTCGTGTGGAGGTGCACGACTACCACAATGGGATCCTGACTCTGAAGTGGTCGTCCGACAATGGGGCGGAGCAGTGCCGGGTGGCGCAAGCTTCGGACGAGTTCAAGCAGGCAGACTATGTATTCGAGTTCTTCAATAATGAGACGGAAAAGAATCTGGGCGTCCATCTCCCTTCCCAGCCTGAGCGCGGCCGTCTTCAGTGGGACGGCTACGTCGAGCCCGATGATCAGGATGAGGGAAGGACGAAGTGGCCCTATGTCAGGCAGTGGGACGGGTACTGCAAGCTGAATCTCAGTACCACGCCCCCGCAATTGGTGATTGACGGCCCCAATACTGCCGGCACAGACACAGGCGGCACAGACAGAGGCGTGCCATTGAGCACGAGTCTTGGCTCTGATGCACACGGGGCCGTCACGGTAAACGCCACGACTGTCACCGTGAATTTGGAGCTGCTCACGCTCCAGCTCGCTTACAAGAATCACCAGTTCGTAGCCGGCGACTACTGGCTGGCGCCCGTACGCCGCGACGTCCATGGACCGGGAGCTCCGGTGCTCGGAACCATCACGTCGAATGGCGGCGTGGCACCCCACGGCATTGCTCACCACTACCTGACCCTTGCGCAGGTGATCGGCGGGGTGATCCAGCCTCAGACGGACTCGCAGCGCCGTCGCTTTTCGTTTCCGCCCCTGACCGACATCCGCGCGGAAGATGTCGGCTATGCGCCACCGGCGTGCGGCAACAACGAGGTCCCGACGGTTCGAACGCTCTTGGGGATAGACCCTGGCACAAAGACAGTAGGCGACATCCTGGACGCGCTCCTATGTAATCTACAGGCAGCGAGCCTGCCGTATCGCGTACAGACTTGCGGGTCTACGCCGACGGTCCGATCGCTATTGGGGATAGCCCCGCAATCGCCACAGACAGCGGGGGACATCCTCGATGATCTGTTATGCAACCTGGACGCCGCGAAGCTACCGTATGATGTGGGGAGCTGCAACACGAGCGCGCAGCCCACGATCCAGTCGCTGCTCGGAATTCTGGCCGTCCGGACAACCGTGGCGGACGTGCTGAGGAAGCTCCTTTGTAGCGTTCGGGCGACCCATATTCCGTTGGATGGCTCTGTTCCTGGCCAGTGCCCCGAACTCAGCCAGTGGAAGAATGTCCAAAGTGCGCTAAACGGGCTCTGCGAGTCTGTTGAGGAGAGCACGCACGTCTTGAGTGTGCAGGTGCGTGATAGCGCTTCGCGGCCGATTCGTCTGCACAATCGCGACGAGATCAGCACGGACAAGCTTGTGCGCGGACTGGATATCGTGACCAGCACGCCTATCGATCCGGCCCTGCTCTGGGATGCGGCGTGCTCGGTGAGCGTCGAGATTCCGTTTCCATCCGACGAAAGTGAAGTGGATTCGTGGGGTCTCAGACGCATCGGTTACCGGACAATAAAATTGGCCGGCACACTGAGCGCAGTCAGCAACAGGTGTGTACGCTGGCTACCCCAGCCAGGAACGGCCGACTGGGTCAGTCATCGCCTTTGTGAGCAAGGAGTGGCCTCTTGGTACAGCCACCCGCTCTATGTCAGCTCCATCGTCCCAGGCCAGCTTGCGTATCTTGGGACAGTCAGCATCAGTCCACAATACGTGCGATACGGCGCCACCGGCATCGAGCTTACCGCCACGGCCAAGTACAACACGCCGCTCGGGCTCGTCTTCAACTGGAGGAACGAACGCGATTTCTGGGTGGCGATGGCCTACAACGTGAACAGCCCTGACAGTGGCGCAGCCGCCATTTTGCGCGTCTATCACATGAAGAACGAGCAATCGGTCCTCGATTTCACTGCCACCGGCGCACCACTGCCGGTGCCTTTTGCAATTCAAGTCACCCAGTCGCCAGGCGGCTTGCTGATCACCGCCGGACCGGGCACCCTCGCTCGCTCTGGCCAGACTTCCGGCCTCGACCCTGGACCGAGTCCCCGCCCTTCCTCTGGCCAGACTTCCGGCGTCGACCCCGGACCGAGTCCCCGCCCTTCCTCTGGCCAGACTTCCGGCGTCGGCCCCGGCCCACAAGCTCCCCCTTCTTCCTCCCAGGTCAATCAGGTGAGTCTCTCGATTCCTGCTGCCTTCGACGGGCAAATCTATCCGCAAACCCAGGTTGGCATGGTGACCCGATTCGACGGGCTGTGCAAAGTGATGGATCTCAGAATCGCCTATCCGACTGGAGAGGAAGTCATCTTTCCTGACACGGGTCCGCAGCTGGATCCCGTGCGTGGAAACAGGGTTCTTGCGCACCTCTGCCTGCGCCGCGGTCTGCTGCAGGCGACGCGGGACGGCCTCGACCGTGTGGGCGGGCCAGCGACGGAGTTGGGGCGGCGGGACGCCGATTTCGAGCTGTGGTTCTGGTTGGCGCCGGAGCTGTACGGCTACGCGGCGGCCATGTCTCCAGGGAGGATCGTCGTGGGCGAGGAGGGGGCCTTGTGATGCGCGCCGTCTGGTCGTTTTGGACAAAGCCCTACAGAAAGCAAAGCGTCGGAATGTCGTCGTGGGGGAGCGAGTTTCACCATCTGCTCGCGTGGGCGCTGTCCTTCAATCTGGCAAAGAAGCATTTGTCCAAGACTGCTCTCTACACTGACAGTGAGGGGGCCAGATTTCTGGCTGATGATCTCGGTCTAGAGTTCGATCAAGTGTCGACGGAGCTCAACAACATCCGCAATTATGATCCTGAATGGTGGTCGCTTGGAAAGCTCTACACATATAGGGCGCAGCGAGAGCCCTTCGTGCACATCGATTGCGACGTTTTTCTCGATCGACCGCTCCCGGATTGGCTGCTCTCGGCGCCGGTCTTCGGACAAAACCTGGAGTGGTTCGAGATTGGCAAGTCATGCTACGAGCCGGAGCTGTTCGAAGCGGCGCTGCTCGGGATGGGGGGCGGCTGGTTGCCCGCCGAGTGGCTCTGGTATCGCAAGTCCGGCCTGGGGCAAGAGGCAGTCAATTGCGGTATCCTGGGCGGGAGCGCCGTGTCCTTTCTCAACTACTACGCGGAGCAAGCGATTCGCGTGGTTGAGCATCCGGGCAACGCAATGGGATGGCCGCTGGTCGGGCTTCCGTCGGGTCATATGTTCCTTCTTGAGCAGTATCTGCTGAATGCATGTGTCCGGTACGAGCAGCACCACAGCCCTTCGAAGTACGGGACGGTCTCGCTGGCGACACTGTTCAACTCCTCGGAGCAGTTTTACAACGACGGCGAAAGGGCCCGTTTCGGCTATACCCACCTCATAGGACGTCTGAAGAGCAATCCAGACTGCCGGCGTATGCTGGAACGGCGCGTTTCCGCGGAGTATCCTGCGTACTATGAACGCTGTGTCGCTATGACTCGCCAGGGATGAACGCGCTGCACGTGCGACAAGGGAGGTTCCAATGCGGGTATTCAGGAGAAAGGTTCGGCACGTGGAAGGCGGAGCGAAGTCTTCGCCGCCTGTGCTCGTACTGACCCACGCCAATGCGCAACGCGATCGAGTCCGGCGGGTGCTGCAAAGCGAGGAAATTCAGCCCAGGCTCAGGGTCAGCACGCCGCGAGACACGAGCGAGGTCGAAGCAGAGCGGGTCGCGTCCGCTGTGATGCAGATGCCCGACGTGGCCGCTCGGGATGCGGCGCAAGCCGTCTCGGCTGAGTCGCCCCATCTGCAAAGGCGGGGCTGCTGCGGCCACGACGATGAGGACGTCATCAGCCGCAGCAAGAGGCAGGCCACGCCGGTGCTGGATGAGGAGGAGGAAAGGAAGAAAAAGCGCCGCGACCTGGAGAAGCGCGAGCTGGAGAAGCGCCGCGAGCAGCAGAGGCACAAGGATCACCAAGAGAGAAGGAAGGAAAAGGATGTGCACGCGGCGTTGCACGAGCATCGCGAGGAGGACGAGCCCGTGCATCTCAAGGCTGGCCACCGTGACCATGAGCAAACCGATCCGGATGCGATCTCAGCGGTGCGTGGTGTCCTGGGCGGCGGCCAGCCCATCTCGGAGCGGGTGCGGCGCTTCTTCGAGCGGAGATTCGGCCGCGACTTCGGGCAGGTGCGCGTGCACGCGAACGCCGATGCGGACGAGAGCGCACAGGCCATCGGGGCCGATGCTTTCGCTTTCCGCAACCACATAGCCTTCGCGGCCGGCCGCTATGCGCCCGATTCGGCCCCGGGGTGCGCCTTGCTGGCGCACGAGCTCGCGCACGTGGTGCAACAGGGATACGCTGCGCCAGCCTCGACTTCAGACGCCTCGCCCCCACAATCAGAGACTGCCGGCGCCGCTCCCAAACACAAACCACGCTCCTAGCTGACCGATGCTCACCCTCGCTCTCGCCCGCACGCAGGAGTGGCTCGCGCAGACGCACACGCGCCAGACGGCGTCGTGGAGCTACGCGGCTCCCGCTCCGCGAAAGCAGATGAGGGCAGCGATGGGGACGGCGCCTGCGCCGGCCCCACAGGCGAAGGTCGAAGTCAGTCGGCCCGAGGACCCTTGCGAGCGCGAAGCCGAGGAGACCGCCGATCAGGTTGTGTCCACGCCTACGCCGACACCGGCTGAGGAGCCGGGTCAGGCCACGCCCCACAGCGCGCTGCCGCGGCCGCGCCAAGCGATGGGGATGCTTGCATCGTCGGCGCGCCGGATGCTGCAACGAATGGCCGAGGCCGCTCAAGAGCATGAGGTCGAGGAAGCCCCGGATACCATCGTGCGGACCTCGCGTGAGCCAGGCGGCGCGAGCCCGGACGATGACGCTTCGGAGGGGCTGGCTGGGCGGATCTCCGGCCTACAACAGGGCGGGAGCCCGTTGCCACAGTCGGTGCGCCGGAACATGGAGCCGCACTTCGGCCAGGATTTTTCAAAGGTGCGTGTCCACACCGGGGCCGAGCCGGCGCAGGTCTCAACCGCCCTGCACGCAACCGCATTCACAGTTGGCGAACACATCAGCTTCTCCGCAGGGAGCTTCCGGCCCGAGACCAAGCAAGGCCAGCACCTGATTGCACACGAGCTGGCCCATGTGGCGCAGCAGCGAACCCACAGTTCCCCCGAAACGTCGGCTGGGGCCGGCGCGCAAGTGCCTGGCAGCGGGCCGATCAAAACGCAAGCAAGCGCCCCGGTACAGCGTGAAGCCAATGAACCGGGGCTTCTCGATCGGGCCGCATCCTTGGCCGGATCATTGCTGGCAGAGCCGGCCTACGCGGCACTTCGTCGCTATGCCCCCGACCTTGAGCCGATTGTGCGCAAAGGCCCCTCGGAGTGGCTGAAGAGCAAGCTTGCTTCCGGATTCGACGGGCTGGTCACCCGCGTGACTGCGTCGCTGCCTCCCGGCGCCGTGGAGGAGCTGACGACGGTATTCGGCCCGCTGGTGGAGCGCGCCGGAAAGATCGCCACAGCCCTGGGCTCAGGCGACTGCAAGCCCCTATTGCAAGGAATCGAAGACCTCAAGTCCTTCGTCGCCGAGGTGGCGGGCCAGGCATGGGACAAGCTTGTGGGACTGCTGCGTCCGGTGGGCGAATTCTTCACCGATCTCTGGAACAGCGCAGGCGCGCCCGCCGTGGATTGGCTGCGCCAGTTTGCGGGCTCACTGTGGAACGAGATCAAGGATCTGGGACTGAAGATATGGCAGTGGACCGAGCCGATTCGGAAGGATCTCGGCAGTGTCTGGGCCTGGATCAAAGAGAAGCTCTTCGGCACAAAAGACGATGCCACAGGCGAAAGCTCGGGCGGGCTGGTGGCCTGGATCACGGCCAAGGCCGCCGAGGTCTGGGAGTGGGTGAAGCAGCAGGCGCGTCCGCTGTGGCAGCCGGTCGCTGAAGCGGTCCAGACCATCCGATCGCTCGTGCCCCCCGCATTCATTCGCCGTTTGGGCGACCTGTTCAAGGACCTGGGCGCGCGCATCTCCCAAGCCGGCGCCGCGATGGGGGCCGAGGGCGACGATGTGGCGCAGAACCGCGAGGCCCTCGCTGCGGCGTTGCCCACGCTGCAACAGGTGCTGACTATGGCGCGTGATGGCCTTGTGGCCGCGCGCACTTGGCTCAGCGGCACCATAACCACTCTGGTGGGCAAACTGACCGGCTTTCTCACCACCCTGCGAGGCACTGGGATATTGAGCGACCTGGCCGACGGGCTCGCCTGGCTGGAGCGGACAGGCAACGGTCTTGCCGCCTGGGCGCAAGAACGCGTCGGTGGACTTTTCGACTGGCTGCTGCGCGGCTTCGATTTCGTTTCTCCCTTCGTCGAGAAGCTGGTGGGTGTCGTCCGCCAGTTGATGAGCGTCGCCGCCGATCTGGTGCAGCTTCCCCTCCTGGTGGCTGGCTCACTATGGAAGCTGATTCCGGAGTGCATACGCAATCCAATCAAGGATTTCCTTAGCAATCAGATTTTGCGGCGCATTCCCGTGTTCAGCAGCCTGCTCAGTGTGGGCGAGATCTGGCCCAAGCTGGAAGCCACGGCCATGCGGATCCTGCGCCAAGTGTTCGTTGATGGCAATCTGCCGCGCGCTGCCTGGACATTCTTCAGTGCGATGCTTGGCCTGCTCGGCATTCCGCCCGAGCTGGTGGTGGCCATCCTGGCCAAGGCCGCCTCCGCCATTGGCGACATCCTGACCGATCCGGTCGGGTTCCTCATCAACCTGGTGCTCGCCGCCAAACAGGGTTTCGGGCTTTTCTTCTCGAGCTTCGGCTCGCATCTGCTCCAGGGGTTCACCGGCTGGCTGTTCGGTTCGCTCAAGCGCGCCGGCATCACGCCTCCCCATGACCTCAGCCTGCGCTCCATCCTTGGTCTGGTGGTCGAGGTCCTCGGCATCAGTGTCGATCATGTGTTTGAGCGACTGTCCAAGAAGGTCGGGCCCGAGGTGGTCGCCTCTTTGCGCAAGGCACTGGATGTGGCGACCGGGGTTTGGCGCTGGGTACGGATCCTCATCGACGAGGGACCGGCCGGTCTGTGGGTCGAGCTCAAGGAGCAGATGAGCGGCCTGTGGAACATGGTCATGGAGACCGCAATCGGCTGGCTGACCAAGTCGATCGTGATAGCTGCGGGCAAGTGGCTGGCCGGGTTCGCGGTGCCGGCAATCGGGCCGGCGATAAACGCGCTGGTTGCGATCTACCGGGCGATACAGGCGGCGGCCGAGTACATGCGCGAGTTGCTGGAGATGCTGAACCGGCTGCTGGATGGCGTGGGCGGCATCGCACGCGGCGCCTTGGACGTCGCGGCCGGCTTCCTGGAGCAGGCGCTGGCCGCTGGACTGCCCGTGGCCATTGGATTCGTAGCCTATCAAGTGGGGCTGGGCAATATCAGCACGCGAATCAAGGAGGTGGTGGAGGACATCAGGGTCAAGGTGGACCAGGCCATCGATTGGCTCATCGATCGCGCCATCGCTGGCGGTCGAGCCGTGATGGACCTGGCGCGGCGGGGCGTGGCTGCGGTGAAAGAATGGTGGAACGCGCGCAAGACATTCAAGACCGCCTCGGGCGAGGAGCACACCCTCTTCTTCCAGGGCAGCGGCGCCTCTGCCGAGCTGATGATCGCCAGCGACAAGCAGACCTACCGTGAGTTCATCGACAGCGTGAAGGTCAAGCCGGAGCAAGAGAAGGACAAGAAAGAGGCGATCGGGTTGGCGGACCAGCTCGACCAGAAGCTCAAGAAGGCCGCGTCCACATCTGGCAACCCCGCGAAGGCCGGTGGCTCGAAAGTCGGCGGCCCTGCGCAGGGTGCCTCGACCACTCCGGACATTGGCAAACTCACCACAGAGATCGACGTGCTCCTCGACAAGCTTGCCAAAGTCACGTCGGGGTTCATGTCGCAGGGGCCGGGCGTTTCCACAACGCCGATCTCTGGCGCAGAGGTGAACGAGTTCGGCAGCTCGGCTTCTGTGCTACGGCTGGCGTCTGGACACAAGGAAGGGAGCGAACCCCCGAGTAGCCTCACGAACAAGCACTGGGAGCGCCTGAAACTGCGAAGTGAGGGCGCTTTCTACGTAAGAGGACATCTCCTGAATGCGCACTTGGGGGGAACTGGAAAGGAGTGGAAGAATCTGACGCCGATTTCCCAACAGGCGAACTCACTGATGAAGACCCGCTTCGAGAACCCGGTGAAGCGGATCGTAAACGGGGACGAAGGACCCTACAAGGAGCCTCCTCCCGGCAAAATTCCTGCCGGTCTGAGCGCGGTTGCTTTCATCGTCACCGCGAATTATGGCCGCCCGAGCCGCAAGGCCGATGCCGACGCGCGCCGGGCACAAGGCGGCCTTGACAAAGTGGTGGGTGATATCGTTGAGGCCGAGGAGAACGTACCCACATCCATTGACTGCAGCGCGCATGAGCTGAGTGACAAGGGTAAGAAGTTCACGTGCAGAATCGAGAATGAGATCGAGGCACCGTTGGACAGCTACTTGCCCGGGCTTCCCAAGGTTGTGCTGTATCTGAACGAGCTGAAAAAAGTCGAGGACCTGCAGCCCCTGGGCCTCGATGCGAAGCTGGCCCAAACCGTCTTTGACAACAGGGCATGCCGCCACTACGAAGATCTGAAATCGAAGGTTACCGACGCGCAATGGCAGACAATTCAATCGAAACCAAACGTGCGCCTGCGACTCTACCGGCTCAAGGACGCGTAGTGGCCGCGCCTCCGCCCAGGATTCTCCGGTACTCATCGAAGTCCTCGCCCATAAGCTGCCGGATCGCTTCCGTCGGATAGCGGCGCCAGCACTGATCGCCCGTGCGCTTGGGGGCGGTGTTGCTCTTGTGAATGATTCCGACAATGAACCGATTGTCGGCCAGCACGGCCGGCGGCGCGCTGCGATCCTGCCGGACAAACCTGGCGTCCTCGCCAATGTCGATATCAGGAAAAGGATGTTGGGCCCAACGGGACTTGCGATAGCACAGTGTATTGCCCGCAACCCATGGTCGCCGACGGCTGTCGTAGACGAACTGCCAAGAAAAACCACTCGACGGCGCGTGATAGAGCACCGAGCTGAGTCCTGCCAACTGGGCGCCACTATCCAGTAGCGAGCCAGCCTGATAGCGGACGCGCCAGGGTGCCATCCAGTCGTCGTCGTCCCAATGAAGGATGACTGAGCCGGTGGCGGCATCACAGGCCAGGTTCCGCTTGGCGCCGACCGTGAGGCGCTGCCCGAGCCGTATGTAACGGATGCGCGAATCCTGTGGAATGAGCGAGTGTATCGGCATCGCTCCGTCATCAACCACGACCAGTTCGCGCGCCGCGTAGTCTTGTCCGAGAAAATGACGGATGGCCCGCGGCACGAGGTGAGACCGATCGCGCGTCGGCATTATGCAACTGACCAGGGGCGCGTGGTCGCCGACAGTGACGGTTTGCAGCGTGCAAATGGGCATCTGCGCGTCGGCCGCCGCCGGGCGCTCCGGTGATACCACAGTGGAAACGGCCGCATTTGCCGTTCGGCCGAGGACAATCAGTGTGTCTGCACGGCCCGCGATCTCCCAGCCGCCGCCGGCAAGCAGCCCGTCCACGAACCGCCGGACGCCTGGAAAGTAGTCGGCATAGTCGTGAAAGGCCACCAGGCTGTTCTGGCAAAGATGGGCGGCAAAGGCCTCGAAGTCTCCCCTGACACTGGCATAGTCATGCAGCCCATCAACCAGGAGGAAGGCCACAGCGCGGGACCAGCCGATCTCGTGGGCGCGGCCGGGACTGACCTCGACCACGGCGTCAAGCCCGGCGCGATTGAGGTTTTGTTCCAGCCTGGCGCGGGTCGGGCCGCCGCAGGAAATGCTGGTGTCCTGCGATCCGACTCGGCCATCATAAGTGTCAACGGCATAGACCCGCGCCTCTTCAGCTAGAGCCTCGGCCACCCGGCCGAGCACAACGGTGGCTTTGCCACAATGGCTGCCAACCTCGACCAGCGCGCGCGGCGCCGACGACATGAGGAGGGCACGGCTGGCGGCCCCAACCAGCAGGTCAGCTTCTGCTTCGCTGAGCCAGCCCTCGATGGGTCGCATCTTCGCCACGATTGTCCGGGACTGGACTATGCCTGTTCCGGGCCGGCGTGTGGGGCCAGGTTCTGCCTGGTAGCCGTTGAAATGGGCGCGGATGTGCCGGCGCAAGGGATCGTTCGCGTGGCGCGGAATTGGGTGGGCCCAGAACGCCAACGGGTCTCCGAGTGCGCGATCAATCTCGGCCACCGAGTATTTGGCGCGGAATCTTACATATTCGTAGCTGCAGGGGCTTTGCAGGACAGCGTGGCCGAGCAGCGCGATCAACGTGGGCAGAAGGACTTCCTCTGTCGCCCAAATGCGGGTCGTGCGCATGAGGGCCTTTAGCTCGCTATCGCGATCCCACAGCGAGACGAGATCGCGCGCGGCATTGGCGGTAATCACGGTCGCTGGCCAGAAGGTCCAATGTACGAACTTCTCCTCGCCTTCGGGAAAACGGCGCAAGAACCGCTGCCACAGCCCGCGCTCCTTCAGGGCATCCAAGGCGGGAGGCGCGGTCGGGCGCGCTTCGCTGGCAGGAGGCGCGCTGCCCACCAGGCCGGCGTTCGGGTGCTTGTCGAGAAAGTCCGCCATGCAGCCGGAGTAGCCCCGCCGGAGAGCGAGCTGATCGGAGTCTACGACCGTGAAAGCGTCAAACGGCTCGTGCGCCAGGCCAAACCGCAGGCAATCGAGTGCGAAATCATGAAGTCGTCCCCATTTCATTGGACGCGGTTGAGGAACAATCCGGGCGTGATAGTGGTCAAAGGGGAACGGGAATCGAAGGAGATCGCCTTCGGCGCTGCCGTCGTAGAGAAGCACAGTCGAAAGAGGGTCGAGGGCGTTCAAGTTCTGTACAAGATCGACCACACATTCGCGATTCTCGTGAACCAGGCAGGCGTAGATGTGGCGCATGGGAATTAGACTATCAGGCGGACCGCGGAGACCAATCATACCATCGCGAAGAATTGGCAAGGTCAATGATCTCTGGAGGGCGACACGTACTATCGGCGGAACGGGTGTACCATCGCACCCGCCTGCAGCCATCGAGGATCGATGCCCCGCAACGATGATGATATTGAGGGGGCCGCAGTTGCCAGCTCTCGCCGGTTTGCTCCTCGCCACCCTCCACGCCCGGTGAGCCGGGCGGCGGGCGTGCGGGCTATGCCCCCGCTCTCAGATCTGCGTCGCCGGAGCCTCCACCACTTGTGGGGGCTGCTGCAAAATCATGGACCTCTTTTGCCGTCAGCGCGTTGAGCGGGCGTCCCTTGCGGGAGAGCCAGACTGGATAGCCGGGCGCGGAGGCGTGGCACTAGAGCACCAATCGGTTTGCCTCCCGTCGTGAAATCGCGCATTTGCGTC
>Ga0182021_10001094_pt1 | contig 30767 bp, 27 predicted proteins | sample 612E3MmetaG_FD_120493 | JGI IMG/M metagenome (GOLD analysis project Ga0182021, IMG submission 120493) | Permafrost microbial communities from Stordalen Mire, Sweden - 612E3M metaG (Illumina Assembly) | ecosystem: Environmental > Terrestrial > Soil > Wetlands > Permafrost | place: Sweden... | reverse complement strand
TAATCAATAAAATCGTTCACTTGACGGCTTTGCGTATTTTATCCGCCTCATCAAGTGCTTTCGTTGCATTCTCTGCTTGACCAAGAAGCGCATAGATGGTGCCGAGTGTATCCCAAATCCTTGCATCATCGTTCTTAATCTTTGTCATCTTTTCCATCCACGGCAATGCTGCCTGGAATTTTGTTTTATATTCTTCGCTCTCATCTCCTTTTTCCTGCGAGGCTTTCTTCATCTTGACGCCCCAATTGTAATACGTTGCACCGATATCATAAAACGCATCGCTAAAAGTAGAGTCTATTCTTATTGCTTCATTAAATTCTGCAATTGCTCCGGCATAATCATTAACCGTTCTATAGAGAAGACCAAGAATATAATGATTCATCTTGTTGCCCGGGTCGTTGTCAACTGCAAGCTTGAACGCTTTCGTCGCTTCAACCGAACGGTTGGATTCAAAATAGGCCTGCAGAAGTAAATTCAAATTTTCATTGTCTTTTGGATCTGCTTTTTTGATTGCCTCAAAAACATCTACCGCTTTGTTAAACTCGGCAATTGCTTCAAAATATTTTGTAGAGTCTATTTTTAAATCATACAATTTCTCGTTTTTCCTGTTTACAACACGTTCACCATCAAATGTTAACGTCATTGAATATTGATTATAGATCCAGTCTTCCTTCTTTGGGTTCTTTTTATCTTTCTTTTGGCTGTCCGGAGTTCCGAATGCCTGCGTTACATCACTTTTATAGCTTCCTTTGTCAATTTCCATCATATTCTTTTGAAGCTTTAACTTTTCTGCATTTGCCGTTTTGAATTGTTCTTTTTTCTCTAAGCCCTGTTGAACATATATTCTTCCGATAGATTTGTAAGCTTCTTTATCATGATCCATTTCCCATATTTTTGTAAGATTTAAAATCGCGTTGGCATTATCCCCTTTTGATTTATACGCCGACGCGAGGTAGAGATAGGTAATAGAAGTGTCCGGCCATACCATATTCGCGGTTTTATAATCTTCAATCGCTTTGTCATAGTATTGCAGAGAGTCGGGGGTTGCACGATTTTTATTATTGACACCGCTGTTAATAAACTGAACCCAGAAATGTCCGCGAAGAGCATGAATATCGCTCGAATATACTGGAGAGAGCTTTTCTGATTCGTTAAACGCCTTATTCATACCCGCAAAATCATTCAATTCCACACCACGAACACGGCCTAGACGAAACCACGCTTCAAAGTTTGCGGGATTTTTTTGAACTTCTTTTTCGTACAGCTTTGCCGCTTCTGCGAAATTTTTATTTTGTTCCTGCACTTTCGCGCCTGTGAAATCTGGAGAACCGCACTGAAATCCTTGGGTCATAAATCCCACGAGGAGTAATACAAATAACAAGTAGAATAAATTACTTTTCATGGATAGTATCCTTTATATTAGTCTTTATTAGTCTTTGAATTAAATATTTTGCGCAAAAAATATACCAAAAGGTGCTGGTAGATGCAAGATTAAATTCTCTCTCCCCAGCCTCTGTGTGCGGGGCCCAATAAAAAGCCCAACAAATGTGTTGGGCTCTGGAGTACTGCGTTAAAACGATTGAGCTGTTACGGTGTGATATCAGTTGATACCGTATCTTTCCCAATGCGCATGTGTGTTGAATGCTTTGGCATTTCGGGAACAAGGATTTGTTTCCGAAAACGCGGTTGAACAACAACGTGCATTTGCTGCTGATTATCCTCTTCGCCGGGAACGTTTATTTCTACGCTGAAGAATTCTTCTCCATTAAAAATCTGATCCGGTGTTGGAAAATGCACATTCCTTGGCAGGCGTTGGAATTCCCTTGCCATAATTTTTTTCAGCATCGCTGCTCTGCGGATTTCAGAAGGGACAAAATTTCCTTCCACTTGCCGCCTGAGACTATCGAAATCGATGTGAATCTGTGAATACATCATTGTATCCGGAGTAATAATAACAAAACGATCACCCTGTGGAAATTTCGGAATGTGCTGGAAATAACTGCCTGCTTTTCCTTGCGGTATAGTGTTCGCTGTGACCTCATACGGTGCATTATTGGCTTCAAGCAGACGTTCGAAACTCACCCGTTGAAGTGGCTCCAAACATGAAGCAATATTTGTCACCATGATACGATTTAATTTCGGCAGGTCAGGCGCTATTGCCATTGTGTTGTTCTCACCAATGAGAACAGAAGATTCAATACGTCTGCCGGTCAGTTCCAGGAGAGAATCAATTATTTTTTTCTGATGAGCAGACGGTTTTACTTCAGCGAGGAAGCGATCAAATGTTACTGCCTTTGTTTTGCTTTTCGAATTATTCCCAACTTCGATACGATACCCTTTCTCCGATTGTTCATCTACGCGAAGCGCGGTTTCTGATTTATCATCGAGCTGCAGTGTGCCAAAGAGTGAAAACTGCAACGCACGTTCTTTATCTACTTTAGAAAAGAGCGGCAGGAGAGAACCCTGTAATATTTTATTATTGTACACATCGCGAACAGCCTGTGATTTCGTTGACAAGAACTGCACAAACTGCATCCGGTCCTGAATGACAAGTGTCCCCATAACGACAACAAGTACGCTTGCCATAACGGTCATAGCAGGAATAAACTTACGCGGGAATGGCAGCAAATTATGCTCTTCTTCTTTCTGTTCATCCATTGCGACTGCAAAGCGAGTCCAGAAACCAATATCCGGATTCAACTGAGGCTGCGATGACAATAAGATTTTCAGATTTTTTAATTCTTCAACCTGCTGTCTGGCAGATGCATCAGCAGCAAGCACCGATTCCACCTGCTGCGTTTCTTTTTCAGAGAGGACGCCATCAACATATTGCGACAGCATACCATCCAACTTATCTTTTATCATTTTTTTCATAAGTGCACTTCCTCCATTAACGGTTTTAATGCTTTTCTCAGCATTGCCCGTGCTCGGGAGATTCTTGATTTCACAGTGCCGAGTTCACACTGCATCACCTCGGCTATTTCTTCGTACGCAAGTCCTTCAATGTCTTTCAAGATCACCGCTGTTCTAAATTTTTCGGGCAGGGTTTGCAAACCTAGAGCAACCAATTCCTGCACATCTCTATTTTCCGGGGGAACGGAAAGACGAACATTGAGTTCTCTTTCGATACCTTCATCAAGTGTTTGAAAAGAAAAGAAGCGGCGCGCTTTTTTCTTCCGAAGTTCGTCCCTGCTTTTATTGACGGCGATCCGGTAGAGCCATGTATAGAATGATGCTTCAAATCGAAAATGCGGAAGTGCTTGATATGCTTTGATGAACACTTCCTGCGCAAGATCATCGACGAAATCTCTATCGTGAAAAATCGAAAATAGCAAATTGCGGATCCGTTCTTGATACCGCTCAACGAGAAATCGATAGACGTCGCGATCACCACTCTGAAATGCGGTAATCAGTGCCTCATCATCCATTTTGCGGAGAACGTCGACACTGGGTTTTGGAAGAGCTTGATCGTTGGTCATGGAGTTCGCATTATTCGTTCTAGGGAATGAAGGTACAAAACTTCTTGCACGAACTCCAATACGAAAAGGTTCGTTCTCTGACTGCCAATCAGATCCCGGTATTGGTATCGCCACGCTCCCTCCTGTTTCGCTTATTTCGATTGATTTCATGCCTACTGAGTATCTCATAATATTGTTTTATTGCAGTTATTCGAATAGTTAGACGGCAAGGTGGAACCGTAGGTTCCCTATAAAAAGAAAAAGCCCACACCAATGGCTCGGTGCAGGCATCATTAGAAAGATCCAAGTATGGTTCATGTACCTGCGTGATGATACGATGGTTGCACGCGTTTTTCAAATTCATCCCTGAAACGGCGAATCATCGATTGTACCGGCCAAGCGGCAGCATCACCGAGTGCACAAATTGTATTTCCTTCAATGTTATTTGCAATATCCATCAGTAAATCAATGTCTTCTCTCTGCGCTTCATGATGCTCGAAACGTTTCAGTATTTTGAACATCCAGCCTGTTCCTTCACGGCATGGCGTGCATTGTCCGCACGATTCATGGTAATAGAACTCTGCAATACGCCTGATGACTTGAATGAGATCAGTGTCTGAATCCATGACAATGATCCCCGCTGTCCCGACGGAAGAACCGGCAGCTTTCAACGAATCGACATCCATGCGAATTCCTTCGAGTTGATCCCCCCGTAGAATCATGGTAGATGAACCGCCGGGAATAACGGCTTTGATCTCTTTCTTGCCTGGAACACCGCCAGCCCATTTGTGTATAATTTCGAGTAACGGCTCGCCCGTCGGCATTTCAAAGACACCGGGATTATTCACATGTCCGCTGACTCCAACGAGCAGCGGACCCGGATGCTTTACAGCACCAATTTGCGAATACCATTCCCAGCCATTATTCATGATGATAGGAATATTGGAAATTGTTTCTACGTTATTGATCGTTGTGGGACATCCCCATAACCCGAACTGAGCGGGAAATGGCGGTTTCACTCGTGGATATCCGCGGTCACCCTCGATGGAATTCATTAACGACGATTCTTCACCGCAAATGTATGCACCGGCTCCGCGATGAATAGTTATGTTCGCAGAAAAGTCAGTGCCAAGAATTCTTTCACCGATGAATCCATGTGTGTATGCGTCGTCTATCGCCTTCTGCAGCAATTTAATCCATTTGCCGTACTCACCTCGTATATAAATGTATGCTGCAGTCATTCCCATTGCATAGCAGGCAATAAGTGTTCCTTCGATAAGCACATGCGGATTAAATTCAAAAATCTGCCTATCTTTAAATGTGCCCGGCTCCGATTCGTCACCGTTGACACAAAGGTATTTTGGCTTGTCGGAATTCTTCGGCATGAATGACCACTTTAATCCTGTTGGAAAGCACGCACCGCCGCGCCCGCGCAAATTCGATTTCTTCACTTCATCAATCACTTCGTCCGGTTTCATGGCCAGCGCCTTCTTGAGCGCTTTATAGCCGCCGTTTGCACCATACACATCAATCTTGTGGAACTCCGGTATATCAGGAAGAATAACTCGCTTCCATGTTGTGATATTTTCGGTATGTGCCGGCTGCATATTCATGACAGCCTGTCTAAAAGTTTATCTATTTTTTCCACCGTCAGATTTTCATAATACTCGTCGCCGATGGCAAGCATGGGGGCAGTGCCGCATGAACCCAAGCATTCTACTTCTACAAGTGTCCATTTCTTATCCTGTGATGTTTCGCCGGCTTTGATGCCGAGACGTTTTTCAATATGTTCAAGAATTTTTCCTGAGCCGCGCAGCATGCAGGAAACGTTTGTACACACTTCAATATGATTTTTACCGACGGCTTTTTTTTGCAACATCGTATAGAATGTAACTACACCAAGAATGTGACCGTAAGGAATATTGAGAAGTGTACCGGCGTACTTCATCGACTCTTCTGAGATATATCCTTCCTGCTCCTGTATCATCCACAACACGGGCAATACCAACGCCTGCGATGTTGGATACCGCTTCTTTAATTCTTCAACCTTATTTAGATTCGATTCACTTAACATGTATAGTTTTCGATTTTCAATTTTAAATTACCAGTGCTAAAATTCGAACTCTGCAATCTGAAATTCAAATGCGAAATCCGCGTTTATTTATCCGCTTCTCCCATGACAGGATCCAGGCTGCCGACAATTGCCACAACATCCGAAATCATTGCACCCTTCATCATAGTAGAAATTGACTGCAGGTTGACAAATGACGGCGATCGAATCTTCAATCGCCACGGCTGGCCTTCCCCGTTGCTGTAAATGTAAAAACCTAATTCGCCCTTTGGCGCTTCGACTGCGTGATAAATTTCGCCGACGGGCGGGTTCACCCCAAAATTAATAAGCATAAAGTCATGAATGAGTTCTTCCATTTTCTTATAGACACGTTCTTTGTTTGGAAGTACTTGCTTTGGGAGACCTGCATGCACTTCGCCTGCTGGTATTTTATCCAACAGTTGCCGTACAATTTTCGTGCTTTCTTTTATCTCTGCCATACGTACGTAATAGCGCGCAAGACAATCGCCGCCTTCGTAAACAGGAACAGCAAAATCAAGGTCATTGTATATGAGATAAGGATTTGCACGCCGCAAATCATGCTCCACGCCGCATGCCCGGAGACATGGTCCGGTGAGACCCAGATCAATAGCACGTTCTTGAGAAATGACACCGACACCATCAACGCGGCCAAGGAATATTCTGTTGGTATTGAGAAGCTTTTCGCATTCAAGTACTTTTTCCGGAAGTTCATTAATGAAGCCGCGGATAATTGAAAGCGATTCCGGTGTCATATCCTGCGCCAGACCGCCAATGCGAGTATAACTTGTTGTGAAGCGCGCTCCGGCTATTTTTTCAAATATATCATACATTTTTTCGCGTTCACGGAATGACCACATCCACACTGTCAATGCACCGACGTCCATTGCCAGCGATCCCAGGAACATCAGGTGAGAAGAAATGCGGGCAAGTTCAGAGATGAGGGTGCGTATATACTGCGCCCGCGGCGGTGCTTCAATGCCCAGCAACTTTTCCACAGCAAGGACATACGCTACATTGTTAGAAAGCGGCGAGAGATAATCCAACCGGTCAGTGTGCGGGATAAACTCATGAAAACTGCAATTCTCTGCTAACTTCTCATATCCGCGGTGCAAATACCCGAGTTCCGGAACCGATGCCAAAACTATCTCGCCATCCAGCTTGATGAGCAACCGCAGTACTCCGTGTGTTGCAGGATGCTGAGGTCCCATATTAAGCACCATCTCATTCTCAAGCGGATCATCGAACGTAATAGTGACATGTTCGTTCTCCAACGCTTCGAGAATTCTTGTTTTTCGAAGGCCTTGTTCTTGTTTTTTTTCCATTATTTCTTCGGCAAATCTAACGATCCGCGAATACCCATCAGCGGAAAATCTTTGCGAAGCGGATGATATTCGAATTCATCAGGCATGTACATTCTGCGCAGGTCAGGATGTCCTTCGAAGATAATGCCGAACATATCGAAGGTCTCACGCTCGTGCCAGTTTGCAGTTCCCCATACACCTGTCACCGTCGGTAGTTTCGGATGTTCTTCTTCCACAAAGACCTTTAACCGAATCCGGTATTTGTTCGTAAAAGAATACAAATTATATATGACACCAAATCTATTCACCGATGTGTTCATATCGATGCCGCACAAATCGGCAAGGAGGTTAAAACAAAGTTCATGATCATCCTTTAAAAACTTGCAGACTTCTACAATTTTCTCTTTTGGAATTACGACAGTCAATTCGCTGCGAAATTCATTCGCTTCCAATTTTGTACCCAAAAATTTCGCTTTGAGCCGCTCGAGAACTTTTTCGTTCAACGCTTCCATAGATACTTTATATTTTCATTTTCTGTTAACTATTATTTTGGAGCTGATTTTGATACAGTATGTCTGTGAAAATCACCGATAAATGCAGGAGCCATTCCCTTGCTTTCGCCGCGTTGAACTTTCTGCTGAAGAAGCATGAGCGCATTTAACAAATTATCAGGACGCGGCGGACAACCGGCAACATACACATCCACGGGAAGGAATTGATCAATCCCCTGCACCACTGAATACGTTCGATACATCCCGCCGGAAGATGTGCACGCGCCCATCGCGATAACCCATTTCGGTTCGGGCATCTGATCATAAATTTTGCGCACGACTTTTGCCATTTTAAATGTTGTCGTTCCCGCAACGATCATCACATCGCATTGGCGCGGTGTAAAACGCATCACTTCGGAACCAAAGCGTGCAATATCGAATCGCGGTCCTGCCGCTGCCATCATTTCGATGGCACAGCATGAAATTCCCATCGGCATCGGGTAAAGAGAGTTCTTACGGCACCAATTAATAATATCTTCAAGTTTCGTTGCAATATATCCATCACCCATCCAGCTCTCTAATCCCATTCCAAAGCTCCTTTCCTCCAAATGTAATAAAAACCGATGAGGAGGATGAAGATAAAGACGAACATTACGGCAAACCCCTGCATACCAAGCTGCTTGTACGTGACCGCCCACGGGTACATAAAAACAATTTCGATATCGAAGACAATAAAGAGCATAGCGACTAAATAATACTTTACCGAAAACCGCTCCCGCGCGGTTCGTACGGGTTCCATACCGCTTTCGTAGGTAGATTGTTTTTCATCGGTAGGGCGTCTGGGTCCAAACATTTCATTGGCTTTGCCCATAAAAACGCCAAATGCAACGGCACAGCCGATCATGAGAAATATTGGAATATACGTTTCAATCATTTCGCGAATAGTTCATCTCTAAAAATTTTAAAAATAATTGGCTTAAAAACAAACCGGGTTTTATCTTCACTCTCATCATCTCAAACAAGAAAGGAGCGATGATAATTCCCTTTTGTGTTCTCTGTTGTCTTCCGGAGGTTTCACCGTTTGAACGATGATACCCTTCGGAAGGCTGCTGGTTATTTCATTTTAATCTTCACACCTTCAAGAGGCCACCGGGCGCGCACTTTGAGAGTATCGGAAAATGAACTCATTCTTTCTGAATAGACAAAAGGAAACGGTTTGCCTGCATCATACTTGCCGTTGTTATTTCGATCCCTGAAGGATTGGAACACATAACGCCCCTCGGCAACTTGCGGAAAGAGAAAATTTCCCGTTGCATCAGCTGCTACCTTGTAATACTTCGGGTTATTTCCTCCAATTTGAATCGCGGTAACGTATATACGACCGCTGGTATCAATTTTATTTTCATCAAGGACCATTCCATCAACACTGCTTAAGTCTTCAATATCAAGTGTCTCAAAACGCCATACTTTGGTGGAATCACGGCACAGACGACCGGCCCAATCATGGACACCGATTAGATCCACACGGAGTGTGTACCACGACCTACTCGTTAATTCTTTTTCAGGTTTAAGTGAAATCACAGCATCACTGATCCATATTTTTTCAGTCGGAATAGGTTTTTTGTTTCCATCTAAAAGATTTACCCAATCAAGCGAAGACGATTTTGCTAATGCATCGGAAAACGTCATCGTCAAAACCGGTTGAAGATCGATCGCTTGTGCACTGTCTTTGATTGATACAGAGACTAATCGTGAACTCGTTGTGTCTGCTTTCTGCGAACTTTGGAAGAGGAGTGTATGTGCGAGCGGATTGATTTTATTTCCCGCAGAATCCAATACACCATGTACACTCAGCCGGTACATTCTGCCGGAATCCTGTTTTTGTGTAATCACAAAAAAAGAAGTTGAAGATGCAGGTGCAGGATACACAAATAAAAGCTCAAGAGGATTTCGATTGACTGTATCGACAGCAGAAAACGATGAAAGAGTAACTGATGATGGATTTATTGATTCTGAAAAATCTGCAAGAAGATGATTTCGATTTATCGGCAGCACTCTCACAAGCCTTGGACCGGTTGTATCCTCTTTCGCAAGTTTTATCAACACACCTGTTGTAATCGAATCGGAAGGTGTCATGGTGATCGTACCCGGCTGCACACCGTATTCATCTATTTCACAATCGTATACAAGATTTCGATACTCATCTCGTATCGCGAACACTCGATAACTCCCATAAGGGATATGATGAAGAAAGAAATCGCCGTTTTTCCCGGTTTGTGTAATAAAATCCGGTTTGTCCATGATGGGATTCAGCGTATCTGGATTTGTACCGTCCAGCTGATATGCGAAGATCATAATACCTGAAATTGCATCGCCAGTAATTCTTGGATAGACGCGCCCTTCAATGGATCCGCGGTCAATTTCTTTTCCGGTTGAAAATGCAAACGTAAATGCCTGGGCCATTCTGTTTTTATGAAGATCTTCAACATCCGTTCCGATATTGATAACATACGTTGTACGAGGTCGAAGTTTTTCCGAAAAAGTTATTTCTAATTCTTTGCCGCTCCAGGTAAATTCCAATGATCCGATGTATGGAGAAATAAAGATTGCTTCCTCAACAGTTCGTTCATTCACATAGCGGTCAAATTCCAATTGAATTTTATTGCCGCTAAAATTCAGCATACTGCTGCTGTCCGGATATGTTGAAACAATTTCCGGGGCCGTTCTGTCAATGGGTCCTCCTTCCGGCGGCTGCTGATTAGCACATCCGCACAGCAGGAGAGCAACAGCAGAAAAAACGATTATGAGGAAAATAATGTACTGATTCATTATTTTAATGCATCCTGCATCTCACGCCGCATGCGATGATATTTCATTATGTTTTTTTGATGATCGACAAACTTATTCGCGAAACGGTGTCCGCCCACACCTGTGGCGACAAAGTAGAGATAATCGTTCTCCTGTGGAAATAACACAGCGCGAATAGAAGATTTTCCAGGATTGTTAATGGGACCAGGCGGCAATCCATAATGCCTGTATGTGTTGTAAGGCGAATCGAAATCCAAATCCTGACGGTTCAATTTTTTCCCTTCGCCAAGCGCGTATTGCACTGTCGGATCAGCTTCGAGCCGCATTCTTTTTTTTAATCGATTCCAGTACACGCCCGCAATAACCGGACGTTCATCACCAATGCTTGATTCTGCTTCCACAATCGATGCAAGCGTGAGAATTTCTTGCTGCGATGCTTTCAATTCGCGCTGTTGTTCAAGAAGTGTATCATTATAAAAATGTTTGAATCCGTCCAGCATGCGCTCGAGAATTTCACGTTCATCTGTCTGCCAGTAAAAGGCATATGTATCCGGCATGAGATATCCTTCCAGCGATTTCCCATGAATTCCACGATCATGAATGAACGCACTATCATTGCACAGGGCGAGGAATTTTTCCGGATCAATTCCAATTTCATGTTTGTACCGGCGCGCCATTTGTTCCAATCGCCATCCTTCAGGAATAGTGACTGGAATAATCATACGAGATTTTCCTACGCGTATATCTTTCAAGATGTCGAGATTGGATTGACCGGACACGAAAAGATATTTTCCCGTTTTTATTATTTTCGTGTACCCTAACAAACGACCGGCTATTTGAAAGGTCCACCGGTTTCTAATAATGTGTGAGCTTATGAGCGAATCAACCACCGAGCGAAATGATGCCCCTTTCGGAATCGTCACCACTTTACCATTCGGATCATTATACCTATAGGGCATAAGGAAAACAGCGTATGCCGCAACAACTACAACGAGACAAAAAACAACCGCAACCATTCTTAATTGATCGAAGTACTTGCCTGTCATGCGTTTTACTTTAAATGTTTCTTTTTTTCGTCCATGCTCATGCGCTCAGCGCTTCGGGATTCGTCGATAATGCGTTCGAAGAGCCGCTGCATGGCTTTAAGAGAAAGCGGGCCGCCGTTTGCCGCTGTCACATTTCGTTTCACTTCTTCTTCGCGTACGGGTGAATATGCATCCAATCCTAGAAGCAGTTTAATCTTACCGATCTCTTCAGCGCATTGTGTCCGCTCATTCAGCAATTTTACCAGCTCGAGGTCAATTGCGTCTATGCGATCACGCCAACGGCATATTTCTTTCTTTGGATCATCCATATCAATTCAATTGCAGGTTCGGTTCAGCAGTGAGCTCAAGATTTGAAACGGATCCTCGACGGTATCGTTCATATCCAGCCTGGGCTACCATCGCGCCGTTGTCCGTACAGAAATCTAATTTTGGAATAAAGAGATTCAAATGATGTATTTTCGCTTCTGGTGCAAGACGACGGCGGAGTTCTGAATTTGCAGACACACCGCCGCATACCGCAATATCGTTCACGTTATATTTTATCGCTGCAGAGATCAGCTTATCAATCAATACATCAACGACCGCCGCCTGGAAACTTGCACATAGATCGGCGATAAATTGCTCATTGACGTTCGTCGTTTTATCAAATCCCACTTTACGCAAATAGTAGAGTACCGAGGTTTTCAATCCGCTGAAGCTGAATTGATGTAAATGTTCTTCGAGATATGGACGCGGAAACTTAACAGCTTTTGCGTTTCCTTTGGCTGCCCACTTGTCGACCAGCGGGCCGCCCGGATAACCGATGCCGAGCATTTTCGCCACCTTATCAAATGCTTCCCCTGCTGCATCATCCATTGTCTCGCCCAGCAATTCAGTTGCAAAATAATCCTTGACTAATACTAGCTGTGTGTGTCCGCCAGAAACGGTGAGGTTCACGAAAGGAAAAGAAGGTTTCGGTTCTTCAATCATATTTGAAAATATGTGCGCTTCCATATGATTGACACCAATAAATGGAATGCCGAGCCCCATGGCCATTGCCTTCCCAAAACTTAATCCGACTAGAATTGATCCAATCAGCCCTGGACCATACACTGCGGCAACTGCATCTAATTCTTTTTTGTCAACCGAAGCAGATCTCAACGCATCTTCGACAATTGGGATAATGAGCTGCTGGTGTGCTCGGGACGCCAGCTCCGGGACGACTCCTCCATGCTCGGAGTGAACTTGTTGTACTGCTGTCGCATTGGAGAGAAGCGTTCCATCCCGCACTACTGCTGCAGCTGTTTCATCGCACGATGTTTCAATTCCTAAAATAAGCATAGGTAATGTTATGATAACCAAATTTGATTCTTTGTGCAACGTAACCGCTGAAATTGTCTGCTGCAGAACAGATCGTGTCCAATCCGAAATTCTTCGCTTGAGGGCAGGAATATAATGATTTCAACCTTCGATCAACATACTGATTGGTGGAATTTCTCCTTGCCTCTCGAGTGTTTTCTCGTTATATTAGTTTTGTATTTGATATCATTGAAATTAGGAAATGAGTGGAGTTGCAAATGGCAAGAATTTGTGAAGTGTGCGGCAAAAAACCGATGGCAGGTAATCACGTCAGTCATGCACATAATCGCGTCCCAAGACGTTTTCTCCCCAATCTTCAAAATGCACGAGTGAAGCTTGGATCTGGCGCTGTAAAAAGCATTCAGGTCTGCACAAACTGCATAAAATCCGGGAAGATTCAAAAAGCGGCTTAAGTTGTTTGGGTATTGTGAACTTATAAAATCCCGCCCCTCAGCGGGATTTTTTGTCAGCCGTCAAGGAGAGGCAACTTTGACGGTGAGTTTTTGATCCACCGGTGAACTCGTCAGGAATATTGTAATCAAGCGATGAAATTTTTTTCACCACCAAATCAATTGACTGTTCTGAGAATTTTACTCACACCGGTGTTTCTCGTCTTCTTGCTATCGTATAATTCCATTTTACGTCAGTGGTCACTTGCAATATTCATTTTTGCTGCGATTACCGATTGGTACGACGGATGGCTGGCACGGCGCTGGGGTTACGTTACACGCTGGGGAGCATTCCTCGATCCATTAGCCGATAAAGTTCTCACATCTGCAGCTCTCCTTGCCTATTCCTATCTCGGCCTGGTATCAAGCTGGATGGTATGGATCATCGTTATCCGCGATGCCGTCATCACCATTCTTCGCTCGTATGCAGAGTATAAGGGAAAGCCCGTCGACACATCCAAACTGGCTAAGACAAAAACATTTATTCAATACATCCTCATCTATTATCTTTTGATTTTATATGTTGCACAAAGCGTTCCATCCATTGAAGAAAATTTTAGCGGGCTTATCAAAACTCTCTTAAATTATTCTTTCATTTATTCAGCAATGGTTATTATCACCATCATTACCCTGTGGACTGGTATCATTTATATTCTCGACAATTGGAAAACCATCCGCGAACTTTATGAGTCCCCAATCAAATATTCCGAACCAGAATAATGTTGTGACAAAGATTGAACCTTCATTTGCCACCAAGCTCTTCGCCTCTGCTCTGTTTTCAGGATATTCACCCGTCGCATCCGGAACAGTTGGCAGTGCGGTCGCCCTTGCATTCTATTTCATCCCAGGATTCGAATCACTCGTTTTTATCGCTCCATCTATATTCATTGTCTTTGTATTTGGTATGCACGCTTCAGTCAGGATGGAACAACGGTACGGCCACGATCCGGCTGAGGTTACTATTGACGAAGTCGTTGGTATGTGGATTTCATTATTCCTTCTTCCAAAAAAAATATTCATAGCTCTGACCGCATTCATTCTCTTTCGGTTCTTTGATATCATCAAACCGTTTCCTGCACACAAGTTTGATACTATGCACGGCGGTTTCGGTATTATGATGGATGATGTTGTTGCCGGCATCTATGCAAACATCATTCTTCAGTTTGCATTGCATATTCCTGTGATGAAAGAATTATTGTTGAGATAGAAACAATGAAGGCAGAAATCATATCTATCGGCGATGAATTGCTCATTGGCCAGGTCATAAACTCTAATCAGGCATACATCGCAGAAAAGCTCAACTCCGTTGGTATCTTTGGCGACAAGATGACTACAATCGGCGATGATGAAGATGAAATTCTTTCTGCATTTCAAAAGGCATTCTCGTCTCACGATGTTGTCACCGTCACAGGCGGCCTTGGACCCACCCATGACGATATTACACGCAGCGTCGTCTGCAAGTTCTTTAAAACAGATTCCATTCTGAACGACGCAGCTCTGGAAAATGTGAGACGAATTTTTGCGCGCCTTAAATCAGTTCCTCGTACAATCAATGAAAACCAGGCTCTTGTTCCGCGCAACTGTACAGTTATCCAGAATCGACTTGGTACTGCACCAGGATATTTCTTCGAACAAGATGGAAAGTATTTTATCGTTATGCCCGGTGTGCCAAATGAAATGAAGGCAATGATGATCGATTTTGTTCTCCCTTTTTTTGAGATGCATAAAACCGGATTAACCATTCGCCATAGAACTTTAAAGACAACAGGTATCGCTGAGTCATTTCTCGCGGAACAAATTGGAGAAGTTCATAACATATTCTCTCCGGATTCCGGCATCACTCTGGCGTTTCTTCCAAGCTCACTTGGCGTGCGGCTGCGTATCACAGCAAAAGCGAATTCTATTGATGAAGCCGAAAATAAAATTCTCGACGTTGAGACGAAACTCCGTGCTCGCATTGAAAAATTTATTTATGCGGCTGGTGAACAGGAGCTGGAAGATACGATCGGCAAATTATTGAGCGAACGAAAGATGACACTTGCTGTTGCTGAATCCTGCACCGGCGGATTGATTGCAGATCGAATGACCAACGTTTCGGGATCTTCCGAGTATTTTGAACGCGGCATCATTACGTACAGCGACAAATCAAAAATAGACGAACTTGATGTACCGTCAGAACTTATCAGTCAGCACGGCGCAGTAAGCCGGGAGGTTGCTGAAGCGATGGCACTCGGTATACGTACTGCATCCAAGACGGATATCGGCATCTCGACAACCGGCATCGCAGGCCCGACAGGAGGCTCATCGGAAAAGCCTATCGGACTTGTGTGGATTGGCTATTCCGATCAAGAGACCAAATTCGCACTGGAATTTCATTTTGGGGGCGAGCGCAGGATTATCAAGGAACGGGCGGCTCAAGCGGCGCTGGAGTTGGTGCGGCGAAAGATTTTGAAGATTAAGGAATAAATGGATGCCCGGCATACGCACATTCATCGCCCTTCCCACCCAGTCAAATGCCCAGCAGACGATTGCCGGGATTCAAACAGAACTGAAAGCAACCCAAGCCGCGGTGAAATGGGAGCCGGAGGATAAATTTCACATCACATTGGTATTTTTAGGAAATGTTGAACAATCGAAAATCGAATTACTCTCGACAGCATTGGCAAAATCAGTTCGACAATTTCCATCTTGTACGATTACGTATGAATCCCTTGGGGCATTTCCGAATATGCACAACCCGCGTGTTATATGGATTGGAATAAAAACCAATCAAACAGTCCTGGATCTTCAGGCGGAAACGGAACAAGTATGTGCGGAATTCGGATTTCCCAAAGATGCCCATGTGTTTCACCCACATATTACACTCGGCAGAGTTAAAGAAACACGCAATCTTCTTCGCTTGACTGAAGCGATAAAAACCATTACTTTTGAACCAATCGAAACGTTTTGCTCGGAGATTTTGCTGATGAAAAGCGAGCTGCATCCGAGCGGTTCACTCTACACTATTTTGAAATCATTCCCACTTCACACTTAACCGGAGAGAGATCCATGTCCGAAACTATAAAAGAATCAAAATTACAAGCGCTCAAAATTGCTATCGATCAAATTGAGAAGCAACATGGCAAAGGCTCCATTATGCGATTAAATGAAGGACCCATTGCCAAAGTCGATGCAATTTCTACAGGATCTATTTCGCTTGATGCCGCGCTTGGCATCGGCGGTGTTCCGCGCGGGCGGGTCATTGAAATCTATGGTCCGGAATCTTCCGGCAAAACAACTATTTGCCTGCATATCATTGCTGAAGCACAGAAGACCGGCGGATTAGCGGCGTTCATCGATACTGAACACGCTCTGGATATTGCGTACGCGAAAAAGTTAGGCGTGGATGTCAACAATCTTCTTCTTTCCCAACCGGAGTTTGGCGAGCAGGCGCTTGAAATTGTAGAGACGCTTGTACGCAGCAACGCCATAGATATTATCGTCGTCGATTCCGTCGCTGCATTAACGCCGCGCGCCGAAATAGAAGGCGAGATGGGCGATCCAACAATGGGAGTTCAGGCAAGACTGATGTCTCAAGCACTTCGCAAACTCACATCTGCAATCAGCAAATCGAAAACCAGCGTCATGTTCACGAACCAACTCCGCCAAAAGATCGGCGTCATGTTTGGGAATCCGGAAACCACCACCGGCGGCAACGCACTCAAGTTTTATGCATCTATTCGAATGGACGTCCGCCGCATCGAAGCAATCAAAGACGGCACGAACGTTATTGGTAATCGAACACGAGTGAAGGTTGTCAAGAACAAAGTCGCTCCGCCGTTCAAAGAAGCTCAGTTCGACATTCTGTATAACGAAGGAATTTCCAAGCTCGGCGATTTGATTGATACAGCAGTTGAAAAAAATATTATTGTGAAGAGCGGATCCTGGTTCTCTTATAAAGAAGACCGCATCGGACAAGGGCGCGACTCGGTAAAAGTATTTCTTCAGGCAAACCCGAATATCGCCAAAGAAATTGATACAGAACTCCGCAAGCAGCTCGGGCTGATAAGCGAAGAACCGAAACCGGCAGTTGAAAAAACGGAAACCCATACGGCGTCCACTGCAAAAAAAAGTAAAGCATAACTTAATGGGTTTATAATAACTCCTTTTTTAAAACTAAAGAATTAATTTGCTAATTCTTTGATAGTAAAAAAAAGTATTATCATGTCAGCGTCACGTCTCTTTTGGGTGCAGAGTATAAGCTACATATACTGAGGGAATACACCGTAATAGTGTAAAAAACATTTTAGATCCATCCAGTAAAAATGCTTATTCTCAGATAGTAGTTGAACGAATAGTGTGATTCAAGCATTACCAATTAATTACGCATTTCTGCTATTATCTTAAGGAGGGTATAATGTTCCATTTCAGGATGCCTACCACTAAATTATTATGGATCGGAATTCTTTGCCTCTGTTTGAACTCGGAATTATCTGCACAGGGACGGTACAAAACAAATATTGCCTTTGACAATTCAGAAAAAACAAATTTTTTGGAAAATTTAAAAAAGAATATATCAGAGAGCAGAAAGAAAATAAGTTCTGACTTATTGCCCTTGATGGATCCGATATTTTTATTAGATAAACAGGATATAAACTCCTACAAGAACCAACTGAAGGAAAGTAAAAATTTTATTGGAGCCGGAGAATCGAGCTATCTCAAGGACTCTAAAAAAGGAGATATGGTTTATATTTATATTTATCTGAAATCCCCTCAGGATATCTATTCCATCGATTCCATGGTCGTTAAGGTCACTGATCGTGATCAAAGTAACAGTTTCGTGACTGCTTGGGTGGAAGTAAATAAACTTGATAGTCTAGCAGCCCTTGACAGAATTCGCGGGATATCAACCGTCATTCCACCAATTGTTGAAGCAGGTTCAGTGACAACGGAAGGAGACGTGATCCATAGAACTAACCAGGTGAGGAGTAGGTGGGGTCAATCCGGGGCGGGTATGAAAGTTGGTATTATTTCCGATGGTGTGAGTACGCGAGCCGCCTCTCAAGCCACAGGAGATCTTCCTGCCGATGGAGCAGGATTAACGGTGCTCAGCAATGTGATAGGAGGAAACGAGGGGACAGCCATGCTTGAAATCGTGCATGATATGGTCCCCAACACACAACTTTATTTCCATGATGGGGGCAACAATACCATTCAATTCAATACAGCCATCGACAATTTAGTGGCCGCTGGATGCAATGTTATTTGCGATGATATCGGATGGATAGACCAGCCTTTTTTTGAAGATGGATCCGTTGCCTCGCACCTGACTTCAGTTCTTTCAAGCAACAATATTGTTTATGTGTCATCAGCAGGGAATGCCGGTCAGAGGCATTATCAAGGTGATTTTTATCCCCAACCCAGCCCTAATACAACCTTTCATGATTTCAGCGCCGGCGGAAACACAGGTAGGGATTTCTACATTAACATGGATGCCGGCAGTATGGTCACAATCGTACTGCAATGGAATGACAAATTCGGCACATCGGGGAACGATTACGACTTATATCTATACCGAGAATCCTCAGGTAGCATTGTAGCCAGTAGTACATCGGTTCAGAATGGTAGTGGAAATCCATTGGAGATATTAACCTACTCAGCCACTGCCTCGGGAGATTATGACATCAGGGTAAAAAAATACAGTGGCGTTGCCAAAACGTTAGAGGTTTTTATCTATACCTCTGGGTCTATGTTTGTATATACCAATAACAGATCCTCAGTCAATTCAATATTTGGTCATAAGGCAGTCCCAGGTGTAATGGCCGTCGGAGCCATTTCGGCAACCAATCCAGGAAATAACACGATCGAACCGTTTTCATCCCAGGGTCCGGTGACAATCTCATATCCCTCACCTCAGACGAGGAATAAACCAGACATCTGCGGGATTGATGGCGTTTCGGTGACTGGTGCTGGAGGTTTCGCAAATCCGTTTTATGGTACCAGTGCCGCTGCACCACATATAGCCGCTATCGCAGCACAGTTGTGGGCACAACTTCCAAGTAAGACGGGGAATGAGATCCGCGACATGATAAAAGCATCTGCTGTTGATCTGGGTACAACTGGATTCGATTACATCTACGGCAACGGACGGGCCGATGCTGTGAATGCTTTCAATATGTTTGGACTGAACTCCCCTAACGGCCTCGTTGTCACAGATTCTCCTAGTCAAACTATTGTTATTAAGTGGCGAAAAAATACAGAGCCTGATTTCTTACGTTACCGTATTTATCGGGGCACATCGCCTAGTCCGACAATAAAAGTGGATTCAACAACCGGAGGAGTAACAGATACAGTAAAGACATTTAATGGAATGACCAATGGTACAAGATACTATCTCCGCATAACAGCTGTAGACAGTGCAGGAAATGAAAGCGGATTCTCGAATGAAGTAAATGCTGCACCTGGAAATATTCCTCTTACACCGCAGAGCCTGGTTGTCACGGATTCCTCTAGTCATACGATTGCTCTTCAATGGCGAAGATATGCGGTACCCAGTTATTTTCGTTATCGTATCTATCGCGGCACTTCTCCAAACCCGACAGCAAAAGTGGATTCAACCACCGGAGGAATAACAGACACATCGAAGACGTTCAATGGATTGACGAACGGCATAAGATACTACCTGCGTGTCACAGCGATAGACAGTGCTGGACATGAAAGCGGATTCTCGAATGAAGTAAATGCTGCACCTGGAGATCGAGTACCCCCTGCTCCGCCACAATCGCTTATTATTACAGATTCCTCTAGTCAAACTATTGCTCTTAAATGGCGAAAAAATACGGAGTCAGATTTCTTACGTTATCGAATATATCGAGGCACATCGCCAAGTCCTACGACAAAAGTGGATTCAACAATTGGGGGAATTTCAGATACTTCGAAAATGTTCAAAGGATTAGTGAACGGTACAAGATACTACATCCGTAGTACAGCGGTAGATAGTGCTGGAAATGAAAGTGGATTCTCGAACGAAGTGACTACAATACCAAATATTGCTGCACCGCAAAATCTTATTGTCACGGATTCCTCCAATCAAACTATTACTTTAAAATGGCGAAAGAATACAGAGCCAAATTTCTTGTGTTATCGTATTTATCGCAACACATCGCCAAGTCCTACGATAAAAGTTGATTCAACCATTGGGGGAATTGCAGATACGTCGAAAACGTTCAAAGGATTGGCGAACGGGACAAGGTACTACCTTCGAATAACAGCAGTAGATAGTTCCGGAAATGAAAGCGGTTACTCGAACCAAGTAAATACGGTACCAAATATTGCTGCGCCGCAAAATCTTATTGTCACGGATTCCTCCAGTCAAACTATTACTCTTAAATGGCGAAAGAATACAGGGTCAAATTTTTTACGTTATCGTATTTATCGCAACACAACACCAAGTCCTACAACAAAAGTGGATTCAACGACTGGAGGAATAACGGATACCTCGAAGACGTTCATAGGATTGACGAATGGTACAAGATATTACCTCCGCATAACAGCAGTAGATAATACTGGAATTGAAAGCGGATACTCGAATGAAGTATTTACAACACCCAACCTTGCTGCACCACGGAATCTTGTTGTCACGGATTCCTCTAGTCACACAATTGCTATTAAATGGCGAAAAAATACAGAGACTAATCTCATCAGCTATTTTATCTATCGGGACACATCGCCAAGTCCTATAAGAAATGTGGGTCAAACGACTGGAGGATTAACAGATACATCGATAACGTTCACAGGATTGACGAATGGAACAAGATATTACCTCCGCATAACAGCAGTAGATAATAATGGAAATGAAAGTGGATACTCGAATGAAGTAAATGCGGTACCCGTAGATCGAGTTGCCCCTGCTCCACCGCAGTCACTTGTTATCACGGATTCTACTAGTACTATATTTACTATTAAATGGCAAAAAAATGCAGAACCAGATTTCATGCGTTATCGTATCTATCGCAACACATCGCCAAGTCCTACGACAAAAGTGGATTCAACGACCGGAGGTATAAATGATACGTCGAAAACGTTCACAGGATTATTGAATGGAACAAAATATTACTTTCGCGTAACAGCAATAGATAATTCAGGAAATGAAAGCGGCTACTCAAACGAAGTTAGAGCTATTACTACATCTGTCGAGCGTAATTCCTCTCATATGCCAGCAACATTTTCATTAGAACAGAATTATCCTAATCCTTTTAATCCAACGACAGTAATAAATTATCAATTGGCAGGATCATGTCATGTTACTGTGAGGATTTATGATATGTTAGGGCGTGAAACAGCAATGCTTGTAGACGAGCAGAAGTCGGCAGGAATTTATACATGTAGTTGGAATGCGACAAAGTTTCCAAGTGGACTTTATTTTTATCGGCTACAAGCAGGTCCATTTATTGGGACAAAAAAATTAATCCTCTTGAAGTAACCGGCAACTATATACTATGAACAGAATTTTAGAGATAGTTGAATAATAATTGTAAAATCAATACTATGTAGGTACATTGATTATAACAAAAATTAAACGACTTCGTGGAAAACGCCAGCGGTATACTGTGCATCTCAATGGTATACCGGCGTTTGAAGTAAGCGATTGGACGATTGGTAAGTGCGGCTTGCACACAGGTGATGATCTCGATGAGCACACAATCGGCAAAATTAAATCTGCCGAAGCAGAGACGCAGGCGAAAAACACTGCTATTAATTATTTGTCCTATCGGCAGCGAAGTTCAAAAGAGATCATTGACCATTTGACAAAAAAGGGGTTCGCGCACGAGTGTGCTGAAGTTGTAACACGCCAGCTTCAGTCCTTGCGGATGGTGAATGATCTCGAATTTGCCCGTGCCTTTGTTCGGGATCGGCTGAAACGAAAGCCAACCGGCCAGACACTCTTACGAATGCAGCTGATTGCCAAAGGAATTTCCTCATCTATGGCCGATACAATCCTTACCGAGCTGGTATCACCGCAGAGCCAGCAAGCTTCTGCGACTCAAGCTGCAAAGCGTAAAATACGATTGATGCAATATTCAAAAAAAAACCTTGGCGAGGAAAAACGAAAAAAGCGTCTTCTCGATTTTCTTTTGCGCCGCGGATTTTCTTATGAGATAGCGACGCAAACACTTCGCACGACACTGGATCGCTAATCGATGTTTGCATCTACTTCCACATCTAATAAACCATTAATAAAAGTCATTGCTTTCTTGGGTCTCATCATCATTCTTTTCTGGATTGCCTCTTTTTTTCCTGATCTTGTTTTGACACTCCTTTTTTCGACACTCATAGCATTCGTTCTCAGACCGCTTGTTCGGTTTTTAGAATTCAAATTTAATATGAATCGTGGAGCTGCTATTGGGGTAGTCTTTCTATTGGTGGGAGGAATTGTTGTTTTCACACTGATTGAAACAATTCCGCTTCTCATCAGCCGTATTCGATCCATGTATGAACAACTACGGCAATTTCCATTTGAAGCGAAATTGACGCTTACTGCAAGAGAAATGACGGCACACATTCCATTTGTGGATTCCTCAACGATAGGAACAAAGGTTCATGATTTTATTCAGCAGCTCATTGTCTCCAGCGGCGAAGCAGCCGGCACGACAGTTTCTTATATGGTGAATCTTGCCATCGTTCCCTTCATAACATATTTCATTTTGGCAGAAGGAGATCTTGGAATAAAATCACTTGTGGAAAAAATCCCCAATAAGTATTTTGAGATGACACTGAATCTTATCGATAAAGTTGGCAAAGAGCTTATTTCATACATGCGAGGATTGATTCTTGAATGCAGCATTGTCGGCGTACTATCGATGATAGGATTTATCTTGATCGGTGTTCCTTATGCAATCATCATCGGCATGGTAACCGGGATTGCAAATCTTGTTCCTTATTTTGGTCCAATAGCAGGTGCAAGCCTCGCTCTTATGGCATCCTTGACTGTGACAGGTAATTTCCAATTGTTTATTCCGATTGCCATCGTGTCAATCTTCACTCGCATCATTGATGATCTTGTTTTGCAGCCGCTGTGCTTTGGCAAGTCGCTGGATATGCATCCGGTTGCAGTTGTACTCACACTGATCATCGGACATCAATTAATGGGAGTTTCCGGAATGGTGATTTCTATTCCCATCGCAACAATCCTTCGTGTTTCAGCAATAGAAACATATTGGGGACTGAAACATTACACAATAACAGCATAATAAGATCATGTCATCAGATCACACGCACTTCATGACAGCTCCATCTAATCGACCCATGGTCAAGGTGCTCTTCCTTCTTGGAATCATCATCTGCGGATTCTGGGTTTCTTCCTTCTTCCCGGACCTGGTTCTTACACTCATTGTCTCCATGCTTTCGGCATTCATCCTTCGTCCCCTTGTTGCATTGCTTGAATTTCAAATTGGAATTCGCAGAATTTATGCGGTCAGCATCGTTTTCATTATTATTGGTGGCAGTTTAATAGTTATAAGCATTTTATTTATTCCCTTTGCCATTGAGCGACTGAAATCATTATACGATGGATTTAAAAATTTTCCATTCGATCAGAAATTGAATGAAGCAGCCATTAGCTTAACCGCCAATATTCCGTTTGCAAATCCGGAGGTTGTTACGCAAAAAGTTCACGAGTTGGTTCAAAGTGGTTTGCAGGGGCTCAATGGTTTTCTCGCTTCCACTGCTGGTTTTCTTGTGAACCTTGCTATCGTTCCCTTCATCACTTTTTTTATTCTCAGTGAAGGCGATACTGCAATTAAAAAATTAATCGAGAAGGTTCCCAACAAGTACTTTGAGATGGTGCTCAATGTGATCGATAAAATTCATAAAGAACTCGTCGGGTACTTGCGTGGCTGGATTCTTGATTCTGTTATTGTGGGCATACTGAACATCGTTGGTTTTTATCTGATCGGCGTTAATTATGCAATTCTTCTCGGCATTTTCGCTGGGATCTCAAATCTTATTCCCTATGTCGGACCATTCTTTGGTGTTATTCCGGCGCTTTTAATATCTCTTTCGCAATGCGGAGATTTCAGGCAGGCTTTTCCTATTATTGCTGTAACATTAGTTCTGGTTCAGTTGCTCGATAATATCATTATTCAACCACTTTGCTTTTCCAAAACAGTCGATATGCATCCGGTGACAGTAATTTTTGTTTTGATCATTGGAAACTCTTTGATGGGAATTGCCGGTATGTTATTTGCAATTCCGATCGCAACAATTCTTAAATCATCAGCCGTTGAAACTTTTTGGGGGTTAAAAAACTACCGTATTACTGCTTAGAAAGGGAGATACTATGTCACACGTCGTGCTTGATATTGAAACCCTTGGCTTCCCTGTTGAATCATTTGATGAAACGCAGCAGAACTATTTGTTGAAATTTGCCGAGACAGATGCTGACCGTGCAGAAACAATCCAGAAACTCAGCCTCTATCCAACTACCGCACAAATTATCGCTATTGGTATGCTGAATCCGGAAACGAATCGCGCTAAAATTCTTTTCCAATCGGATGAAAATCTGGACTACCATTCTGACGACGAATTGGCACATTTCAAATCAGGAAGCGAAAAGGAAATTGTTGAACAGTTTTGGTTGGATATCGGACACTACGATCAATTTGTCACGTTTAACGGACGTGGTTTCGACTGTCCATTCCTGATGCTGCGCTCTGCGATCCTCCAGGTCCAGCCGACACGCAATCTGATGCCTTATCGGTATGATGCATCCATTCACTGTGATTTGCTGGAACAGTTCACATTCTATAGTGCACTGCGAAAGTTTAATTTAGATTTCTACTGCAAATCATTCGGCATTGAAAGTCCGAAGATGCATGGTGTGACGGGGTTAGACATGAAACAATTGACCGAAGACAAACGGTTTCGCGAGATTGCAGAGTATAATCTTCGGGATTTACAAGCCACAGCAGAGTTATTCCGGCGTTGGAAAAAATTCTTGAGTGTTTGAAAAGACAGGCAAGCTTCTCACTTCAATAAAATACGCACCATCGTTCTCATGAAGTCACTTGCTTGAAGTCTATACAAATTGACACCGCTGGAAAAATTCATGGCATTCCATGCCACTGAAAGGAACCAGGCTCTTTCCACTGATCAACTAACACAGCAACCACTTTTCTAAGGAGATCAAATATCTTGAGTGATACTTGATTCCTCTGCTGAAGAGAAAAAGAAATCTTGGTCGATGCATTAAATGGATTTGGATAATTCTGCTGCAATTCCATTTGATTCGGAAATTAATGACCAAGAGAAACCGAAGTAACCTCCAACTGAGAACCATTGTAGTGAACAACCGTATCGAAGTTACCGGGGCTATTTATACCAATACCCTTTCCCGTATCGACCCAAACGATATTAAAAATTCTATTGGGAGACATACCGGTAAATGTCCCCTGTCTGGTTCCGATGATGAGCTTTCTTGAAGAATCATGATATGTAATGGGAATGACAGAATAATGACCTTGTTCATAATTGTAGTTGTCATTTTCATCTTCATATAATGTAAATTGACCATCCTCACCTCGATATACCCGCAGTTCAAGTGTGTCTGCAGGTTTTTCTGTAGCATACTGCATAAAAGGTCCCATCGGAATAATGGAACCGGCTTTCACATATAACGGTATGGTTTCAATCGGTGCAGGAGCAACAATTGTTTGACCGCCCACAAGAGTTTCACCTGTCCAAAAGTTATACCAGATTGTTGATTTTGGAAGATATACTTTTCGTGTACCTGCTTGTGCGGTTACAGGATTTACGAGAAACGCGGGTCCAAACATATATTGATCCTGAATGTCATTCACCACCGCGTCTGTTCTAAAATCAAATGCGAGCGCTCGCATCATTGTGTATGCTTCGTTAGTTACCTTCCACGCGAGAGAATAGATATAAGGGAGAAGTCGGTACCGCAGGTTATCGTAATTCAATAAAATTGATTTCGTATTTGCATCCCAGTTATTAGAAAACAATGCTTTCTCGCCTTTTCCATGAATTCTAAATATTGGACAGAAGACGCCATATTGAAACCAGCGCGTAAACAATTCTCTGTTGGCTGGTGTTGTCCAATTCGGTGCATCCCAGTTTGTAGTGCGATAACCACCAATATCCGATGTAACATAGGGTATACCCGATGCACAAGCATTGATACCCTGAGGTATTTGAATTTTATATGAGCTGAATTCACTCGTGATATCAGATGACCATAAGGTTGTGGCATTTCTTTGCTGTCCAGCAAATGCCTGACGCACAAGGAAAAATGCCCGCTTCCCTGAGATATCAGTTCTCCAGTTTTTATAAAGGCCAATAGTATGCGTTAATGAATACGTATTGAAATAATCCATGCCCTTACCAATTGCAAAAATGCTTTGCCGTCGTGCATTGAGCAATGTTCCATTATCCGGTTCACATTGATCAACCCACCAAGCATCCCATCCATAATTGGTAATCAGACTGGTATTTGCCTGTCTCCAATATATATCTCGTGCGGCAGAATTATGAGCGTCATAGTATGTATCATAATTATGTGTCATCACATCCTGCCACGTAATATCCGTCAATCCTCCTGCATTTTTTAACTCGGTAAAATTATTTGTTCCGCCGGCAAAGACAGGCCAAATCGAAATCATTCCATGAATATTTGCTCTGTGTAAGGAGTCTACCATCGCTTTGGGATTGGGATATCTCGTTGGGTTCATCACGTGGGTACCTATAACATCCGGATCCCAGTAATACCAATCCTGAACAATGCAATCCACGGGTATGTGATTGTTTCGATAGTTGTTCTTGACAGATAATACTTCATCTTGACTCAAATACCTGTCTTGAGATTGGAAAAGCCCGAAACTCCATTTCGGAAACATCGGCGCCTGGCCTGTGGTTTCGCGGTAGAGAGCGATGATATGGTCAAATTCCGGACCAAAGAAAAAATAATAATCTACCATTGTACCGCTCTCCGATACATATTTATATTTTGTGTTTCCTGCCTCTGCACCGTAGAAATTCGACGCAGAGTAGTTGTCCCACATAAGTCCGTATCCTTTATTGGATAGTAAAACCGGAATTGCTCCGGTCATATACTGGATAGCCATATCCTGATTCCGGCCTTTGTAATTCATAGATTTGGTATCTGTCGGGTGACAGCCCAATCCAAACAACGCTTCATCCGCAGGCGATCGAAAGAGTGTTTCACAATTGTATGTACTGATGCCGGCAATGGTTGCTGCCGTCATCTTCTTTCCCACCGAATCATCCTCGGCAAGTATAAGAGCACCATTTAATTCTGTATAATGAATAGCATTGGTCAACTTGGTCAATTTTATTTTTAATTTACTGGTGGAAATAATAATCTCGGTTGAGCTTTCAGTAACTTGAAATTGAGGCTGAGTGGTCCACATAGATGTTACTACCAGTGATGTATTTGATGAGAGCGCCGCCAACGATGTATATTTGACTTCAACGACATCCTCTTTACAAATTTTTATTTTCATGAAACCCTTATCCAATGTGCATGTGATTCCATCGGCATCAGTTGTATATGATACGATAGAAGCCAAAGCAGTGTGGCCGATATTGAGGAAGATCAGGGCGATAGCTATCGAGAATATTATATAATTGGAATCAGACTTGTTCATAATCAGTCAATCCTTTATTGCATGTTTGTTCTCTATCATTCATATATACAATAATCTAATATATGTATAATTTACTGATGCACATAGCGACGAGAATATTATAGCGGAATTTAATCAGATAGAATTTTAAAAGAAATTGCACTGAGAAATATCGATTACTCTTTTTTCATTTACCTCCTTTTTTGTTTATCTTTTGTTATGAGAAAGTTGACACATGCTGAAATTTCCACAAAACGTATACCGGAAGGACAAGTCGAAAATGCAACACGCGTTCCGCTGATAGTATTAGTAGACAATGTCCGGAGTCTCTACAACGTCGGTTCTATCTTCCGAACATCAGACGGAGTTATGATTGAGAAACTCATACTCACCGGGTTCACGCCGCACCCGCCACGCAAGGAAATCGATAAGACAGCACTTGGCTCGACAAAAAGTGTTCCTTGGGAATATGCCAAGCATCCAACTGAAACTATCCAAAAACTGAAGGAACGCGGTTATAGGATTTGTTGTTTAGAGTTGACTGATAAGAGTATTCATTACAATGATATCAAGACAGCTGATTTTCCGATTTGCCTCGTCATCGGTAATGAAATTAACGGTGTATCAAAAGAAGTGATTGAGCTTTGCGATTTGGCGATAGAGATCCCGATGTATGGCATCAAACAATCGCTGAATGTAGCAGTGGCATATGGAATCGCAGTATTTGAACTTGCAAGATTTTGGCGAACGAGGTAATCTCGTAAATGTTACTGCGGATTATATAAAGATAGCCTTTTTCATCATCACGCATTATTTGATCAAACCTGTAGATGTATAAAATCAAGCAAATGTCTAAAACATGGTGGCCATCTTAAGCACAACGGCTAAAAGCAGTAGATATTCAGGCAAAATTTTCGGATTTTAATATATCTAAAAATTATTGAAAAATAGACTATGAATATAATTATTCCAAAAGAACCTTCGTCTGAGTTGCGGGTTGCAATGATGCCGCAGAATGTAGATAAACTTGTTAAAAAGGGCGCGAATATTATTATTGAATCGGGGCTCGGTGGTGCACTCGGCATTTCAGATGAAGATTACAAAAAAGCCGGTGCTTCCATTGAGAAGAACCGCAAAAGTATTTTGGCATCAGGTGATATCATTTTGCGATTACGCAAACCTGATGTAAAAGAAATTCGTTCATTGAAAAAGGGATCGATTCATATCAGTTATCTCGATCCATTTAACGAGCCCACACTCCTTGCAGCTCTTGCTAAGCAGAAGATTTCTGCAATATCAATGGAAATGATTCCGCGTTCGACACGCGCACAAAAAATGGATGCACTCAGTTCGCAGGCAAGTCTTGCAGGATATGCGGCAGTGATTCTTGCAGCTGATAATATATACAAGATTTTTCCTATGATGATGACACCTGCGGGCACATTGCAGCCGTCGAGAGTGTTTATCATTGGTGCAGGCGTTGCGGGATTGCAGGCAATAGCTACTGCGAAGCGCTTAGGCGCAAAAGTAGATGCATTTGATACACGCCCTATTGCAAAGAACGATGTACTATCGCTTGGTGCAAAATTTGTTGAGATCGATCTTGGTGAAACCGGACAAACTGCCCAGGGATATGCAAAGGCGTTAACGGAAGAACAGTTACAAAAACAACGTGACGTGATGAAACAATACTGCGCAAATGCAGATATTGTCATTACGACAGCACAAGTTTTCGGACGTAAAGCTCCAGTGATAGTAACGAAGGAAATGATTGACGCAATGAAACCTGGATCCGTCGTTATCGACCTCGCCATCGAGACAGGTGGAAACGTTGAAGGAGCTGTTCTCGGCAAGACCATCGATAAAAACGGTGTCAAGATAATTGGTTTGGCAAATATGCCGGCTCGTGTTGCAATGAACGCCAGCCAAATGTACGCCAACAATCTCACAAATTTACTCGATGAGTTTTGGAATAAAGAAAAAAAAGAATTTGAACTCAAGCTCGATGATGATATCATCAAAGGGTGTTTAATCACACTTGGCGGCAAAATAGTGCATCCCAATTTTCTGCCACAGACTGATGAAAAGAAACCTCACAAAGGATAAAACGTTATGTTCCCATTATTTGAATCGTTTTATATACTCATTCTTGCCGGGTTTGTTGGATTTGAAGTTATCAAACGCGTGACTCCGACACTGCATACGCCGCTGATGTCCGCAACCAATGCTATCTCCGGAATTTCGCTTGTTGGCTCGCTTGTCGCTGCCGGAAGCGATCATTTCGTCAGTCAAATGCTCGGACTCGTCGCGGTGACAGCCGCTACTATCAACGTCGTTGGCGGATTTATGATCACCGAACGGATGTTGAAAATGTTCAAACGGAAGGAGCGGAAACAGCAATGATTAACTATCCGCTCGAAATTACGTACATCATCGCTTCGATCCTATTTATTATGGGATTGAAGGGACTCGGTCATCCCGAATCGGCACGCCGCGGCATGCATTATGCAGAAATTGGAATGCTGATGGCAGTCATCGGGACGCTGCTTGGGCAAAGTATTGTCACTTGGCAATGGATTCTCGTTGGGCTTGTGATAGGATCAGCAATCGGCACGGCAATGGCACTCTTCATGCCTATGACGGCAATGCCCCAACGAATTGCCATTTCGCACGCATTCGGTGCACTTGCTGCAGTACTTGTCGGTATTAATGAATTTATTATCAAGGGTTCGGAAATTACCAGCGGTCTTATGGGAGCTTTAGGATTTGAAGTGCTCTTCGGTTCTCTTACAGTTACGGGCAGCTTAATGGCGTTCGGAAAACTGCAAGGCGTGCTCAGAAGCGAACCAATGACATACAAAGGACAAAACTTCGTTAACATCTCGCTCTTTTTTGTCATTGTTGGAATGTTCGTCTATCTCGTTTTTTTTCCGCAAAACGCTCTCGTCTTTGGTACTATAATTGCATTATCATTCCTTATAGGCATTTTTATTGTGATGCCTATTGGGGGAGCAGATATGCCGGTGGTTTTATCACTCATGAATTCCTATGCCGGTCTCGCAGCTGCAGCAACCGGTTTTGCAATCAATAACAAAGTGCTTATCATCGCCGGTTCATTGGACGGTTCATCAGGATTTATTCT
>Ga0182021_10001093_pt1 | contig 30779 bp, 29 predicted proteins | sample 612E3MmetaG_FD_120493 | JGI IMG/M metagenome (GOLD analysis project Ga0182021, IMG submission 120493) | Permafrost microbial communities from Stordalen Mire, Sweden - 612E3M metaG (Illumina Assembly) | ecosystem: Environmental > Terrestrial > Soil > Wetlands > Permafrost | place: Sweden... | reverse complement strand
CGGGATCGGGATGGCCGACTACCTGGTCGCGGGCGTTTGTCTGGCCCACCGCGGGGTCCTGCTCACCCGCAACCTCGACCACTTCGCGCGCGTACCCGACCTGTCCATCAGCGGGCGCTATCTAGACCGACGTGGTTAAGTCAGACGCTGCCCAATCGGGGCCAGGCGGCGGCACAGGTCTGACAGGGACGCCATCGTGCGCAGGCGGGCGCTGACGGCCGCGCTCGACATGTCCACGCCTTTGCCGACAAGGCCACGCTCGGCAGACAGGCGCGCCATCTCGCGCAGCCTTGCCGTGATCGCCTCACGGTGCATGTCAACCACGGCCGACCTCCTGCAACCGCTGGACATCGACCAGATCTTGCGGTCGCGCGGCTGCCAGCTTGAGCGTGATGAGTCCCTCTTTCGATACCACGTGGACGGGGCCGCCCTCATATTCGGCATGCTGGCGCGAGGCCCACACGGTCTCCAAGGCGCCACTTACCAGCAGGACGTCAAGCATGAGCGGCTGAGCATCAATCAGCTTGGTGAATCGCTGGATGGTGATCCCGCTGGCGAAGTCCATGGGCAGGGATTCGAGGGTGAAGCCGCAGCCGCGAATGGCGTCGCGCAGCCGCGCCAGATTCTCCGGCCTGAGCAGAAGGTCGATGTCCTGGGTCGCGCGGGGAACGCCATGGATGGCCAAGGCCACGCCGCCGCAGAGCGCGTAATCGAGGCCGTCGGCCTCGAGCGCGGCCGTGAGATTCTTTAGCTCCTGAAACAGATCCACAGGTCACGGGAAGTATACCCCCAGTTGTGATCCAGAGGAGCGCGCTGGGAGAGCAGGTGGGTTGAACAGGCGCAACAGCGGGTAGCCCGCACGGCTGGCGCCGCAAGGACGTGCGACCTGTTGCCGGGCGCGAAGCGGCGTATACTTGCCGTCATGTCCAGTCCCGGGCTGCGGGCCAACGTTCCGTACACGTATCAGGAGTTTCAGTACCTGCCGAATGACGGCCGCCGCTACGAAATTGTCGAAGGGGAGCTCCACCTGACACCAGCGCCTTCCCCCATGCACCAGACCGTGTCGCGGCGCCTGCAGTTTGCGCTGATGAAGCAACTCGAAGAGCCAGGCGTGGCCTTCATATTCAACGCTCCTTTCGACGTGATTCTCGGCGAGACGTCGGTGGTTGAGCCTGACCTGGTCATCATCCGCCAGGGTCGCCGCGGCAGTTTTTCAAAGCGGGGCTTCGAGGGCGCACCCGACGTGGTGGTCGAGATCCTTTCCCCCACCACGCGGGGCAACGACGTGTTCCTGAAGAAGGCCGCCTACGCCCGGCTCGGGGTTGCCGAGTACTGGATAGTGGACCCCGATCTGGGCCGGGTTGAAGTCTTCCGCCTGAAAGAAGGCGGGTACGATCAAGGCCTGCTGTTCGATCGTTCCGCCACGCTCAGTTCGCCCTCGTTCCCCGAGGTCGCGGTCCCGTTGGCGCCGATCTTCGCGCCGTTGTAGGGGATCACTTTACCGCCCGCAAGGATCGTGTAGAAAGTGCCGATGTTGTCTGCCATGGATGAGAATAGACGCAGTAGCCCACGCTACCAAGTAAGGGTCGAGGTTGGCATGCAGACCGAGAGCAACTTCTACACCGGGCTCACCCAGGACTTGAGCGGCGGCGGTATTTTCGTATCGACCCACCAGCTTCGGCCAGTCGGCGAGCACATCAAGGTCTTGCTGACCCTGCCCGGGCAGGGCGAGACCTTCGAGATCATCACCGAGGTTCGTTGGCTGCGCGACATAACGCTCAGCCGGAGTACCGATGAGCCGGGCATGGGTTTGCGCTTTCTGCAGATGACGCCCCGGGCGATAAAAGCGGTGTCCGACTTCCTCACCAAACGCGAGTCACTCTTCTTCGATGAGGACTGAGGTCCCAGCCGAGCCGTGCCGGCTCGGACGATCAGCGTCCCGCGCGCAGCAGTTCCAGAAGGGGCGCGTCTTCCTGGCCGGGGGCCAGAGGCTGGGAAAGGTCGACGCGCGCGTGAATGGCAAAGTCCTCGTCGCCCTCAGGATCGACGAGGCGCTGCTGGGCTTCCCACAAGCGCGGCGCGATGGGTGTCAGCAGGGTGTTGTGCGGGCTGCGTGCCACAGGCGTGACCATGATCGAGGCGTGTTCCTGGAAGTAGGGCTCAAGCTCGGCGGCCAAGCGCTCGGCGGTCCACTCTGGTGTGTCGCTCCCCGGGTTGTCGCGCAGGGCGGACAGCGCCTCTTCCCAGTCGCGACGGGCCAGGGCGCCCAGCAAGCGGTGTAGCTCGGCCCGGATGCGGGCGGCAAAGGCGCGCGGGTCTGCGGCCGGATCGCGTGGCCGTGCGGCGCGGACGGGCGCCTGCGGCGCGGCCGGACCAGCTGGTGCGCGCAACTCTTCCCATTCTTCCAGCAGGCTGGAGTCAACCGTGCGCACCAGGCCGCCCAGACTGGCCAGCAGGTCCTCCACTTCCGGGGTGCGAAAGGCGGCTGGCACCGACTGGTTGAAGGTCCGGTAGGCGTCGGACAGATAGCGCAAGAGAACGCCCTCGGTCCGCTGCAGTCCATAGTCGCGCACGTAATCGTGGAAGCTGCAGAAGCGCTCCAAGATTTCGCGCGCCACGGATTTCGGCGCGATGTTCTCCTCGCCCACCCAGGGATGCCTGTCGGAAAAGGCGTTGAACGTGTCGTAGATGAAGTCGCGGTTGGGCTTGGGCCATTCCAGCTTTTCCAGTTCCTCCATCCGGGCCTCGTACTCGACGCCCTGGGCCTTCAGCGCCGCCACGGTTTCGCCCTTCAGTCGATCAAGCTGGGCGTAGAGCACCGGCCGCGGATTCTCCAGAATGGCCTCCACCAGGGAGAGCACGTCAAAGGCGTGGGTTTCCGCCGCTGGGTCAAGCAGCGGCAGGGTATCGACCAAATACAGCGACAGGGTGTGGTGCAGGGAGAAGTCGTGCTGCAGATCGGGACTGACCACCGCTTGCGGGCAGCGCGCCCTTTCGTCGACCACCAGGCTGACCAAGCCGGCCTTGCGCAGGGTGCGGAAACAGGCGGCAGCGGTGCGGCGGTGGCGGCGCTTCATCACGTCGCTGTCGTGGCACGCGGTGATGACTTCCAGCAACTTGCGGTAGCCGCCCCCGCGCCGCCGGTCACCTTTCTCGCCCTGCAGAAGCGCCAGCAGCAGCCCATGGGTCACGGCGAAGCGCGACTCCAGCGGCTCGGGCGTGCCCGCGGCCAGGCGGTCGAACGTGCCCTTGTCGAAGTGCACGTAGCCCTTCTGCGGCGGCTTCTGCATGTGCACCTTCTTGCCGCCGGCCGCCTTGGCCTTGAGGCGCAAATTCTCCACCACATGCGCCGGCGCCTGCGCCACCACCCACCCGCGCTCGTCAAAACCCTTGCGGCCCGCGCGTCCCGCGATCTGCTTGAACTCGCGCACGCCGAGGATCCCGTCCTTCTGTCCGTCGTACTTGCACAGCTGGGTGAACAGCACGGTGCGGATGGGGATGTTGACCCCAACACCAAGAGTGTCCGTGCCGCTGACCACCTTGAGCAGGCCGCGCTGGCTCAGACGCTCGACGATGCGGCGGTAGCGCGGCAGCAGGCCCGCGTGGTGCAGGCCGATGCCGTGGCGGAGAAAGCGCAGCAGCTCTTTGCCGTAGGGGCTATCCAGGCGCTCGTCGTAAAGGGCGGTCTTGATGGCCTCCTTCTCTTCCTTGCTGCACACATCCACACTCATCAAGTTCTGCACTTCCTCGGCAGCAGCGCGCTGGGTGAAGTTGACCAGATAGATGGGCGCGCGGTTGAGCTTGATGAGGTCGGCGATGGTCTCGTGTAGCTGCGTGTCCCGGTACTCGAAATCGAGCGGCACGGGACGGATGGCGCCGCGCACGCTCGCCACCTGCCGGCCGGTGAAGGCCGCCACCTGGCGCTCGATGTTCGTGGTGTCACCCAGGGTGGCTGACATCAGCAGGAAGGTGGACTCGCGCAGGGTGACGAGAGGGATCTGCCAGGCGATGCCGCGCTCGCGGTCGCCGTAGTAGTGGAATTCGTCCATCACCACGTAGTCGGCTGCTGGGTGCGACCGGCGCAGCGCCATGTTGGACAGGATCTCGGCCGTGCCGATCAGGATGGGCGCGCTGCCGTTCACTGCGGCGTCTCCGGTGAGCAGGCCCACGCGCTCGGGGCCGAAGCAGGCGCACAGATCGAAGAACTTCTCGTTGACCAGGGCTTTGACCGGGCAGCTATAGAAACCGGTCTTGCCCTCGCACAACGCCTTGAACAGAAAAGCCGTGGCGACCAGCGACTTGCCCGATCCGGTCGGGGTGGCCAGCACCACGTGCTTGCCGGCCAGGATCTCGAACAGGGCCTCTTCCTGCGCCGGATAGAGCGACAGGCCGAGCGCGCCCACGTATCCGAGAAACTGCTCCAGGATGTGGTCAGCGTCCACCGGTCCAGGTGGCGGGGCCAAGAGAGGCGCCTGGCTAGTAGCAGAAGCTGTGTCGGACATGGACCTGGCCGACCTATACCACGGTCGGGCTGCGGTACCTTGATACGCTACCCCCGAGCTGGCTACCTACTTGCGCTGGGGCGGCGCAGCGACGTTGCGGGCCGGCGCGGGTTCGCTGCGTGATCGCGCCGAGCTGATGGTGATGTTGCTGGCTGCCGCCGGCATCCCGGCCACCATCAAGGCCATGAAGACGCCGGGTGCGCTCACGGCTGCCGAGCTTTACCGTCCGCGAGCCAACCCGACGTTCCCGTGGAAAGCGCGCGTACCGCGCCACCATCGGTGGCCGGGGTCTACTTGACCATCGGCTTTGGCAACGTCACCGAGCGGCGACGCCTAGGCGGCGCATCCATCAGCGACCGCGGCACGCCACTCGACAATATCGACGATCCAGACGTGATCGACGACGCGCGCTCGGTTCTCAATGGTCTGACCACGATCGCCATCGAACCGGCGAGCCCCACGCTGTCCGCCGTCCTCGACGATATCGTTCTGGCGCATCAGTCGGTGAATCCGTTGCACGATGTGTGGTCGGCCGACGACGTCGACGCGTTTGCCCAGGCCGCTGTCCGTTCGTACCGGTATCCGGGGTTGTTCGCCGCTCTGCTGCCCGCCGCACCTCCTGTCGAAGGAGCCCCGGTCGTCGTTCCCCGCGGTCGGCCTACGGCTTCGGTTTCGGGCTCGCCGCAGGCCCGGGGCCAGGCTCGAGCGCGACAGTGAACGCGAGGTCGACGGCTCGGTCGTAGCGGATCGCACGCGAGACAGGCAAGAAGCCATCCTTGCGCAGGTCGACCGCGTGTACGGCCAGATCCCTGCGCACCTGCGCGCGCGTCGGTGTCGGCGAGGGAAGCTTCACGCCGTCGAGCACCACCTCGGCGCCTGCGGGCTGCGACTGGATGAGCAGCGTCGCGGGCTGAAACCACACGGCGGCCACCGAAAGCGGCACCACGACCAAGTGAACCAGCACGGCTGCTGCTGCAAAAACGCACAGGAGCACGACCAGGACGGGCGCCCAAAGCCCACGCCGCCTGGTCACCGGCGTGAGGCCCGGTGTCAAACCCGCGGGCGCGACGCCAAAGGGGGTCGGCAGGGTGGGACGTGGGTTGATGATTTGGGGAGGCGCAACCAATACGGTGCTTTGTGCGGCGGCCAGAGAGGGCCGGGGCGACCTGCTGGTCTGGGCCGGTCCGCTGGTCGCACTCTGCGTGGCGGCAGCCCCTGCGTGCCCCGAGGGGTTCCTTTGCACGGGAATCTCAGATTCAGGCGCCGTCTCGTCGGCCCACAGATCGGGTGCCAGGCGAATGACTTTTGAGGCTGGCCGAGGCTGGGTCAGGCTGCCGGGCGGCAACAGCGTGCGCAGCAAGAGTTTCAACTCGGTGGCCTCGCCCGAGGGTGGGCGGGGGACCAGATCGAGCGCCCCGCGACAGGCGTCCGCAAAGGCGCGCGCGTCAGGGAAGCGATCGCGCGGATCAGGGGCCAGCGAATCGGCGATCAATCGCGCGAGAGGCGGAGGCAGGTCTGGCCGGCGTTGCTGGGGCGCGAACACCAGGCCCGAGGCCACTTGCCGCCAGGTCTCGGCCTGGTTCGTCGAATCGCGCAGCGGATACCCGGTGAGGAGCTCGAACAGGACTGCTCCCATCGAGTAGATATCGCTACGCCGGTCAAGCGCTGCGCCGCGCGCCTGTTCCGGCGACATGTACGCCAGGTTGCCCTTGAGCGACGACACTAGCGAGTCATCGGTGCGCCGCTTGGCCGCGCCGAAGTCGGACAGCTTCACCTCGCCGGCATAGGAAAGCAGCACGTTGTCAGGCGAAATGTCTCGATGGATGAGTCCGGTGGGCTGGCCATCCGACCCGCGCAGCTCATGCGCGAAATGCACGCCCTCGCACAGCTCGCCCATGATGTAGAGGGCGACCGCATCGTCCAGACGTTTGGGCAGGCCGTCCGGACTGGATGATTTGCGCAGCACCGCCAGCAACTCGCCCAGGTCGCGACCGTCCACGTACTCGAGCACGATGAAATGCTCGCCCTCGGCCGACATGCCGAGGTCATGAATCTGCACGATGTTCTTGTGCGACAGCGAAGCGTGGATGCGCGCCTCGGTGAGCAGCATGCGAACGAAGCGCTCGTCGGCGGCCAGGTGCGGCAAGATGCGCTTGATGGCTACCGGCTTCTCGAAGCCCTCTTCACCAAGGGCGCGGCCCATGTACAGCTCGGCCATGTCGCCGACGGCGAAGCGGTCGAAGAGCTCGTATTGGCCGAATCTCATCGCGGTCAGGTACGCACGGGCATCCTAAAAACCAATCATACTCGCGCGCGGGTTCGCTAGGTTGAACGAAACCCAAACTGCAGAACCTGATAGCCTCGCAGGCATGGACGCCGACTTCACCCATCTTCGCGCATTAGCGCAGCGTGCCGTCGACGAGGGTGTGACTCCGGGTTTGGTTCTGGGCCTTGCGCAAGCCGGGCAGGTGCGGTTTCTTGCCGCATTCGGCCAGCGACAAGTCGTCCCCTCCGTCGAGAAACTCACGACCGACGTGGTCTACGACCTGGCTTCCCTGACCAAGGCCGTGGTGACCAGCTTGCTCATCATGCGCGGGGTGGGCAGCGCGATCTGGGCCTTGGATGACCCGCTCGACAGGCACCTGCCGGTCCTGCCCGACCGGCCCGAGGTCACCCTGCGGCGGACGCTGGCCCATGCTGCCGGCTTTGCCTCCCATCGTCCGTTTTTCGAGAAAGTTGTCGACAAAGGTGTGGCTCCTGCGGACGGCCGGGAACGCGTCCTGGCGCTGGCTGCGGCAGAGCCGTTGGCCGACCAGCCAGGGACGCGGTCGCAATACTCGGACCTGGGCTTCATCTTGTTGGGCGATCTGATCGAGCGCGGTCTGGGCGGCCAACTGGATGCGCTGGCCGAGCGGTTTCTGTTCGCGCCTCTCGGGCTGCGTGCCACGGGTTTTGCAGGTTCGACCGCGTTGTCGGGCCATGAACTGGCACCCACCGAGCGTTGCCCGGTGCGCGGGCGTATGCTTTCCGGCGAGGTTCACGACCTCAACGCCTTTGCCATGGGCGGGGTGGCGGGACATGCCGGGCTTTTTGCCAACGCCGCAGATCTTCTCGCCCTGGCCAGCGCCCTGTGCGCTGCCTGGCGCGATGCTGGGTCGGCAGGCGGCGCGCCTTTGGTCCCGGCCGAGGTGCTGCGTCTGTTCTGGCGGCCGGCCGGGATCTCGGGGTCGACCTGGCGTCTCGGCTGGGACGGGCCGGCGGCCACGGGATCGCTGGCCGGCGATCGCCTTTCTCGCCAGGCGGTGGGCCACCTGGGTTTCACCGGCTGCTCGCTCTGGATCGACCCTGAGCGCGAGGCTTGCATCGTGTTGCTTACGAACTTCGTCCATCCGACGGAACACAAAGACCCGCGCTTCAGAAGCCTGCGGCCGGCCTTGCACGACGCGGCCCTGGACGCAATCGGATATCGAGCGTAGGTAGTAGCCAACGTGAAGATTGCACTGGGTCAGATCAACCCCACCGTGGGGGACTTCGACGGCAACCTGCGCCTGGCCGAGGAAGCCCTGGCCGCGGCCGAGGCCGCAGGAGCCGATCTCTTGGTGCTTCCCGAGCTGGCTCTTTCGGGCTATCCGCCGCGCGATCTGTTGGAGCGCGCAGCCTTTGTGCAGGCGGGGGTGCGCAGCCTGGACCGCTTGGTGGCGCGGGTCGGTCACGCATCTGCCCCCGGCTCGACCGCGGTCATCGTCGGGTTTCCCGAACTGCTGCCCGAAGCGCCGGTGGGTCGCCGAATTGCCAACTCCGCCGCGCTGATCCACCAAGGCCGCATCGTCTCGGTCCATCGCAAGTCGCTGCTGCCGACCTACGACGTATTCGACGAACGGCGCTATTTCGAACCGGCCGAGGCCGTGGCGCCGGTCGAATTCGCGGGCCGTCGCCTGGGCATTTCGATCTGCGAGGACATGTGGAACGACGGCGATTTCTGGCCTCGTCGCCTGTATCGCGAGGATCCGATCGAGAAACTGGTCGTCGCGGGCGCCGACGTGCTCATCAACATTGCGGCCTCGCCCTACACGATGGAGAAACGCCACCTGCGACCGCGTATGCTGGCCAACGTTGCCCGGCATTGGGCCCGTCCTCTGGTGTTCGTCAATCAGGTCGGCGGACAGGATGACCTGTTGTTCGACGGATCGAGTCTGGCGCTGGACGCGCACGGCGAGTTGATCGCACGCGCGGCCGAGCATGCGGCCGATTTGGTGGTAGTCGATCTGAACGCCGGGCGCGGCACGTTGAGGCCGGCCGTGGAATCCGATGACCGGTCGGCGCTTGAAGCCCTGGTGCTGGGCACCCGCGACTATGCCCGGCGTTGTCGCTTCTCGGGCGCGTTGGTCGGGCTTTCAGGTGGCATCGATTCGGCGGTGGTGGCCTGTCTGGCTGCGCGCGCGCTGGGACCGGCCAACGTGCTCGGCGTGTCTATGCCTTCGCGTTTTTCGTCAGACCACTCGCGCGCCGACGCGGCCGCGCTGGCCACGGCGCTGGGCATCCAGTTCCGCACGATCTCCATCGAGCCAATGTTTTCCGCCTACCTCGAAGCCCTGGCGCCGGCCTTTGCGGGCCGGTCGCCCGATGTCACCGAGGAGAACCTGCAGGCGCGCATCCGCGGCGGCATCCTGATGGCGCTGTCGAACAAGCTGGGCGCTCTGCTGCTTTCGACCGGGAACAAGAGCGAGATCGCGACCGGCTACTGCACCCTCTACGGCGACACCTGCGGCGGTCTGGCCGTGCTGTCAGATGTGCCCAAGACTTTGGTCTACCGGATCGCCGGCGAGATCAATGCCGAGCGTCCGGTCATCCCGCAGTCGACCTTGAACAAGCCGCCATCGGCCGAGCTGCGGCCCGACCAGAAGGACCAGGACAGCCTGCCGCCCTACGATGTGCTGGATGCGATCCTGGAGGCTCATGTGGAGCGCGGCCTGGACAGCGAAGCCCTGCAGAAGGAGGGGTTCGATCCCGCGGTGGTGGCCGATGTCATGCGCCTGATGCGCCAGTCGGAGTACAAGCGGCGCCAGCTTCCGCCCGGGCTCAAGATCACCGGCAAGGCCTTCGGCACCGGCCGCCGCTACCCGATTGCACAGGCGTTCCGGGGATAGGGGGCGCTATACTTCGCCAATGGCCAAGTTCCGCGGCACGATCAGGCACAGCGCCCTTGAGGGCGGGCATTTTCAGTTGGTGGCCGACGACGGCGCGACCTACGAGGTCGAGGGCAACGATCCGATCCTGCACCGTGACGGGGCACGGGTAGAGATCGACGGGTCCGTCGACCGGACGGCTCTGTCCCTGGCCATGACCGGCCCGCGGGTGAAGGTGAAAGCGGTCAAGACCGCGTAACTCGGCCCGGCTACTGCTGGGGCGCGGTCGGCGCGTTCTGGCCCGCTGTTTCGTGATTCAGTTCCTGCATGGCCGCGGCCTCGGCCGGCGACGGGCCTACCGGCGGTGGAGGTTGGGTCGAAGCGCAGCCCAGCAGCGACGTGAGGGAGACAAGGGTGAGAAGGAACACGACTCGTTTCATGGCGAAATCCTCTTCTGCGGGTCATCAGCCCGCCACACTGGCGGCAGTCTACATCAACACTCAGGCTCTGTGGCGGCGGACCTCATGGTCCAACTCCACGAATTGCTCTTCGAGGTGCCAGGGACGCTCGGCATACACGTCGTCGAACAGGGTGGAAAGCGGCGACTTGCTGGGCAGGCTTTCCACCTCTGCCACCAGCGCCGCGAATTCCTGCTCGCAGGCCTCGACGAAGTTTCGTTCCTCGTCGACATTCCACAACCCCTTGCCTTCAAGGTAGGCGCGGAAGCGGCGGATGGGATCCCGGCATTCCCACTCGCGCGGCTCATCGGGATCGCGGTACACCGTGGGATCGTCCGAAGAGGTGTGGGCGCCCCGGCGGTAGGTTAGCGCCTCGATGAGCGTGGGCCCCTCGCCCCGGCGCGCGCGCGCCGCGGCCTCGGCCGTGACATGGGCCAGGGCCAGCACATCGTTGCCGTCGACCAGCACGCCCGGCATGCCATAGGCGACCGCCTTCTGGGCAAAGGTGGGCGTCACCGTCTGGACCGAGCGCGGGGTCGAGATGGCCCAGCCGTTGTTGCGGCAGAAGAACAGGCAGGGGGCCTTGCGCACGGCCGCCAAGTTACACGAGACATGAAAGTCGCCGGTCGAGGTGGCGCCATCGCCGAAGTAGACCAGGCTGATATCGTCCCGGCCGCTCAGCTTGGCCGCCATCGCCATGCCCACGGCGTGCGGGATCTGGGTGCCCACCACCGAGCTGATCGACACGAAGTTCAGATCGCGCGCGGTGTGGTGCGCGGGCAACTGCCGGCCCTTCACCGGGTCCTCCGCGTTGCAGTAGAGCTGGCACAAGAGCGTGCGCAGCGGGTATCCGCGGTAGAGCGCGGCGCCGGCCTCGCGGTAGCAGGAGAAGATCCAGTCGCTGGGTCGCAGCGCCCAGAGCGGGCCCACCAGTGTGGCCTCTTCGCCCCAGGCGGTCAGGTAGAAGCCGATGCGGCCCTGGCGCTGGAAGCGCATCAGCTTCTCGTCGAGCAGGCTGTTGTGCACCATGGTTTGATAGAGATGGCGCAGCTCGTCGGCCGGGATTGCAGGCTCCCGCTCGGGATGCACCACGCGGCCCGCATCGTCGAGAACCCGGACAAGCTCGAACTTCACCAGTCGTGCTTAGCGGTGGCGGCCAGGGTTGTCAAGGCGCCGGCCGGGCAGGATACTGCCTGGACGCGAAAGGCTACCGATGCAGCTTCACCTGAAAGATGTCGTCAGCTATGCCGGAACCGACTACCTGGTCGCGGGTCTCATCACCTACCGCATGGCGGGCCACAAGCGGGAGCTGGCGCGCCTGGTCGACGGCGAGCGCGCTCTGTGGATGGATCCGCTGCTGGACGAGATCGGCGAACGCGTGCTGTTTTTCGAAGAGGTGCACGACCTCGACATGACCACGCCGCCGCCGGCCAACATTTCCTACAAAGGTCGGACCTACGTGCGCGTGCTTGCCGGCCAAGCCGAGGTGGAGACGAGCGGCTATACGCCGGGTCGCGTCTTGGGGACCTGCGAGGTCTGGCGCTATCGTGCCGCGGGCGACACCTTCATCCAGATCGAGGCGTGGCCCGACAGCCTGGTCGTTTTGGCTGGCCCCTCGGCCCACCAGGCCATGCTACAAATACTGCCCGCCAAGTAGAAGAGGAGAACCCGATGTACAAGCTCGTGCTGATTCGCCACGGTGAGAGCGATTGGAACAAAGAGAACCGCTTCACCGGCTGGACCGACGTGGATTTGTCGGAGAAAGGCCGGCAAGAGGCCAAGGCCGGCGCCCAGGCGCTGAAAGCTGGGGGCTACAGCTTCGACGTGGCGTACACCTCGGTGCTCAAGCGCGCCATTCGCACATTGGGGAGCGTGCTCGACGAGCTGGACTTGATGTGGATTCCTGTCCACCGTTCGTGGCGGCTCAACGAGCGGCACTATGGTGCCCTGCAAGGCCTCAACAAGTCGGAGACCGCGGCCAAGTACGGCGAGGCGCAGGTCAAGATCTGGCGGCGCAGCTACGACATCCCGCCGCCGCCCCTGGAAAAGACCGACCCGCGCTTCCCGGGCAACGATCCGCAAGGGCGCTACAAGGATCTCACTGCCGCCGAGCTGCCGCAGACCGAGTGTCTGAAGGACACCGTCGCGCGCTTCCTGCCGCTCTGGCACCAGACGATTGCGCCCAGGGTGAAGTCGGGCAAGAAGGTCATCATCGCGGCCCACGGCAACAGCCTGCGCGCCCTGGTCAAGTACCTGGACAACATCCCGGAGAGCGAGATCGTCGAGCTGAACATCCCGACCGGCATCCCGCTGGTCTACGAGCTCGACGCCAACCTCAAGCCCATCAAGCACTACTACCTCGGGGATCAGGCTGCCATCGAGGCGGCGATGAAGGCCGTCGCGAACCAAGGCAAAGCCAAGTAACGAGGACTCGGCGAAAGCGGCGACGTACCAGGACAGCAGCCCGCCATCCGAGAGGTGCGGGCGCCCTATCTCCGCAATCGGCGTTCGAGAAGCTTGTAAGCCTCGGTCAACTTCTGCGTGAGCTCGGTGGCGGTCTTCTGCTTCTCGGGCGATTCGGAATGATGGTCCGGGTGGTACTTGCGCATGAGCACACGGTACGACTTGCGCACGGTCTCGAAGTTCGAGCCTAGCGGCACTTCCAGCGCGGCGTAGGCGCGGCGCACTTCGTCTTCGGCCGAAGACCTGCGCGGCAAGGGGCTGGACGACGGGCGGGCTGGCCTGGGTCGTGGTCCGCTGCTGGCCGCAGCCGGCCGTGGGGGCGCGGCCTTGGTCGCGGCACGCGCGCGGTGGCGCCGTTCCAACTCGGCCTCCAACTGCTCGTCGGTCAATTCATCGAGCCCATAGCGGCGATAGAGATCCTCGTCGGGATCGTGGGGCGAATCCCAGGTCGACGCCTTGTCGAGCAGCGCATTCAGCTCGGCGCGAGCCATGTCGAGAAACCGCTTGCTGATACTCATGGCCTTCGCCGTCAGTCTACACTGGCGGCGTACCTACTTGTTGTACGGCTCGCCACGCAGGGCCGAGATGGCTCGGTAGATCTGCTCGCACAGGATCACGCGGGCCAAGCGGTGGGGCAGGGTCAGCGGCGAAAGTGACAAACGTCGCTGCGCGGCCTTGACTGTGGCCGGGGTCAGGCCCTCGGCCCCGCCGATGAGAAAGGCGATGGCCCGCGCACCCCGCACCATGCGTTGGTCGAGGTATTTGATGAACTGGGCGGTGGTCCAGCAATCGCCGCCCGGTTCCAGCGCGACGATTTCGGCGCCCACGGGTAGACTGCGCAGCAAGTCCGCGTCGCTCTCCACTTCCTCGATCGCCACGGGCAGGTGGCGTCGCGCGCGATCCACATACTCCTGGCACACCGCCTCCAGCCGGCGATCGCGCATTTTGCCGACGGCGCGGACCAGGATCTTCACAGCCCAGGAGAACCGTCGCTCGGGATCATCATGGCCTCGGGCGGGACCTGCAGCTTCACCCTGGGTGCATCGATCCACAGGCTCTCGATGTCGAACACCTCCCGCACTGGGTGGTAGAACACGTGCAGCACTACGTCGCCGAAGTCAAGCAAGGCCCATCGCCCGTTGCGCGTGCCCTCGCGGCCGAGGAGCCGCCGGCCACGCTCTTGCATGACCTTGTGCACGTGCTCCGCGATGGCGTCCACCTGGCGATCGCTGCGGCCACTCACGATGCCGATGTAGTCGGTGTAGCTGGCCCGGCCCGACACGTCGATGAGCACGGGCAGAAGCGCTTTCTTGGCCAGCGCTGCGTCGATGGCGGCACGAGCTGCGGTCAGGGCCTCGCGCTGTTCCTTCGCGCTGCTGGGAGCCGACCGGGCCGTCTCCTTGCGGTGCGCTCGCGCAGGGACGATCCCTCTGCCCGCTGCCGCCTTGGGCCCCGCGCGACGCCCGGGCTTGCCTGAGGTCTTGGATGCTTTGCTCTTTGGCTGTGCGGCAGGTTTCTTCTTCACTTGCTGCAATCGTAGCAAAGCCACGGGCGCTACTCAATCCAAGTCAGAAGATCCATGAAGCGGGACTGATCTCACCTGCCGTCCGAACCATTCCTCCTCTTCCGATCTCTGTCCCCTGGGTGCTCTAGCCCTCCGCCGCCGGGTGGTCGCGCCAGCGGGTTTCGAAATCGTCGACCAGGCCGCCGAGGTACTCGTTGCCCAGGCCGGCCAGCTGTTCCTCTACCGCGTGTGCGGCGTGATCGAGCCAGGTCCTCTCTTCCTCGCTCTCGTCGGTGGGCCAACCGGCAGGCGCCACCTCGGGATGGCCGCTGGTGCGCAGCCAGCGCTCGGCGTGGCGGGTCAGACTGCGCGACACCCAGCGCGGCGCTTCGACCAGCCTGCGACCCAGGATCTTGCCACCCTCGCGAAAAGCGGCGACCAGCTTGGTCTTCGAGGCGCGGCCTACGGATTGATGGACGAGCGCGCGCAGCCGGGCGGCCTGCGGCTGGCTGATGGGCCCGCCCACATGCAGCTTGGCGCAGTAGTGGTCGACCAGCGTGGCCACCTGGAAGATCGTCGCCATGTCCTCGGCGCTGCGGCCGGCAGCGAGCAAGGCAAAGAATTTGCGCCAGGCCAGCTTCAGCGCGACCAGCGTAGCGGCGGCAAACGTGATGGTGCGCAAAGCCGAGCCGGCCTTGCCCTCGGCCAGCACTGTGGCCGAGGTAGCGGGCAGGTCAACCTGACGGCTCGCCGCCAGTTTCATGTACAGGCCCGCTCGCACGCGAGCAGACACGATGTCGTCCATGATCGGCACGGGAACCAGGCCGCCCAGGGCCGAGGCGAGGAGCGCGCGCCGCACGATGAGCCCGCGGTTCTGGGCCAGGTGTGAGAGCCACAACGGATCCAGCGCTGTGAGCGGCTCAACCCCCACCTCGATGGCCGGCTGGTCGTCGGGTTTCTCGGGGCTCACCGGGTTTCCTTCTTGCCCGCCGTGGGCAGCTTGGCGGCAGACGGCTTTCGGGGCTGCCCCGAGCTGTCCTGGCCTGACCCAAGGCCCTCGATCGAGCGGCGCTCGCCCATCCCCTTCTTTTGCGATGGCTGCAAAGGAGGCGTGCGGCCACCCAAGCCGCCCAGCAGGGCGCGCTCTTCCAAGATGGTCCGCTGTCGCGCTGGCAGTGTTTCTGCGGCCGGCATGGTCACCGGCGCATCGACCTGGTCCACACTGGCCGCGACTGCGATCTCACCCTCGATGGGGGTTCCGTCGCGGTCGGCCCGGAAGCGGGCGTTGAGCGTGAAGGCCTGCAAACGACCGTCGGCATCAAGCCGAGCATCGCCCACCAGTGTCTGGACGTCGACCGTCTCCCGCCATTTGCGCAATGGCGTGGCCGCGGTTGGCGCCGGGCGCTCCCCCACGGCCTTGTTCAGGCGGAAGGCGCGGCTACCGGCTGGCGCGACATCCACGAACCTGCGCACGGTGTCCCACGCCGCGGACGGCGCCCCGACGGCTTCCTCCAGGAATCGCTGTGGTTCGGGATCCTGGGCGGGCCGGCGGGTGAACTTCCCGTAGCGCAAGGCCACGGCCAGCTCGCTGCCCACGCGCACTACCTCGCGGCCGCCGTCCTGGTCGTTGCTTTCGGCCAGGCGAAAGTTGCCCTGCCTGTCGATCCACAGGTCGGTGGTGGTGGTCATGGCGTCCTTGCCACCGGCATCCGGCCCACCGGCTGCGTTCACGCGAAAGGCCGCTGTGGCATGAAAGTGTGCGCCGGACAAACGCCGCAGCCCCGAGACAAGAGCGGCTGGTTGCACGGCCGCGCCCAATTCTTGCTCCGGCGCCAAGATTCCGTCGCGCGTGGTCCGGCGGCAGCCTGACAACGCTACGACGAGAAGCAGCAAAGCGACGGTCCGGTTATGGAAGATGGCTCTTGGCACGAAGACCAACAATTTACCACTACTGCGTCGGGCGCGTGCTGCCCATGGGTAGGGATTCCACGCGACCACGCGGTTCCAGTGCAGGAGTGGTAACGTGGGCAGGTGGACGCATTTCCGACGCTCAGCTCCCCCGGTTTGCGCCTGGCCGCCACCCTCGGTGCCGCGGGCTTGGGCGCCATTTGGGGCAGCTTCCTCAATGTGTGCATTGCTCGCGTCCCACGCGGGATGTCGGTGGTCAGGCCACCCTCGCATTGCTTCGCGTGTGGCGAGCGGGTTTCGGCGCGTGATAACATCCCCATTCTCTCGTACTTCCTTCTCCGCGGCCGCTGCCGCCGCTGCGGCGCAAGGTTCTCGGCGCGCTACGCGCTGGTCGAGGCTCTCGCCGCCGCGCTTTCGGCCCTCATCTTCTGGACCTTCGTGGTCGATGCGCCGGGCGAGCCGCTCGGCGTGCGCGCCGCCCGTTTCGCCACGTACTTCGCGCTTGCGGCCGTGCTCATCGTGCTGTCGTTCATTGATCTAGATACCAAGCGCCTGCCCGACATCATCACGCTGCCTGCCATTGGGGTGTTCTTCCTGGCCGGGTTCGCGGTTCACGAAGTCTCTTGGTCGGAACGCGCCCTGGGTGCCGCCGCTGGCTATCTCCTGGTCCGGGTCGTCGCCGACGGCTACTACTACGCCACCGGCCGCGAGGGTCTGGGCCTGGGCGACGGCAAGCTCTTGGCCATCATGGGTGCCTTGTTCGGCTGGAAAGCCATTCCTGCTGTCGTGTTTCTGGCGTCGCTTGCGGGCATCCTGATCAGCGTACCGGTGCTCATGCTGCGCCGGCGTCGGGCGGCCGCGGCTCCGCCAGCGGCGCCGGCGTCGACCGCAGCCGAATCATCGCCCATTCCACCCACGTCAATTCGCAGGGCGGAAGTCCCGTTTGGTCCATTCTTGGCGGCCAGTGCCCTCGTCTACCTCTTCGTGGGAAAGCTGGCGTGGGCGGCGCTCATGCGCATGCTGACGGGCGAGTAGTCGCACACCGGATCAGAAAGCGACTAGCGGTCCAACTCCGGCTGGAGTTGATTGGTCCTCGAGGGCGGTGAAGACGTTCCTGCCAAAGTAGAAGGGCAGTCCCCAGTCGAAATACGCGCCCATGAGGCTGGTTCCCGACTGAGGGTCGATGCTCGGCCCGCCCAGATTTGCAAAGGCGGAGTTGGTCCTGTCGGCAAGCAAGGCCGCGGCGCTGGCGATGCTGAAGTTCACGGTCCTGGTAACCACGCCGCTATTCTCCTGGTTTTTGGCTGACAGGTTCAGCGTGGAGCCAGGACAGTAGAACACCGAGTACGGGTTGGAGCAGGTCGGGATGTGCGTGGTGTTGCTGTCCAGGAAGTAGATCCCGTTCGAGCCAGTGTCCACGAAGGCGAGCGCAGGGTTGCCGTTGGCTGGGTAGGTGGTCTTGAAGGTGCCCCCCCATTTGCTCACCCGCATCACCGTCGCCCCGTCCAAAGCATTGTTCTCGCGCGTGCCGATGCCGAAGACCAGGGATCCCGTTACGCTGGGTGCCCCGTCAGCGGGAATCGAAGGCAACTCGACAATCGTGCCGTTGTTGTCTTGGCTGAACAACGCAACGGGATTCGACGCTTGTTTGGAAACAGGCACGGCCGTCGCCTGGCAGCCACCCACTGTGGTTGAAGCACACGCGTAGTACATCCCCGGATTGGACGACTTGGCGCCGACGGGCTCCGCGCAGGCCGAGCCACAGTCCTGCAGGAACGTGCTTATCCCGAGGATGCCGTTGGACCCCAGCCCTTGCGCGGTGTTGGCGCTGAAGCCAGTACAATCGCTCGGCACAGGATAGGTCATCTCGTCGATAACCTGGATGGTGAGGTTGTTGGCCTGCTCGCCCGCCATTCTGAGATCGGCAATCGCCAGTGGGCCCCAGATGAAGCTGTCCACGAACTGGGTGCACTCGGCGAGGACGGCCCCGCTGTCGTCCGTCGCCGCTGGCAGCGACAAGGTCAGCACCGACTTCAACACGCGCAGGCCCGCGGAACCGGTGTCGACCAGCACGTGGTCGATGTCTCGACAGTCGCTGGTGCCAGGAACGCACACGGTTACGGTGGTGAACAGACCGTTGAGGTAGCGAACGCCGGGCGCCCCGAAGTCCACGGTGAGCTCGGCCACGTTGTCAGCAGGCGCGGCAATGGGATTGCGGCCCAGGCCGGAATTACCGCTGCACGCCGCGCCCAGGCCCAGGAGCGCGGCGGCCGTGCAAGCCAACCCGGCTCGTCGGATGCGATGGCTGCGCATCATTGGATCTCGTCGGTTGCAAGGCCCTGCGGCACGCGATCCGCAAGGTACACTCGGCCATAGAAGGCACGCTGATGGCCGCTCATGTGGATGACCAGTCCCGGGAGCTGGATGTTGACCGGGCCACGGGCGGCGCGGGGGCCCGCGGCCTTCAGGTACGACTCGTAGTACGAGCCGAGGAGTTGCCGCAGGTTGGGGCGAAATGGACCTTGCCAGGATACGGCGAAAACCTTGCCCGCGCTGTCCAGATACTCGCGCACCTTGGTGCCGGTCTTCGCCTCGAGCTCGTGCAAGGTGTACAGCTCGGCACGCACGATGCGCAGGTTGGCCAGCAGGTGCGCCTGGTCAGCGACAATCGATGCCGCGTCTTCTCCCAAGGCGGCCCATGCGGGCTGTGAACAGAACAGCAGCGCGAAGAACGCGCAAGACGGCAAGAATCTGCGGAGAAACGTCAGACTGACGGGGATTGTGTGCATGGCGATTGCCTCCCAACTGAAATCCGGGCACATGTGCTGGTGAACGCGCCCAAGACCCACAAATTTACAACGTGCACCGGCCTTTGGCACGTAGGTTCAGAAGGAATCTGGTCAGCATCGCATTGGATCGCCCTCCGCGAGATGCTGTCTAGCTCCCGGGTTGCAGATCGGCGACAATGGATTGCAGCCTGGCCTCCAGATTGGCGCGAATCTCGGCCAGGCGCTCGGGGCTGTCGGCTTCGCAGCGAAGCACCAGCACGGGGCCGGTATTGGAGGCGCGCACCAGGCCCCAGCCGCCGGGAAAGCTGACCCGCGCACCGTCCACGTCCACCACCCGGTGGTCGCGTTGGTAGTACGCCAGCGCCCGCCGCACCACCTCGAACTTGATGTCGTCGGGGCAGGGCAAGCGAATCTCAGGTGTGTTGTGCATCACGGGCAGCGCGTCCACCAGCGCGGAAAGCGGGCGCTCGCTGCGGGTCAAGAGCTCGACCAGGCGTGCGGCCGCGTACACGGCGTCGTCGAAGCCGTAGTAGCGATCGGCGAAGAACATGTGGCCCGACATCTCGCCCGCCAGCACGGCCTTCTCTTCGCGCATCTTGGTCTTGATGAGCGAGTGGCCCACCTTCCACATGATGGCGCGGCCCCCGAGCCGGGCGATCTCGTCGTACATGGCCTGGCTGCACTTGACCTCGCTGACAAAGGTGGCGCCTGGCCGCTCGCGCAAGATGTCGCGCGCAAACAACATCACGAGTTGGTCGCCCCACACGATGCGGCCCGCCGGATCGACGACGCCCAGGCGATCCGCGTCGCCATCGAGCGCGATGCCCAGTTCCGCGCCGCCCTGCTGCACATGGCGGATGAGGTCGGCCAAGTTGGCCGGCACGGTCGGATCGGGATGATGGTTTGGGAAGCGGCCGTCTGGATCGCAGTACAGCCCCTCGACCTGCAGGCCCATCCGGCGCAGCACCGACACGCAGGTCAGACCGCCCGTGCCGTTGCCGCCATCGACCACGACCTTGAATCGGCGCGGGCCCAGGCGCATGCCGTCGGCCACCTGGGCGATGTATGGGGTCAGGACGTCCACCTCGACCGCCGTGCCGCCCGGCACGGGCGCGGGCCGGGCGCCGGCGCGGTGGCGCAGGATGCGCTGGCACAGGACCTGGATCTCGGCGCCAAAGATGGTGCTGGGGCCGCGCATGATCTTGAAGCCGTTGTCCTTCTCAGGGTTGTGGCTGGCCGTGATCATCACACCGCCATCGGCCTTCAGATGAAATACCGAGAAGTACAGCCCCGGCGTGTGCAGCACGCCCAGGTCCGACACGGCGAGACCTGCGCGCACCAGCCGTTCCCTGATGACCGCGTGGATGCGCGGGGAGGAGAGCCGGCAATCGCGGCCGAGCGTGATGGCACGCGCGCCCGCCTCGCGCAGATGCTCTGCGATGGCATCGCCGAGCTCACTGACGAAGGAGTCGGGAAAATCCTGGTCTGCTACGCCGCGGATGTCGTACTCGCGAAAAACTCTTGGGTTCATTGTTGCGTCTGTTGCTCGCCGGGCTCGCTACAGGAACTGTTCTCTGCCCTGCGCGGAAAGCTCCTCTACCACGCTACGCACCTCTTGCGCTCGATGTTTGGGCACGACCAGCACCGCGTCGCGGGTGGCCACCACCACGATCCCCTCGACACCCACCACGCCCAGAAGCGGGGCGCCCGGCTCGGCCATCACGACGCTGCCCTTGCTGGCCTTCACGATGACGTCACCCGAAATGACGTTTCCGTCGACGTCGGGGTGCCCTATTTCGCTCAGGGCGGCCCAACTGCCCACGTCGCTCCAACCGAAGTCGCCTGGCACGACGCGGATGTCCTGCGCCTTTTCCATTATGCCGTAGTCGATGGAGATGGCGGGCACGCGCGGGTAGCGCTGCTGGGTGGAAGCGGCCGGATCGGGCGAGGCGCAGATCTGGTCGAGCAAGGCGGACAGTTCGGGCAGATGCCGACGGGTTTCAGCCAAGAGGCGGCCGGCAGAAAAGAAGAACATGCCCGAATTCCACAGGTACTCGCCCGAGGCCAGATAGGCACGCGCGGTTTCCAGGTTGGGCTTCTCCACGAAGCGCGCCACCTGCCAAACCTCGGCGTTGCCTGGAATGGCCGCCCCGGTTTGCAGGTAGCCGTAGCCGGTTTCTGGACGCGTGGGCTTGATGCCGACGGTGACGATGGCCTGGCTGGCCTGCGCCAGCGCAGTCCGCAACACGGCCGCATACTGTGGTTCATTGCTGATGAATGCGTCAGAGGGCACGACGGCCAGCACCGCGTCCTGCCCCGCACGGCGCGCGATGTGAGCAACCGCCAAACCGACCGCCGGGGCTGTGTTGCGTGGCGCCGGCTCGACCACCAGGTTGTCGGCGGGCAGGTCGGGCAGGGCTTGCCGGATGGCTTGGGCCTGATCCGCCGCGGTCACGATCAGGGTGTGCTCCAGGCCCACGATGGCACTCAGCCGGCGAAACGTGGCTGCCAGCAGCGACTCTCTGGCGCCCAGGCTGAGCAGCTGCTTGGGCCGGCTGCGCCGACTGGCCGGCCACAGGCGGGTACCTCCGCCGCCGGCCAGAATCAGGGCGAATTGTTCGGGCTTTGCCATCGGCGGACTTTACCTCAAGAATACGGCCCATGTTGCTGGCGTTAGTCTTGATCGCGATTGGCCTGCCGGCCACCGTGTACGGCGCGTTGCTGGCCAGCGAACGACATCGGCCTGTCGATCTAGCCGGCGCGCTCTTGGCGGCAGCCGGCCTCGCCTTGGCGCTGCTGGGCGTGGGACGCCTCTTGTCCGACAAGTTCTTCTAGGCTGGTTTTTGGCCGATGAACAGCCCCGCCTCGATGCTCACGCTGAATGACCGGCCGCCAAAGTAGGTGTCGATGGCCTGCTTGACAGCCAGGAAGGTGTCCTGCACCTCTGCCCCCTTGCCCGCGATCTGCTTCCAGCGCGCGAGCGGCCCGAATTCCACGACCGGCGCGTAGAAGAACTCGCGCGCGCTGCGAAAGACCAGCTCCCAGTGGTCGCGCTGCACGGTGACAGGCTGCAGGCCCATCTGTTCCATCTGGTGGATCACCGTGCCTGCTTCGGGGAATGAGGCGGCGTATCCGCGCAGGCTGGCCAGCGCGTCGTCGCGCCCGAGGCGCACCAGCACATCTCGGTACACGTCGAGAAACTCGCCCCAGGTCCCGTGCAGCGGGGAGGCCAGGCGCACCTCGGCCCCGGGTCGGGCAACGCGGGCAAGGTCGGCGAGAAACTCGTCAGGCCGGGCCAGATCAGCCAGGCCCACGTTGGCCAGCACCAGATCGAAGGCGTGGTTGCCGAACGGCAGGTGGGCGGCCAGGCTCTGCAGTCGGAAGAAGGCCCGGCGCCCGACCTGCTCGGCCGCCACGTTGGCACGCGCCCGGTCGAGCAAGCCCTGCGCGCTTTCCAGGTCGATGATCCGGCTGGCGTGATCCAGCCGGTGCAGAAGATCGGTCGTCGCGCTGCCCAGGCCACAGCGGATCTGAAGCACCTGTGAGCGTGGCTTTACGGGCACGCCCTCGACCAGGCGCTCGACCAGCCTTCGGCCGATGAGCGGAAAAACCTGCTCCTCATAGAGCCGGCCGCGCTTCTCCTCGTCGGTCATCTTTTGCGTGGGCGATGTCTGCGTCGAGTCCGGAGGCTGGGACATGCGGATTTCAACTCTAGCCGCCTCGCCGTGCGAGCGCTAGCCTTGCCGCAAACAGCCCGGATGACCTCCGAATGGGTGCAATGTTGCGCGACCGGAGTGAAGACTCGTTGCCGTCAGCCGCTCTGGCCTGCCGCCACAGCGCGTATCGCTGTCGCTTTCTGTCACCCGTCCTCGACCAGGAACTTGGCAAAGGTCTTCTGGCGGCGCACACGCGCGCTGGCGGCGTGGGTCAGGTAGTACGAAATCGGATTGTCGGTTACGGACCACAGGCGCGAGCGGTAGGCAGGAAAGTCCACACTCCGCTCGCGCGGCTTGACTTGGCCGCCATGCTCGCGCGCCTGCCGTTCGGCCGAGGGCCGATCGTCGTAGACCACCCGCTGATCCGATCCGGGCCCGATCACGTCGTAGGCCCATCGCCCGTTCCACCCGGTGACGTCGTAGCAGTACACCCCCAGCACCTGCACGCCCAGGGACCAACCGCAAAGGCCTGCGCACAGAAGCCAACGTGACCGCCGCGCGCGGATCCACGGAACCACGGGAATGGCCAGGAAGGCCAGCAGCGTGGTGGAGTCGACAATCGGCCGGTAACCATAACACCAGCCCCCCCACCAGTCGAACCACTTGGCCGAAAGAACCCACAGGGCAGCCACGGCAACCGACAGAGGCCGCCAATCCCGGAAAGCTGGATCCCGCCACACGCGGATCGCACCCCACAGGGCAACGATGGCGACGGGTGAATAGACCAGCAGGCCTCGGCCCGGACTGACCAGCAGCCCCAGAAGCCCGATATGAAGCGGCGTCTGCCACAATCCCGGGTTGCCGGTCTTGGCCAGTGCCACCTCGGGCGCTATGCCCAACTGTCCGGCGGCGAATGGATGGCCGAATACCACCAACCCGTAGATCACCAACAGGGCCCCCACCGGCAAGGCGCCCAGGCAGAAACGCAAGAGCGCCCGGCGATCGCGCAAGCCCTGGAAGATCGCCACCACCAGAAACACCAAGAGGCTGGTGGGTCGGCACGCCACGGCCAGCGAGTAGGCCAGTCCAGCCAGAAGCGGCGAAGGGCGTTGCGGGCGGAGCAGTAGGTACGTGCCCATGGCGAGGAAAAGCTCCGTGGGGCCGTGCTGCCACAGCGCTTGGCTGCTGGTGCTCCACACGCAGGTACAAAGACCATAGGCCAGGGCCAGCAAGAACGCGGCCAGCGATCCCAGGGATCCCAGCGCTGTCAGAAAAACGAACACCGCACTTCCCGCCACTGCGGCCGCCGCCACGACCTTCCCCACCTGCCACAGCCGGCCGGGATTGGCCTGCAGCTGGGCCGAGAAAGGCTTCACCACGGCCACCGCAGGCAAGGCCAAGAGCCCGGCGCCAAGCCCGAAGGTGTTGGCATAGACGCCGGGCGTCTGGGTGGGTGCCAGGTAGTAAAGCGGGAGGCCAGGGCCGAGCGCCCCGCTCTCTTGGTACGAGCGCATGCTCTTGCCTTCGAGCAGGGAATTCCAGTTGCGGAAGCGCACCGGAACCTTGCCAGTAGGCACACGCAACTCGAAGTTGAACAACTGCGGCGAGTCTTCCTGGGTGAAGGTCAGGCGCCCTCGGGTCAAGAGCTGAATCGGCAAGTAGAGATTGGCGGTTGCGTCGTTGCCCACCAGGGCTTCGCCGTTGGCCAGGTAGACCAGCAGCAAGATTCCAAACAGGCCGACCGCCCAGAGCCTTGATGGCCTGGCTGGGACCCGCTCATCGCCACTGGTATCTGCGGCGGCCTTGCCCGCCCTTCGTCTCTTCTTGCTGGCCATGGTTTGGAAGTTCCAAGGATCCGCCGATTGTTTCATGCCAGCGCCCGCCTGGCTATCCCATCGGACGGACCTGCAGGCCGCCGCACGACACTTGGTTCGAAAGTGCTGGCCACTGCAACCTTCGTGGACGCCGTCAGGCACATGGGCGAGCTGTCTGTCGGCCGGCTCCTTGTCCGCTACTCTCTCTACCTTCCTGGCCACGTCTGCCGTGGCGGAGATCGCCGGCAGCGACGCAGCAAAACGCTGGCGCAAGAGACCGTAGCCGCAGCGCGGCCTCGCAAGAAGATTGAGCCGCGATCGTGGTACCAGGCACTGCTTAGTACGATGCCAGTCCATGACCACAGGACGATTCACAACCCCAACGGTTCCTGCCAGGGGCGACATCTGGTTGCTGGCATTGCCCGCGACGAGATCAAGAGGCTCAACATCTATCCGCTGGTATGCTACCTGCGCTAGGAGCAACTGATGTCATTCCATCATCGCAACGAGAAGCCAATACACAACTTGTCCGGTTGTCGCGAAAGGGGGCACTTCCGTCGCCTCTTGTTCACCGGGACCGCGGTGCTTTCCCTGGGACTCGGATGCAGTTCGCCAGGGGGAAGCCAGGCCACCACGACCCCACAGGGAGGCAGTAGTCAGGCAGCCGGTGGGTCAGGCGGGAACGGGCAAGCTTCGGGCGGCGCTGGCGCGGGTGGCTCGGCCACGACAGGTGGCGGAGGCACCTCAGCCCCGGAGGGCGGCTCAGTCTCGCCGGGCGGCTCGGTCTCGCCGGGCGGCTCGGTCTCGCCGGGCGGCTCGGTCTCGCCGGGCGGCTCGGTCTCGCCGGGCGGCTCGGTCTCGCCGGGCGGTTCGGTCTCGCCGGGCGGTTCGGTCTCGCCGGGCGGCTCGACCGGTCGGGGCGGCTCGACTGGCCGGGCCGGTGAGCCTGCCCGTGGCGGCTCGACTGCGGCAGGCGGATCCGGTGGCAGCCCACCCGCTACTGGCGGTGGCGGCGCTCCTCCCGCCACTGGGGGCACCACCCCGCCGGGGTCCTGCCCCGCCATCGGTGAGGGTCCAACCCCAGACACGACGACCCGGGCCAAGTGCACCAGCGGCTCGACCGGTATCACCTGCCACTTTGGTGGCAACCCAGGAAACTACGATGTCTCGTTCAACCTAGGTGGTACGGCCGCCGGACAAACCATCGTGCAGGCCGAACATTTGCGTGAGATGCTCGCCGCCCCTGTCACAGTCGCTGGTACGCCGGTTGCCGCGCTCGCTACCCCCGCGGGCCAGAAAGTCCGCTACTCCATGTCGGTCAACGTCCGCCAGCCCGAGGGACAACCGGAGTGGTCGCAGGCCTCGAACGGAACTGCTGGATTGGACATGTACTTCATTGGACCCTCGCCCCAGCTGGATTCCATCGCCTTCACGCCAGCCGCCGCCAGCACCATTGTCATGTACATCCTGACCGATTCAACCGGGTGCGACCAAGAGGGCCCGGGCACGGCAGGGTGGGGCCAGTGGCTGCCGCAGTTCTTCAACTTTGGCATTGCTGTGGCGAACTACGGCAATTCCGGGGCGCTCACGGAATGCTCGGCTGCGACCACGCCCTGCAGGACAGACGCACCCTACTACAGCTTCTACGACGACCCCAAGATGTGGCCGACAGTCAAGCCTCTGCTCAAGGCAGGTGATGTCGTCCTGATCCAATTCGCCCACAACGACAAGAACACGCCACAGGCTCAGTATGAAGCTAACCTACTCAAGTACATTACCGAGATAAGGGCGGTAGGCGCCATCCCGGTGCTTGGGACTCCCATCCCACGCAACAACTGGTCGGGCAGCTCAATGAGTGCCACCTTCACCAACAGCCAAGGCACGGATTTTCTCGCGGGCGTCAAGAAAGTCGGCACAGCCAACAATGTTCCGGTCATCGATATCAACGGCGCGGTCGTCAAGGCTTTCAGTGCAAAGGGCCAAAGTGCGGTCTCGGGGTACTATGCAGACCCAACCACTCACCTCAATACCGTCGGAGCCAACTTCGTCGCCGAGCTTATCCGCGACGAGATCAAGAGCCAAAACATCTTCCCGCTGGTGTGCTACCTGCGCTAGCGCTTACGGGACCGCTTCCGCTTTCGCGCTGTTCAGCTTGCCGAGTCCGAAGAGGGGGATCTCCTTCTCCGGTTCAGTTCGATCGTTGCTGAAAATCATCAGTTTGCCCAGTATGCCGCGCCTGTCGTCGACAGGGCGGTCTTCCAGCACCTTGACCTGGATGTGAAAAGCGTTGTCGGCGAGAGGCCCCTCGACCGAGGCTGCGAACGGACCCTCAACCACACGCACCCCACGCACCGCGAAGCCAGGCTGAGAGCTGCGCACTTCGATGGACACCACCTTGGGCCCGAGTAACTTGAGGTTGAAGTAGGGGTTGGTCGGCGAAACCTCCAGCGTGCCAGTGACCTTGCAGGCATAGGGCATCGCGATCTCCCTGAAACGCTCGCGATCCGTCGAGACAATGAGATTGCCCGCATTCGTTCCAACCTTCCTGCCGTGGCAACGAATGCGAAAGACAGGTGATGAACCCGGTTTCCCGTGCAGGACATCGACGCTGGTATCCGCCGCAAGCGCGGAGCGCTTGAGTCTGATGGCGGTCCTGTCAGCCAGGGTACCTACCAGCGAGATGTCCTGGGAGCGCTCTTCACCAAAGGGCATCGTCAGATTGACCGCTGGTGCGTCGAACGCGAGAAGGGGTGTCACATTTGCCACCAGCTCAACTGGGACCATATCCGCCTGCGGATCATTGGTGTGAATCAGCAGGAATTCTCGCAACGGCCCATGGAGATCCGAACGACAGGTCACTTCAAGGTTGCCGCTCGTGCCGGGCGGGACGGTCTTGGTATCGATGCTGGCGGAGCAGAACCGGCTTGCCTCGATGGTGCCGATTTCAAGCGGAAGCGTCCCCGCGTTGAACAGCGGGACAAGACGGTGCACGAATTCATCCTGCACGACAGGTCCCATCTCATAGCGTCCCACCGCAAGCTTGAGTCGCGGACCGCCCACGGCTCGGCTCGGTCCCGAAGCGTTGCCCGGGCCCCGGTGGCACGCACCGAGAAGGCTCAGAACGGCAAGAATAGGGAGAAGGAGAAGTAGTCTGATCGTCAAGCCAGCCTAGACGCAGTGGCAGTTGGGAGGCGTGTTCAGTTGACCGAGTTCTGATCCTTCTTCGTGTACATCCAGTCCTTGACGAAAGCCCCCATCTCGTCCTGGCCTGTCCTGAGCGTCCAGTCGTTGCCGGTGAACATATCCGGAAGCCAACTGTTCGACGCGCACCAGGCCGTCCAGCTTCCGCCCATGCCTTCGAGCCAGTTCAACATGGAAGTTCCGTAGAAGCTGATGATATTCTGACCCTTCCCTGGTTGGCCCTGGCAGTTGCAGAAGCCCCACTCCGTCATGATGACCGGGTGGGCCGCCGCGCACTTCACCACCTCCTGAACGTTGCCACCGCTCCCCTTGTTGTAGTGTTGTTCGTACATGTGGACCGCATAGATGATGTTGCCTCCGGTGAGTGGATTCGTGGCCGCATCACCCATTTTCTGGTCCCACGCGGGGCTGCCCGCAATAATGATATTTTTGGGTGCGAAGCCACGAATGAGGTCGACCCAGGCTTGCATGGTGGGTTTGTAGTTGGCCCACGTCTCCCACACATTCGACTCGTTGAACGGCTCGTAGAATACGTTGGAGTAGTCCTTGAACATCGGCGCAATCTTGGTCCAGAAGTTATTGACATTGGTAACATTGTTGTACGGGTTGGAGATGTAGTGGAGGTCAATGATGGCGTAGAGGCCTAGCTTCGTGGCGTAGTCCACTGCGGGCTTGAGGGTGTTGTTGACGTATGTGTCCGTGTTCCCAGGCGGATCGGCGGGCAGACGCACGATCTTCGTGTACCAACCCGGCGAGCCTGGCGCACCTGTCGAGGCTGGCGTGGAGTCGTTCTTGTTGGTGATCTTGTCGAGGAGGCCGTTGACTTTGAGCCCAGTCGCCATCTGTTGAGTGAGGCCTTCAATTGAGACACCCCTTAGGATCACCATCTTGCCACTCGGATCCTGGAGTTTGTTCCCCACCACGGTGAGCCAAGGCAAGCCGCTGGTCCCGCCACCGCTGGTGGTACTGGCAGGGGGACCACCAGTGCCGCCTGAACTTGGGACGCCGCCGGAGCCGCCCAAAGCGCTGGCGCCACCCGAGCCGCCGGACCTGGTACCGCCCGAGCTACCAGACCTAGTGCCGCCCGAGGCTGCAATTCCCCCCGACCCACCGGAAGCCGTGCTGCCCACCGAGCCACCGGAGATCGTTGTGCCGCCCGAGTTGGCTGAGCTTGTGCCGCCACCCGACCCGCCCGAACTGGGGAGCCCCCCCGAGGCGCGTGAGCTTGTGACGCCACCCGACCCGCCCGAACTGGGGAGGCCCCCCGAGGCGCTCGAACTCGTGACGCCACCTGACCCGCCTTGAACCGTGGTGCCTCCGCTCGCGCTGGTTCCCCCACTGGCCACAGTGCCACCATTGCTCGTCACTCCGCCAGAGCCGGATTCTCCTCCTGACTCAGAGCTCACCTCGGTGTTTCCCCCAACTCCGGGCGTTTGATCGCTTGACGCGCATCCGAGACCAGCACAAGCCACGAGCAGCAAAATCCAGAAGGCAGACTGGCGAAGAGAAACGGTATTCATGAAACTCCTCCGATGACTTATGGGGAAATCCTACACTACAGTGACGGCAGCCCTGAAAAACCGCTCACGGACCAAACCTAATCTATGGGCAGTGCGATTCAGCCCCCCTGACTCGCTGCGCGCAACCCTGCTTCGAGTCAGGTCAGTCGGGACGACAGGGGAGTGCTAGAAGCGGCAGCATGGAGAAAGACGCCATGGAGAAGCGTTCGCCGCGGGCTGGGTTGGTCGGCCTTATGGCGCTTTCTCTTGCGATTGCGCAACCTTCGGCGGCGGCGACCCCTGACCAGGCGGCCCGCTTGACGGTTCATGCTGACCGGGACGGGCCCAAGATCAGCCCGCTTCTGTACGGCATCTTCTTCGAGGAGATCAACCGGGCTGGGGAGGGCGGTCTCTGGGCCGAGATGATCCAGAACCGTTCCTTCGAGGACGACCGCATGACGCCGGTGGCCTGGAAGCTCTCGGGGCCGGCGAAGGCCACGCTGGACAGGCAGAGGCCGCTGCGTCGCCAGAATCCCACTTCGCTGTACCTCGAGTTCTACGCGCCCGATGCAAGCCTCACCCAGGACGGTTTCAGCCGCGACAAGGACCACTACCCGGGCGGCATGGCGTTTCGCCAGGGGGAAGCCCTGCGGTTTTCACTGTACCAGCGCGGGAATTGCCCGCTCGAAGTCCGCTTGGAGGGCCAAGGCGGAAGAGTTCTGGCAAAAACCGCCATTCCCGCGCCGAGCGGGGTCTGGGCCAGGGTTGAGGTGACGCTCGATCCCTCGGCCACCGACTTGTCCGGACGGTTGGCGCTGGCAGGCAAGGGCGCGGGAAGCGTCTGGATCGACCAGTTGTCTCTGATGCCGGTTTCGACCTGGAAAGGGCACGGCCTGCGCCAGGACCTGGCGGAGATGATCGCGGCCCTGAAGCCGGCCTTTGTCCGTTTCCCCGGCGGTTGCTTTGTCGAGGGCTTGGATCTAGCCAACGCCCCGCGATGGAAGGACACGATCGGGGAGCCGGCCCAACGCCGCGGGGTCCCCAACCGCTGGGGCTACCAGATGTCAGGCGCCTTTGGTGTCCATGAGTTCCTCCAATGGTGCGAGGATCTGGGGGCCGAACCCCTTTACGTCATCAATTGCGGCATGGGCCACGGCTACGCCGTGCCGATGAGTCGAATGAAGGAATGGGTGCAAGACGCGGTGGACTTGGTGGATTACGCCCGGGGCCCAGTCGACAGCAAATGGGGGGCGCTCCGGGCCGCCGCGGGCCATCCGGCCCCGTTCAAGCTGGACTACATCGAGATCGGCAACGAGAACGGCGGGCCCGAGTACGCCCTACGCTATGCCCTTTTCCATGATGCCTTGAAGGCGAAGTACCCGGATCTGCACCTGGTCGCCAATTTCTGGGAGGGCGGAGTTCCCCAAGACCGCCCGGTGGAAATCCAGGATGAGCACTACTACCTCGATGCCGTGGGGTTCCAAGGCATGGCGGACTACTACCAACGGGTCGACCGAAAGGGTCCCCTTGTGTACGTGGGCGAGTACGCAGTCAACAACGGGGCCGGGACCGGGAACCTCTCGGCTGCGCTCGGCGAGGCAGCCTTCTTGACAGGGTTGGAAGCCAACGGCGACCACGTGGTGATGGCGTCCTACGCCCCGTTGCTGGCCCACCCAGCGTGGAAGTCCTGGGACCCCAACGCGATCGTCTTCGACCAAGGCCGCTCCTACGGCACGCCTTCGTATCATCTGCAAACCATGTTTGCCCCCAACCGCGGCGACGTGGTTTGCCCAAGCGACCTGAATCAGCCCGAGATCCCGTACCAGGCCCCGAAAGGTAGGTTCGGCGTCGGGACCTGG
>Ga0182021_10001091_pt1 | contig 30787 bp, 27 predicted proteins | sample 612E3MmetaG_FD_120493 | JGI IMG/M metagenome (GOLD analysis project Ga0182021, IMG submission 120493) | Permafrost microbial communities from Stordalen Mire, Sweden - 612E3M metaG (Illumina Assembly) | ecosystem: Environmental > Terrestrial > Soil > Wetlands > Permafrost | place: Sweden... | reverse complement strand
TCTGAGCAGATCGTACTTCTCGGTGAACGCGAAGGCAAAAATGAGGAAAAAGCCGCCGACCAGACACCACCCGAAGCCTGCTATCTTGCTTGCCCGCAGGGCCTCCTGCGCGGAACCGGCCAACCTCATCATCAACTCGCCGGCGCTCCACGCCACAAGGGTCATCAGCACCGCGAAGAGAAGGCGGTTGATGAGTAGTCTGGGACCTCGTGACAAAACGTAGATTCCCGTGACCGCGTTTATGATTAAAGCCACCAAGGACATGACCGCGTAGGCATTCATCGGCTGTCCAATCTCTGTTCCCCACCGCTCTTGGAAAGGTGTCAACGTTCATTCTACTACATGGTCGTTGTAAAGCGGCGCTCGACCAACGCCCCGAGCAGGAAGGTTCTCATTCAAGGCCGTGCGGCCCGCATGAGCACTCCTTGCCGTAAAGCTTTCCCGTCATCAGATTGCCGGCGATTATGGGCACGTCGATTGCGGTTGAGTAAGGTGGAGCGTAAGCCAGGTCGAGGTACTTGACGTCGTTTGCGTTCAGCCCTGCTCCGATTGCGACCGCCAGGATGTCCAGACGCTTATCCGCCAGGGCCGTCATCTCGCCTACGACCTGCGCGCCCAGCAGCCGACCGGTTGCTTTATCGGCAACGAGCTTCAAGGCCATGTTTCCCCTGACAGGCATATACTCGTGCAGGGTCTCAGCTTCCATAGTGATAGAAACCGGCTCGAAACCCGCGTCTCGCGCTCCGGATTCGTTGAGTCCTGTGCGGCCGACCGTGAGGTCGAAGCACTTGACCACCGATGTGCCCTGGACGCCGGGGAACTCGAGGGTTGCTCCGAACATGTTATCCGCGGCGAGTCTACCTTGCTTTCGCGATGTCGAGCCCAGGGGAATCCACGTTTCTTCGCCGGTGAGCTTGTGCGTCGTAGTGGCGCAATCGCCGGCGGCGTAGATGTTGGGAACGTTCGTTCGCAACATGCGGTCGACTTTGATCGCCCCCCTGGTGCCCAGTTGCACACCAGCCGCTGCGGCGGTGTCGACTGAGGGCCTCACGCCTATGCCCAGCAGCACGATGTCGCACTCGACGTTCCCACCGGTCGTCACGACCCTTCGCGCCGCTCCCGAGCTGTCTCCTTCGATTCCCTCAAGGCCCTGACCGAGCATGCAGTTTACACCCTCGAGCTCCAGCCTCGACTGGACTTCGCCAGCCATGTCCTCGTCAATCATCGGCATGACCTGTGGCGCCATTTCTACGACCGATACCTCGAGGCCGATGGTTCGAAACGATTCGCACATCTCCATGCCTATAGGGCCGGCTCCGACAATGACCGCCCGCCGTGGCTTTCTCTCGCGCAGGTAGGTCTTGATTGCTATCGAATCGGAAAGCTTGCGCAGGGTAAAGCAGCCGTTGAGGGTTACGCCGTCGACCGGAGGGACGAACGCTTTTGCACCTGTCGATACGAGGAGCACGGTGTACTCTGTTGTGAACTCGCGGTTGCCTTCGAGGTCAACGACCCTGAGGCGCTGGCGCTCCGGGTCGATATCAATGACCCTGTGCCTGGTGAAGATCTCGACGTCGTTCAGTTTTCGAAACTCTTCAGGGGTTCGAGCTATGAGCTCCTTGTAGTCAGCGGGCACGCCGCTGATGAAATAAGGCATGCCTCACCCGGAGTACGAGGCGTAAGGCTCCTGCTCGAAGACCTTTATCTCACTTTCGGGGCAGCAACGGCGCGCTCGAGCCGCGGCCGTAGTTCCCGCCGCAACTCCTCCGATCACAACAAGCTTGTCCATCTGGTGCACCACGCAGGCTCATCAGGGGAATTCGAACGGCTCGAAGCGCTCTCGAGGGACTTTGCAGATGGGGCAGACCTCCGGTGGTCCTATCCTTGCGCACAGATAGCCGCAGACTTGACACCTCCACACCCTGACCGTCGGTGCTCCTTCCGGCTTCGTCTTGTCCTGGCTTTCTGACATCCGCGGCCTTTCTTCAGGTCTTCTTTCCGGTATGGATGTCACCTCGGCTTCGCCTTCCAGGACACGCCCGGACACGTAGAGGCCGCAGTAACAAGCGTCGTATTCGTCAAGGTCCGGATCGCGATAATCGCACGGGCAGATTATGTCGAGGTCCGCCTCTTTCTCACCGCTCGTAAGCCTGCACGGGCACTGCGGGTATCCGTATCGCTCCTCGTTGGTCAAGAGACCCTCGACGAGCTGGGTCGTGAACGACGTATCCGGGTTGAGATGGTAGCCTGAAGCCTCAGCGTCTTTGTCGAGACGCTCGTACAGCTTTTCAACCTCTTCGGAAGCCGGGGCGTCTGTCATAGCAACTTGCTCCTCCAATCCGGCTCGGTGAACCCAACGAGGACCTGGTCATCATCGATGACGAGCGTCGGAAATGATTTCCTGGGGTTGTACTGCTCTGCTTTGCCGAGGGCCTGCCGCTGCTCGTCGCTCTTGAGCAGGTCGAGGTAGACGAACCGGTACGCGATGTCGTTCGAATCCAGGAAGTTGCGTGCGTTGCGGCAGTGTGGGCAGGTGCTTATTGCAAACAGGACGAGGTCGTGTTTTTTGTTTGAACCATCGACTTCTTCGAGGCAATCGAGCTCTATCATCCTTCATCCCTTCCTTCGAGTGGGTCGCATTCTGGCATCGTACGACACATCTTATACTCCAATTAGCTTGGATTCCCTTCAGAGTCCAGGCAACTCGTTGATGGCGATTGTAGCAGAATACGCCGTCGGCCTCCCCGCGCTTACCCAGCGCTTCTTCGACCGCGATTACTCGGAAGAAGACCTGGCATGGATACTGGGTCTGAATTTCATACGAGTATTCCGGGAGATCATCGCCATAACACCCTTCTCCATGTCAGGAAGGCGCTGACGTCGCCCCCACCCTGGCCCTCCTCTAAGGGGGAGAGAAGAGGAGAAATGCTGGTATAATTGCGCTATTCGTAGCGCCGACACGAATTTGGAGGAATGGGGCCTGTCACCATTTGATCGAAGGGCCCGATGCTATGCCTGATGGAGGACAAAGAAAGGAGCTGGACGAAAACAGAGAGCTTCACCAGCTTCTATCCGAGGCGAGTTTCGAGGCAATAGTCATCCACGACGAGGGCACGATCCTGGCGGTGAACCCGGCGTTCGCGCAGATGTTCGGTTATGGCATGGAAGAGGTGCTCGGGAAGAGCGGTGCCGACATGGCCGCACCCGAGTCGCAGGAGGTGCTGCTCCAGAACATCCAGTCGAAGCAGGAAGAGGTGTTTCGAGCCGTAGGGATGAAGAAGGACGGCTCGCGTTTTCCCGTAGAGGTGTGGGGCAAGGGTGTGCGGTTCCGCGATCGGCGGGTTCGGGTCGCCGTAATACGGGACCTCACAGGCCGCCTCGACGCCGAGAAGGCTATCCGCAACCTCGAAGATCGCGTGATGAAGCTCATCGAGGGCGTGCCGGCCGCGGTGCTCGTTGCCGATGTCAACGGAAAGCCACGCTACGCCAACGATTTCGCAATGGATCTCCTTGGGCGGACTCCCATGGGTCCGGGTCTGGACGTCCGCTCGGAGAGCTTCGCCGAGTCCATGCAGCTTTACGAATCCGGCAAGGAGCATCTCTACCCGAGTGGGAGGTCTCCGCTGGTTCGCGCTTTTGCCGGTGAGACGTCGACGGTTGACGACATGGAGATCAGGAGGTCTGACCGGACCATGCCCGTCGAGGTCTCCGCGGCTCCCGTTTACGATGACGACGGTGAGATCTCGTATGTCGTTGCGGTTTTGAGGGACATCACCAGGAGACGTGAGGTCGAGAGCGCACTCAAGACAGCGGAGGCAAAGTACAGGAACATCTTCGAAAACGCCATCGACGGCATATTTCAGAGCACCCCATCCGGCAGGTTCCTTACGGTAAACCCGGCGATGGCGCGCATCTGGGGATACGACAGCCCGGAGGAGATGATCGAAGATATCGACAACATCCAGGGCCGCTACGCGCGCCCGTCGATGCGCAGCGAGTTCAAGCGGTTGATGTCCGAACGTGGCATGGTGATGGGCTTCGAGGCCGAGATGATCCGCAAAGACGGATCCGTCATGTGGACGTACGTCAATGCAAGGACCGTACTGGGTGATGACGGTGAGATCGCGTATTACGAGGGAACGATCGAGGACATTACCGCGCGTAAGATGGCGGAGAAATGCATCATCGAGAGCGAGTCCCGTTACCGGACGCTGGTCGAGACCTCTCCGGACGCCATCGGGATGATCGATATCGACCTCAAAGTGACAACAGCAAACAAGCAGGCTGCCGAAATGTTCGGCTACGACAGTTCCGACGAGATGATAGGGCTCAGCGTGCTCCCGATAATCGGCCCGACGGACTACTCCGTGACATTCGACGAGATCGTAAGCGCATCGCGGACCGTCAAGGGAATAAGCGCCGAGTACACTTTGCTGCGTCGAAACGGCACCAGGTTCCCCGCCGAGGTCAGCGTGGCGGTCGTTCCGGGCAGCGAGGGGAGGCCCTCCGCTTTCATAACCATCGTTCGGGATATTATGGGTCGCAAGCGCGATGAGGAAGCGCTCCACAAGGTGAACGCGGAACTCGACGGGTATGCTCACACCGTCTCCCACGACCTGAGAAACCCGCTTGCGGCGATAATCCTCGCGAGCGAGACGCTGGAGGCCCTTCTCAAAGCGCCCGAGAGCGATGAGATGCGCGGCTACGTCAACGAGATAATCGAGACCATACAGGACAGCGCCAAACGGGCAACCGACCTCATCGAGGACCTGCTGGTGCTTGCCGAGGCGGGTCAGGCGTCCAAGGAGATCGAGGATGTAGACGTGGCCGACGTTGTCGAGACCATACTCGACGAGATGGCGACCGAGATATCGGACAGGGGAGTAACCGTCGAATTGGACGAAGGCCTTGGAACACTCCATGCGAATCCCACCCAGGTCTACCAGGTGTTTTCGAACCTGGTAGGCAACGCGATAATGCACAACGACTCAGACGAGCCATGCGTCCGGGTCTCGAGGTTGGCCGACGCAGACTCAGGAGGCCGCCGGTTCAGGGTCAGGGACAACGGGTCGGGAATCCCTGAAGATGTCCTGGGCAGCGTCTTTATGCCGTTTATCAAGGGAGCGGGAGGCCACACCGGGATAGGTCTCACCATCGTTGAAAAGATAGTCAAGGCTTATAATGGCGAAGTGGAAGCCCATAATGATAATGGCGCGGTCTTCGAAGTTACTTTTCGTGAGATCTGATCCCTTCTGAACCCGGAGGATCTTTTTTGAAACGACAAACGTCCCTGCTGCTTGTACTGGCAGCCTGTATTGCCATGATCCTTCAGGGCTGCGGGGGGGCTGCCACGAGGAGCTCGAGATCCACGGGCCCTGCTTCGACGGAGCCCTCTTCATCAGCTGCGACCGGGACCCAGCCTCAGAGCGCGGCTCCTCCGACACCGCCTTTCGTCCAGGAGTCGTTCGTCAACCGGCGGACGATAAACTACGTGTCATCCGACCCCGCGAACAACTCACTGCTTCAAGTCCCTCCGGAGAGGGTCACGATATATTTCAGCAAGGGCCTTGCGGCCGGTTCGTTCATAGAGGTGACGACGAACGGGCGGAGCTGTGCGACGGGCCAGGTCTACGTGGCGCCCGATACGCTCTCGATGTATGTGCCTGTCGCGGCGGGCGTAACAGGAAACTACAAGGTCAAGTTCGCCGCATACTTCTCCAGCGGTTACTACGAGGAAGGGTCTTTCGGTTTCTCGGTGAAGATTCCGTAGCCGCCCGCTCATCGAGCAGGCCGGCTTCCGTTGTTGTCACATGGCGTCATACAAGGGTTTTGAAGAGTAGATCGAGAGGTGCCATGTGCCGGGCACTATTCACGGCGGGGAGTCGGCATGACAGATGAAATTGAACTTGGTGAGATATCCGGTCTCTCCGAAGAAGAAGCCGAGCGACGTCTCGCCGAAGAAGGATATAACGAGATACCCGGTGCAAGGCGCCAGAATATCCTGAGGATTGCCTGGGACGTGATCCGTGAGCCGATGTTCCTGCTGCTCGTGGGAGCAGGTATCATCTACATGATTCTGGGTGACCGCGAACAGGCCATCATCTTGATGAGCTTCGTGGTCGTCGTGATAGGAATCACTTTCTACCAGGAGCACAAGACCGCGCGTGCGCTCGAGGCGCTCAGAGACCTTTCGAGCCCTCGCGCAAACGTCATTCGCTCGGGAGAACAAAAGAGAATAGCCGGACGCGAAGTGGTCCGCGGCGATACCCTACTCCTTGCCGAGGGAGACCGAGTTCCGGCGGACGCGGTGCTCCTCGCATGCACAAGCCTTTCGATAGATGAATCCCTGCTCACAGGTGAATCGATCCCGGTTCGCAAGAGCTACTGTGATGGCGAGTTTGAAATGGCGCGCCCGGGTGGCGATGACCTGCCGTGCGTCTGGTCGGGCACCATGGTGGTGCAGGGCAGGGGTGTCGCGCTGGTCAAAGGTACCGGCGCCGCGACCGAGATGGGCAAGATAGGCGCGGCGCTGGAATCTATCGAGACCGAGGAGACCCCTCTTCAGGAGGAAACCAGGCGCGTCGTCAAGCTGATAGCTCTCTTCGGGGGGCTCTTGTGCGTCCTGGTCGTCGTCGTCTACGGCTTCACGAGAACGAAACCCGGCGGCGGGTACGACTGGGTTCAGGCGGTACTGGTTGGTCTGACCCTTGCCATGGCGATGCTTCCGGAGGAATTTCCAGTCGTACTCACCATCTTTCTGACCATGGGCGCATGGCGGATATCGAAAAAAGACGTGCTCACACGACAGGTGCCCGCTGTCGAGACACTGGGGTCGGCGACGGTATTGTGCGTGGACAAGACCGGCACTCTCACCTACAACCGCATCTCGGTCAGCCGCCTGATGGTAGCAGATGAGTCGTACGACCTGGCGGACCACAAGCGCGAGCCGTTGCCGGAGGAGTTTCATCAACTCGTTGAATTCAGTATCCTCGCGAGCCATAAAGATCCGTTCGACCCCCTGGAGCGAGCAATCAAGAGGCTGGGTGACCGCAAGCTCTTTGCCACGGAACACCTGCATAACGACTGGGTGCTCAGGCGTGAGTACCCCCTTTCCCAGAAACTGCTTGCTCTTTCACACGTGTGGGTCTCACCGGAAGGAAGGGAGTTCCTCATTGCCGCAAAAGGTGCGCCGGAGGCCGTGGGTGACCTCTGCCACTTCGACGAGGTTCGACACTCCGAGTTGATGGAGAACGTGGCTTCGATGGCAAACGACGGGCTCAGGGTGATAGGCGTGGCGAGGGCGCGCTTCACGGAAGCCGACCTGCCTGCCGACCAGCACGATTTCGTGTTCGAGTTCCTCGGGCTTGTCGGCCTCGCGGACCCGGTAAGGGCCAACGTAGCCGAGTCGGTAAACGAGTGCGCAACCGCGGGCATACGCGTTGTCATGATAACGGGGGACTATCCGGGCACGGCACAGGACGTGGCCGGCAGGATCGGTCTCGAGCCGCGCGATGAGTACATCACGGGGCCCGAGTTGGACGCTATGTCCGACGAAGAGCTCGGCGAGAGAATCAAGTCGGTTAACATTTGCGCCCGTGTCGTCCCCGAACAGAAACTGCGGATAGTTAACGCCCTCAAGGATAACGGCGAGATAGTGGCGATGACCGGGGACGGGGTCAACGACGCGCCCGCGCTGAAGTCGGCGAATATCGGGATTGCCATGGGAGGCAGGGGTACGGACGTAGCACGCGAGTCGGCGGCGCTTGTGCTCCTGGACGATGACTTCTCGTCGATAGTCGAGGCGGTAAGGCTTGGCAGGCGTATCTTCGACAACCTGAAAAAGGCAATGGCGTACATCCTCGCGGTCCATGTTCCGATTGCCGGGATGTCGCTTCTGCCGGTGCTGTTCAAACTACCCCTGGCGCTCTTCCCGGTCAACATCGCGTTCCTCGAGCTCATAATAGACCCGGCGTGCTCCCTGGTTTTCGAGAGCGAACCGGAGGAGATGGGTATCATGCAGCGTCCTCCGAGAGATCTCTCCGACCCGCTGTTCAGCAAGCGTACGGTGGCTCTCAGTCTGTTGCAGGGCCTTTTCGTGCTTATCGTGGTCTTCGTCGTATATCGCGTGGTGCTGGGACACAACCCGGTTTCCAATCAGCTCCAGGCCAGGGCATTGGGGTTCACGACTCTCGTAGTCGCCAACCTGGGACTTATCCTCACCAACCGCTCATGGTCCAGGACCATCAGGCAGACGCTCCGCGAGCGCAACAGGGCTCTGTGGGTGGTAGTCGGTGGGACGTTGCTGGTGCTCATGCTGGTGCTGTACGTGCCCGCCTTGCGCAGCCTCTTCAAGTTCGGCTTCCTGAACTGGTACGAGATGTTGATCGCGCTGGCAGCCGGGGCTTTAAGCGTTATGTGGTTCGAAATATTGAAGCTCGTCCAGCGGCGAATGGCCTGAGTGCCGCCCCTCACTTCCAACCCGAGATCTGGAATATCTTCGTGTAGAGCTTCTTTGCGACCGTCCCGTTGACAGGTATCGTCTGGCACGCGTCGTTTACGCGGTACGGCACCAGGTCGAACGATACGGGGACGTTGTTCTTGAACTTGCACTTGAGGACAACACCCTGCCTGACCTGCTCGCTGAAACGCTGGTCGAAGATGAAGTTTCCGAGGCTGTAGGCGATTAGTTTGCCGTTATAGTTTTCGAAAGACTGAATTGAATGTGGGTGCTGGCCTATCACCATGTCCGCTCCCGCGTCACAAGCCTGGTGCGCGAGGATCACCATCGAGGGATTCGGGTGGTACTCGTACTCTTTGCTCCAGTGGAACGCCGTTACGACAAAGTCCGCCTGCTTCTTCGCTTCCCTGATGTCGCTCGCGACCGTCTGCCAATCCGCGGGGTTATCGGGGTACCAGGGTTCGATGCCGATCCACGATACGCCGGGGCTGTCCGAGGTGGCGTCGATGCTGCCTTTGATGCCGTTGTAACTGAGGAACGCGAACTTGAAGCCGTTGGTCTCCACGATCGCCGGCCTGTGAGCCTCAGCGTAATTACTGCCTCCTCCGGCGTATTTGATCCCGTGCTGCTTGAGGAGCTTTATCGTGTCGGTCAGTGCATCCGCTCCGAAATTGGTGGTGTGGTTATTGGCGAGGGTTACGACGTCGACGCCCAGCATCTCAACGCCGTTGATCGTCTTGGCCGGGGCTGAGAAGACCATCCCGGAATAGGGAGCCGGGTAGCGGTTCGTCAGCGGGCACTCTAGGTCGGCATAAACGATGTCGGCGTCCCGCGATACCGGCGCTATCTCCTTGAACGGCCACGAAACTCCGTGCTTCGCCATCTGCTGCGCAACGTGACGGGCCGGAATCACGTCTCCGCCGGCGTTCAGGCTGATGTCCTTCGCCCCGTCCCAGTAACCAAGCAGATAATCCTCGAGGCCGGTGATATCGGCGGACTGTACTTTGAAGAGTATTCCCGTCCTCTTGTAGCTGAACCAGTACATCCGACTGTTTCGAAAAGTCTTGACCAGAGAGCCCGCGGTAAGCCTCAATGCCGGCATGCCTTCGACCTGTACCGCGTCGTATCCCTTGACGGGGGTGCGAGAGATGATCACGTCGGCGTGGTCGTCACCAGTCATCTTGATCGTGGTCCCGGGATGCGCTTTCAAGTAGGTGTCAACCAGCGGTTTAATATCCGCCGCCGCGGATGGCGCTATCTCGATGGTGTAGGGACGGTCGGAGAAGAGGTCCGAATGGGCCGCCTGTGCGTACAGGAAGTTGACGAGAGATAGCAGAAAAGCAAGGCAGGCGATCGTGACGATAGTTATTCCGAACGCGGCCTGATACCTTTTGCCGCCTGCGTTCTTGAGCGATCGGGATATAGAGCGGAGAAAGCCCGTGAGCCGTCCGGCCGCAACCCGGCCCTTCGTGCGCACCACGCGGCTCATGCCGCCCTCCGCCTCCCGAGCAGGAGTTTTGCGATCGAGAGATATCGGAACTTCGCACCCTCGATCGGCCACTCGAGCTCTTCCTTGACGAGATCGCTTGTCACGCGGAGCTGGTCCGCTTCGAGCTTGATCATTGCAAGCTCCGCCTCCCTGCGTGTGCCATCACCGATATCCCTCGCGGAGTCGAGCCGGCCGAGCAGCGCGATGGTGTCGAGCAGGAACTTTTCCATTGACTCGGCATAGGAGGCCGATATCTGCCCGTGCGACGCCTTGACCCTGTTCAGCTCGAGTAGCGCCTGATACGTGGCGTCGACAATCTCCTGCCGGTCCATGCACTCCGTCCTGTACCCCAGGAGGTCACGCCAGTGTGGCTCGAGAAGAGCCCGACGGTGGTCTTCGAGCGAGTGCAGCAGCACGGTGTAGCCATGGCGATCGGCATCGGTCCTGTTTATGCTGCCCGGATCCAGAAACGGCGCAAGCGGGCCTACAAGGGGATTGACCTTCGTGCCGAACTCCTTCAGGAGATAGGAGCAGTACTCGATGGTGTTCATCACCGACTCGCGGTCCTGGCCCTCGATACCGATCATAAAGAAGACGTCCACCTTGCAACAGCCGTTCTCGAGCGCCCAGGTGATGTTGGATTCGAGCTGCTCGTTTGTGTAAGGCTTACCGGCAGCCCGTCTCAACCCCTCGTCGTGGGTCTCCGGTGATATCTCGAGGTCGAAGTGCGGGAGATTCCTACCGGCGCGCTCGAAGTACTCACGGGGCGCAGGCTCGAAGAGCTCCAGGACCATGTGGTTTTTGGGCGCCAGGCGGCCCAGGTGGTCGAGTACTTCGTTGGCGTAATCGTCTCCGGGCTGCCTGATGTCTCCGATCATAAATATCGGAGCGCCTGTTATGGCGTTGATCGACTTAACGTCCTTTGCAATATCTAGAGGCGACCGCAGTGCTATTCCCCTGCGCGAGAAGCATTTCGACATCGCGCGCGCGGAACCGCCGCAGAAAGTGCAGTTCTTGAGACAGCCTTTGCAGGTCAGCACTGCTGTCATCGGGTACGACCACCAGCCCTTGAAAGCGCGCACGCCGCGAAGGTCGCCGTGCCTGAGGGCGGCTCTCATCATGTAGACGTAGTTGCCTCCGATATGGCTGAGGTCTCGAGGAACATAATCCAGCGGATTCTCCAGCACCTGCCCAGATGTCTTGTCGCGCCAGGTGAGGTTGGGCACCGACTTGTACCCTCCGCCTTCACGTATCGCTGTCATGAGCTTGAGGAGTGGTTCCTCGGTCGAGTCTCCCCGAACTACGAAGTCGATCTCGGGGTACTCGAGTAGCTCCCTGTGAAAGATGGTAGATGAGTAGCCACCCATGATGACAGGAATGTCGGGATGCGTCCTCTTGCAGAGGCGTGCGATCTCAACCGCACCGTGGCAGTGCGGGAGCCAGTGAAGGCTTATCCCGAACGCGCGCGGGTCGAGGCGGCTGAGATGCCGCTCCACATCGAAGGAAGGTTGCTCCAGCATGCGCGCGGCAAGATTGATTACTCGCACTTTCATGCCATGGCGCTCGAGATACTCACCAAGGAAAGAAAACCCTATCGGGTACATCTCGAAAAAAGGCCCCGACGGCACCAGGTCCGCAATCGGGCTTGGAATGATGAGCTTTTCCCTGAAATCGTAGACGCTGGGCGGATGAAGCAACACGAGATCTGTTTGTTTGGTCAGTCTCACTCGTACCTTTACCTCTGGAAACTCGCTGCATGAAACGGCTGTCAGCGGTCAAGGACAACAACTGCTCCTGGATTCTATCAGAATCACCTCGATTGCCACCATGAAATGCATTTGACAAATGAAAATGAAAACCTGGGGTCAGGAGCTGCTTTTCAAGTTAGGGCTTTTTCGATGGCGGCGTCGAACTGGGGAATGTCGCCGGGGTCACGGGAAGTGATGAGGTTGGCGTCGATCGCGACTGGTTGGTCGACGAAGTCGGCGCCGGCGTCGAGCATCTCTTTCTTGATCGTGTTGTACCCGGTGATGGTTTTTCCCTTGAGCAGGTCGGCCGCAGCGAGCATCTGCGGACCGTGACAGATCGCGGCAACGGTCTTGCCCGTTTCGAAGAACGACCTCACGAGCTCGACGGCCTCCGGGTGCTTGCGTAGGTTCGCGGGGCCGCGCCCGCCGGGTATGACCATGGCGTCATACTCCGAGGTGTCGACCTCGTCGATAGTCCTGGTGACCTCGATGCTCGCCCTGCCGTAGAGGCCCTTGAGCATGCCTTTCTGGAGGCCTACAACGTCGACTCGAGCGCCGTTGTTCAGCAGGAATTCGTATGGCATACGGCCCTCCTCGTCCTGGTACTCCGGTCCGAGAAGAAAGAGGACTTTCTTATCCTTGAGAGCCATGGAGACCTCCTTGGTTTCAGCGTTCCCGTTCTGCCTGGCAAACAGGGCTAAAGCCTATGTTCCATATTCAATTCCATGCGGTCAAACCCTCTGGAGGAGTACCGCTGCGTATCTAGAAGCAAAGGCGGAAGGACCGCCTGTGCGACAGAGCGGGCTTGCGCCTCCACTGATATAATAACGGGGTTTCGTGAGGGCCATGTGGCGCCCGGCGCGGGCGGCCCCTCCCGAGGAACTGCGCGAGGACAGGGAATGACTGAGGCCGCTGGAAAAGCCGGATCGTTGACCGGCAGGGGCGCCATGCGCGTGATTCTACCATTGGTTTTCATCGCGATGATGGCGGTGCCACTGGTGTTGGTCCTCGTGTGGGGTGGAGGCGGTCCTGCTTACGTAACGACGTTGCGTATCATGGCGCTCGAGGCTTTTACGCTTATGTTCGCTGGCATAGCGACCGGTTCGCAGACGCGTGTGATGTACAGGCTGTTCAAGCCCAAACGTGCCTACCGGTTTCACATGGCATGCGGCGCGGCCGGATTCGTGCTTGCTCTGGCGCACGGTGTCATTGTGCTCTCTAAGCGGTACTTCAGGGGCTTCAGCTCGTTGTGGGTGATCGGTCCTGTTGTGCTCGGCCTGCTGGCTGTGACGGTGTTCGCCGCCCTGGACAAGAGACGCCTGCCGCGGATCTGGAGGCGTATTCATCAGATCAACTACGCGCTTTTCATAGCCATCTTTATCAAGGCTATATCGATTGGAACCGACATCAAGTCGCCTCTCGGCTACGCAGTCGCGCTGAAGGTGCTGTTTATCACATACGTGGTAGCGGCGGCTCTCGCGACGGCGTCCAGAGTGAGCCGCGGCGAGGCGGAACGCCGCGCCAGGAACTCGCGTCCTGCGCGGGTGGAATACGAGGGCTGACGGGAAGGAGCGAAATGGCCGAGACAAAGCCGGGGCGCAAGCCCACGAGAGATTACCCGTCGTTATCAGAGACCCCATGGACCCTGTGGGAAACGATGTACACCCGAAAGTCATCCCGAAAGTACGTTCCAGGTGACTTCCCGGCAGGGCTGGTGGCCGAGCTGGAAGAGTTCGTCGGCCTGGCCTCGCGCGTCAGGGGCGTGCGCCCCGAAACGCTCCTGCCGGTGACCGACCCGGTGAAAGGCGATATGATACGCCAGCGAAGCCACAAGGGGATCACCAGCAAGATCAACATCTGGCTTTCGAGAGCGCCACTGCACACGTTTCTCGTTGCCTCCTTGCCCCGGGAAGACGTCCACAGCGACCGGCCCCGCGAACTCCCCAGGGTATGCATGGCGCTCGAGGACTGCGTGCTGTGGTTGACCGCCCGCGGTATGGGGACCTGCTGGCTCGCGGGTGTAAACGGCGAGGAGATCAAGAACCTCCTTGGTATCGGGGCGGATTCGATGGTCCCGCTGGTGGTCTGCGTGGGGAATCCGAGTGATTCGAGCCGTGCCATCAACTACGACAGGCTGTTAAACCAGATGCAGGGCCGCAGGCGTAAGCCCATGTCTTCGATAGCCTCCATCGAGACCATGGACAGGAGCTACGAGCCGGGCGCGCTGGCATCCGGTGGTTTCTCCGCCGCCGGCACGCAGGATATCGGCGGGCTCCTGCTGCAGATAGACACCGGCGCCGGTTCGGAAGATATCCCGATCGATCTGGCCATCGAGGCCTGCTTCGAGGCCGCGCGCATTGCCCCGAGTGGGAGCAACGCTCAGAACTGGCATTTCACGGAAGTCAGGGAGCACGAGAAGCTTCAGCGGCTTTCCGCGGCGTGCGGGTCCGAGAACAACTGGCGAGCCGGCATAGTGGCGGCGGGGCAGGCAAGCTCTTATATCGCGGACCTGCTCGATAAGCCATTCTGGATGGTCGACGTTCCAATTGCCTTGTCGCATATGTCACTCATTGCGGCGTCGATGGGGTGCGGTGTGAGTGCGTTTACCGAGTTCGACGAACCGAACGTTAACGCCCTCGTGCAACTGAAGAAAGGTTATCGCTCCGTGGGGGTCCTTGGATTGCGCTGACGGCGCGCCCGGGGCTCGCTCTCGCATAAGCGAGCGCTCGAGAGGATAGTGCGTGAGGCCGCCGAGGCCGAGTCTGTCTCGGGTCCGTTGCACCTGGCGTTCTTCCATACTGCTTCCCCGGCGACGCGATCGTGCTGAAGGAGCACGTAGAGCGGACGGTAAAGCATGTCGAATCGTACCTTACCGATTTCACACCGGTGATGGGCAGACACACGGGCCCGGGGCTGGTGGACGCGAGTTTCTACTGATTCCGTGCACAGGCGGAGTCTCGTCTCGCGGTACGTCAGGTTGGATGCTGGGATTGCGGTGCCCTGGAGGGTGTATGGTGAATCGAATGTAATATGGTGAATGGTAGAATCGAAAGAAAACGAGAGCGAGCGGGCGATGGCTCGGGAGTCGGTCGTTGCCATGTTGTATTAAGAACGGAGGTCAAAGTGGCTAGGACGTGGGCTGTGTCGTTTGGGGAGAAGGATCGCATGGATTTGGAGCGCATCATGATGGATGAAGATCCTGATTCGGCATTGCGGTTCGTCAGTGAGGTCATATACCCGAAAGTCAAGGAAGCCGAGAAGCCGGGCGCGTGCTTCCACGATGTCGATAAGCCTGTCTCCGATCTAAAGAGGCCGGTATCCCGGCATAAGAAGCTCGGGGATTTTAACTGACGAGCAGAGGCCGTGAGGTGAGAGTAAATGCAAGATGAAACGGGTCCCGGTGGCGGGACGCGGATCTACCGTGAGAACGTACATTTCAGCCCAGGCGTGGCACTCCTCGTCCTGGTACTGATAATCTTGTACATCGCTATAACGATAGGCGCCATCGTAAAACATATTGATACGACAGCAATAGTCTTCGGGATAATCGCAGTGCTTCTCCTTGCTCTCCTTGCGAACTTCTGGAGGCTCGTCTTCGTCATCACCGAGGACAAGCTTGCTTTCGGGTTCGGTTTTATCAAGAAGACCTTCGATCTTTCGGACCTGGTCTCATGTGAACCGTATGCCCTTACGTTCGGGAATTACTATGGGTACGGTATACGCTTCGGTAGGGACGGGACCATCGCTTATAACACGCGCAACGGCCCCGGCATAAAGCTTGTCATCAACGGAGTCGCGAAGCCGTACGTGATCTCGGTGAATAACTCCGGTTATGTCTGCAAGCTGCTCAACGAAGTCATTGACGTGAAGGTGAGCAATGCGACTGGAAAAGATGAGGCCGAGGGCGGCGCGGGCTCCGGCGACTCCACGGTGCGGCCAGGTGACACATAGCTCAAGGCGTCATTGAAAAAAGGCGCGGATGTGACTACCTTTAGGCATGTGAGCTTGAGAACGCTCGATTGGCACAGCGGGCACCGGGGGCGCTGTCGAGGAGGTTCCGAGGCGTCCATGAAAAGGCATGACCATGTCGACTGCAGGAGCGGTGGCAAGGAGCACCATCATTGCTCCGAAGCAGGCAGGTTAAGAAGCAAGCTCGAAAAAGCGGTCTACGGAAACGTGGTCCTGCTCGGAGTCCTGTCTATCGTCTGGCTTCTCCTTCGCTCCGCGCGCAAGCCCTCCAGGCTCAATTATCCCTGCCAGAGAGCCGCACTCGCCAACACGGTGGCGACAGAGAGCCACTCCGACAGGCCGATCGTCGCCGAGCGATCGATGCTCTGGCCTGTCGCCGGTGGCAGGGCCGGTCATGCGACCCAGGGGATGACGGCTCCCGCCAGCGCGATATTCATGCCGGAAGGTTGCACCGCGTATGGGTTTGATACCTGGCTGCTGGTTGCGAATCCGGGAGATGTGGAATCGGACGTGACGGTCTATGCGATGACCGGGGGTGGGGAGCGGAAGATAACGGAGTTCAAGCTGGCCGCTGACAAGCGCAAGACCGTGAGGCTCAACGACTTCTTCCAGGGCAACCTCTCCATTCGAGTAGCCGCCAGTTCGCCAGTGTCCGCAGAGCGTGCAGTCTACTGGAACAACCGCACCGGTGGCACCTGCTCCATCGGTTATTCGAAATAGAAGGGGTCAGATCCCGGGCAAAAGAAAGAGGGCGGGCCTGATGCCCGCCCTCGAGCGTATTGCTTTGAGTTCAGCTTACGCCGGCTCGAAATGCATGAGCAACATCGGATGATCGACAGGCTCAGTCGCATAGGCTACCTTGACAGGCATGCCCATCTTTACGACATCGGTCGAATCTCCGTAGTTGCGTAGCTGGTGGGTGAACAGCGTGTCAGCGCCATCCATCTTCACCAGCGCCAGCACGTAGGGCACCTCGACCTTCATGAACGAAGGAACGAACTGTGAGATCGAGAAGCTCTCGAGAGTTCCGGTCCCCGGAAGCTCTTTCCATTTGGTTATCGTGAGGCAGTCGGCGCACAGCGGCCTGGGTATAGCCCACACCTTGCCGCAGCCGGGACACTCCGTCGCGAGGAACTTGTGGTTCGTGAGCTCTATGAAGAACTTCGAGTACTTACCCAGTACGTGCTTGTACGTGAAGTCCATCTTCCACTCGATGCGCATTCCCTCGCGGAAGTCGGCCCATGGGTCGCCATCAGGATGCGCGAACGCCATCGGGTCCTCGGCCGTGAAGACGTCCATCAGGTTGTTAATGAGTTCCAGTCCCATAATCAGTCCCTCCTCTCGAATATGTTGAGCGCGCAGAATGTGCCGGTCCCGCCGTGGGAGTCCATGCCCCCGCGCTTCGAGTTGAGCTCCACCTGGCGCCTGGGGTCGGCCTCCTGCCGCAACTGGCGGAGCACCTCGACGCCCTGGGCAACACCCGTCGCGCCTACTGGATGCCCGAAGCCCATAAGGCCTCCGGATGTGTTCGTTGGAAGCTCGCCACCGAGGTCAAAGACGCCCTTCTCCATGAGCTTTCCGCTTTCGCCTTCCTTGCAGAAGCCAAGGTCCTCGTAGGACACGAGTTCCGCTCCGGAGTAAGCGTCGTGGACCTCGAAGCAGTCGAAGTCCTCGCGTGGGTTCTTGATACCAGCCATGGGGTAAGCCTGCTCCGCCGCTGTGCGCTTGCCACGGAAGTGCGTAACCCCCGGGTACGGGTGAGGCCGGTCCGCCATCCTCATGAAGTCCGTTCCGCATCCGGTGCCGGTCAGCTCGATCGTCGGCTTCTTCTCCCATATTGAGCAATGCTTCTTTGCCCAATCTTCGGTAGCGAAGATGAGGGATGCCGCGCCGTCCGAGAGGAGGCTGCAGTCCAGTTTCTTGTACGGATAGGTGATCATCTTCGATTTCAAGACGTCATCTATCGTGATGTCCATCGGGTAATGCGACTTCGTGTTATACATGGCGTTGCGGTGGTTCTTGACGCTGACCCTTGCAAACTGCTCTTCGGTCGTTCCGTACTTCTCCATATGCGTAAGCATCATGACGGCATAGTACGCAATGTAGAATCCGGCGACCTGCACTTCCCAGTCTGTATCTGACGCGAGCGCGATGAACTGCTGCGCCACGTCCGAGGGGACCTGACGGCCCATGTTCTCCGAGCCGAAGACGATCATTGAATCGCAGAGGCCAGACATAATGTACGCATAGGCGTTACGGATAGCGAGGCCTCCCGTGCCTCCGCCGCCCTCTACGCGAACATTAGGCTTGGGGCACATTCCAATGTTGTCGTGAAATATGGCCCCCGCCTTCAGTTGTTTGTCAAAGTGGTCGCTGAAATAGCTGGTTGTGCTGTGCTCGATGTCCGCGATCTTCGTACCCGAATCTTCGAGCGCTTCCAGTACCGCTTCGTTGATCCAGTCGCGCATTGCTCCGTCTTCCCGCTCGGCGGCGAACTTGGAGATGCCGCCTCCCAGGACGAACACCCTGCGTTTCTTGTCCAGAATTTCCATATCACCCCATCCTTCTTCCCGTAAATCCGATACGACAGTATTTTTACCCAGGAAACGTGTGTGTGAGAATGACACGATCCGGGCTCAGGACAACTAAGTATATCAGAAATAATAAAGCAAGAACTGCTCCTTCAAATCCACACGTTACATTACTTAATACTGCTCAATTCATGCTTGATCCAGGTGTTTGACGAAGGGCATGGACCCTGGTCCTGTGGAGGCTTTGCGTTGCTTTCGCGGGGCTCCCGCTGAGCTTGCCTGGAAGTGGACGCGTCAGGGGGGAGTTAAGAACTTCCGTGCGCCCGATCAGGAACTCTCGGGTGAATATTCCTGGAGATGAGAGTCTATTTTGGCAGGCCTCAAGCACAGGTAGCGATCGATGGAACGCGCCGCCCGACGGCCCTGCTCGCACGCCTCGGCCACGAGGCCGCCACCGCTCACAATCTCGCCCCCGGCGAATACTCCGGGGCGTGAAGTGGCGAGCGTACGCTGGTCGATCTCTATGGTGCCGTCCCCGTTCATCTCGAGCTGACCCGCGAGGTAACTTGAGAGGTCAGGTGACGGCTCGCGGTCTCCTGCGATTATCACGGTGCCGACTTTGAGCACTCCAGCCGCTCCGCCGCTTTCCTCGTCCTGTTCGCCGGTGTGCCCGCCCATGCTTACCGGCGCCCTCAACGACTCTACCCGGCCATCGCCGAAGATCTCAACGATCTTCCTGTTGGTCAGGACCTTGATTCCCGCCCCTCGAGCTGCTTCGAGCCTGTCGTGGGATGAGTCAACGGGGCCGTATTTCCTGGCGGTCACGAGGTAGATGTTCTCGGCTCCCATCTCCAGGGTGAGCAGCGCCGTATCTATCGCAAGGTTCTCGCTGCCGAGGATCGCCACGTCGGGAGTGAGCTCGCGTTTGACCCGCCTGCGCGCCGCTTCCAGGAACGAGAGGGCGTCGATCACGCCCGGCAGGTTGGCGCCGCGCGCGCTTGATGGTTTTACGTTGTTCTGCCCGGCAGCGATGAACACGGCCTGGAATCCGTCCCGGCCAAGGGATTCGAGATCGAAGTCCTTGCCAAACGACGTGTTACCCCTGAACTCGATGCCCGAAGCCATGGCGCCTTCGATCTCTCTAAGCAAGACCTGTCGGTGAAGCCGCGAGTCGGTCATGGCGCGCGCGGGCAAGCCGCCTGCAACGATATCCTCTTCGAACATCTCGACGTTGTATCCGAGGAGTGACAGGTAGAAGGCACATGACAGCCCGGCGGGGCCGGAACCGATGACCGCCACCCTCTCCTTACGCGTGCCGCTATATGGGGCGGGCCATCCCTCCGGGCCGGACACGTAGCCACACAGGAAAGCTTCCAGTTGACTGATCTTGATCGGGCTGTCGAGCGTCGCCCTGCGGCAGGCCCGCTCGCAAAGCGTGGACGCGGGGCACACCAGCCCGCACACCTCACCAAGGGTGTTGTACTCTCTCAGAAGCCGCGCCGCGCCGGCAAAGTCACTGGAGCTCACGCGCCTGATAACGTTGGGTATGTCAATACCCGCTGGACATGTATCCGCACACGGGGCGTCCTCACAGCGCATGCACCGGTGGGATTCAAGGACGGCGGATATTGAATCCACAACGCTCTCGCCCGATATCTGCGGCCTTACCGGAACGGTCTCGAGGACGAAGCTCTCGCCGGTCTCGTGGAACCGTGGGGCTTTCATCCCAAGATGGCGGATGGCAGCCAGCGCGCTCTGCAATCCACTCGCCGAAACCCCGGCGATGCCCCTCCCGAAGTATGTTGAATCGCCGGCGAGGAACAGCCCTTTTATCTCGGTAACGGCGCCGGGAGAACCCGCGGGCACCAGGGTACCCGGGACGCTTGGGCCAGCAAGTGCACCCATCTCGCGCCTGAGAATACGCTCGAACGTCGAAGGGGTAGCTATCGTCTGGACTACTGAATCCGCGATTATTCCCGGCAGGACGGGCTCTAGCCTCTCCAGGACCTTACGCGAGGCTTTCTCTTTGCTCTCCTGGTAATCTTCGCTCATGTAGTCCGGGTCATCGGGGTGCGGCCATGCTTCCGGGTCTGTAACTGCATGGATAGTAACAGAGTGAAAACCTTCGGGGGAGAGGTTGGGGTCGAACAGCGATGGGATGCTGACGCTGATGAACGCGCCAGGCTGGCGCTCCGGGTCGACGATCAGGACCGTATTCGGGTTGAAGTCCTCAGGAACCGCGGATTCCGGCACTCCAAGGTAGATAGCCATCACACCGCTGGAGGGCTTCAGCGCCCGGGCCCAGTCCAGCGTCTGAGGCTTCAGCGCCTCGGTCGGGATCATGTGCCCGAAGAGGACGCGAGCCGAAACACCGGCAATGACGGCATTGGCAACGACGGTACGCCCGGAAGCGAGTCGAACGCCCTTCGCCGACCCTGCTTCGACAAGCACCTGTTCCACGGGCGAGTGATACTCTACCCGGCCTCCGTGCTCGTTGATGCTCTTTTCCAGCCGGTCGGCCACCTGCTGGGCTGAGCCGATAGCATGGTGGGTTCCACCTATATGCCGCTCCATCGCCAGCAGAGCGTGGTTGGGGGCGGAGAGATCGGACATACCGTAGCCGGCGTTGTAAAAGGCGTCAGCATCAAAGAACGCTTTGACGATTGGGTCATCCGTATGGCGCTCCAGCAGTTTTGCCGCGCTCGAGCGCTGCGCCCGGGAGAGGCGTGTCTTGCTCGCCGGGTGCCTCGTCATGATGCTCGACCTCAGCATGAGCGTTGCGTCGCTTCGTGGTGGCAACGGCCCCCCACAGTCGAGGACTGAGTGGTACAGGTGCTCGAGCTCGCGCATGTACGCCAGTATGCTGCCCGCCTGCTGCGGGAAAAGGGCTCCGAGCTCGGCGGTAAACGCGTTTCGGTCTCTGTGGAAGTCGATGCGCTCACCGCCGAAGATCATCGCGTAAGAGCTGTCGCGGGGAATCAGGTCCACCTGCTGCCCGAGGAAATCGAACAGGTTCCTCGTTACGTTGAACCCGACATCCCCGAAGCCGTGGAGTATTGAAGCCGCGGTATCGAAGATGAAGTCGTCGAGACGCAGGGAAGAGCAGCAACCTCCGGGCTCGTGTGCCTGCTCGAGGACGAGCACATCGGCGCCTTCCCGCGCAAGTACCGCGGCAGCAGACAGGCCTCCTATGCCTGCGCCGATGACTATGACTTCGTATTTATCTTTCAGGATTGGCTCGAATATGGCCAAGGCGAATCCCCGAGGTCAGCCAGGTCTGCGGTCCGTCCGAACGATTCCCGGTGGGCGCGCTGGAACTTATGCAAAATCATAAACGACTCCATCCCTCCGCGCAATTTGGCATGACAATTACTACATAAAAGATATATTGACTTAACAAATATAATTAATATATATTATGTATAGTTATGGTAACCGAGAGTTTTTCGCGCAAAGAGAAGAAGAGGCAGGCGAACTTCCTGCTTCCCGAGCAGCTCATCGATGAGCTGCGCACTCTCGTGCCCCCAAAGAAAAGGAGCCTTGTGGTGGCAACCGCCCTCGAGAGAGAGCTCGAGAGGATCAAGGTCAACGCCGCGCTCGGTGAATACTTCGGCGCATGGAAAGGGGCCGGCGCGTGAGGAAGGGGTTGCAGGTGCAACCCGCAAGGAGGCTCAGACGAAAGACTTCCTGGTGGAGAGCGACGTCATAATCGACTTCCTCAAGGGAGTCGAAGGTGCGAAGTCCGCGCTCGAGAGGGCGGCGGACAGCGGTGTGCTCCGGGTCAGCGCCGTGAGCGCAACAGAGGTCATGGCGGCCTCCTCGAGGTCCTCACAAGAAGCTACCGGCAGCTTGCTCGGTTCATTTGGGATAGTCCCTGTCGACAAGGAGGTGGCGTTACTTGCTGGACTTCTCTTATCTGATGGCGCTCGAGACGGGTTTGAGCTTAGCGATTGTATTGTTGCTGCTGCTTGCAGCAAGTTGGGAGCGGTTCTGGTAACGCGCGGCAAGCGCCGCTACCCCGAGATAGAACTCGAACTTCAGATCGCATCTTACGAGTAGCCGAGCTCAATCACATATTATGGACAGGGCAGGGGCGCCCGGCGCGGAGGCCGGTGCGAGTCGCTGCCCTTCGATCCCACCCACGGAAGCGGCTTCAAAATACGTATCGGCAGATTTTCTTTCAAGGCATAAAAAAAGGAGGCCAGATTGGTTGGGATCTGGCCTCCAGGGATATCGGTTGTCAGGGAAGGTCGGCGCCGAGGATCATGACGTTGGACCAGGCGCAGCCGCCGTAGCCGGTGCAGATGGCTTTTTTGACGTTGGGGACCTGCCTGTCTTTAGCGCGGCCCATGACCTGCCAGGCGGCTTCTCCCACGCGGATCATCGCGGTCGCACCGATAGGGTTGGTCGCGATAACGCCACCGGACGGGTTGACCGGAAGGATGCCGTCCATGTGTGTCGCTCCGCTGCGGACGAGCTTGGGTGCCTGCCCCCGGTCGCAGAGCCAGAGCGAGTCGAGCCACTTGACCCCGCAGGTCGAGCAGGGGCAGTAGAGCTCGGCGACGTCGAACTCTTTGAGGGGGTTGGTAATGCCGGCGTACTTGTACGCTTCGAGGGAAGCGGACTCGAGGGTATGGAGCCTGGTCCACTCGAGGTCGCCCAGGTGAGTGAAGTCGTGGCGCACCACGGAGGCGTGTACCCAGGCCGGCTGAGGAGCAAGCTTCTTGGCCTTCTCTTCGGATGCGAATATGACCGCGCACGCTCCGTCGGAGCGGGGGCACATGTCCAGGAACTTGATCGGGTACGCGAGCACCGGCGAGTTGAGGACGTCGTCGACGGTCACGTGCATGCGGTTGTGGGCATAAGGGTTGTTGAGCGCGTTGCAGCGGTCGCGGGCGGCGACTATTGCGGCGTCTTCCTCGGTCGCCCCGTAGGCGGCCATGTACATGGAGTACTCGGTGGCCAGAGGCCCGATGGCCCCTGCGAACGCGTCGCGCTCGAGCACCGGGTGCGCGCAGGTCGCTATCGCGCCGGTTGTGTCCGATTCGGAGTTCTTCTCCCAGCCGACGGCCATGATAGTGTCAAACAGGCCTGAAGCGGCGTGGTAATAAGCCGCGGCCGCAACGGTGTTGCCGGTTGTACCGCCGGTGGTCAGCTTGAAGACCGGCTTCATGAATGAGCCGAGCCCGTCGGTCGCCCACGCGTCGACGTAGTTGATGTTCTCGAAATGGTCCATGTTCCCGATGACAAAAGCATCGACATCGGCGATGGTCATATCCGCGTCATCCAGTGCCCTGGAAACAGCTTCCGCGATGAGCTCGACACCAGAGGCGTCGAGTCGATTTGAAGCATGATATGTCTGGCCGACTCCAACTATTCCAACTCGCCTTCCCATTATTCACTCTCCATTATGTCCAGTCATGCAGCCAAAGCAGTGTTGTGTAGCGACAGGTTATTCTCACAGATTCCGACGCTCATGTCGAGCGGTGAAGCCGTGTCTTTAGGCTGACGATGGAAGCCGGAACCGCATCACCAGTTGTGGTCTCTGACCATGCACGCCGTCGCGTTTATCCCCGATATCATGACCAGTGGAACGCCACCGCCGGGGTTGGTGCTCGCTCCCGCCAGGTACAGATTCTTGATGACGGGGGAACGCCAGGAAGGCCTGAACGGACCCAGGTTGGGGACGCTCATCTCCAGCCCATAGATCGAGCCTTCGGGTAGCAGCAGCTCACGCTCGAAATCGAGCGGCGTTCGCATGTCCTGGTCCTGGATCATACCCCTGAAGCCGGGCAACATCGTGCGGTCGAGGTGCCTTGCGGCTTCCTCGATAAACGCGGGTTTGAGCTCGTCCCACGATTTGTATTTCAGGTGATAGGGACCGCAGGACAGGAGGCCGAGCGAGAACTTACCGGGCGGTGCCAGGTCGGGGTCGGTGATGCTGGGGCAGATGAGGCCATAAGGGGTATCCTCGATGGTCGGCATGAGACCGGCGCCGTAGTACTCGTCCCAGTAAGCGTTGAGCTGCTCTGGTGGAGGTACCATCACCGTGAAATGGCAGCGTATCGGGTCCGGCTTTTGCGAGAGTCCGAAGTAAGTCATCGGCGCTGGAATAGATAGTGTATAACCCTCGATAGCGTTCGCGAAGCGGCGGGGGAGGTTGTCGCGACCTACCAGGTCGATGTACGTCGGTATCGCACTCGCGTTCGAGAGTACCACTCGGGCCGGGATGGTCTCTCCATCCGCGGTCTCGACGCCCACCGCGCGCCCGTTCTCTATGACTATGCGGGACACGAGCGTGTTCATACGGATCTCGGCGCCGTTCTCCGCGGCGATGCGACAGAGCGCCGCCGGGACCGCGCCCATCCCGCCCTTCGGATACCAGTATCCCTCGTGGGAGAGATAGCTCATGACCGCGAAGATACCGTTGATACGGTCCGCGGGTATTCCGGCGAACAGGTTCTCGAACGAGACGATAGTGAGCGCCCTGTGGTCTTTCATGTAGCGGCGGTTGACGGCGTCCTGGTTCGTCGTTGCGACGCTCAAGAAGGCGGGTATCGCCCTCATCAGCTTGAGGCTGGCAAACGTCTTGGCGAGGTGTGCGGTAGTGCCGAACTTCTCGAGAGGCGGGAAAGGCCGGTCAACCAGGACCTGAGCCGCGTCCCAGATCTTGCCCATGTCCCTGCAGAACGCCAGCCAGCCCTGGCGGTCTCCGGGAGCGAAACGAGCGATCACATCCGCGCACTCGTTGGGGTCCATTGGCAGGAGCACGCTGGAGCCGTCGTTGAAGCGCATGTCGTAGACGGGGTCGAGCATCTGCATCTCGATGTAGTCCTCGACGCGAAGGCCCATCATCTCGAAGAAGCGCTCGTACAGCTCCTTGTAGAGGATGAAGATGGCGCCGACGTCGAACTTGTGCCCGTTCAGATCGTAAGTCGCACAGCAACCCCCGAGGCGGCCGCTCTGCTCGAGGACGAGCACTTTCTTTCCGCGGCTCGAAAGTAGATCGGCGCATGTAAGTCCACCGATACCTGACCCGATGACGACCACATCGTACATGCTGACCTCCCGGTGCGATCACCTGCCGCGCGGTCCGGGTCCATATGACGAGACCCGGACCACGCCGAAAACGGTTATTGAGTGACGCGCCAGCCAGGGGTGAGTTGAGTCGCAAGCAGCATTCCCAGCCCCTCTACCTTCGGCATCACCGTCAGGCCCACCCGGGTGGCGGGCTTCTTTATGCTGTCAGGGACGTGGTTGAAGACGCGTTTCGCCGCGTAGGATGGGTAGAAAGTCATAATCGCTTTCCTGAAAGCTTTCAGGGCCTCTTCCTTGTTGTCTATCGCCATCGCGGCGATGCGGCCGGAAACGAGTGCACCCAGCATGCCGTAGAAGAGGAACGGGTCTATGACGCCGGCGAGCGTACCGGCGAGTATCTTGTCGCCCTGGTAGAGACGGGGGTTCCTGATGCTGCCCACTGGGCAGGCCAGGCCATCGAGGTCGTGCCACTCCTGGAACTCGACACCCTCTATGTCGAAAAGCATCTGCGTATACTTTTTCTTGGCGTCGTCTTTCAGCGGCTTATCCCTCTGGAAAAGGAGGGCGAAGCAGACGCCGTTGATCGTACAGTTGAAGGCATAGTCAGTGCTCCAGTCGTCGAGCCACATCGAGACGGTCGTCTTGTTGTGCGGGACCGTTCCTTTTGCGAACCAGAAGTAGAGCGGGGCGTACGGAACGTCCAGCGCCTTGTAAGACTCGATCTGAAGCCCGGTCGCGACGATTGTGTTCGGCGGAAGCTGTGCAAAATCGCTCCTGGTGAGCACCGGCCGGCCGTACTCGATCTTGACGCCGAGTGACTCAGCTTCGTTCATCAGCATCGTATCGAGCGAGGTGGAACGCGCGCCGCGCTCGACCATGTAGAGCTTGATCTTTGCCTTCCCGGGCACTACGAACTGCTTGCCGTAGGAGTAGGCGTAAGATTCCTCGATGACCTTGGCCGAGGGAGAGAGGTCGACACCGGTCCAGTGATTCATGGCTTCGAGGTCGAACCAGCTACCCGCTGGGTCCGGCCGGAAGATACCCCAGCCTCCGATGCGGCTCTCGCGCTCGAGTATGGTCACCTCGTGGTTGTTTCGCGCCAGGTTGATGGCGGCTATCATACCGGACAGGCCGGCACCTACGATTGTTACTTCTGCCAACTACATCTCCTTCCGTTCAAACCAGGCGGGACTGCCGGCAAGAGGGACTTGCCCTGGCCCTGCCTCTATAACATCTCTGTACGTTTATCGCATCGTTTGTCCGTCCAGCGCGCTTGCCGCCAATTGCCAGCCCGGAGTGAACCTCGCTACCCGGGTCATTGAGAACTCCCGTTGCGCTACTGTATTACGCTCCAGCCGGGTGTGGCATTAGCGATGCGTTTCATCGCGATATCTTCGATATGAGGCATGGCCGTCATGCCCAGGGTGACTACCGGTCTTCTCAGGGCGTGAGGAACCCTGTTGAAAGTACGCTTGGCGAGGTATGAAGGATAGAAGGTCCTGGTGGCCTTCCTGAAGGCGTCATACGCGTCTCGCTTGTCCTCGACGGCTATGGCGGCGATGCGCCCCGACACGAGCGCCCCGAGCATCCCGAAAAACAGGAACGGATCGATCACGCCCGCGATAGTGCCAGCGAATATCTTGTCGCCCCTGAAGATCCGGGGATTCCTGATGCTGCCCACGGGGCAGGCTCCGCCGTCGAGGTCGCTCCAGCTCTTGAACTCAACGCCTTCTTTTTCGAAGAGCAGCTCCATATACTTCTTCTTGCCGTCTTTCTTGAGTGGGATATCCCGCTGGAAGAGCAGCGCGAAAATGACGCCATTGACGGTGCAGTTGAAGGCGTAGTCCTTTGTGAAATCGTCGAACCAAAGTGATACCGTGGTCTTGTCGTGCGGCACCGTTCCCTTGGCGAACCAGCCGTAGAGTGTCTCGTACGGGACGTTCAGCGCTTCGTACGGCTCGATCTGGAGGCCTGTGGCTATGATCGTATTTGGTGGAAGCTGTGCGAACTCGCTCTGGGTCAGGATATTGTGACTGTACTCGATCCGGACGCCCAGCGAGAGCGCTTCGTCGGTGAGCATTGTGTCCAGTGACGTCGAGCGCGTTCCACGCTCGACCATGTACAGGTTTATCGATGAAGTCAGTGGGAGTTTGTACTGCTTACCGTAGGCGTACGTGTAAGCTTCGTCCAGCAGTTTCGCCGAACCGCTTATATCGACCCCGGTCCAACGCTCGATCGCAGGGATATCAAACCAGCTTCCCGCGGGGTCCGGCCTGGATACGGGCCATCCTCCGATGCGGTTCTCGCGCTCCAGTATGGTCACCTTATGGTCTTTGCGCGCCAGGTTGATCGCCGCTATCAGGCCGGAGAGCCCTGCTCCCACTATTGTTACTTCCGCCATCCAACATCCCCCCTGATCATCCGTCTTGGTCCGAGCGAGGACTAACGCTCAGTGGGTCTTCGAATCCGGTAGGACGTAACTGCTTGAATTTCTGAAGTGGGTTTGCATAGATGATTCGGCGAGTTCAGCGGCCATTCAGTGGACCCTTCCACTCAAGCCATCCCGTTGGGTATCGACCGGGGGCCGGAACCGGTCCGACCCCCGGTATAAATACAATATTCGTTCTTACTGGCTGACTTTCCAGCCCGGCGTGAAATTGGCCAGACGGGTCAACCCGAGTTCCTCCATCGCCGGTATCGTCGCGAATCTCATGCCCATGCGGACCGCCGGCTTCCTGAGTGCGTGAGGAACCTTGTTGAAGGCTCGCTTGGCAAGGTACGAGGGGTAGAACGTGTGGGTCGCAGCCTTGAAAGCGTCGTACGCCTCGCCCTTATCATCGATCGCCATCGCGGCGATCTTGCCGGAGACCAGCGCCCCGAGCATCCCGAAGAACAGGAACGGGTCGATCACGCCGGCTAGAGTGCCCGCGAAGATCTTATCGCCCTGGAACAGGCGGGGGTTCCTGATGCTTCCGACGGGGCAGGCTCCTCCCTCGAGGTCGTCCCAGCCCTTGATCTCCACGCCCTCCTTCTCGAAGAGCAACTGCTCGTACTTCTTCTTGCCGTCCTTGTGCAGAGGTATTCGCCTCTGGAAGAGCAGCGCGAAGATCACGCCGTTTATCGTGCAGTTGAAGGCGTAGTCTTGCGTGAAGTCGTCGAGCCACAGGGAGACGGTGGTCTTGTCGTGCGGGACCGTACCCTTCGCGAACCAGCCGTAGAGAGACTCGTACGGGACGTTGAGCGCCTCGTAAGGCTCGACCTGCAAGCCCGTGGCGACAATGGTGTTCGGCGGAAGTTTCGCGAAATCGCCCTGGGTCAGCACCTTGTGGTTGTACTCGATCTCAACCCCGTGCGAGAGCGCTTCGTTCGTGAGCAGGGTGTCCAGCGAGGTCGACCGTGACCCGCGCTCCACCATGTACAGCTTCACGGATGATTTCATCGGCAGGGTAACCTGCTTACCGTATGCGTAGGCGTAGGACGTATCGATCGGTTTCACCGCCGGTTCGATATCGACGCCGGTCCAGCGCTTGAGCGCCGGTACGTCAAACCAGCTTCCCGCCGGGTCCGGCCTGAAGATGGGCAGCCCGCCGGGGCGCGCCTCCCCCTCGAGTATCGTGACCTTGTGGTCTTTCTTGGCGAGATTGATAGCCGCTATGAGACCGGATATCCCACCGCCTACGATTGTAACTTCTGCCATCTGCGTGTCCCCCTCGTATCGTCTCTGACGTAAGTGCCCTTATTTCGGCAACACCATGTAGCCGGGAAGCGCCTTGAAGATATCGTTCATCGGTTTCTTGAACAGCTTCGCGTGTTTCTGGCTGAACTTGGCGGGTCCGCCCATCATGCCGCGTATCGCGATCGGCGTCGCGTTGAAAACCCTCCGTATCAGGAGATTGCGGTTGAACCACTTTGAGTATTCCTTGAAGAGCTTGTACGCCTCGGCCTTATCCTGGTGCGCTATGGCGGCGAGCTTGCCGGAGACGAGCGAGCCGTGGACTCCGAACAGCGCGAACGGGTCGATCATGCCCGATACCGTGCCCGCCAGTATCTTGTCGCCGGAAAAGAGCCTGGGCGTGTTGTAGGCGGCGCACGGGACCAGCCCCTCGTAGTAATCCCAGCGCTGGCACTCCAGGCCTTCCTGCCCCATGAGGAGCTTTTCCTTGTACTCCTCGAACTCGCGCTCGACTACGGGCTCGCGCGCGAAGAACAGGCTGAAGATCGTTCCGTTCGCGGCTCCGTAGTACGCGTATTCCAGCTTGTAATCGTGGAACCAGACTCCACAGCTGGTGTAATCCCTTGTGTACTTCCCTTTACCCAGGTACCCGAACACCTTCGCGTAAGGCATGTTGAGCGCCTCAAAAGCCTCGAAGTATAGGCCCGTCGCGATGACCGAGTCGACAGGCAACTCGGCGAAGTCATTCTGGCCCACCAGCGGGTGATTGAACTCGAACTTGACGCCGGCTTCTTTGCACAGGTCGAAAAGGTGCACGTCGAGGGCGCTCTTGCGGTGCCCTCTCTCGACACAGTGGAGGTTGATAACCTCGGGAACCATGTCTACCTTTGTGCCGAAAAAATAGACCGGGAATTCCTTACAGGGGGTCACATACGGCTCTTTGAGATCGACGCCGATGAATTTGCTGAGCGGACCCGTTTCCATCGGTGTCACGTCAACCGCGGGGTGGGCGAGAGGGATGCCACCCGGCCTATCGAATTTCTCCAGGACCGTTACGTCCTTACCATCGCGCGCGAGGTTCAACGCCGCTACGAGGCCTGAGAGGCCGGCGCCGACCACCGTTACTTCTTTTGCACCGAATCCACCCATTTCGCTCCCCCTTGTCTGCTCCTGAGAGGTTCTTTCTTGTTGCTAGGTAAGAAGGCGCCCCGGCATTCGGGACGCTTCTCGGATCTGCTTGCGGATGTGAAGCCTCGTTCCCTCGTCCATATTGAGCACGTAGAAGAACCCGGCGCAACCCATGACAAACGCGACGCTCAGCGCAAAGAGCATGCTTCGCCTGCGCCAGGCCGTCTTGAGGGTTTCCACCATCGAGCCTCCATGCCTTCGAGGAATCGTCAGTGCCGACTTCCATCCGGCGCCGGGACTCCTGGCCCCGGCATCAAAATCGGAGCATGAGCCGGGCCGGAGAGACCCGGCTCATGGAATCCGTTTGATTCAACCTAGAACATGATGAATTTCTTCATGCACTCGTCGTCATATTCCCAACGTCGAGCCGCGACGTTGTTGGGATCTATCGCTTTCTTTACCTTGGTGAACGCCGTCAACTCGGGCACCAGGTTGGGCATTGCGGCTGCGATGCCCAGATCGAACATCGGTACGACGCCCTTCAGGAGAGCGCCGGCGCCGGCCGCGATGATCATGCCCTTTGCCATGGCGCCGAACGTCGCGCTGTACCAGCCGAGTTGTATGCGGAGAAGGTCGTCCTTGTCCGCCTGGTTGGTGTAGAGGTCGTACTCCATGTAAGCCGAGCGGCCCATGTGGTACGGCTGGAGGTAAGTCGAGGCGTCGTCGGGTGCGAGCGAGTCATCGGTGGTGCCG
>Ga0182021_10001090_pt1 | contig 30789 bp, 38 predicted proteins | sample 612E3MmetaG_FD_120493 | JGI IMG/M metagenome (GOLD analysis project Ga0182021, IMG submission 120493) | Permafrost microbial communities from Stordalen Mire, Sweden - 612E3M metaG (Illumina Assembly) | ecosystem: Environmental > Terrestrial > Soil > Wetlands > Permafrost | place: Sweden... | reverse complement strand
AAGAAAATATAAGGCGACAAAACTAACTAGCCTGCCTTAGAGAAGGCTGGAATTATCATCTCGTCGATTAAATCCCGGCATGATTTGAGAGGGTGGCATTCTTGGCCTCTGAACTATCGGGGCATGTTCAAATAATTTTCTCACTTCAAAATACTAAGTAGTGAAGCTTAAAAAGATTATCTTATTATAGATTGTAAGATAAAAAATGGGATCAACACCAGAAAGAAGTTTTATAAAAGGAATAGTATGGGAAGTAATTTCATTTCTTCTGACACTGTTAGTGGTGTATCTATTATATAAAAACATCCTTATCTCATTGAAAATAACTTTGATATTAACAGCAATAAAAATACCCGTGTTCTTTATGCATGAAAGGATATGGAAAAGAATTAAGTGGGGAAAAATTCCAGAAAAGAAACTTATAAAAAAATGAACCCATAACCTTTATAAAATACTTTGTATTATCCTCATTATAAAAGAGGCTAAAAAAGTGGTTTGGTTAGAAGTTGAAACAAAAGTGAAACTGAATGATTCTGAAGTTCATCCTCTCAGGGAGAAAATAAAACAAATTGCAGATTTCGAAAAATCTGGAACAAAAGCAGATGATTATTTTGCAATAAAAAGTCTAGATTATCCTAAAAAAGCATTCAGAATAAGAGCAACTAAGGATGAATTTGAAGTTAATTTTAAAAAATGGTTAGTAAATCATTGGACAAAGGACGTTGTTGTCAAGCAGGAATTTGAATTCAAGCTAAAAGGAAAAGAAGAAGTCGAAGATATGCTTGAACTCTTCAGAGATTTAGGTTTTATAGAATGGGTAAAGAAAATTAAGAAAAATGAAACCTACAAGCACAAAAAAGATAAGAATATTTCTATAGAGATAAATAAAGTAAAACATTTGGGTTATTTTATGGAAATAGAATATCTCTGCAGACCCAGAGATATGGAAAAAGGAAGAAGAGCAATAAGAGAAACACTAAAAGAACTTGAGATAAGACAATCACAAATTGATAATACAGGTTACACAAAAATGCTTTGGTACAAAGGAACAAAAGAAAAAAGAAAATTTCTCCTTAAGTCTAAAAAATGACATCTTACGTTGAAAAAAAAGGTAATGCTTATTGGCCAAGCAAAGATATGAAAGCAATTGCTTGGGTAACTGATTCTTCTGTATATGAAAAAGCAAATAAAAATCCTATAAAATATTGGGAAAATTTAGCAAAGGAAGGAATTCAATGGGAAAAGCCATGGAAAAAAGCATATGAAGAAAAACTTCCTTATTTCAAATGGTTTAAAGGAGGAAAATTAAATTTCTGCGTTAACACCCTTGACAGACATATGGACGATCCGTATAAAACAGCTTTAATTTGGGTTCCTGAACCATTGAATGAAAAGACGGTGAAAATAAGTTATGGAGAATTATTCAAAAAAGTCAACAAATTTGCAAATGCTCTTAAAAAACTTGGAGTAAAAAAAGGGGACGCTGTTGCAATATATCTTCCTCTAGTTCCAGAATTGGTAATTTCAATGTTAGCATGCACAAGAATAGGAGCAATGCATACTGTTGTCTTCTCTGCTTTCGCTCCAAATGCACTACAAGCAAGAATCACAGATGGAAACTCAAAAATATTAATAACATGTGATGGATATTTCAGAAAAGGAAAAGAAATTGATTTACTGTCCAGTGCCCAAAAAGCTATTCCAGGAACAAAAGTAAAAAAAATCCTAGTTGTTAGAAGACTCTACAAAGACAAAAAATACGAAAAACCATATTTACCTTTTGATGAAGTAATAGAAACTGGAGCAGAAACATGCAAACCAGAAATAATGAATTCTGAAGATACTTTATTTATTCTTTACACCTCTGGAACAACAGGAAAACCCAAAGGAATTGTTCATGATACTGGAGGTTATGCTGTTCAAAGTTATTATACAACAAAATATAATTTCAATTTACACAAAGAAGATATAATGTGGTGTACTGCAGACATTGGATGGATTACAGGACATACATATGCTGTATACGGCCCATTACTCAATGGAGCAACAACTTTAATTTACGAAGGAACACCAGATACTCCAGACTATGATAGATGGTTTAAGATAATTGAAGATAATAATGTTACAGTATTTTACACTGCTCCAACAGCACTAAGAATGTTAAAGAAATTTGCAGATCCATTTGCAGATAAGCATCAATTCTCAACTATAAAACTTCTTGGAACAGTTGGAGAACCTATAGATGAAGAAACTTGGAATTGGTATTTCAATAAGATAGGAAAAGGACGTTGCCCTCTAATTGATACTTGGTGGCAGACAGAAACTGGAGGAACTTTGATTAATGTTTTACCAGGAGTTGGTCCTTTCATTCCAACAATTGCAGGAAGAAGTTTCCCTGGAACAAGACATGAAATATTAGATGATAAAGGTAAAAAAGCTACAAGTGGAAATGTTGTTCAATTGTCTCCCTTTGCTCCAGGAATGTTGCACGGAGTATTGAACAATCATAAAAAATACGTTGAAACATATTGGACAAGATTCAAGAAAAAATATGACACGAGCGATGGGGCCATTATGATTGATGGTTTATTTAGAATTACAGGAAGAACAGATGATGTTATGAAAGTTGCGGGACATAGAATATCCACAGCAGAAATAGAAAATGCAATAGATAAACACAAACTGATAAATGAATCAGCAGTAGTTCCTATTCCAGATGAAATGAGAGGAGAAGTTCCTGTAGCTTTCGTTGTTCTAAAGAAAGGCTCATCTGCAGATAACTTAGGAATATTAGAAGCAGAACTTAAAAAATTAGTTGATGATACTGTTGGACCTATTGCAAGACCCAACAAAGTTTATGTTGTAAGTGACCTGCCAAAAACTCGTTCAGGAAAAATAATGAGAAGAATTCTAAAGAGCATTCTTAAGAATGAGGAACCAGAAGGACTTATGACATTAACAAATCCAGACTGTGTTGAAGACATAAAGAAAACAATAAAAGATATTCAAGCAAAGGAAGCACAAGCAAAAGCAGCCCAACCAAAAGTGACTCCGTCAACTCCTGTAAAAGAAGTAAAGAAATAGATTTTAAAAGAAAAGTCTTCTAATAACTCTATATGAACAACAATCTAAAGAATATACCAAAAATTATGGAAATTCTCTCAAAAGTTTATTTCTCTAATGAAAAAACAACCCTCAATAGAATGAGAAAAAAACCAGATCCATTCAAGATTTTAATTTCCTGCTTATTATCTCTTAGAACTCAGGATAAAAATACAGAAAAAGCTTCAAGAATGCTATATGAAGTTGCCAACACTCCTCAAGAAATTGTTGCACTCCCTGTGGAAAAATTAGAAAAATTAATTTTTTCTTCTGGACATTATAAAAAGAAAGCCAGAGTTCTTCAATCTGTTTCAAACGATTTAATTCAAAGATTTAATTCCAAAGTTCCAGATGATAAAGAAAATCTACTAAGCATAAAAGGGGTTGGACCAAAAACAGCAAATATAGTTCTTGCATTTGCATATGGTAAAAATGTTCTTCCAATAGATACTCATTGTCATAGAATCCCAAATAGACTTGGATGGGTACAAACAAAAACTCCAGAACAAACTGAAAAAGAACTAGAAAAAGTTCTCCCATTAAAGTATTGGCAGGAATTCAATGCTATATTTGTTCAATTCGGACAGACTTTATGCCAACCTATCTCTCCAAAGTGTTCTATATGTCCAATAAACAAATATTGTCCAAAAATTGGTGTAGAAAGAAGCAGGTAGTTAATTATAATAATCTTTAATAATAAATAATAATATATTCTAACATGGGAAAGAAAAAAGTAAATGGATTAATTAAGAAAATATTTAGTGAAAATAAAGAAATTCTAAAGAAGCATATGAAAGAGGAAAATGTAACATTAAAAACAGTTAATAACGAAATAAAATATATTTTATGTCTTCTCAAAAATGATAGAATACATCTGGAAAACGAGAATGAAAGAGTATTTCAGATTAAAGATATATTTGAATATCTCCCAGTAAAATTAGGTTATTTCAAGATAGAGAATATTCCTGGAGAAGTAGAAGACCCTGAAAGAAGGGTGGAACAATGCCCTATTATATCAACAGATAAAGGAAAAGCAATATACTCCGAATATGAAAGACTTAGATCTAAATAATTCTATTCAAAAAATAAAAACCAAAGCTTTTTAAACAAAATTTTCTATCCCATAACTATGAAACGTTCAAGTAGAAGATGGAAAAAGGATGGCCAAATGAGATGGAAATGGCAGAGAAAAAGACTAAAGAAAGAAAAGCATAAGCGTAAGCTTAAACGTGGATAATTCTTCTAATATATATTATAATATACTTCTAAATGCAATTATTCTTAAAAAGTTAAATATTAACAAGCTTCTATGGCAGGCATTGGTTCCTCAACATTTTACATAACACAACTAAGTAAACTAATTTACAATTATGTTGTCAACGAATCTGCTTCTGCTAGGGCAGTATTAAGTGAAATGAACTTAAAAGGAACAGATTTTATAGATGCTCTTGATAATGCTAAGTTGGACCTCGAGAAAGATTCATTTAAATACGAAATTTTAGAAGAAGATTATAAAGACTTTACAAATAGTCTTGAAACTCTAATCCAAGAAAAAGAAGGTCCCTTGATAGAAGAAATAAAAGAACTAATCAAAGAGCATAAATTAGAATAATTCTCCAGATTATAATGTAATTATCTGATGAACAAAAGTCAATACTCCAAGTACGAATAATATTATTCCAACCATTCTGTTAAGTTTCTTCTCACTTATTTTATTTGCAAGTCTAGATGAAAAAAGAGCACCAATAATACCCCCAACCACTGCATAAACAAAGAATATCCAGTGGAATCCCATTGAGATTACATAATTCAAATGGGCTAATGCTCCAGAGACTGCTATGAAAAACATTACAAAAATAGAAGTGCCAATTGCTCTATGTGTTTCAAAATTCAAAAAGAATATGAGAAGCAAGAAAATTGCAATTCCTCCTGCAGCACCAAGTCCTCCTCCAAGTAGACCCACAAAAAAAGCTAGAATAAGTGCAACTGTGAATTTTCCCTTAGAACATTCCTTTGAAGTACATACTTCTTTTGCATTTACTTTTCTTCTGTATAACATTACACCTGTAAGGGCTGTAACAACAGAAGTTATCCATAATAAATTTGTATTCGGAAGAAAATGAGATAAATAACTTCCAACAACAGCTCCCACAATTGCAGGAATTGACAAATAAAGCCCTGTTCTAAAATCAATATGATGAAATCTTCTATATATTATCATAGCTAACAATGAAACAAAAACATCCACAGCCAAACTAACTCCGATTAAGGCAAAAAGACTGTAATTGAGAAATATAAGTATTATAGGAACAAAAACCACAATAGCTGAAGCTCCAACTAACCCAGTTACAATACCCGTGACAAAGCCAGCTAAAAGAAAGATTATATATGGTATCACCATATTTTATAGTGGCAAATAGGATTATTAAACCTAATTATAAGGCAAATTATGCACATTAAAACGAAAAATAATTGCTATGTTATTAATCATTTTATCACAACAACCTTTATTAACCAATATGGTTTTTTCAATTAATGGTGAGCTCTATTTGGACAGAAAAGTACAGGCCTTCAAAATTTTATGAGCTTGTGGGACAGGACGACATAGTAAAGAGGGTTGAAGGATTAACAAATTCTATGAACATTCCTCATCTTCTATTTGCAGGTCCAGCAGGAACAGGAAAATCAAGCCTGGCACTTATAATTGTAAAAGAACTCTATGGGGCGAACTGGAGAGAAAATTACCTTGAATTAAATGCTTCTGATGAAAGAGGAATAAACATAGTTAGAGAGAAAGTAAAGAACTTTGCAAGAACAAAATCTATAGGGAATGTTCCTTTCAAAATAATATTCCTTGATGAAGCAGACGCTCTTACACCTGAAGCTCAACAGGCTCTTAGAAGAACAATGGAAAATTATTCTGCAACATGTAGGTTCATACTTTCTTGCAACTATTCAAGCAAGGTTATAGATCCTATACAATCTCGTTGTGGTATTTTCAGATTCAAACTTCTTGAAAAGAAAGACATAGAAAAATACCTTCTTGAAATAGGAAAGAGAGAAAACCTAACAATAAAACCAGAAGCAATTGAAATATTATATGAAGGAAGCGAAGGAGATTGTAGACGTGCCACAAATTTACTTCAGGCAACAGCTTCCATATCTCCAAACATAACTCCTGAATTGGTCTCAACAATAATTTCAAATGCTAAACCAAAAGATATCAAAGTCGTATTAGATTATGCTCTTGCAGGTGATTTCCAAAGAGCAAGAGAAAGACTTCTTGATGTTATGTTAAAAGAATCAATTTCTGGTCAGGATGTAATAAAAGCAATTCAGAAAGAAATATGGAATCTTCCTGTAGAACCTGAATTAAAAGTCAGACTTACAGAGAAAACAGGAGAATCAGAATTCAGAATTGTCGAAGGCTCTGACCCTTTCATACAGCTTCAAGCTCTTCTTGCAAGTTTCGTTCTTGCAGGTTTAGGTAAGGAGTAAAATGAATACTAATTACTATAAGGAATTAAGAAATCAATTTCTCCCAAAAGAAATAAAGACTATATTTATTTTCGAATCTCCCCCTTCAAACGGAGGATATTTTTATAACCCCCAAGGAAAAACTTCTGAAATATTATTTAAAGCCATAATGCAAACAACATTAGGAATAAATCCTATAACAAAAGAAGAAGGATTAAGAAAATTTGCAGAAAAAGGTTTTTTATTAGTGGATCCAATTTATGAGCCTGTAGACAAAATATCAGATAAAGAAGCAGATAAGAAGATTATAGAAAATTATCCTAATTTTATATTTGATTTAAAAGCAATAACAAAAGGGGACTATTCTATTCCAATAATCCTTGTCAAAGCAAATATTTGTAGAAATTTAGAAGTACCTTTAAAGAAAGATGGATTTAATATAATTAATAATGGTATGATAATACCATTTCCATTGCATTATCACTTTCCAGAATTTGCAAATAAAATAGAATCATTAATAAAATGACAACAAATAAAAATATAGAAGTTGAAATTCGTTCTTTTATATCAAAAGAAAAATATGAAGAACTTTTGGAATTCTTCAAAAATAATGCAAAATTTATAGAAGAAGATTCACAAGAGACTCATTACTTTGACTGTGAGCAAGATCTAAGAATTCAAAAAAACAACAAAGGCTCAAAAATATGGCTCAAAAAAGGAAAAATACACGACGATGCAAGAGAAGAAATAGAAATTTTCACTAAAAATGACAATTTTGAAGATTTGGGTAAATTATTCAATGCTCTTGGAAATAATATTGAAATAAAATGGATCAGAAAAAGAAATGAATTTGACTTGAATGGAATAAAAGTATGTATTGACTACACAAAAGGATATGGTTATATAATTGAATTAGAAAAGTTATCTTCAGAAGAAGAAAAAGATAAAGTTTTGATAGAACTAAAAGATAAGTTAAACGAATTAAATATTCCATTAACTCCCAGAGAAGAATTTGATGAAAGATATAATTATTACAAAGAAAACTGGAGGAGATTAACAGCATGAGTCCATGGGTTGAAAAATACAGACCAAAAAGTTTTAAGGATATAAAAGGACAGAACGAGGCAATTGAAAAAGTCAGAAACTTCCTGGAGAATTTCAATTCTCACGGCTCAAAGAAAGCAATAGTTCTTCATGGCCCTCCTGGAACGGGTAAAACTACAATTGCCCATGTAATAGGAAGAGAAACTAATTCTGAAATATTTGAATTAAATGCTTCAGATTTTAGGGATAAAAAAAGACTTGAAGAAGTTCTTAAGCCAGCAATGGAACAAAAATCTCTCATGAATCAAGGAAAAATAATCTTAGTCGATGAAGTAGATGGAATTTCAACTGTTGACAGAGGAGGACTTTCAGAGTTTATTGAATTAATTGATTTTTCAAAATATCCTGTAATAATAACAGCAAATGATATATGGGATAAGTCTCTAAGCCCATTAAGAAAGAAAGTAGAATTAATTCCTCTTAAGAACATTGATTATAGAATAATAAAAGATGTACTTGCAGATATACTCAGAAAAGAAAAAAGCTTCATTGAAGATGAAATTCTGGTAAGAATTTCAGTTAAATCAAAAGGAGATTTGAGAGCTGCAATAAATGATTTACAAACTATATCTAAATTAAAGGACCTTACTGGAATAGACTTTGATGAAAGAAACAAAGAAGTTGATATATTCAACGCTATGAAAATGATTTTTAAAGAAAAACCTTCGGACGAGACACTAAAAGTATTTGATTCTGTAAAAAATCCTCTTGACGAAATAATGCTCTGGGTAGAAGAAAATATTCCTAACGAATACAAAGGAAGAGAGTTAGCAAGAGCTTATGATTTGCTTAGCAAAGCAGATGTATTCAAAGGAAGAATATACAAACAACAATATTGGAGATTTTTAGTTTACGAAAATATATTCCTAAGCTATGGAATTTCTTCGTGCAAAAAACAAGCTAAAACAGGTTTTACAACTTACAAAAAACCAACAAGAATATTAAAAATATGGATGAACAATCAAAGAACAATGAAGATGAAATCTATTGCACAAAAATATGCAGAATATTCTCATCTTGGACAAAAAAGAGTAATGAGAGAATTTCCAATAATAAAACAAGTAATAAACTCAAACGAAAATATACTCAAAGAACTCAAACTTGATGAAGAAGAAATAGAATATCTAAAAAATTAAATTATCTGTAAAAGGAGTTTTATTAGATTAATATGATAAACAATTTGAACATTGTAATAAACTATACGATTTTATTAGCATAACTACTGAATTAAACCTGCTATTCCTTCTCCGCCTTTACAGTATAAGACCATATTTCTGCATTCTTCCATGCATTTCTGTTTAATCCAGCTTTTATTGACAATTGCTCTAAGAATTCTATCTTATCAGGAATCTGTTCCCAAACCTGAGGAAGAAATGTTGCAGAATTATTTTCTTTTCTTAATATAAATCCTTTATCAGAACTTACTCTTATGAGCAAATCTTTTTCATTTACATAATTTATTTTTTTAGGAAGAGATAAAACAGAAACTTCAATTTTAATTTTTCCAACTTCTTCTTCAGTTAATTTTGAAAATCTAAAATCATGAATTGCTGCATTAATTGCATTTTCCATAACATCTTTCCACAATTCCTGTCTTGGAGTAAGAGATCCAATACACCCTCTAAGCTCATCATTTGTAGTAAGTGTAACAAAACAAGCTTGTTTCTCATTGTATATGCTTTTTGTATGGTCGTCAGGAGTAAATTCTTTTCCCTTGAAGTATTCTTCAAGGGTTCTCCTCGCTAATTTAGTAAGTTTTATTGCCATTTTACCAGACATTTCCTAAATAAACATTGTTCAAATACTTTTTGCCTATTCTCTCTGCCTCTTTTAATATATCAAAGGAAGTTTTTTCCTTATTATTCATATTATACATTGGAAAAAATCTTGAAATATGCCAAGGTATTTTTTTGTCAACATTTGAAATAAATTTTGCAATTTCATCTAGTTCCCCTATAGAATCATTCTCATTTGGAATAATTAAAGTAGTTATCTCTATATGAATTCCAATTTTATGTGCAAGTTTTATTGTTTCTAAAACAGGCTTTAGTTTAGCCTTACATATCTTATTATAAAAATTTTCATCAAAAGATTTTAAATCAATATTCATAGCATCAATATACTTCCCAGCAAATTCCATAAACTCTTTTGTCATATACCCATTTGTAACTAATATGTTCTTGAGCCCAGCATTTCTAGCCAAAGCGGCCGTATCCTTAACAAATTCTGCAAAGATTGTTGGTTCATTGTAAGTATAAGATATGCTTTTACATCCTGTTTTTATTGCTCTTTCCACAATCTCTTCCGGGGTCGTTTCTTTTCCTACAATCCTTTTCAATTGAGAAATCTCATAGTTCTGACAAAAATCACATTTGAAATTACATCCAACTGTCCCAATAGAATAAGTTCTTGTCTTAGGAAGAAAACGATACAATGGTTTCTTTTCAATTGGGTCAACATTTTCAGATATAATTAATCCATAAACTAAGAGCTGTAATTTTCCATCAACATTCTCTCTGACTCCGCATATTCCTCTTTTTCCCTCGCTAATCACACATCTATGATTGCAAGCAATACATTGCACTTTTTTGTCTGGAAGTTTTTTATACAAAACGCACTCTTTCATAAAGTTAATAAGTTAGTAATTATTATATATCTTATGCCAGATTGGTTTCCTAGCAATAAACAGGAACTTGCAAGTATGCTTGATTCTTTTCTCTCAAGCAGTAATAAAGCAAATGTGAAAGATGGATATATTCACGGTTTAATTGTTCCTCATGCAAGCTATGATTATTCGGGAGAAATTGCAGGAAAAGCTTTCTCCCTTTTAAAAAATAAAAACAATAGCCAAAATATAAAAAAAGCAATAATCTTCGGTCCATCTCACTATGAAGCATTCAAAGGAATTGCCTCTCTTGAAAAATATGAAACTCCTCTTGGAAAAGTAAATATCCCTAAGAATTCCATTTCAAAAATTCCTCATGAACATTCAGTTGAAAATCAAATCCCCTTTCTTCAAAAATTAAATGTAAAAGAAATCCTTCCTATCATAGTTGGACAAATAAGCTGGGAAGAAGCAGAAGGCATTGCAAAGCAATTTCTAAAAGAAGATGCAATCTTCATCTTTTCAACGGATTTAAGCCATTTTCTTCAATACGATGAAGCAGTAAAGAAAGACCTCTCAACAATAAATATAATAACAAACTTAAAGGAATCTGAGCTCAAGGGTATTGATGCTTGTGGATTCTACCCTCTTCTAATCTTATTGCGCATGTGTAAGATTAAATCCTGGAAGCCAATCCTAGTTGAATACAAGAATTCTGGTGATATTACAGGAGATAATGATTCTGTTGTGGGATATGCTTCTTTTCTATTTTAATGAATTAAATCCCTGCTTTTTCTTTTAATAAATCTGCTTTGTCTGTTTTTTCCCATGTAAACTCAGATTCTTCTCTTCCAAAATGTCCATATGAAGCTGTTTTCTCATATATTGGGTGAAGTAAATTTAAATGTTCAATTATTGCTCTTGGTCTCATATCAAAATTTTTATTTACTATCTCCGCGATATCCTTATCTGGTATTTTCCCTGTACCAAAAGTATCAATCATAATAGAAACAGGTTTAGCAACTCCAATGGCATAACTTATTTGTATCTCACATCTATCTGCCAATCCAGATGCAATAATATTTTTTGCAATATATCTTGCCATATAAGCTCCACTTCTATCAACCTTAGATGGATCTTTTCCTGAGAAAGCTCCTCCTCCATGTCTTCCAACTCCACCATAAGTATCAACAATAATCTTTCTTCCAGTCACTCCTGTATCTCCTTCGGGTCCCCCTATAACAAATCTTCCTGTTGCATTTATGTGTATCTTTGTATTATTATCAATCATTTCTCCACAAACAGGTTTTATAACCTTCTCTATAATTTCTTTTCTTAATTCCTCTTCAGATATTTCTTCCCTATGCTGTTGAGCAATCACAACCGCCTCTATTCGCAATGGCTTCCAATCTTCATATTCAATAGTAACTTGGCTTTTTCCATCAGGTCCTAAATTTTTTATTGAATTATTTTTTCTCACTTCAGCAAGTTTTCTAGTAAGTTTATGCGCAACAACAATTGGCATAGGCATTAATTCGGGGGTCTCATTACAAGCATATCCATACATCATTCCTTGATCTCCTGCGCCTTGCTCTTTATTTTCTCCATCATTGACTCCTTGACTTATATCCGGGCTTTGAGAATGTATTGACACCCACACACCTGCATCATCAGCATCAATTCCAAATTTTGGATCGGTATAACCTATCTTTTTAAGAACCCTTCTTGCAACACTCTGAACATCCACAAATCCTCTGGTTGTAACCTCTCCTGCAACATGAATGCTTCCTGTTGTTGTCATGCATTCTACAGCTACTCTGGAATAAGGATCTTGTACAATCAAACTATCAAGAATGGCATCAGATATCTGATCACAAATCTTGTCTGGATGCCCTTCAGTTACAGATTCCGAAGTAATTAGTTTTTTCATTTTATCTAAATAAAAACACACTTAAAAAAGATTGTTATACTCAAAAAAATAAATTTAAATTTATCCACACTGAGCAGCAGTTGTTCCGCTTGTTGTTGCGCTGTATCCAAATCCTGCACCATAAGCGGTAGTGGATAGCTTCTGACCACATTCAGTAGGAACACTTCCATCACTAAATGCTTGACATATTACATCCAAGTATGAAGCAGGATCTCTTGCACTTGTTGCAGTAACTCCATTTATAACAAGAGTTGGACTTCCTCCAACATTGTATAAAGTATTCAAATCTTTATCTACATTGAAAAGAGGATAACTTCCACTTAACCATGAGCTCTTATCATTCTTGCTTGCTGTAACACCGAATTGTTTATCAGCTGCTACCATACAAGAGTTCAACTTAGTCTTATCTATCTTTGCTGTAGTCATACATGTAGCATTATCTCCAGCCTGCAAGAAGCAAGTCAAATAATCAGCAAACTTAGTGTTCTGATCTTTCTGTATACAATACTGTCTTAAATTTTCTTCCATTTCAGGCTCGTAAGGAGTACCTTGGCTGAATTCATGCATAGAGTAGTAGACAAATCTTACATTGAAATCAATCTTATCTCCTAATAATGCAACAACTGGCAATATACCTTTCTCTGCCTGAGTTCCATATGGGCAGTAACTCATAACAAATAAATCAACTGCTGGCTTTGTAGTCTTAGGAATTGTCTGAGCAGGAGTATTTGTTTCATTATTTGTATTAGTATTATCTGTTGTAGCTAAAGGAACCAAAGAACTAGTAAAATATTTTCCATCTTTTGTAACATAAACAGGAACATCGCTTCCCTGTATTGAAAGAACTACTTTGTAAAAAGAACCTTCTGAACTAACATTAATTACTGTAGCAGTCAAACCCTGAGCAGTTGCAAAATTAAGAATACTTTGACTAGCTTTGCTTGCTGATATAGAATGATCAGTAATATTGAATAAACTTCCAAGAACAAGGAGAACAACTAATAATCCAAGAATAAGAGTTGAAACAACCCAAGGTTTATTCCTCAAACTCCTCTTTCCCTCCCTGTGAACGTGAACCATGTGTTCATGATGTTCGTTATGCTCATGCTCTTCCATTTTGAAGATATGAATAAATGCTTTAAAAAGATTGTGGTTTTTTACTCCCTTAAATAAAAAATGAAAAAATCAATAAAAAATTATCATAAAATAAAAACAAACAATTAAAAATGTTATCAACTTTTATGAATAATGAAAGATAAAATGCAATTTCGTCAAGGTATCTGGAAATTGCCCTTCAAACAAGAGTGGAAAATAGAAAAAAACCTGGAGGTTGTTTTCAATGGTGTATGATATAATAACAGGAAGAAGTTCTTCTGATAAAAAAAATTTTGTAGGCAAAGGATTGGCATACATAGGAAAAGGCTATGTAAAGATGGGACAATACACTTCTTTGAGCAATAAAATTTTCATGGATGTGATAAGAAGCCATGTAGTCCTTGTTGCAGGAAAGAGAGGTTCGGGAAAATCTTACACTCTTGGAGTTATTGCAGAAGAACTTTCAAACCTCCCAAAAGAAGTTTCTCAGAATATAGCTTCTCTCATGTTTGATACTATGGGAATTTATTGGACTATGAAATATCCAAATGAAAAAGACAAGGAACTATTGCAGGAGTGGGGTTTGAAACCAAAAAACCTAAAGATAAAACTTTTTGTTCCATATGGATTTTATGATGACTTTGTGAGAAAAGGTATTCCAGCAGATGAAAAATTTGCACTTGATATATTTGAGATGACTACTGAAGACTGGATTCTTACTTTCGGCTTGGATATAATAAATCCTGTTGCAATTCTTATTGAAAGAATAATTTCTAAACTAAGAGAGAAAAAGAACTTTGATATAGAAGATATAATAGGAGAAATAGAAAAAGACCAAAAGACAGACAGAGAAATAAAAAATGCAGCTACAGGATTATTCGAAGCAGCAAATACATGGGGAATTTTTTCTAAGAAAGGAATAAATCCAACAAAAATAACAAATCTTGTAAATGCTGGGATGACAACTGTACTTGATTTAAGCGTATACAATTCAGTTGGAAGCTTTAATGTAAGAGCCCTTGTCATAAGTTTAATCTCAAGAAAACTTTTCAATCAAAGAATGTCTGCGAGAAAGAAAGAAGAGATAGAATCTGTTTCAAAAGGTCTTGATTTTTCATCTTATTCTGAAAAAAAAGAAACTCCTTTAGTCTGGGTTTTTATAGATGAAGCTCACGAATTTCTTCCACTTGAAGGAAAAACAATTGCAAGTGATGCATTAATACAATTGCTAAGAGAAGGGAGACAACCAGGAATATCTTTAGTCCTTGCAACACAACAACCAGGACAAATTCATAAGGATGTTATGACTCAGTCAGATATTGTTATTTCTCATAGAGTTACTTCTGCTCCAGACTTAGAGGCATTAAACAGGATAATGCAAAGCTATCTTCTTGAAAGTATAAAACAATATATGGATGATTTGCCTTCCCTAAGTGGTTCTGCAATTATTCTTGATGACAATTCTGAGAGAATATATCCCATGAGAATAAGGCCAAGATTTACATGGCATGGTGGAGAAGCTCCTACAGCCATAAAGGCTGAAAAGAAGTTATAATTCATAATTCTTTTAAACTATGAAAATTCTAATTTTTAATGAAATTACCTATAGAAGAATACCAAAATGGAATAAATTTAGCAAGAGAAATAGTTTTCGAAGTAGATGAAAAAATAAAAAGAATATTCTGGACAAATGAACAGATTGATGAATTTTTTGCGAAACGCTCTGCCACAGAAATAATTTACAGCGGAACTACTGGCTTTATGAATCCCTGTTTAGATTTAACTTTAGTTTCTTCTTCAATTATGTCTTCAAAAGTAATTCCACATTTTTTTGTTATTGAAGAACACCTTCCAACACTTGAATTCCCTTTTAACAGACTGCACTTTGCATTGGACTTTCAGCACAAAGATATAAAATACTTTCTAAACTACAAAAAAGCCAACGAAGTACACATAGGAAAGGGAGAATATGGTGGAAGACAGGACATTCCTCTTTCACAAATTATAAGAATTCCAGGAGAAATTATAAATCCATATAGATCACTTTGTAAAAGTCTTGGATATGATACTCTAAACGATTTGATACAAGATAAATTTAATGACTATTCTCTTCAATCTAATATTGACAGATTAAAGCAAGATAATTACAAAGAGAATTTCATCTCACACAAAAAAGAATGTGGAGAAAAATTTAAAATTATCATAAAACCATAAAATCAACCCTAACCCTTATTTTATATGGGGCAATTTCTCCAGCAGATTTAACTTTTAATATTTTAACTTTTATTTTGAATTTCTCAGCCTGTTTTTTTATCTTTTCAACAATCAAGTTTATTTCATCAACTTTGCAAAAGTCATAATAACATACTTTTGTTCCTTTTTTGCTAAGCATAAATGCCTGTTCAAGAAAACTCTCCTTTAAATTTGGACGAGGCATAACAATAAAATCAAACTTCTTATTTTTCTTCTTTAGTTTAAATGCAACTTTCTTTATATCCCCATTAACAAATTCTATTCTATTCTTAACCCCATTTATTTCTGCATTCAATTCTGCATACTTATTTGCTTCCTTGTTTATTTCATTTGAATAAACTCTCTTTGGCTTTGAATTCTTTGCAATTACAATTGAAAAAGGAGCAACCCCCGCAAACATTACCAAAACTTCTGAATCTTTTTTTATTAATTCGGCAATTTCCCTTCTCTCATTACTCAGTCTCGGAGAAAAATAAGTTGTATCGATATTAAATCTAAAAGAACAATTATTTTCTTTGTACAAAACTTCTTTGTTTTTTTCACCTGCAATATGTTTAGTCTCCATCTTTCTAAGCCTCCCATGAAATCTGCCTGACTTCTCTAAAACTGTTTTGATAAAATTATTCTTATCCAATATTTCCTGAGCAAACTTTTTCTTCTCTGCACCTGCTGTATTGTCAGAAAAATTAACAACTGCAATATTTCCAAGTATATTGAAAGAACGATGATTTGTTTTCATTAAATTAAAAATGAAAAGGTTAATTTAAACTTTGCTAAATTAAATTTATAAAGAGGTAATTCCTTTAAAATATATGTTGAATGATATACTTTATAGTATTGATCCAAATACAATGCTTCTCGGATTGTTGTTTGTTATATTTTTTGCAATAATAAATTTTGCATTATCCAAGACAATAAAAACCAGAGGGACCTCAAGTCTCATTTCTTTCTGTGTTGCTCTTCTCGCAGTTTATGGAATTAACAGAACGAGCCTTGACATTAATGGACTCTTCTCGAGTATAGGATTAAGTGATAAGCTTATCTATTCCGTAGTCCCAATTTTAATTATTGTAGGTTTATGTTTCATGATTTGGAAATTAAGATTACCAAGAACACTTATTCTAGTAGGAATATTACTCATTGTATTAAGCTTTATTGCTGATATTTATTCAAAAGGTCTTGTTCTTGCAATAGGTATAATTTTAGTTGTAATAGGAATACCGTTATGGATAAGAAGTAAAAAGATAGAAAGAGAAAAAGCCAGTTCTGCAACCAGAATAAGATTTCAATGATAAACAATTAGAAAAATAGGATGTGCTTAAAACCACTTTCCAAGGCTCTTCTGCTGACTCTTTAGTTTTATTTCATTCAATCTGTCAACCTGCTTCTGAACTCTTTCTTCAGAAAAATCATGTCTTCTTACGAGAATATCTTTTATCTTATCCTCATCAAAGAGTTTAAATTCAAAATCCTGACTTGAAACATCTGGTTTGTAAAATAATGCAAAAATATCCTGCCAGTTAAATTTCTCCTCCTCAGGTAAACTCATAATTTGTTCTTCAACACTTTTGAATATTTCATATGGAACTTTATATTTCTTAACAATATCTAGTGCTTTTTTCTGCCCTATTCCAGGAATTCCCTTTGGATTATAATCTGTTCCAACCAAAATTCCCAAACATATTAACTGTTCAAGATTTATCTCAAGAAAATTAAATACTTTTTCTAATTCAATAATCTCTGGTTTAATCTCAACATATCCGCTATAAGTTTTTCTCTTTCTTGAAACTGTCAAATTTCTTATTAATCTTGTAGCTCCAAAAAGAAGACTATCATAATCCTGACTTACGGAAGCATAAACTTTTGTGTTTGCTCTTGCCATGTAAGCTGCCTGTGCTTCTCCTTCAGAAGGAGCCTGAATTATTGGAATCCCCATTGCCACCAAAAGCTCTTTGCTCTCTTTTATCATTTCATCATCCAGTCTTAATAATTGAGAACTATATCTTTTCATTCCCATGACATCTGCTTCACCTTTTGCAGCTTCATATCTTTCTCTTGCAGTATCTCTAACGTCCTGTCTTTTCTTGAAAGTCTTCTCCTTCAACTCTGGAGCTCTTCCATCAAAAACATAAACTAGTTTAATTCCTTCATTTAGCAAACTTATATTTCTGTAAAATATTCCAGAAAGATGACTTGTAATTCTTTTCTTATTATCCATAAGAGGAGTTCCATCTGGCTGCCTTATTGTGGATAAAAATTGATATAATGCATTAAATGCATCCACACAAAGTACTTTCTCCTGCAATTCTGGTATATCCACTTCCCTTCTTGGTATTATATCTCTTATATTTAGTCCCATTTTATACAAAACCCGAAGTTTGAGAAATATAAATAATTATCTACTTCTTTGTCTTTTTCAAAGCAGCATAATAAACACTTTTGAAAGCCGCACCAAGTTTATAATCAGAAAAACCAGAAAGATATTTTCGATCTCCTTTATATTCTCTTATAAGCGTTTCTTTTGCATTTCTGTCATTAAATAAAGCGTCTGGATTCACTCCCATTCCTCTAACTCTACTAAGGAATGTAAGCGTCTTTTCAAGGTCATTTTCTTTTTTAGCTAATTTGACTTCTTCATCTTTTTTAGTTACTAATTTTGGTATGTTCTCTATACTGCCATATTTTTGAAGCATTCTTTCTGCAAGACTATGGCCCAGTTCCTTTTCTCCAGAACCAACCAGATCCATATCTGGATCATACTTCAAATATTCATCTTCTAATCTGCCTTTTTTTATCATAATGTAACTACTATATAGTTATATATAAATCTTTTGTTTTGCAAATTCCCAAGTTTTAAATAATTCTTTTAATTAGCCTATTTTATGAAAACAACCTTCATTCCTCTGGATTATGATCACTTTGACTGGGAAGGCAGAAACTATGCCAAGCTTATTGGAAGGGATGACAAAGGAAGAAGAATATGCATTATTGATGAATGTCCTGTTTATATGTGGGCAATCTTAAGGGAAGATATAAATCAAAAGAGAATAGATGCTCTTGTTAAGAAAATAAAGGAAATACAGCTAGACTTGAAAGGTCGCCAGACTAAGGTTGAAAAAGTGGAAATAAAGGAAAAGAACTTCTTGGATAGGAAAGTGAAAGCTCTCAAGATTTACGCTACAAATTATAAGGATATGCATGACATAGCGGATAAACTTGATTTCCCTGAAATTGAAAAAAGAAGGGGATATGATTTAGGATTCATAACTCATTATATAATTGAAAAGAAAATAAATCCTCTAAAATGGTACGAAATTGAAGGAGAAGTTCTTGACAATTCCCCAGATTACGGAGGAATAGGATGTGAAATAGATGCAGATTTATGTCTAAAACTTGAAAAAGTAAAAGAAATAGAAAACAAAAACTTCACACCCAAAGTTTTAGCTTACGACATTGAAACAGATGATGTTCAAATAGGAAAGGGGGAAATATTCATGATCTCTCTTGTTTCTGATAAAGTAAAGAAAGTAATAACGTGGAAAAAAATATCCAATGATAATAACAAACCTTCCTATGTTGAATATGTAAAAGACGAAGGAGAACTTCTTGAAAAGTTTGCACAAGAAGTAAGAAAGATTTCTCCTGACTTTTTAGTAGGATATTATTCTGATGCCTTTGATTTACCTTATTTAAAAGCAAGAGCAGAAAAACATCAAGTGAAATTGAATCTTGGATTAGATGATAGCCAACCAAGATTTTCAAGAGGAATAAATATTACTGCAAGAATAAATGGAATTGTCCATGTGGATATATTAAAATTCATAAGAACAGCTTATGCACAATATATGAAATCTGAAACTCTCTCCTTAAATGAAGTTTCAAAAGAATTTTTGGGAGATACAAAAAAGGATTTCAAATTTAAAGACTCTTCAGAATTAACAGAAGGGAATTGGGTTGACTTTTATGAATATAACCTGCAGGATTCTTCTTTAACATATCAATTGTTTAACAAATTCTGGCCTGATTTAATGGAATTTACAAAAACAACTCAGGAACCTGTCTTTGAATTATCAAGAGCAGGACTTTCAAGATACGTTGAATCCTACATACTTCACAATCTTGAAAGATTTAATGAAATTCCAGAAAAAAGACCTTACAATCCTGAAATGTCTGAGAGAAGAGATACTGCAAGTGTTGAAGGAGCATTTGTTTTTGAACCAAAACCAGGATTATATGAGAATCTTGCTATATTTGATTTCACTTCCATGCACACAAGTATAATTATTTCCGAAAATATATCAAAAGGAACTCTTCTGGAGAAAAAAGAAAAAGATTCTTATGAATCTCCTGAAATAAACTTCCAGGGAAAAAAGACAAGATTCTATTTTTCAAAAAAACCAGGATTTCTGCCTGAAATGCTTAAAGAAATATATGAAAAGAGAAAGCACTTCAAAGAAGAATACAAAAAAAATCCAAATCTTATAACAAAGGCAAGAAGCAATGCTTTCAAAGTCCTTTCAGCATCTGTTCATGGATACATAGGTTTCTTTGGAGCAAGATATTATTCCTTAGAATCTTCAGCATCAATCTTAGCATTTGTAAGACAATTCAATAAAGAAACAATAGAAAAAGTAGAGAAAGCGGGCTATGGAGTAATATATGCAGATACAGATAGTGTTGCTTTTTTAATTGGAAAGAAAACAGAATCCCAAATAAAAGATTTTCTTAAAAAATTAAATTCAGAATTGCCTGGGGTTATGGAACTTGAATTGGAAGGATTCTTCAAAAGAGGTATATGGGTCACAAAAAGAACAGGATTAACTGGTGCAAAAAAGAAATATGCTCTTATAGATGAAAAAGGAAATCTTAAGATAAGAGGTTTTGAAACGGTAAGAAGAGACTGGTGTACTCTCTCAAGAGAGATGCAAGATAATGTTATAAGACTTATTCTTAAAGAAGGAAATGAGAAAAAAGCTCTAATATATGTTAAGGAGATTATAAAAAAATTAAAAGAAAGAGAAATACCAAAGGCTGATTTAATAATAAGAACCCAGCTTAAAAAATCTCTTTCAGAATATAAGGCAATTTCTCCTCATGTAATTGCTGCTAGAAAAATGAAAGAATTGGGAATTCCTCTTAGTGAAGGAAATCTTATTGAATATTACATTGCCGAAACAAAAGGAAAAGAATCAAAACTTGTAAGGGAAAAAGTAAAGCTCCCTCTTGAAAAAGGAGAGTATAATATTGAATACTATCTTGAAAGACAAATTCTTCCTGCAGTTGAAAATCTTTTCCAGGTTTTTGACATTGATGTAAAAGAATTAATAAATAAAGAGAACCAAAATCAACTGAGCAAATGGATGTAAAAAGAGGCAATTAATGGAAGAGAAAAAACAACCAAGAAAATATCAAAGAAGAGAATTCATAAAAAATACTGCAAAAATAGGAGCGGGGGCAGCATTATGGGGAGGAATAGGATATTTAACAGGAAGAACTTACAGAACAGGAAGAGATTTCTATAGGGAAACTATAAAACCAGTTGAAGAAACAGTAAATCCCGCAGTGGAAAAATTAGAAGGTACAAAAGAAAGATTAGGAGATTGGTATAACAAATATTTTAACAAAGAAGAATATCAAAAGCAACAAGCAGAAAAGGAAGCAAATAAAAATAAAAAATCAGAAAAAACCTCAAGAAGAGGATTTCTGTCAAAATATTTTCATATATTCAATGAACATCCTATTGGCGTCGGCACAACTACAGGAATAGCTCTTGGAGGATTAATAAAAAGTTTGAAGTTATATCCCCAGTATATACAAAGAAAAAAAGTGGCCCAATTGAAAGATGAACATATTGAATATGCAGAGAAAATAAAGATATTAGAAGATTACAAAGAGCAGTTGGAAGAAAAACTGAAAGAAAGAGATAACAAAATAGATGGATTAAAGGGTGAAATAGAAACAATAAAAAAAACATTAAACATTAAAGAAGAAAAACCATCAAAATTGGAAAAGACAATAGATGAGGAAAATTTTTATCTACCTCTTTCCATGATTATCTCTGGAACATTCTTATTTTTTGCATTTATTTTATTAAACGGAATAAATTATACAGGATTTGCTACTCTACCAAAAGAATCTCTTCATCCATTTAGTATATTGAATTTATTAACCGTTATTGTCTCTTTTTCATTTATAGCTATAGGTATATTCAAATTAAGAAAAATAAGAAAATTAAAACATAAAATTGAGCAAAAGAAAAATAATTAAACCAATTCTCCCTTCAATAAAATTATGAAGAAACACAAAAATACTAAGCATCATATTATAAGAAGAGGATGGATTATATTTGGAATAATTATATTTCTATGGACTGCATTCTGGTTTGTCAAGGCAAGAATACTAAATCAATACCAATTTGTAGGAAATGTAATTATGCTTACAATTGGATACACTCTATTAATAGATTATCTTCTTGCAACATCCGTTTATTGGGCAATTAAGAAACTAAAAAATGAATGGGAAATAAAAGAATAAAATACTAAAATGGAAAATAAGAAAATAATTCTTGCAGGTCAAATTGCGCAGGAAGTAAAAAAATATATCAAACCCTACATAAAAAAGGGTGTTCCTCTGCTAGAACTTGCAGAAAAAATTGAATCAAAAATTTATGAATTAAAAGGAAAACCTGCTTTCCCCACAAATCTTTCTATAAATGAAATTGCAGCTCACTTTACTCCTGCCTATGATGACACCACTCTTGCCCATGGTTTGATTAAAGTTGATCTTGGAGTTCAAATAGAAGGGTGGATTTCAGATACTGCTTTTTCAGTTGACTTAGAAAATTCAGAAGAAAATAAAAAATTAATAACAGCTTCAGAAAAAGCTTTAGAGGAAGCAAAAAAAACAATAGGCAAAGGAGTTTCAACAAATGAAATAGGAAAAGCGGTTCAAAAAACTATAGAATCCTATGGATTTTCACCTATAATAAATCTCTCGGGACATCAAATAGAACAATATAACCTTCATTCGGGATTAAGTATTCCAAACATTGATGACAAAAGAATTTCAGAAGTAAAACCAGGTCTTTATGCAATAGAACCTTTCTCAACAAATGGTGCAGGAAAAGTCAAAGATGGAAGACCTTCAGGAATTTATTCTCTTATTGATTATAAAAATATAAGAAATCCTAATGCGAGAGAAATTTTAGAATACATTGCAGATGAATACCAACAATTACCTTTTTGCTCCCGTTGGCTTGTAAAGAAATTCGGAACAAAAGCTCTTGTTGCACTTAGTCAATTAGAACAAAATGAAAACCTCCATCAATACCCCCAGTTAACCGAAGTAGGAAAAGGAATTGTGGCACAAACAGAAGACACAATATTAATTGAAAAAGACGGAAAGAAGACAATTACAACAAGTAAAAATTAAATAAAAAATTATTTAATTCTTAAGATTAATATAATCTAGAACATCCAAGACAAAAGCAGGATGATATTTTTTAGCAAAATTATCTAAATTATTGCAATAATTAACTGTATCATTAATATGTTTTTTCATATCAGCAATATCTTGATTACATTTACCCAATAGTTTTATACATAATTTATATGCTTCTTCCTCTGACAAATTTTCTAACTTAATCTTGTTCTCCATAAAAAATCAATAGATAATTAATTTATAAGTTTTATTGTAGTATGATAAAACATGCAAAATTAATCACAAGTTCTTCCAAGCATTTTCATCTTTCTTTTTATTACATCACTATACTTGACCAAATCTTCATGGGGTTGAACTCTATACAAACCATATCCATTTTCAAATCCATTTTTTTGGGGGATTTCAAAGTAATGCCCATATTCATCATTCTTACAAACCCAAGAAAGTTCTTTTGGTCTTTCTTCAGCATCTTCTTTCTGAAAAATCCTTATCAAAATTCTTCTCTCTAATAAATCAGATATAATTTTTGATGTTATAACAACCAAATATTTCTTATCTATCTGAACCTCTGCATCCCACTGATTAACAAAAGCCGGAAATAATATCTCTTCGCCTATGCTGTTATCACAATAAGTGTGAATATTTTTCTCAAAATGCTTATAATTAGAAAATAAAGCATCATTAATTATATTCTTATCACAATAAGTAGAAATTTCCCTCTCAAAATGTTCATAACCTTTTTGCATAATTAAAAAAAATAATATGCTTTATAATAATTGCTATATTTTTGAATATAATTACAAGATTATTCAATAAAAAATTAATTCTTATTTTTAAAAACTATTTTTTCAAGGTCATCTTTATTTACACTAGTCTCTTCAGGTAAAAGCTCCCAATTATTAATAGACTCTCTTAGCAATTCATATGTTAGAGTATTATTTCCAGTATTTGAAAATATTAGAAAATCATCGCAGGATAAATCCAAAGAGATGTTAATATTATAGATGTCTCTTTTGTTAGGTTTTCTATAATCTGGTTTTGAGTTTAATGTGGCTCTATAACACTCAGAAAGAATCTCATTAATCATCTCTCCTTTCAAATTTGTTTTTATTTTAAAATTATTTTTATGAAAGTCATAAAATAACTTAAGAGATATATCTGAATCTGCCATAGATGAACATAATTAAACGATTTATAAGAATTATTATTCAAAAGAATATTTATCCCAAATAACTGCTGGCTTCAGGAACAGCTGCCTTGGCAGATTTGAAGAAAGTTTCTTCTATCTTCTTATAAACATCTATGGTTGACTTTGTTATGCTTGGCTTCACTTTTTTAAGAGCGTCTTCAAAATGTTTCTTTGTAACAAACTTAGCTTCAATTGATTCTCTAAGTGCAAGCAAAGCTGCCTCTCTTGCCAAAGATTCTATATCTGCACCAGTATATCCCTCTGTTTTATCAAGCAAATCCTTTAGCATTCCTTCTCTTTCCTTCTCAGTAAATGCTTTCTTTCCATCACCAAATGGCATTTTTTGAGTGTGTATCTTAAGAATATTTAATCTGCCTTTTGAATCTGGAGCATTTACAAGTAATATTTTATCAAATCTTCCTGGTCTCAATAAAGCAGGATCTAACATATCTGGTCTATTTGTTGCACCAATTACTAATATATCTTTCATATCTTCTAATCCATCCATTTCAGCAAGCATTTGATTAAGAACTCTTTCAGTAACTTTTGTTCCATAATCAATTCCTCTTTTTCCAGCTAATGAATCAATTTCATCAAAGAATATAACACAAGGAGCAACTTGTCTTGCTCTCTCAAATATTTTTCTCATTCCTTCTTCGGATTTTCCAACCCACATACTCAATAAAGATGGCCCCTTAACGTTTATGAAATTAGCTTCAGATTCTTTTGCAACAGCTTTTGCAAGCAAAGTTTTTCCAGTTCCTGGTGGACCATAAAGTAAAATTCCTCTTGAAGGTCTTATTCCCATTCTAGTAAAACTATCTGGATACTTCATAGGCCATTCAACGGCTTCCTTTAATTCCTGTTTAACATCATCTAAGCCTCCAACATCTTCCCAGTCAATATTAGGAGTCTCAACTAAAACTTCTCTCATTGCAGAAGGTCTTACAACTTTTAGAGCATCCATAAAATCTTCTTGATTTATAACTAACTTTTCAAGTATATCCTGAGGAATTTGTTCTTCACCATCTAAATTCATCTGAGGAAGATATTTTCTAAGAACATTCATAGCAGCTTCTTTAGCAAGAGATTCTATATCTGCACCAACAAAACCATGAGTTATAGAAGCTAATTCTTCCATCATTCCTTCCATCATAATAGAATTGACTTCGTCTTTTTCTTTAGCTTGAAGTTCTTTTATAACATTTTTGTTCTTCTGGTCTTCATCGTTAAATTGTTTGTAATAAATTTCAAGTCTTTCAAGCAGATCCTTATTGCTTTTAAGTTCATCAGAAATATTTTTTATCTTGCTTTCATCCTTTGTAATTTTTGATTCTGTATTTAATGAAGTTATTACTCCCTTCACTAAATTTATCTTTCTCAAAAGATAAGGTTTTTTTAAAGGAGAAATTAAAGGCATGTTTCTTGTGTGAATTTTTAATATTTGTAATCTTCCTTCTTTTCTTGGAACTCCAACTTCAATTTCTCTGTCAAATCTTCCTGGTCTTCTCAAAGCAGGATCAATTGCATTAACTCTGTTCGTAGCTCCAATTACTATAACTTTTCCACGAGATTTTAATCCATCCATTAAAGTTAATATCTGAGATACAACTCTTCTTTCAACTTCTCCTGTAACTTCTTCTCTTTTTGGTGCAATTGCGTCCAATTCATCTATGAATATAATTGTAGGGGCATTTTTTTCCGCCTCTTCAAATATATCCCTTATTTTCTTTTCTGATTCTCCATAGAACTTTGACATTATTTCTGGTCCATTCAATAGCATAAAATTTGATTCAGATTCGTTTGCAACAGCTTTAGCTAATAAAGTTTTTCCAGTTCCCGGAGGCCCATGTAAAAGAACTCCTCTAGGAGGTTCTATTCCCAATCTTTCAAATATTTCTGGATGTTTCATAGGAATTTCTACCATCTCTCTTATTTTCTTTATCTCATCTCCCAATCCACCTATATCTTCATAATTTATATCTGGAAGATTATCCTCAGTAATTTCAACTGCCTTTGGATTTAATGAAACCTCTGTGTTTTCAGTAATTCTTACAGGCTGATTAGGATTTACACTTACAACCGAAAATTTGATTTGTGAAATTCCACCGCCTAAATTTCCAAAGCCCATACTGCCAAACATATCCCCCAATAATCCTCCCATCTCATCATCCATTCCCATATCTGAAAATAAATCTTTTCTTCTTTGAATTCCACCTAAAACAACAATATCTCCCTTAACAACTGGCTTTCCAAGCAATCCATTTCTAAGACCAGAAGGATCTCCCTGAACCATTATTCCTTTTTGTGCAGGAGCAATCATTATTTTTTTTGCTTCTTTTATTTCGGCCTTTGCAATCGTAACAACTTCTCCTATTCCAGTCTTTGCATTTTTTCTTTGAATACCATCTATCCTTATTATTCCTTCTCCAACATCAGCAGGATAAGACTTGTCAACCATTGCAACAGTCTCTCTGTTTCCTTTTATAAGAATTATATCTCCTCTCTTTAGCTCAAGCTCTTTCATTAAATCAGAATCTATTCTCGCTATACCTTTGTAAGCATCATCCTGCAAAGCCTCAACAACTTTTAATTTAATTATATTTTTTGTCATATTATTTATTTTATCTTTTTCCTTTTAATTCCTCAAAATTTAAACTCAACCTACCAAAATCCTCAAAGCATAATTTAACCATCTCATCCATTATTTTTGTTTGTTCATTCATGAAGGAGACTATCTCCTTTGGTATTGAAACAGCATAGCTATTCCCCACCAATCTCATCTTAACGTGAAATTCTTTGTTCTTTAAACTTATAAATCTGTTGTATTCCTGTTCATCAGAAGGATGAATTATTTTTTCATTGCAATCGGCATTTGGACAAACCATTAAACGTAACATAAATCCATTTTTCACAACTTGAGCCTTTTGCATCTTCTTACCACATTTATTGCACAAAATTGTATTATCAAATATGTCGTTCATCATTTTGTTTTTAGTATTTTTTGTATACTTTTCTCCGTCTGCATGAATATGAAGCCAGATCTCCAGATTTTCACCTTGAGTCTGGCAAAGGGTTGAAAAGAGGTTGTATATATTACAACGTGTATACGACAGAATGTATACTATTTAAATCTTATGAATTTCAAATCCCTACAAAAATTGTCAATTAACATATAGAGATAAGTTAAATAAAATTAAAAAAATATATTTCAAACATTTTAAAAACTCTTTTTCACCCCTTATTAAATGAGTAAAGAAGGTGAATCCAAAAGTAAATTCAGAAAATTTCTTAAAAAATCATGGCAGGTTATATGGAAAGATGACAGCTTCAAGGGATGGATAATCTCTCTTGTTTTCATTTTCGTTGTCATAAAATTTATATTTTTCCCTCTTCTAAATTTAGCAACAGGGACTTCTCTACCCTTGGCAATTGTTGAATCCTGCAGCATGTATCACAGTGGCAATATATTTGGTAATTTTGATAATTGGTGGACAAGACACGATTTAAAATATCAGGACTTAAATATAGATAAATCAAAATTTGAAAAATTTTCTATTAAAAAAGGCTTTAGCAAAGGAGATATAATATTCATAGTAAGGGCTGTGCCTGAAAAACTCAAAATTGGAGATGTTATAATATTTAATGCAGGCCAAACCAATCCAATAATTCACAGAATAGTAAGTATAAGACAAGAGGATGGAAAATACTTTTTTTCAACAATAGGAGATAATAATGATGGACAATTAAATGTTGAAGCAAATATATCTCAAGATCAGCTAGTAGGAAGAGCCGTATTTGATATACTTCCAGGAATTGGATGGGCAAAACTTGTCTTTTATGAACACTCAAAACCAACATATGAAAAGGGATTTTGCAAAGAGTAAAATAATAAATTTTATAAATGCAATAAGAACCTTTATATATCACATAAATTTAAACTGAAATAAAGCCAAGAGGAAAATATAATAAAAATGATGGAATTCTGTCCTAAATGTGGAGCAGTCTTGATTCAAAAGAGAAAAAACTATGGCTGTGCGAGATGTGAATATTCGACAAAAGACAAACTTAAAATAAAAACTTCTGAAAAGCTTGAGAGTAAAAATAAAGTTGCTGTAATAAAAAAAGAAATGAATACTCTTCCAGTTGTTGTTGAAAAATGCAAAAAGTGCGACAACGATAAAGCATACTTCTGGACAATTCAAACTCGTGCAGGAGATGAAGCAGAAACTAAATTCTTCAAGTGCACAAAGTGTGATCACACTTGGCGTGAGTATAGATAAATAATTATAAAAAATTAAAAAATAGAATCTTAATCTTTAGCTAAGATAAATACATTCTTTATAGCGACTATCACAGTTGCTGGGATGAATATTACAAGAAGTGCATTAAGAACATTAGAAAGGGTCTGAACATCCGAAAGAGCACTTCCTCCCAATGCAGAAGCAATAATTAACACTGTTCCAGAAATCAAAAAAGGTGTTGTTTCTTTATTAGTCACATTCAACATCCCTACAAGCAAACCAATAAATATAAACACAATTGTCCATATTTCATCAATAGCTCCTGCTAATCCTAAAACCACTGCAAGGACAACTCCTATAAGAAAAGCCCAACTTCCAACAAAATTACTTTTAGACTTAACCATTTTTACCTCCTTTATATTAATATTACAAACACAAAGTTTGCACAAAATATAGAAGAATAATTTACTTTTAAAATTAACTGAATGCATATAAAAGAATAGACAAACCTTTTAAAGAAATTATTTCTATTTAATTTGACAATGTGGCCCCGTAGCTCAGCCTGGCTAGAGCACTAGACTCTTAATCTAGGTGTCGTGGGTTCAAATCCCATCGAGGCCATCATATTTAAGATGGCACTAAATTTTTGTAATAAATGCGGAGGAATTATAAGAAGCAAGAAAATAGACAAAGATAAATCCTATTCCTTTTGCGATAACTGTCAGGAATTCAAACTTATAAAAGAAGAGGAAATTAATGACGTTTCTTTTCATGAAAAAATAGAAAAACAGAAAGACAAAGGAACAGGAATTAAAGAAGCAAATAACGAATTTGCTAATTATCTGAATGTATGCAAAAAATGTGGATATGATAAAGCACAAATCCTAGATTTAGGAGTTTTTTATTCTGATGAAGATAATCTTATTTTATTAAAGTGTGGAAAATGTGGTTTTTGTGAGAGAATTGGTAAAAAAACTTCTTAATCCTCTTCCTCTTTGCTTTCTTCCTCAGAATCCCCTTTATTCAACTTATCCCAAAACTCAGTTCTTTCAAGATTTGCATAGAAATGGCTCTTTCCTTCTTTTCTTAATTTCCAGTATAAAATATTTCCATTAACTGTATCTATTCTTCTTGCAACTTTAACCAATGCTCTTTTAGTTGCACTTACTGCCTGAGGCTTTGATTTCTTGTCATCTAGCCTTTCTTCCTCTTCTTTTTTCCAAGCCAGGACTTCTACCATCTCTTCCTGAGCTTCCTTGTACTTTTCTTCAATTTCTTTAGAAGTCAAAGGAGGAAATTTTATGCCAGTATATTTCTTTATCATAAAACGAATAAGAAAAAGAATTTTTTAAAGATATCTTATATTTTCAATATCTAGAAAAAGATGAGTTATCTGTAACAGTTATTTTAATTAGACTTAATGTGAGCAATGTTGGTTAATAGTAAAACAATGTTCTGGTTTTACTAAAAGAACTACACTTTCATAAAATTACCTTATCATCTATGCTTAAAGAATTCAATCTGCCTGAATCTTTTCATTACTTTTTCATAGCTTCCTTTTTCAACAAGAACCTTTTTCCTGTCTTCACTCAATAATCTAAAATCATAGCTCTTAACGCTCCCCTTCACCTTGCCCTTTCCAGGATAATCTTTCCACCCTGCAACACCTTTTTTCTTATATTGAAGAACCATTTTAACCTATTATATGATTATACAACCAATTATTTAAAACTTATAGTTAACCTTATGAGATACAATTAATGCTAAAACAAAATTGTGCTGCTTAATAAAATAGTCTTGAGATTATAATAATATTAAAACTGTTACAGATAACCAAATATCTTACCCCAATAACCATTGAATTTTACGAGATACACTAACAAGTTTACAAATATCTGTTCCTTCCACTAAGCAATTCGGGGCGGTTAGCAATCACCTCACTAACGTCTTAACGTATTAACTTTTGAATATTTTCAATAGCCTCTGCGACTTCAATTCCTTTCTTAGTTAGTTTTATCACCTTTATTCTGCCCCTTTTTTCAAAATCAACTAACTTTAGAATCTCTAAAGTCTGCAGGATCTTCACTGCATGGCTGTAAGTGCAATCCACTTCCTTAGCCAAAATACTACCGTACCTCATCCTAGTATTCTTTTTCAAAGAAACAAGCATTAGAGCGGGTTTCCTTCGGAAAAAGATATCAAAATTGTCTTTTATTTCTGTTTCCATTTTTCGGATGTGTCCTATTTAAAGTATATATCGAGATAGTATCTTCCTTTTAAATGTTTTGTAATGTATATATTCACTACAGAGTATTGATGAAAATTTAACCAAATTTATGAAATTTAATTT